>ERZ779866.4469-NODE-4469-length-10347-cov-17.066071_pt1 | contig 10347 bp, 8 predicted proteins | sample MGYA00511248_ERZ779866 | MGnify/ENA primary metagenome ERZ779866 (study PRJEB29588, sample SAMEA2155758) | human gut metagenome | biome: human gut; feature: human-associated habitat; material: faeces | place: Denmark | collected 2008/2010 ... | reverse complement strand
CTTTCGAAAGGTCGATCTTCACGATCTTCTCGATGCCCTTGCGGCCGATGATCGCCGGTACGCCGATGCAGATGTCCGACTGTCCGTATTCGCCTTCGAGGTAGCACGAACAAGGAACCATTTTCTTCTGGTCGTTGAGGATCGCCTCGACCATCATGGCCGAAGCGGCTCCCGGGGCATACCAGGCCGACGTGCCGATGAGTTTGGTCAGCGTCGCGCCGCCCACCATCGTGTTGGCTACGGCCTCATCGAGTTTTTTCTTCGATGCGAACTGCGAAACGGGTACGCCGTTGACGGTGGCCTTCGAGACGAGCGGAATCATCGTCGTGTCGCCGTGGCCGCCGATGACCATGCCGTCGACGTTGTTGATGTTGGCGCCCGTAGCCTTGGCCAGGTAGCACTTGAAACGCGACGAGTCGAGTGCGCCGCCCATGCCGATGATGCGGTTCTTCGGAAGGCCCGACGCCTTGAGCGCCAGATAGGTCAGCGTATCCATCGGGTTGGCGACCACGATGATGATGGCGCGGGGCGAATATTTCACCACGTTCTCGATCACGCCCTTCATGATGTTGGCGTTGGTGCCGATCAGCTCCTCGCGGGTCATGCCCGGCTTGCGGGGAATACCCGAGGTGATGACTACCACGTCCGAATTGGCGGTCTGCTTATAGTCGTTGGTGACGCCCACGAGCTTGGTGTCGAAATCCATCAGCGTCGAGCACTGGTACATGTCCAGCATCTTGCCTTCCGAAAGACCTTCCTTGATGTCGATCAGGACGACTTCGCTCGCAACTTCGCGGCAAGCCATCACATTTGCGCAGGTTGCGCCAACGGCACCTGCACCTACTACTGTAACTTTAGACATAGCTTTTTATTTTTTGTGTTTAGCCTATCAGCTTTTCGTAATCCGCGGCGCTCAGCAGTGCGTCGTACTCGGCCGGGGCGGTCATCCTGACCTTGATGAGCCAGCCTTCGCCGTATGCGTCCTTGTTGACGATGGCGGGGTCGGCATCCACGGCGTCGTTGAATTCGAGGATCTCGCCGCCGATGGGCAGGAATGCGTCGCTCACGGTTTTCACGGCTTCGATCGAGCCGAATACTTCGCCCGCGGCGAGGGTTTCGCCTACGGTCGGCACGTCTACGAAGACGATGTCGCCCAATTGGCTCTGTGCGAAGTCGGTGATGCCGATTACGGCCGTGTCGCCCTCGACGCGGCACCACTCGTGGTCGTTCGAGTATTTCAGATTTGCGGGTACGTTCATGGTGTGGTTATCGTTTAAAATTCAAATGCGGTTTTTTCATTGCAAATATAACTGTTATTTCCGTAACAGCAAGGATTTATGTTATATTTTTAACTCAATAACCGTAAGGGTATCCGAAGTTTTTGGGATGTCGTAAATATTTGTTAATTTTAAAACAACTTACGTCACGACGGAAACCCTGAAACCACAACCTGTGAAAAAACGATCCTATTTGATTGCCGCAGGATGTACTGTTGTCCTGTATGCCCTTTCGGCCTGTTCCGATCATGCGGCGAATGATACCGCGCAGGCCGGAAATCCGGAAACTATGTCCGTGGCCGAGGCACGCCGTTATTTCGAGCGTGTTGCGGCACCGACCAGAGCCGGGGGTGAAGAGGGGACGCTGACGCTCGGGACTTATATGCCCGACTGGTCGCTGGCGACGGTCTCGGCCGGGGAAGTGCTTTCCAGTACCGATGTGCCTGTCCGGGGCGAGTTCCGCTATTTTCGTTATCGGATCGACGAGTACGGCGAACCGCGTTTTACCCCGATCTACCATAAACTGGTCGTCGTAAAGGATTCCCGCAGCGGTGTCATGAGCAGCTATCTGCGTTTTTATGTTCCCGATCCGGACTATGCCGCGGGGCGCACGGCCGACGACTACGACAGGCTGCTCAACAGCGGCTCCAAGGGGGATTTCACCGGGCTGGCGGTTTACACCTCGCTCGACGGATTTCCGGTTCATGCGGTTCGTTATGCCGGAGGAGCATGCCAGGCTGAAGCGTTCCTTTACGATAAGTCGCGGACACAGGCGGAAAATACTGCCCGCCTGGGCGAAATGCTGGATGGCCTGAGTGTCGTGTGCAGCCGGGAAACAGCGGTGACACGTGCGGAGGCGGAGTCAGAGAAAAGCGAGCCGGTTGACGGCGGCGGTATAGAGGCGATTGTGGTTTCTGCCAAGCACCCTGTAAACCATATCAAATATGAGCGTCCGGATACGGATCCCGTCAAGCCTACCGAAGAGGATCGGGGCCCTTCGGGCAGCGGTGGCGGCGGTGGCGGTGCCTCCTCTAATCCGGGAAGTCCGGCCAACACCCGTTATCGGGAAAATGAAAATATAATGCTTGCTTCCGACAGCAGGGAAAAACTGGAACCGTTGCTGGATTCGTTGCGCCAGGATTGCATGGCCGGGAAGATTATCGGTTCAATCCGGGGGAATGTAACGATCCGCACCGGTTTTTTCGGAAGTTCGGTGATGATTCCGACTGCCTATACTTTCGAAGGCGGTGCCGTATGGGACGATTTCGAGATCAGGATGGGGTCTCGGCTCGACGATATCACTTTGCTCGAAGAGCTTTTCCATACGCACCAATGTTCGGGCAAAACCCCCGAAGAGTACAGGGGCATGCGGCTCAATAACGAGATCGAGGCCAAACTGTGCTGGTATATGTATCGGTTGAAAATCGGGAATACAACGGGCTTTGAGAAAAATTTAGGAGGATCGGAAGGACGGGATGCATTTAATAATTTGTATGAATGTATTTTGTCCAAAGATACTGGAACCGAACGGTTTAATGACGCTTATAGAGACGCTGCGGACGTTTTAAGGAGTATGGGCGGTTCCTATGCAAATGTTACACGTTATCCTTTTTCGGAAACGGCGATGCAAGTAGATGTTTTATTGAGTATGATAGCAGATTGCCCAGAATATAAAAACTAATAAATATAAATTATGAAAAGAATATTTAGTGTTGTCATAAGTGCTTTGTTGTTTGTGTTTTCTGTTTCCGCCCAAGATTACTATACAGGGCACGACCGGGTCTCTGCGGATGGGATTACGTTTGGAGTTGGAATGCGCCACTATACTTTTTCTTTGGATAATGTGGAAAATATTCAGATGAACCAAAGCGGAGGATATAAATACAAGGATGGCACTCCGGTCGAGGAGGAGTTTGACGGGTATGCTACGGCGGAAACTCGTCCCGGGGGCGTTGAAAAAGCGTTAATGGAAACTTTTTCTCAAGAAGAATACGAGGCGTTGCGGAGTAACCCAGATGCCAAGTTGGTAATTAGTTATGTCATATCGCCGGAAGGAAATACGACCGAGGTGGGGTTTAGCCTTGATTATGAGCCTTGCATGTTGAGTATTCCTCCGGAGAAATATGCCTTGCTGGAAAAGAATCTCAAGCGATATGTGAAATGGGACGTTAATCTTTTCGGCCGGAAATTGCAGTTTATGCATGGGATGAGTTTTGTCAACTTTTCGAAGATACGCCTTCAATATCCGTCATCGGAACCTGAAATTCCGGACTTGACGGTGCCGACAGGGCCCCGCAATCCCGGGGATGAAGAGTTGAAACCTGCTCCGTGGAATTGACGTTGCCTGTTCGAGCGTACGGCCCTCCGGGAGTTTTGCGATCGATTCTAATGATTATGGCAATTCAGCTTTTCCCGGCGATCACGAATTCGATCTCCCGGAAGAGGTATGCGTGCCGCGTGCCGTCGGCGTGGCGCAGGATCAGCTCGCCCGAGGGGCGTACGCCTTCGAGGACGGCCTCGACGAGCGTGCCGTCGGGGCGGCGGTAAGGGTGTGTTTCGCCCAGCCGGTACATGCGTTTCCGGTACTCTTCCTGCAAGGCTGCCTTTTCGCCCCGTACGAGCTGGCCGTAGCGGCCCATGCAGCAAGCATGGAAGGATTCGAGCACCTCGCGGCGGTCGAACGTGCGGCCGCTGGCGACCGCCATCGACACGGGGTTGGGTAGTGCGGGGTCGAACGCACGCTGGTTGACGTTGATGCCGATGCCCGCGATCGTCCGCGCGAGGGTCGGGCCCGAATAGCTGTGCTCGATGAGGATGCCGACCAGTTTTTTGTCGCCGACATAGATGTCGTTCGTCCATTTGATGCGGGCGTCGATTCCGCAGGTGCCGAGGGTGTCGACCAGCGCGAGCGCCACGGCCTGCGAGAGCAGGAACTGCTCGCCTGCGGGAAGGAACGTCGGACAGAGCACGACCGAAAAGAGAAGGTTCACCCCTTCGGGACTCGTCCATGTATGTCCCCGCTGCCCGCGTCCCGCCGTCTGCCGTTCGGCGCAGATCACGTCGCCGTGGCCGTAACGCTCCTCACGCGCGAGGTCGTTGGTCGAAGTCGTCTCCGCAATATGATAGATCATGGCGAAATTGAGAATTTATCCGTTCGTTCTTAGGCTTGGTCGGGGAGAAACACGCCTTCCTTTACACCGCAACGCCGAAATCGCGCAGCGCGTCGTTGAGCGAGGTCTTCTTGTCGGTGGACTCCTTGCGGCGGCCGATGATGAGGGCGCACGAGACGCTGTATTCGCCCGCCGGGAACTGCTTGCGATAGCTGCCCGGCACGACTACCGAACGGGCCGGCACGTACCCTTTGTAGGTGACGGGTTCGGGCCCCGTGACGTCGATGATGTGCGTCGAACCGGTGATGACGGTGTTCGAGCCGAGCACCGCTTCGCGGCAGATGTGCGCCCCTTCGACCACGATCGAGCGCGAGCCGATGAAGCAGTTGTCCTCGACGATCACGGGAGCGGCCTGCACCGGTTCGAGCACGCCGCCGATGCCCGCGCCGCCCGAGAGATGGACGTGGCGTCCGATTTGGGCGCACGATCCCACGGTGGCCCACGTATCGACCATCGTGCCCGTATCGACGTAGGCGCCGATATTGACATAGGAAGGCATGAGGATCGCTCCCGGGGCGATGTAGGCTCCGTAGCGCGCCACGGCATGCGGCACGGCGCGCACGCCCAGCTCCTCGTAGCCGTGCTTGAGTTCCATCTTGTCGTACCACTCCAGCTCCCCGGCCTCCATGCGGCGCATGGGCTGCATCGGGAAGTAGAGGATCACGGCCTTCTTGACCCATTCGTTCACCCGCCATTCGCTCTTCTCGGGATCGACCGGCTCGGCCGTCCGCAGGAGGCCCTTGTCCACGAGCCCGATCACGTCGCGCACGGCCTGCTGCGTCGCTGCGTCGCGGAGCCGTTCGCGCTCCTCCCACGCCTTCTCTACGGTTGTTCTGAGTTCTTCGTACATGGTTTTCCGTTTTCTTGCGGTTCCGGCGGCCGGAACGGTCGGGCCTTCCCGGGGCCGGAGGATTGCGGAACCGGGTATCCGTACGGCGTCTCCGCGCGGTATGCCGGTTCCCGGACAAAGGTACGAATAACTTTCGGATCGGCCGCACGGACCGGGAAAATAAATGCCCCCCCCTCCCGGAGCGCCTGCGGCGGGACTACTTTTTCTTCTTCCCGGACTGCAAGTCGGGAAGACGGACGGCGATGATGCCCAGCAGGGGCAGCAGGGAGCTGATCCGGAAGACGAACCCGATGCTCGTCCGGTCGGCCAGCCAGCCGAAGAAGGCCGAGCCGATGCCGCCCAGCCCGAACATCAGTCCGAAAAAGACGCCCGAGATCATTCCGACCTTGTCCGGCTTGAGCTCGGTGGCATAGACCAGGATGGCGGAGAAGGCCGAGGCGATGATCAGGCCGCTGGCCACGGCCGTCGCCACGGTCCAGCCCAGACCGAGGTAGGGGAGCGCGAGGGTGAAGGGCGCCGCGCCGAGGATGGAGAAGAGGATGACGTACTTCCGTCCGTAGCGGTCGCCGAGGAATCCGCCGAGCAGCGTCCCCGTGGCGAAAGCCGCGAGGAAGGCGAAGAGGCAGAACTGCGACTGCCGGACGGAGATGCCGAACTTTTCGATCAGGAAGAAGGTGAAGTAGCTGGTCATGCACGCCGTGAAGAAGTACTTCGAGAAGAGCATCGTCACGAGGATCGCCAGCGCCCGGCGTGTCTGCCGGGCGGAGAGTCCGCAGCCCGTTTTCCGCAGGGTTTGCCGGAGATGCCGCGTGCGGTCGAGCATCAGGCTGTACCAGGCGCCCACGCGGACCAGGATGAGCGAGGCGGCGAGGGCCGCCGCCGCGAACCATCCCACCGCGTGCTGTCCGTAGGGGAGGATGACCAGCGCCGCCAGCAGCGGCCCGACGGCGCTTCCGCCGTTGCCTCCCACCTGGAAGATGGACTGCGCCAGGCTCTTCCGCCCGCCCGAGGCCATCTGTGCCACGCGCGAGGCTTCGGGATGGAAGACCGACGAGCCGCCGCCGATCAGGGCCACCGTCAGCAGGATCGCCGCGTATCGCGTGGAGAAGGCCAGACCCAGCAGCCCGGCCAGCGAGAGACACATGCCCATCGAGAGCGAATAGGGCTGCGGGTGGCGGTCGGCGTACGCCCCCACGAAGGGCTGGAAGATCGAGGAGGTGAGCTGGAACACCAGCGTGATGAGCCCTATCTGGGCGAAGGTGAATCCGTAGCTCTCCTTGAGAACCGGGTACATGGCCGGAATGACCGACTGGATCATGTCGTTGAGCAGATGGCAGAAGCCGATCGTGAACAGAATCGGGTAGGCCGTCGCCTCCCCGATGCGGGGATGTCCCTGGAGCCTTCGCAGAATGCCTTTCATCGGAGTCGTTCGCTTGTCTGTCGTTTGGCCGCCGCGCGTCCGGCGGTCGTCCCGCCGGGGCCGGCGCCCGCCCCGCGGTGCGGATCCGGGAGTGCAAAAATACCGTTTTTCCGGACAACGGGCAAACCGGATCCGGAAATTTCCGGGTGCGGAACGAGCCGTTGCGGTTCCGAATCTCCGGATTTTTTCTAACTTTGTCGCAGACATCATTCAAAACTCCGATTTATGAAGCGCGTATCGAGCGGAACCGTCGCGCTGCTGGGTGCGGCGGCGCTATTTGCAAGTTGTGACAATATGAAGCGGATCAAACTCCTGCCCTATCCCGAGACCGAGCGCGGCGGGGTCGTGGACGACTACTTCGGCACGAAGGTCGCCGATCCCTACCGCTGGCTCGAGGACGACCTCTCGGAGGCCACGGCCGCCTGGGTCGAGGCCGAAAACGCCGTGACGGACGACTACCTGTCGCAGATTCCCTTCCGCGACGCCATCCGCGAGCGGCTCACCGAGTTGTGGAACTACCCCAGGGAGGGGGCGCCGTCGAAGCACGGCGACTGGTGGTACTACTATTATAACGACGGGTTGCAGAACCAGTCGGTGCTCTACCGCACGCGGGAGCCGGGCGGGGCGGGCGAGGTGTTCCTCGATCCCAACCGCCTGTCGGAGGACGGCACGGTGGCCGTGGCCGCCTCCTCGTTCTCGAAGGACGGCCGCTATTTCGCCTATGCCGCCGCGGCGTCGGGATCGGACTGGGTGGAGATCCGCGTGATGGACACCGCCGACGGGACGCTCACGGAGGACCGGATCGAGTGGGTGAAGAACTCGGGGGCGCAGTGGTCGCCCGACTCGGAGGGATTCTATTACAGCGCCTACGACGCACCGGAGAAGGGCGTCTATTCGTCGCAGAACCAGTACCAGAAGATCTATTACCACCGCATCGGCACGCCGCAGTCGGCCGACCGGCTCATCTACGAGGACCGCGAGCATCCGCTGCGGTACTTCGGGGCCTGGCCTTCGGAGGACGGCGAATGGCTGTTCATCTACGCGTCGGACGGCACGTCGGGCTCGGAGATCCTCTACCGGAAAACCTCGGAGACGAAATTCCGCACGCTGCTGCCGGGCTTCGACGCCGACTACGGGCCGGTGACCGTCGAGGACGGCTGGCTCTACTACGTGACCAACCGCGACGCCTCGAACTACGCGCTGCGGCGCATCGACCTGAACGATCCGTCGAAGACGCAGACCGTGATTCCCGAAAGCCCGGAACACCTGCTCGAGGGCGTGGGCACGGCCGGCGGCTACCTCTTCGCGCAGTATCTGGAGGATGCGCAGAACAAGGTGGCGCAGTATGACCTCGACGGGAAGAAGGTGCGCGACGTCGAACTGCCCGCCATCGGCACGGTCGGCGGATTCGGCGGCGAGAAGGAGGACACGGAGCTGTACTACGTGCTGACGAACTACACGTCGCCCGCCACGATCTACCGGTACGACCTCACGACGGGCGAATCGACGCTCTACAAGGCCCCGGAGGTGCGTTTCGATCCCTCGCTCTTCGTCACCGAGCAGATCTTCTACACCTCGAAGGACGGCACGCGGGTCCCGATGTTCGTCACGCACCGCAAGGACATGAAGCTCGACGGCGAGAACCCCTGCCTGCTCTACGGCTACGGCGGTTTCCAGATCAACATGACGCCCGGCTTCAACCCCTCTGCGCTGATGTTCGTCGAGCAGGGCGGCATCTACTGCGTGGCCAACCTGCGCGGCGGCTCGGAGTACGGCGAGGCTTGGCACAAGGCGGGAATGCTCGCCGACAAGCAGAACGTCTTCGACGATTTCATCGCGGCGGCCGAATACCTCATCGCCCGGAAGTACACCTCGAAGGAGCGGCTGGCGATCAACGGCGGCTCGAACGGCGGCCTGCTCGTGGGTGCCTGCGAGGTGCAGCGTCCGGACCTGTTCGCCGTCTGCCTGCCGCAGGTGGGGGTGATGGACATGCTGCGCTACCACAAGTTCACGATCGGCTGGGGCTGGGCCGTGGAGTACGGCACGTCGGAGGACGAGGAGCAGTTCGGCTATATCTACCGCTACTCGCCGCTGCACAACATCCGCGAGGGGGTCGAGTATCCCGCGACGCTCGTGATGACGGCCGATCACGACGACCGCGTCGTGCCGGCGCATTCGTTCAAGTTCGCCGCCACGATGCAGCACTGCCAGGCGGGCGACAAACCCGTGCTCATCCGCATCGAGTCGAAGGCGGGGCACGGAGCCGGGAAACCCACCTCGAAGCGGATCGACGAGGCGACGGACATGTACGCCTTCCTGTTCCAGAATATCGGTGTCCCGTACAGGCCCGTGGCGGAGCGGAAGTAAGCGGCGGAAACGCGGTCCGGGCGAATAATCCGGACAAACAGGGAAAATGCGGCCTCCGGACAGTCGGAGAAGCCGCATTTTTCGTATCTTTGCCTCCGGATTCCGTTACGTAAAACCCTGACCCCACCGAACTCCGCATGTCCCGTATCTCCGCCGCCGCGTTCTCCGACACGAAACCCCACTACGATCTGCTCGACGGATTGCGCGGGGTCGCGGCCCTCACGGTGGTCTGTTTCCACCTGTTCGAAGCCTATGCCTCGAGCCACCTGGACCAGCGCATCAACCACGGCTACCTGGCCGTCGATTTCTTCTTCATCCTCTCGGGCTTCGTCGTGGGGTACGCCTACGACGACCGCTGGACGAAGATGACCGTCAGGGAGTTCCTCACGAGGCGGCTCGTCCGCCTGCAACCGATGGTCGTCATCGGGGCGCTGATCGGCGCCGTCATGTTCTACACGCAGGGCTGTCCGGTCTGGGACGTTTCGGCGGTCCCGGTGGCGATGCTGCTCGTGGCGACGCTGATGAACGCCTTCATGATCCCTGCGACGCCCGGTGCGGAGATCCGCGGCGTGGGCGAGATGTATCCGCTCAACGGCCCCGCGTGGTCGCTCTTCTTCGAATATATAGGCAATGTGCTCTACGCGCTGTTCATTCGCCGGCTGTCCACCCGCGCGCTTGCCGTGCTGGTCGCCGCGGCGGGCTGCGGCCTTGCCGCCTTCTCCGTCGGGGGGCCGCTGGGGGACATCTGCGTCGGGTTCTCGCTGACCGGGGAGAACATCGTCGGCGGCTCGCTGCGGCTGCTGTTCGCCTTTCCGGCGGGCCTGCTGCTCTCCCGCGTGTTCCGTCCGGTCCGGGTCCGCGGGGCGTTCTGGATCGGCACGCTGGCCGTCGTCGCCCTCGCGTCCGTGCCGCGGATCGGAGGAAGCGAACACCTGTGGATGAACGGCGTGTACGACGCATTGTGCGCCGTCGTCCTCTTCCCGCTGATCGTCTGGATCGGGGCTTCGGGAAAGACCACGGACCGCCTGACTTCGCGCATCTGCAAATTCCTGGGGGACATTTCCTATCCGCTCTACATGGTGCACTATCCCTTCATCTACCTCTACTACGCCTGGGTCAAGAACGAGAACCTGACCTTCGGACAATCGCTGCCCGGGGCCGCGGCGCTCGTCGCGGGTTCCGTCGCGCTGGCCTGGCTCTGCCTGAGGTTTTACGACGAACCCGTGCGGCGCTTCCTCTCGAAGCGGCTGCTGCGGCGATGAC
>ERZ779866.4466-NODE-4466-length-10352-cov-3.871710_pt1 | contig 10352 bp, 8 predicted proteins | sample MGYA00511248_ERZ779866 | MGnify/ENA primary metagenome ERZ779866 (study PRJEB29588, sample SAMEA2155758) | human gut metagenome | biome: human gut; feature: human-associated habitat; material: faeces | place: Denmark | collected 2008/2010 ... | reverse complement strand
AAGACCGAAAGCCAAAGCAGCGGCTGTCGGTTCGTTAATGATACGGCGGACATCCAAACCGGCGATCTTACCGGCGTCCTTAGTAGCCTGACGCTGAGAGTCATTGAAGTAAGCCGGAACAGTAATAACTGCATCTGTTACTTCCTGTCCTAAATAATCTTCAGCAGTCTTCTTCATCTTCTTCAAGACTTCAGCTGAAATCTGAGGAGGAGCTAATTTCTTATCTCTAACTTCTACCCAAGCATCACCGTTATCTGCCTTAATAATCTTAAACGGCATGATGGAAATATCACGCTGAACTTCGGCATCATCATAACGACGACCGATTAAACGCTTAATTGCAAACAATGTGTTCTTAGGATTGGTAACAGCCTGACGCTTTGCTGCCTCACCAACCAAAATCTCGCCGTCTTCAGCATATGCAACGATGGAAGGAGTTGTACGGCGACCTTCTGAATTCTCCAGTACACGTACTTTATCACCGTCAAGTACGGCAACGCATGAATTGGTAGTACCTAAGTCAATACCGATAATCTTTCCCATAATTTAATTTCTCCGCTAATTAATACCGTCTTTATTGTTTTATTTGGAGACGGATTCAAATCTTTCTGCTACTGAATATGGAGACTAAAAACTAAAATTCAAGTCCCCGTTTCATTTTTTATTCCGCGGCTCTTGCCACCATAACCATTGCAGGGCGGACAACGCGTCCGTTTAAGATAAAGCCTTTTTGCATCACAGAAACAATGCAGTTAGGTTTTACATCCTTGCTTGGAATCATGGAAATAGCCTGATGAACGTTAGGATCAAAAGGCTCGCCTACCGGATCAATTCTTTCAACGCCAAAAGTTGAAAGTTCTTTTAAAAATAAACGCAAAGTAGCTTCTACACCTTGAACCATAGCATCTTGCGCATTTTCGGACTTGCTCTTTCCTGCCTCAAGTGCCATATCAAGAGAATCAACTACCGGAATTAATGCTTTAACGAACTTCTCCAAAGCATATTTGCGCTCGCGCTCCACGTCAGCTTCCGCTCTTTTTCTTGAATTATCAGCCTCAGCAACGGCACGCAGCATTTTTTCTTTATCGCTTAATGCCTGTTTGGCCAAAACTTCAAGCTGTGACTTAAGAGCAGCAATTGTGACCTGAGGATCTTCTTCTTTAGCTTGTGCCTCTTCCTGTCCTGCATTTTGCTCTTGTGAAGAAGCATCAGCTTTAACCACCTCTTCTCCCTGCTGCAAAACGACATCTTCATCAGGCTGAGCCTTCGTCTCTTGAACTTGTGCTTCAGCTTTAACATTCATTTCTTCAGGCTGCTTTTCCTCAGTCATTTCAAATCCTCACGATGATTATTATCCATCAGTCTTAATTAAGACTTTTGCCGCAAAATTAAACTCTGTAAATTAAAAAACTTAAAAACAAACATTAAGTCAAATAAAAACAGAATGAATTTTGCAAAAATCATTTTGCTTAACAAATGGGGATGTGTTTTTTTAATTTCAAGTGACGGACTATATTTTTTGCTAAAATGCTGATAGTTAATTTAAGGTTTAATTTTATGCGTTCTCGTAAATTCTTATTAATTTCAAGCCTGCTTGCCTCTTTGGCGGTTTTTTCCTCAGGCTGTGCCTACCGTGCCGATTTAGCTCAAGGCAATTTCGTTGAACAGGAAAACATCAATAAATTACATTACGGAATGTCCGCCGAACAAGTGCGTTTTATTTTAGGAACCCCTATGCTCGTAGATCCTTTTGATAATTCAAGATGGTACTACGTGCATTATTTCAGAGAAGGTTGGGATGATCCTCAGATAAAAAATCTTATTGTCTTATTCAGCGGTGCAACCTTAATTGATATTTCAGGTGATTTTGAAAAACCTGCAAGCTTTAATGAACCGTCAACAGACGTAAGTAAAATTTCTCTTGATAAAATTCTTAAAGCATCAAGCGGTACAAATAATGTCGATAAAGACAGTACCGAAATTGAATCAGAAGAATAAACATCAATGTTAAAAAATAAGTCACAAAGCGTTCTTGCTGTCTTATTTGGTTGCATGATGAGCATCCTTTCAGGATGCTCTATCCAAGACGAAACCAATGAAAATATTAAAAATAAGACCGATCATAAAGAAGTATTGCAAAAAAGTGACTTAGAAAAAAAATTCATAGATGATGCCAACTTATGCGTAAAAGGCGACATAAGCAATCTTCCGTCCATTATTGAGCGCTATAAAAAAAGCTACCGGGATAAAAATTATCCTGAGCCTTACACTCTTCAGGAAAAAGATGCCAACCGTGCTTTTGAGAAATGCGCACAAAAAGCGCTGCGTCTTGGGGATCCTTCAGCATTTAACGCCATGATCACAAGACCCGGGCAAGCGGCAAGAATTTCCCGGGCTTTTTATATAAACGGCAACTTGGCAGAAGGTGCTTTCTGGCTGCAAAGAGTGATTAATATTGAAGGACCGGAAAGCGGATATGAGCGCGCCGGCAGAATTTTTATTCAAAGAAAAGAAACTCTGCCTATAGGAGCCAAACTGCTTGAATACGCAGCTCGCCTTGGCAGCATAACCGCAAGACAATCTCTTTATAATCTCACTAATCCTTCTTCCTATGCTTTTTTACAACTAACCAAAGAGGAAGAGCAAGAAGCTATCTCAGAGAATTCAGATTCAAACAAAACCAATACTGATAGCTCTATAGATAAGAAAAATCCTTAACTTAATTTTTACTTAACAATCAATATCTATAATTATGATGTTTTTGTCTTAAAAGCAATAAAAGCTTTTAAGTACAGCAAAGTTTTATCTGTAACGCATCTATATAATAAGAGAACCGGAAATTTTACTGCTATGGAAAATATGAATACTTATATCCCTAAGGAAATCAGCTGGCTTTCCTTTAACGCCCGTGTCTTACAAGAAGCTTCCGACAAGTCGGTTCCTTTAATCGAGCGTGTCAGATTTTTAGGCATTTATTCAAGCAATCAGGATGAATTCTTCAAGGTAAGAGTTGCTGATTTAAAACGCCAGATTATTATCAACAAAGAAAAAGGCAACAGCGAAGAAACAGCTAAGCTTTTGCGCAAAGTACAAAGTACGACAAGCGATTATCAAAAGATCATGAACAAAATTTATAACGATCTTTTAGAAGAGCTTGCCAAAAAGAAAATTTTCCTAAAAGACGAAACCCAGATTAACGAAGAACAAAAAAAATGGATTACATCCTATTTTAAGCGTCATGTCTTAAAACATATAAGACCCGTTATCGTCACTGAGAATATAGATCTTGTTTCTTTTTTAAAAGATCAATATACCTATCTTCTGGTCAAGATGTTCAATAAAAAAGGCGATACCTACGCCTTAATCGAAATTCCGTCAGATACCGTTCCGCGTTTTATCCGCATGCCGTCGGATACTGAGGGAGAAACAACCCTCATGTTCCTTGATAACGTTATCCGTATCGGACTTGATACGATATTTAAAGGATATTTTGATTACGACAACATTGAAGCCTACTCAATCAAAATGAATCGTGATGCAGAATACGATCTGCAAAGTTCAGTCGATAAAGGCGTACTTGAAACCATGTCCGATTCATTAAAACAGCGATTAAACGCCAAACCGGTACGCTTTGCATATGACAGAGCAATGCCTAAAGATATTGTGGAATTTATGGCGGGCAAATTAAAAATGAGCGAAATCGACTCATTAATGCCGGGCAATCGCTACCATAATTTCAAAGACTTTTTATCATTCCCAAGCGTCGGCAGCGACGACATGGAAAACTCTTCTTTGCCGTCGATACATTCAACCGCTTTTGATCTTGCCCCAACACCTTTTGAAGCTATCGCCCAAAAGGATATTCTTCTTTATTATCCGTACTATTCTTTTGAGTACTTTACTGAAGTACTGCGCCAAGCTTCATACGATCCTAAAGTAAGATCTATAAAGATAAATATCTACCGCGTAGCTTCAAACAGCCGCGTTATCGATTCACTTATTGACGCCGCCAATAACGGCAAGCGCGTAACCGTAGTAGTTGAATTAAAAGCCCGTTTTGACGAAGCCAACAATATTCAATGGGCCGCCCGTTTAACCAATGCCGGAGTAAAAGTTCTTTTCGGTCTGCCGACTTTGAAAATTCATTCCAAATTGTGCCTTATCACCAGAAAAGAAAACGGTCAAACCGTACGTTATGCACATATCGGTACCGGTAATTTCAATGAAAAAACCGCAAAGATTTATACCGACTTTGCGCTCTTTACCGTCAACCCGCAAATTACCGCTGAAGTTGAGAATGTCTTTGAATTTATCGAGTATCCTTATACTCGTCCGCACTTTTCAAATCTGCTTGTGTCCCCAATTAACGCAAGAAAGCGTATCTACGCTATGATCGATCGCGAAATTGAAAATGCTCTTACGGGGCTTCCTTCCTACATCAATTTTAAAGTAAACAATTTGGTTGATTTGGGAATAATCGATCGTCTCTACAAAGCATCGCAGTCCGGAGTTAAAATCCGTGCCGTGGTTCGCGGTATGTGCTCATTACGCCCGGGAATTGAAGGTCTTTCCGACAATATCTACATTACGTCAATCGTAGACAGATTCTTAGAGCATCCTCGTGTCATGATTTTCTGCAATAACAATAACCCTGAACTTTATATTTCTTCTGCAGATTGGATGACGCGTAACCTTGATTACCGCATTGAAGTCGGTGCCCCCGTGCTTGATGCCGATCTTAGAGATCGCATCAATACTATTTTCCGTATCCAGTGCAACGATAATCAAAAAGCCAGAATTTTAGATAAAGATCAGAAGAACGAATATGTAAAAGCAGGTGAAAATGCCGTTCCGGTACGAAGCCAAATTGCTATTCATACATACCTGCAACAGCTTGAATCAAAGCTTTACACGGAAAAAACCAAAAATAAAACAGCGTATTCTGACAAGAAAAACTCAAAATAAATCCTAATATTCTTTAAAGCCGCAACACTATCAATGTTGCGGCTTGTCTATCTTTACATCATCAGATCTCTCGTAAAAAATTTTTTCTCTTTTTTCTTATATTAAAAAATCACGCAACTTCCAATCCTGTAGAAAAAATTAAAAAAAGTGTGCATAAATCACAATTACAAAAGGATCTTGTCCAATTTCATCATTTTTAATTAATAATATAACTCATCAGATCTATTGACGGCTTTACAATACTTAATTTCCGTTAATATCAGGAAATTACAGATTTAAAGCTGTTAGTTTTAACCCAACTCCTTAATTTTTGAAGGTTTTATCATGGCAGATACTAAGATTTTCATTACCGATTGCGATCACGCCAACATCAACGAAGAAAAAGCCGTTTTCGACAAAGCCGGAATCGCTTACAAATTGGTTCAGTGCAAAACTGAAGATGACGTTATCGCCAATTGCCAGGGCGCAGTCGCAGTCTGCAACCAGTACGCTCCTTTGACCGATAAAGTCTTCTCCGCAATCCCGACTTTAAAAACTGTTGTCCGTTACGGCGTAGGCGTTGACAATGTCGATCTAGTTGCCGCCACCAAGCACGGCGTTCAGGTTTGCAACGTTCCCGATTACGGTACTTTCGAAGTTGCCGATCAGGCTTTGGCTCTTATGATGGCAATTACCCGCAAAGTCTGCCAAGCCAATACCCAAGTTAAAGAAGGCAGATGGGATTATGCCGAAATGGCCCCTATCGCCCGTTTGTCCACCATCACTGTCGGCATTATCGGTTTAGGTCGTATCGGTCTTGCTTTTGCTCACCGCGTCCACGCATTAGGCTGCAAAGTAATCGGCTATGATATTTATACCGATCACGTCAAGAGCAACCCTGAATATTCCTACATCACTTGCTGCTCTGAAGAAGAAGTTCTTAAGAACGCTGACGTTATTTCATTACACTGCGGCTTAAATGCTCAGAACGCTAAGATGATGAACGCCAAGACCTTCGGCGAAATGAAGAAAGGTGCAATGCTTATTAACGTAGCCCGTGGCGGTTTGGTCGATGAAGCTGCTTTGGCTGACGCATTAAAGTCAGGTCATTTAGGCGGTGCCGGTATTGACGTAACCTGCAAAGAGCCTCTTGAGGCCGACAGCCCTCTGCGCAGCGCTCCGAACATCGTTATCACTCCGCATATGGCATGGTACTCCGTACAGGCAGCATCCGATCTTAAGACCAAGTGCGCTGAAGAAGCAGTTCGTGGCGTTTTAGGTGAAAAGGCTCGTTGCCCGGTCAACAAACTTTAATACAGTTTTTGGTGTCCTTTGGCCCTCTTTGATAACAAGAGGGCATTTTTGGGAGAACGTTACGTTCTCCTTTTTTATATTTCTTGTCTTAAGTGACTTACTCCCCCACCTATAGGGTGGGGACTTCTGGCATATATTGTTAAAATTTTTCGTGTTCCAATACTTTCATAATATAGTTTTTATTATTAAGCAGATGAGCAATCATCGCATCACTGGCATCCACTGATTTACCGGCCTTAATTGCCTCCACAATAGCCCTATGCTCTCCTATAGTGTCATGAGATAATTTTGACTGTGAAAGGTCAATAAACAAATCAATAGCTTTAAAAATAATCGGTTCAAGATTAGGCAGTACACTGTTTCCGCTCATTTCACCAAGCAGCGAATGAAATACGGAGTCTGCCTGAGCATGTGACTTTCCCTGGGAAATTAACTCATCAACCACGGCAGCTTGCGCTTCAAGCTTGGCAAGCTGCTCTTTAGTACGGTTTTGTGCCGCAAGTGCTGCTACCCTTGGTTCAAGCATCATGCGAAACTCGACAAGATCATGAATCAAGCGCTTTTTATCCTTAACAAAAGTAAACCCCAGAGGATCTTGAGAGACGCCGGGCTTATCACTCACATATATTCCTGAACCGTGCTTAACTATCAAAATATTGCGCGATGCAAGCATTCTGACAGCCTCACGTAAAGTAGAACGCCCCACACCTAGCAATTCACATAAAATTTTTTCATTGGGAAGCTTGTCGCCTTTACCGAGCCCCTCATTGATAATGTGCTGTACTATTGTGTCTGCAGTAACTTCGGATAAAGACTTGACGTTCTCAGTCTCTTCTACTTTTATATCCATGCGTTATACCTTACTTAATATCCTGCAAATCTTGCTTATATAATTAATCATTATATTATCGAGTATTTTTTATTTAAAACAAATCTTATTATTTTTTAATAACCTTATATATGTCTTCTTTTATGAAAATTCTTTTATTTAGGCAAAATGATATAAATCTTTCATTTTTTACTAAAAAAAAACGCAGATAAAAAAAATCAATTTAAAACATAGAATTGAATTAAACATCAGATCTGTTTTGTTTTAGTGCAAAACAGAAAATCTAACATACAAGACAAATAAACTTAAGCAAAGCCAGTATTTACAAGGTATTGCGAGCACAGATAAAAAATATTTCAAATATGATCCACTTCACAAATTATGCATCGACATCTGATATCTCTGTGGCAAAAGTCAAATTTTGATAATTCTTCGAATTATTTTTTTTACTGTCATTTCTATAATGTTTCCATTAAAGCTAATTGCTTTTAATGTTATGAAAATATCACTAACCGGAGTTTTGCATATGAAAAAAATTAAAATGTTAGGCGTAATGGTCGGCGTTGCCGCTGCAGTCATGACTGCCACTTCAGCAATGGCTGCTGACACCGTAACCTTACGTTTTGCCAACGTTACCAATCAGCCTTCAAAAGACGCAGCTCAAGTTTTCATGGATGTCGCCAGTAAAGAATCCGGTGGTCGCCTTATAATTAAGCACTTCCCTGACAATATGTTGGGTGATGACCGTGTCGTAACCGAATCCACCATTTTAGGTGATATCGACATGGTTCAGACTATGCCTTCAGTTTTGGCTTCCATGATCCCTGACCTCTATGTTTGGGACGCCCCGTTCCTCTTCAACACCATGGATGAGGCATGGAAATGCATGGACAGCGAATTAGGTCTTTCAATCAATACACAGTCCGAGAAAAAAGGTCTTAAATACTTAGCCGCCCTTGAAAACGGCTTCCGTCACTACACCAACAACAAAGTTCCGGTTAAGGTTCCTGCCGACGTTAAAGGACAGAAACTGCGCGTAATGGAAACCGAAATTCAGATCGCCTTGTGGCGTACCTACGGTGCTAACCCGACCCCGATGGCCTTCACCGAGGTTATCTCCGCACTGCAGCAGGGCACCATTGACGCTCAGGAAAACCCGCTTTCCATTATCGACTCCAACAAGCTCTATGAAATTCAGCACTACATTTCATTGACCGGTCACGTATTCAGCCCGCACTGCTTGTACATCAACCAGGCTCGCTTTGACTCACTCGAGCCCGATTTACAGCAGGCTTTACTCAAGGCAGCAGCTGCTTACCAGACCGCACAGCGCGCTCGCGCTACCGAGCTTAACGCCTTATCCGTACAGAAATTCAAGGATGCAGGCTGTGAAGTTATCGAAGTTACCGATGCTGAAAAGGATCAGTGGCGTCAGATGGCCATCGACGGCAAAGTTTACGACTTAGTCCGCGAGAAGATGGAACATCCTGAACTCTTGGATAAGATCCTCAACAAAGAGTACTAATCCTTTTCTTGACACCAAAAAGTGGTCATTAAAAAATGGCCACTTTTTCTGTAGTTCGGATAATAATTATGAAATTACTTAAGTTACTTGATGAGAAGCTTGAGATGTTCATCTGCATTACGCTGATGTCCGTTCTCACTATCGTTCTCGGCATTCAGGTTTTCATGCGTTACTGCATGCACGCATCATTGTCCTGGTCCGAAGAATTAGCCCGCTACATGTTCGTATGGCTTGTTTATATCGGTATCAGCTACGGCGCTAAAGTTATGCGTCACATCAAGATTGATGCCGGCCTTTATTTCTTCCCTAAAGCATGGCGCCGTTACGTGGTAATTATCGGTGACTGCATTTTCTTGATCTTCTCAATTGTTATCGTTTATTTTGCCTGGGGTCTTGCCGTCCGTCAGTATATGCTCGGTCAGCTTTCACCTGCTATGCAGATCCCGATGTGGATAGTTTACTCCGCTCCGTGCGTCGGTTTTGCTTTAACCGCCATTCGCGAAGTACAGACTATTATTTACCGTATTAAACATTTAGGCGATCCGTATGAAGATCCGGCAGAGCCTGACCTTGAGAATTTATAAGGAGAATAAATTATGGTAGGTCTGACTCTATTAATCGCCCTTATCGTTCTGTTAATTCTCAACGTACCTGTCGGTATCGCCTTGGGCGTATCCAGTATGTTTGCTTTGGTGGTTGGCGACACCTTAAGCTTAACCTCCATTCCGCAGGCATTAATCACCAGCTGCGACTCCTTCCCGATCCTTGCTATTCCTTTGTTCATTTTGGCAGGTGACTTGATGGGCGCTGGTGGCGTATCTCGCCGTATTCTTGACGTCTGCAACGTGTTCTTCGGCCGTATTACCGGCGGTTTAGCCATCGTTACCGTTTTAGTCTGCATGTTCTTCGCTGCAGTATCAGGATCCGGTCCTGCAACCGTAGCCGCAGTAGGTACCATGGTAATTCCGACCATGTTAAAGCTCGGCTATGACCGTTCATTCGTTCTAGCTCTAGTCGCAACCGCAGGCTCAATCGGTGTTATTATTCCGCCGTCAATTCCGATGGTTATTTTCGGTGTTTCCACCGGTACTTCCGTTACCTCCCTCTTCATGGGCGGTTTCTTCCCCGGCTTCTTAATCGGCTTCTCCCTCATTGCTTACTGCTATTGGTTTGCCAAGAAGCACGGTTACACCGGTTCAAAAGAACCGTTTGACGGTAAGAAAGCCTGGGCCGCAACCTGGGAAGCAAAATGGGCATTAATTAACCCGGTAATCATCTTAGGCGGTATTTACGCAGGTCTCTTCACCCCGACCGAAGCTGCTGCAGTTGCTGCAATTTATGCCTATATCTGCGGTGCTTTTATTTACCGCGAATTGCCTCCTAAAAAGTTAATTAAGGCAATCAGTACTTCATGCTCCACCACCGCAACCACCATGGTTATCTTGGGATGCGCTACCGCATTTACCAAGATCATCACCATTGAGCAAATCCCGACCATGGTAACCCAGATGATGATGACTGTTTCCGACAGCCCGATCGTCATTATGCTCCTTATCAACTTGATTTTGCTCATCGTCGGCTGCTTCATGGATACCACTCCGGCCATCTTGGTTTTGGCTCCGATCCTCTTGCCGGTAGCTACCTCTATCGGTCTTGATCCGATCCATTTCGGCCTTATCATGGTTACCAACTTGGCAATCGGCTTCATTACTCCGCCTTTAGGAATCAACCTCTTCGTGG
>ERZ779866.4464-NODE-4464-length-10353-cov-4.563896_pt1 | contig 10353 bp, 10 predicted proteins | sample MGYA00511248_ERZ779866 | MGnify/ENA primary metagenome ERZ779866 (study PRJEB29588, sample SAMEA2155758) | human gut metagenome | biome: human gut; feature: human-associated habitat; material: faeces | place: Denmark | collected 2008/2010 ... | reverse complement strand
CGGCTGCGGCGGACGCCCCGACAGCAGCGGAGAACTCGACAGCAGCGAAAACCCGGCTACGCCATCCCCGAATACAGCGGATGCGCCTCGAGCAGGGTTTCCACGCGCTTGCGCACGCACATGCGCTCTCTCGCGTCTTGCGGGGCAAACACCACGCGCGCGATAAGGCCGCCGATCTCATGGAACTCCTCTGCCGTGAAGCCACGCGTAGTGGCCGCGGCAGACCCCACGCGAATGCCGCTCGTCACAAACGGGGAACGTGTCTCACCGGGAATCGAGTTCTTGTTGACGGTGAGCCCCACCGCATCGAGCAGCGTCTCGGCATCCTTGCCCGAGATGCCCGCGGCCGTGAGATCGACCAGGCACAGGTGGTTATCGGTCCCACCGGACACGAGTCGCAGGCCGCCTGCCGCCATCCCCTCGCCAAGGGCCGCAGCGTTCTCGACCACGTGGTCGATATACGTCTTGAACTCGGGGCGCAGGGCCTCGCCAAAGGCCACCGCCTTGCCCGCGATCACATGCATGAGCGGACCGCCCTGCGTGCCGGGGAACACCGCCTTGTCAATGGCGCGGGCGAGCTCGTCGTCGTTGGTGAGGACAAAGCCGCCGCGCGGGCCGCGCAGGGTCTTGTGGCTCGTCGAGGTGACGACATCGGCATGTGGAAAGGGCGAGGGATGTGCGCCCGTCGCGACCAAGCCGGCGATATGCGCCATATCTACCATGAGACGGGCACCCACACCATGCGCGATGGCGGCGATGCGCTCAAAATCGATGATGCGCGCGTAGGCGGAGGCGCCAGCCACGATCAGCACCGGGCGCTCGGCCTCGGCCAGGCGCTCGAGCTCGTCATAGTCGATGGTCTCAGTCTCGAGAGACAGGCCGTAGGGAACGAAGTTGTACAGCTTGCCCGAGAAGTTCACCGGGCTGCCGTGGGTGAGATGGCCGCCATGGTCGAGGCTCATGCCGAGGATCGTGTCGCCAGGCTTCACAAGGGCCGCGTAGGCCGCCAGATTGGCGTTTGCGCCGCAGTGGGGCTGCACATTGGCATGCTTGCACCCGAACAGTCTGCAAGCGCGCTCGCGGGCCAGGTCCTCCACCACGTCGACCTGCTCGCATCCGCCGTAGTAACGATGCGCAGGATAGCCTTCGGCATACTTGTTGGTGAGCACGCTGCCCACTGCCTCGAGCACAGCCGGACTGGTGAAATTCTCGGAGGCGATGAGCTCGATGCTTCGGCGCTCGCGGGTGAGCTCCCCTTGGATCGCCTGCGCGATGGCGGGGTCGCGGTCGAATAGCACGCGGGACGGGGATTCAAACATGTGGGTCTCCGTTCTTGTGATGTTCACGGCCGCCGGCCGGATTCGCTGCACATGGCAGACGGCTCACGGCAGGCGTAATGTCATATCCTGAGTAACGTTTTCTTTCTGCCCAAAAGGCTACGCTTGTAAACGCTGTGGGCGGTCAAAGGCACTCGCGCATCGGGAAATGCGCGACCAGCCCGGACAAGGACATGCCCGGGAAACAAAATGCCCAAGCCACGACGGCCATAAGCACGACCGGAAAACAAAATGCCCGAGCCTCAAGGGCCCGGGCATCCCATTTCATCTGTGCGAGAGCGGCGTTACTCCACGACCTCGACGAGCTCGATATCGAAGTTGAGGTCGCAGCCGGCCAGCTCGTGGTTGGCGTCGAGCTTGACACCCTCAGGCGAGACCTCGACAACCGTCACGGGCACGGGTATACCACCAGGCCCCTGCAGGAAGAGCTTCATGCCGACCTCAATCTTCTCGAAATCCGGCACCTGATCGGCCGGGAAGAAGAGGATCATGTCCTCGGAGCGCTCGCCATAAGCCTCGGCAGCCGGGATGTGGACGGTCTTCTTCTCGCCCACCTCCATGTCGAGCACGGCGGCGTCGAAGCCCTTGATCATCTGGCCGGCGCCGGCCACGAACTCGATAGGCTCTCCGCGGTCGTAGCTGGAATCGAACTGGGTGCCGTCGTCGAGCGTGCCGCGGTAGTGGGCCTTGACCGTCTTACCTTGGTTGGACATGTGCATCCTCTTTCTATCGATGGGTCGCCCGCCCTGCACGGGCGCACACATACCTTACGTGACCGCCGGCGCGATTCGCAGGATCGATCGCCGGCGTGCTGCACCACTATACCCGAGGCTCGAGCAACTCATGCAACATGCGTTCCCGATTATTGATAAAGAGCTCCGTTACCTGATAGCTCTCGGTCTCCTCGTAGGCAATTTCGTGCAACTCGCCACCGTCGAATGAGATGATGCGGGCACCTGGAAGCCCCAGGAGAACGGGCGAATGCGTCGCCACGATGAGCTGGCTGCCGTGATGCGCGAGCTGATCCATCTCGTACAGCAAGGTCAGCTGCCGTGAAGGAGAAAGGGCCGCCTCGGGCTCATCGAGGAAATACAGGCCATTATCCCGGGAGGCGTCTTGGATGAACCCGAGAAACGCCTCCCCGTGACTCATCTCGTGCAACAGGACCTTTCCACCTGTAACAGGATTGGTATACATCGCGCCCGAAAGCCCCGGCCTCATGCTGCACCGATCGGCCTCAGACGCGACGTTGTAGAAGCTCTCCGCCCTCAAGAAGAAGCTGCTGCGCGGCGCCAAGCGCCCCCGCTCCATGTAGATGCCCTCATGGAGGATGGAATGGGAATCCCTCGTGGCGAACGTGTGGTTGGAAGTGCCTCCCTCTGCGTTGAGGCCATACGCGACCGCCATGGCCTCGAGCAGGGTCGACTTGCCCGATCCGTTCTCACCGACGAAAAACGTGACGTTAGAATCGAATGCAAGCGGACGCTCGCCCAGCGACGCCAGTGCGGAGATGCGGCGCAGGTACTCGTCTCCATGGACGAGCTCCCACAGAATCGAAACGGAAGATATGAAAAGCTCGCCATCGAGCATGACGCCCCCTATCGACCATGCCTCGCGTACCGCTATTGTACGCGCACCTCAGGACAAAGCCCTCCACCGCAATGAACGGCGGAGGGCTTTCGCCACGTGAGACAGTTCAACAGGTACTAGGCGAACTCTTTCGCCTCGCCCTTCTTCTCCTGCGGGAGCACCAGGTTCAAGATGATACCCACGAGCGTGGAGGTCGCCATGCCGGGCAGGGTGTAGTCGCCCAGCGGGATGGCGATGCCGGAGGTCTCCATGCCCACACCCAGGATGATCACGACGGAGGCGATCATGAGGTTGCGGTTGACATCGAAATCGACGCCGTTGGACACGAGCATGCGCAGGCCGTTGGAGGCGATGAGGCCGAACAGCAGCAGGCACACGCCGCCCATGACCGGGCTGGGGATGGAGTTGATGAGCGCGGCGAGCTTGGGGCACAGGCCGCCCACGATGAGCGCGAATCCGCCGGCATACCAGAAGATCTGGGTCGAGTACACGCGCGTGACGCTCATGACGCCGATGTTCTCGGCATACGTGGTTGTGGGAGGACCGCCGAGGAATCCCGAGATCATGGTGGACAGACCGTCGCCAGCGAGCGAACGCGGCAACAGCGGACGGTAGTCCTTGTCGACGATCTCACCCACGGCGAGCAGGTGGCCAATGTGCTCGATGACCGTCACCACGGCGACCGGCGCGATCAGCGCGATAGCACCCATGTCGAACTTGGGAAAGCTCACGTTGGGCAGACCGACCCATGCGGCCTCGGCGATGGGCGCGAAATCGACCATGCCAAAGGCAATGGCGACCGCGTACCCCACGACGATGGCGAGTAGGACCGGCACCGTGCCGACGATGCCGCCACGCCCGGAGAAGATCACGGCCGCGAGCAGGGTGATGGCCGCCACGATGGCGCCCTGCGGGTTGAAAACCGATGCGCCCGCGGCGTCGGTGCCCATGAAGGCCATGTTCGCGGCGGTGGCTGAGAGCCCCACGCCAATGACCACCATGACCGAGGCGACGAGCACGGGCGGCAGCAGGCGGTCGAGCCAGCCGGTTCCGACGAACTTGATGATGCCAGCCACCACCAGGAACACCGCACCGGCGACAATCACGCCGGACATGGCCGCATCGAGCCCCTGTGTGGCGCCGACCGCGATGATAGGGCTGATGAAGGCGAATGAACTGCCCAAGTAGCTGGGGATCTTATTGCCGGTGACGAGCAGGTAGCAGATGGTGCCGATGCCCGAGCACATGATGGCGACATTGGGGTCGAGGCCGGTCAGCACGGGCACGAGCACCGTAGAGCCGAACATGCTCATCATGTGCTGGATGCCCAGCGGGATGGCGCGGGCGGGCGAGACTCGGTCATCGACGCCGATGACCTCGCGCTCATGGTGACTCATGGGCGCTCCTTTCGATTGGTGACATTCGGTCCATGGTACCGTGTTGGACGCCCCATGGGCGAACAATTCCCCACGGGAGCACATCTTGGTCGGCAGGTCTTTACGAACGGGACCGCAGTGTCGCAGATCAGCGAAAGGAGTCCGCAACGATGAGCGCAGGCATCATCCTCAACGTTGACGGACTCGAGATTCCCGTGAGCGTCGTCCGCAAACGCGTGAAAAACCTCAACTTGCGCGTTCGTGCGGACGGGACCGTCACGCTCAGCATCCCGCAGCACCTACCGCTCGCCCGCGCACAAGAGTTCCTCGAACGCAAGGGCAGTTGGATCGCCGAGCGCGTCCGCCGCAACATCGAGCGCAGGCCCTCGCCGGACTTTGCCGGCGAGCTGCCCAACCGCATACCGCTCTGGGGAAAGCTCGTCCCACGCGACTCTGTTCAAGCGAACTCAGGTCAGGACGTCGGCGGGCAGGGTGCCGGCGGTCGGGCGATCCCCGGTCAGGCCGCTTCTGGCCGGGACGCTGGCGATCAGGGCGCCCCTGGTCAAACCACCATAGATCAAGCCGCCCTCGACGAGCTCTACCGCACCGAAGTGCTGCGCGCGCTGCCCGATGTGGCCGAGCGCATGGAGGCCCGCATCGGCGTCCATGCGACGCGTTGGAGCGTTCGTGTGATGAAAACACGCTGGGGTTCGTGCACGCCGAAAACCGGCGCAATCCGCATCAACGCCCGACTGGCCGCCTATCCGCCCGAGTGCCTGGAGTTCGTGGTGGCGCACGAGCTCGTGCACCTTCTGGAGCCGAGCCACAACACCCGCTTCCACGCCCTGCTCGATGAATTCTGCCCGGACAATCGGGGCATTGCTCGACGGCTCAAACAACAGCCCATCTCGAGCGAACGTGATGCAATCGAGTGACAACGACATCGGTCGGCTGATCCCCGTGTAAAAGGTCGATACCAAGAAACGCTCCGATCCGCCTTGCATTGCCAGGCAAAAGCATGCGCAATTCCTCCGAAGAAAATGGTGAATGCATGCATTATGGAGGAGCTCCATCTCGATACCAGTACGGTCAGTTTTTTGACAGGTGGACAACGGCACCATCAGGACGCGTTTTCGGTATGGTCACCGTGGGACCCCACTGAAACGGAGATGAAGCGTGAACTCTGGAAATACGACGGAACGTAGGCTCGAATTAGCCATACGACACGGATATCTATTGATTCCGAAAGACCCGAATGAGAAGAGAAGACTCGACTATCGCCTGGCAAGGGGGATTGTCTGCATGCCGTTTCCAGGAGCCTATGCGCTCGTCGAGTCATTCAACAAGCTCGATCCGCGGGTGCAAGCTCGCATGACGCTCAAAGCCGCCCATACGCTTCATCCCGGCTGGACGTTTTGCTTGTTTTCGGCGGCAGTGGCACACGGCCTTCAAGTTCCGCAAGAACTGCTTTCCCGGACGCACGTCGCGATATCGCCCAGCGAAAGCCGCCGCAAGCATCCCGGCCAAGTCACCTGTCACATTGATAAAGGGGATGGGCACGTACTCGCGGATAACATCCCTTGCACCACCCTCATGCAAACGACGTTAGATTGCCTTTGCGCCTCCACGTTTCGCCAGGGCCTCGCGATTGCCGACTCCGTCCTCCATCATCGTCTCGCGACGAAAGAGCAGTTAATCGAATACTTCGCCGCGCATGGCAAGGGCCGACGTGGAATCAGGCAAGCGCGAGAAACACTTAAATACGCCGATGGGCGAAGCGAAAACGGTGGGGAATCTATTGTCCGGGCAGTCATCATAGAGCTCGGATTTGAAACACCGGAGCTTCAAATCGAAATTGAGGATCCGATGATGCCCGGAGTGTCGAAACGAGCAGATTTAGGCTGGAAACTATCGGATGGCAGATACATTCTTGCCGAGCTCGATGGATTTGCAAAATATCTCACCAAGGGCGTACGCCATTCCAAAGTCGAGAAAACCGAGTTGGCCGTCCAGTCCATGCGAGCCGAAAGGCTACGTGAATCGCACCTCAACTTGACAGGAGCGGTCATCCTCCGATTCTCATTTGCCCAGGCTCTCGACACGTCTTATTTCTTTCAGCTACTGGCCACCGCCGGCGTACCGCTTGCCGGAGAGAGAACATTGTAGGTTTCAGACGATTCCGAGCTGGCAACCGATCCTGGGGTCCCGGACAGGCCTTCGATTCCAGGATGACCCTCGTCACCGAACACATCTTCGGTGCAGTTCGGCAAACGTCGGTGCACTTTGGAATCTTCGGTGCACTTACAGGCCAATTTCCACGGCAATTTTCGTCGACAGGTGCACTGAAGATTAAAAAGCGCACTGAAGATCAGGATCCCCCCATAGGAGCCCGCCGTCGCGGCGGACCAATTGCCCGCAATCGCGGTGGGCCAAGTGTCCGCCATCGCGGCGGGCCAAGACCCCGCCCCTTCACCAGACACACAAAAAGGGACGCCTCCGAAGAGACGTCCCCTTGATGATCCAGTTACCTGGCAGTGGCGGATGTGAGTTACTCCTCGACGGCCTCGAACTCATCCGGGCCAACGCCGCACACGGGGCAGACGTAGTCCTCGGGCAGCTCGGGGGTGTCGACCTCGACCTCGAAGCCGCAAACAACGCAAACGAACTTGTAAGTCTTGTCAGCCATGATGGCTCCTTTCACAGGCGAATGAACGTAAGCAGAGTATACCCAAGTTCCAAATGCCACACACAGGCGGAATGAACCTCGGAAACCTCTCGTTGCCAATATGTTACTGGAATCGTTTCCTATTAGCAAGAGCTTTTTACTCGGCCTGATACGAGCTCGCCTTGGGAGGCGTCTTGCCCTTGAGCGTGCTGTGATAGTACGCATACGTGAGCGGGGGTTCATCCGAAAGGCGCTCAGCCTGCTCCACCTCGCCGACAAACAAGTAATGCGTACCCACGTCGACCGTGTCGATCAAACGGCAGCCGTACATGGCGCATGCATGCTCGGGGCAATACGGACTGCCCACCTCGGAGACCGCAGTCTCGTATTTGGCGAACTTGTCATACGTGTCACTAGTGCGGAAGCCGAAGTTGCCGATATAGGGCATGTCGGCCGTCTGATCGATCGCGGTAATCGTGAAAGCACCCGCTTGGGCGATCACCCGCGCGGTCACGTTGTCTTTGTGCACGGCGACGCTCATGCGGATGGGCTCGGCCGTCACCTGAACGGCCGTGTTCACCACGCATCCCGCCTTGAGGCCGTCGGCCTCGGCGGACACCACGTACAACCCGTAACTCATAGCGAACATCGCAGTTGAATCGATTGCCATGGCACTCCCCTTTCTGAAGGCGCTTGCCTCCAGTATAGGACTTGGCGAGGACGGCCGAAATAGGCGCAGACGGACACTCGACAATCCCGGCCAACTATCGGCTTCGCTGCTTGAGGGCGCGGTCGATCTCACGCTGCATGTCGCGCTTTGCCATGTCCTCGCGCTTGTCGTAGAGCTTCTTGCCGCGCCCAAGGCCCAACAACAGCTTCACGCGACCGTCCTCGTTGAAGTAGAGCTCAAGCGGGACGAGCGCAACGCCGCGGACGCGCAGCTTGCCGTCGAGGTAGTCGATCTGCTTGCGGTGCAGCAGCAACTTGCGACGGCGATCGGGGTCGCGATTGAAGATCGAACCGTTGGAATACGGGTGAATGTGCACGTTGTGCAGCCAACACTCACCGTTGCGAATGAGGGCGAAGGAGTCGGTGATCTGACACGCGCGCTCACGCAAGCTGCGAACCTCGGTGCCGGCGAGCTCAAGACCGCACTCAAACGTCTCATCGATGAAATACTCATGATGCGCGGAGCGATTCTTGGCGATCAGCTTCTTCTCCCGGCGCGGTTTACGGGCGATTCCATCGGCCATGGCTACTCACCGTCCTTGGAGTCGACGGAATCCGAAGACGCGGAGCCGGCTGGCACGGCGGGCGCGGCATCGGTCACCGCGTCGTCGTCGGACTCTGCGGACGCGGCCCTCTGGCCGGCGGCCGCTCCCTCACGCTCGTGGGCGAGCTCGGCGTCGGACTCGCGAATCAGGCGGATGAGAGCCTCGCATGCGGGGGCGCCCACCAAGTCACGTGCGAGCAGGGTCAAGCGGGTCGCCTCGTTGCGATCGCCCTCGGAAGCGGCATCTGTCGCGCACATGAGAAGGCAAACGGCGATCTCGGCGTTCGCACCGGTGCCAATACCATGCTCCTCGAGCTGCTTGTTCACAACCTCGTCCGAAAGCTCGCCGAGCTCGGGATGCTCCTTATCGAGCTGCGCGGCGAGAGCGGTTGCAGCGGCATCGGCATCGCAGGCGCGAATCGCGGCACGACGGCAGCCCTCAGCAGCGGCCAGGTTCTCGCCCGCAAGGAAATACTGACCAAGGTTGGCGAAAGCACGGGCAAGGGCCTGCGGCGTGGTCGCGCGGTCAAGCACGGAAGCGGAAAGCGCGGCCCACTCCTGTGTGTCGCCCAGAGCTCGAAACACCTCGGCAAGGTTCAGACGATGCGCGCAGTTCATCGGGTTCCAGCGCACAGCCTGCTTGAGGGCGTCGCGCGCGGACTCGTACTCATGACGCTGGATGTAGATGTAGGCCAGGTCGGCATACAGGCGATCGAAAGGCGCCTCGACCTGTGAGAGCTCGCGAGGATCGCGCTCGACACGGCGATAGGCAAGATACTCGAACGGGCTCGAGAAGCTGAACCACTGGCGGGCGTCCGTGGCGATGCACGCGGTGTCGGCATACTCCCCCGCCTCAGACGCGAGCTCCTCCAACAACACGGCCGCTGTCTCAAGCTCACCCTCGGCGAGCAGATTCTCGGCATAGTCGATGTCATGCGCCGCAATGGGCATTTCCATAGTGTCCTCCTTGATAGAGTCGAAATCTCAGTGTAGCGCACGGAGCGGACGGGTGCGACGCCCCACCGCTTAAGCCAAAGTCAACTACGACGCCGACCCGCTCACGTGAAGCAGCTTGAGGTCAAGGTGTCCGCGCAGGACGTTCACGCTCGCGACCTCCACCACCACACGGCAGCCGAAGCCGACCCTCGTCCCCGTCGACTCGCCCGTGAGTGTGAGGCGAACATCGTCGAAATCCCACCACTCGGCACCCAGGGCGTTCATGCGGACCAGCCCCTCCGCACCCGTCGCATCGAGACGAACGAATGCACCGAGGTCGGAGATCCAAGAGACGGTTCCCGTGTCCCGCTCTCCAATACGACTGGCGTACAACTGCGCAACCTTCACCTTCTGTGAGGCGTTCGCAGCCGCATCGGCCGCCCGCTCGTTGTCGCTCGCCTGTCGGCAGAGCTGCGGGCAAATCGCCTCGAGCGCCTGCGGGCCTTTGCCCGTAAGCCGCGGCGCGCGGGCGAGGGCCTCCTTCTTCCCAAGCTCATGCTTGGCGAGGGCGACCTTGAGAACGCGATGCGCAATCAGATCGGGGTATCGGCGAATCGGACTGGTGAAATGGCAGTACGCCCGAGCACCGAGGGCGTAGTGACCCTCGTTATGAGATTTGTACACGGCTCGTTGCTGGGCGCGCAGGAGCAGCGCATTGACCTGTGGGGCAAACGCCGTGCCCGCCGCATCCTCGACCGCCGCGTTAATAGCGCGGGGGTCTCCGAGCATGATGCCCGCAGCGAGCCCGCCCTCCACGGCCCCGAGCTCCGTGAGCGTTTTGGCCGCCGAGGCCAAGCTGTCGGGAGAGGGGTCCTCATGAACGCGATAGGCGGAAACCAGATCGCGATCGGCCAGGAACTCGGCCACGCATTCGTTGGCGAGCAGCATGGCCTCCTCGACCAGGCTCGTCGCAGCCGTGCGCTCTCGTGTGACGATATCGACGGGCATGCCCGCCTCATCGAGCAGGACATGAACCTCCGGCGTGTCGAAGTCGATCGAGCCCCGCTTGCGGCGGATCTCACGGCGTGCACGGGCCAGTGCGTCGGCGTTGCGAAGAAATGCGCGCAGGTCCACGCCGTTGGCGCGAGCAGCTTCCACGGCAAGCTCGGCGCGTCC
>ERZ779866.4463-NODE-4463-length-10354-cov-3.106127_pt1 | contig 10354 bp, 8 predicted proteins | sample MGYA00511248_ERZ779866 | MGnify/ENA primary metagenome ERZ779866 (study PRJEB29588, sample SAMEA2155758) | human gut metagenome | biome: human gut; feature: human-associated habitat; material: faeces | place: Denmark | collected 2008/2010 ... | reverse complement strand
AGGAGCCGCCATTGCCACCGTACTAGGCCAGTGGGTAGGCATGGCCACTGGTTTCCTGCTGGTCCACCGGCGGAGGGCCCTGCCCCTCTCCCTCCGAGATTTTCGCCCCCAGGCGGCTGTTCTCAAGGAAATTTACCGCATTGGCGTCCCCGCCATCGCCATGCAGTCCCTCTCCTCAGTGATGACTCTGGGGTTAAACAAGATCATGGCCCTCTTTGACCCCAGCGCTGTCTTTATCCTGGGGGCCTATTTTAAGCTGCAATCCTTCCTCATTATGCCGGTGGCCGGGCTTACCAACGGCCTCACCCCTTTGGTAGGCTATAATTATGGAGCCAGGAGCCGAAAGCGTATCCTGGAGTTGGTGGGCTTTGCCCTCACGCTAGGCGCAGTAATCATGGCGTTTGGGACCCTGCTGCTCCTTCTCTTCCCCGGATTCTTCCTGGGCCTCTTTGACCCGGAACCTCAGGTCCTCTCCGCCGGTATCCCCGCCCTGCGGATGATCGCCTCCAGCTTTATTTTTGCAGGTGTTTCTACCGTTTTGTGCGCTGTATTTCAGGCCCTCGGCGCCCCCATGCTGAGTCTGGGGCTCTCCCTGCTGCGGCAGGTGGTATTGGTCCTCCCTCTGGCTTTTTTGTTGGGTCTGGCCTCACCGGCTCTTATGTGGCTCTGCTTCCCCAGCGCAGAACTCCTGACCTGCTTGCTGGCCTTCTCAGCCTACCGGCACATCTGCCGGGAAAAGTTGTCTCCCTTGGCTATGTAAAGGCTGAGCTTCCGTTTTGTTACGCGATGTTCACAAATTGGCGGTTGTTTTTTTCCTAAGAAGACGTTATAATCTACAATTGATTGGATCTGTATGATTGCTTTTATCCCCCACTTTTTGGAAGGGAGGGCCTTCCTGTTGAAAAAATGGCTTCCATTTTGCGCTGCCTGTCTGGTAGCTCTATCCGGGTGCACCGGTGGCGCTCAGTCCACAACGCCTCTGCCCGTGTCACCCTCTGCTGACCAGCCCAGTGCTACGCCCCTGTCTACGGAGGAGATCATCGTAACCCCCTCTCCCACCCCGGTGGAAACCGTCCCGCCATCCATGCCTCCAGAGGTCAGCCTTGCTCCGGAACCCAACGAATCAGAGCCTGCACCTGTGGAAACCAGTCCTCCTGAAACGGCCGGCTGGAATGGGGACCCCGACACTCTGACGCTGGACGATTTTCCCACCCAGCTCTCCTCCGGCGCAGATGTAGTAAATGCCGCTTCCTCTCTGCCCAGCAGCAGCGCCGGCCTTTACTTAGTGGCACAGCTTCCAGACCGTGACACATGGCTTTATGGCTTTTGTGGCCCCCAGGATGCACAGGGGTTGATTCTCCGGGTGGGGGCGCAATGGCACGCTTTCGACATCCCCTTCCTCACCCCACAGGGGCTATTACCCGCCATGGCCTATGGAGATTATGACGGAGACCTGGATTTGGAACTGGCTATTGTGACTCATCAGGGGAGCGGTACCGGCGTTAATGTCTGGGGACTCTCAGTGGTGGACTTTTCCGGCGGCGTCTGGACAGCTCTGGAGTTTATTCCCGCTGATTACACCGCCATCCTGGACCTCTCTCTCACCAGCATCTACCATCCGGAAGGAAATACCGTAACGCTTCAGGCCGGCGAAGCAGTTTTGGAACTGGATCTCACAGCTCTAGGCTATTCTGATCCAGGCGGCCAAGTGGAGGCTTCGGTGGGAGGCTGGGTTCTTTTTGCCGCTGAAGACGATGCGCTCTCTGGCTCCTTTTCTATCGACCTCTACGCCCCCAATTTTCCGATCCAGGGGCTCCAGTATGTGGCGACACTTCAGGCCGATGTGGTCTACACAGGTTCTACCTTTGGTCTGGGAGACTTTCTATTCACCCTGCCAGACCCCTGACTGGTCTAACGCCCCTTCCATTTGGCTGGCATTTACGCAGGCGGACATGTAAAGTCCTCCCGTCTGTGTCAAACAGAAAAGTAGCAAGCGGCACATGGCTGGATACCATGTGCCGCTTATTTTTATAAAATTTAGGAAAATATATCTCTTTTCTCCGGCCCGTCATTATTCCAATTTTTTCTAGTCTCTATTCATTTTCCTACCACATGCCTGCTCCGTTGAAGTGCAGCAAAAACAGCCGCCCGGGTTTTCACCCGGACGGCTGTCTAACCTTTTTCACTAATTAGAAGCTGGAATTCTTCTGATTAGCCGCCCAGCAGGGCTACGTACTTGTCAAAGTTGGGATCAGACATGTACTCCAGACCCAGCTTTGCACGGTGCAGGCCGTACTCCCAGTAGAACTCGCGCTCCTTGCCGTTGGCAATCTGCACCAAGGACCACACGGACCAGTAGGTGCAGTAGAGGAACTTGTTGACATCCACACGGGCGCGCTGCTCCTCGGTGGGCTCGCCGCCGAAGTAGGCTTTCAGCCAGGTTTCGGTAGCATTCTTGTCCATCAGGTCCTCAGTGATGGCGCCACTGACATCATAGTAGGGGTCGCCAGTTCCGCCGTACTCCCAGTCGATGAGCATCATGGTCTTGCCATCATACATGAAGTTCTCGGCCAGCACGTCATTGTGGCAGGGGGCCTGGGGAGGCGGATTCTTTTTATAGGCGGCGTCTACCTGCTGCACCACCTTGTAAATCTTGTCCCAACCCTCGAAGCGCTCAGCAAATCCCTTCTGCTCCAGAATATTCACATAGTCGATGATGCCCTTCACCGGGTCAAAAGCACCCAGGAACTTGATGCCGCTGGTGTGCAGGCGGCGCAGCAGCTTACCAGCCTCGGTAATCACAGTGGTATTGGTCTGGAAGTCCTCAATGTGCATGGTGGGCAGCTTCACAAACTCTACCAACTGAGAACCGGTCTCCGCGTCAAAGTAGTAAATCTCGGGGGCAATGCCCAAGCCAGCCGCCTTAGTGCTGTTGTTCTTCTCAGCCTTACGGTTGATATACTCGCCGGTGCCGCGCCCAGCTAGACGCATCACCACCAGTTGACCGTCCTCCATGGTGAGCTTAAAGCTCTTGTTAGTGAGACCACCCGCCAAAATCTCAATGTCCGCAACTCTCTTCTTCAGAATCTTGCCCGCCAGATCTACGAGCTCCAGGAAATCCTGAATTTCATCGGCTCTGAGAATGCTCCAAAATTCTTTCTTGGATTCGCTGCCCATGACAATACCTCCTGTTAATTTTACTGTTCGTTCTGTCAGCTTCCTGCTGGTCAAGTTCAGAATACACCTTTGTCTAGGACTAATGTCAATCTATTTTGGGATTGGAACACTATAAGAAATAATATCCTTTTGGTGACATGGATTACACAGAATCTACAAGAAATATGGATAACATTGTCGTAAATGTTTTGTCTTTTGAAGGTAAGCGCTTATTTTACACTACAGGCTTTCCACGCCTCCATGTGTACCATCGGAGGGGACATTTAACGCCGTCTCTGCTCCTCAACCGGAATTTGAATTTCCAGCAGAGTTTCCCCCCGGTCACTGGTCATGGTCACGTCAATTTTGTAAATCTGAAAGATGGGGCCAGTAATACGCATGTGATTTTCCCGTAGAAACGCCTTCACCTTCTCAAAGCTGGGATGGTACTTTTCCAACCGTCCATCTCCATAGGCCATGCAGACGTATTTCCCCGCAGGTACATCCCGGACATATCGGGATTCCACCTTCACCTCATCCTTGTCTACAAAGATGATAGGCACCGCCTTCACATATTCCTCGCTCTCCTCCAGAACCTCTTCCCCTGCATACACACCGATACGGTCAGTGGCCAGAATCGGCGCGACCTCACTTAGATAGGATTCCAACTTGGACAGGGCATAAATGTGCTCCACTTCACCGCCGGCCGGCTCTCCAAGGGTAATGATATTTCGTTTTCCAAACTCCTGGATACGAGGCTGCTCGATCTCCTTCAAAGCGGTCAGGCCCCCCAGGAAAGAGAGCTTGCGCATGATAACCTGGCAGAGAAAGAGTTTCCGCTCAATATCCGCCTCAAGTTTGGAATAATGGCTGGACAAAATCTTGATGGACTTTTGCAGATGGCATCCATCGAAATAGTCCTTGACCTCCTCCACAGACATACCCAGGGAGCGCAGCTCCCGAATCGTGCCCAGTTTTTCACTTTGAAGGACAGAATAATAGCGGTATTTGGTGTCAGGGTCCACAAAGTCCGGCTTCAGAAGGCCAATCCTATCGTAGTACCGCAAGGTCTCGCTGGATATATTCCTTAATTTCGCCATTTCCGTGATAGACAAATAGCTGCCTTTCATGTAATCTCCTCACTGTTGTTGTCCATGCAGGGGGGATGGTAGGGGATGAGGGCTCCGGCTTTCGCCTGGTCTCCTATTCTGTAAACTGATGGAAGTCTATGCCATAAATCTCACACAGCATAGCAGTATAGCCTTCCACACAGTCCAGCATTTCGGCAATTACGATGTGCTCCTGCGGTTGGTGATCCTGGGAAGAGCGCTGCATTCCATAGCCGATGGTAGGGATGCCATAGAGTCCGCCAAAAATGCTGCCATCGGTACCGGCGTGCCAGTACCACTCCGGTGGATTCTGTCCGATGGCCCGCAGGGCCTTAAAGCTCTTCTCCACGAACTCGTTGTCCCGGTCTGTGATCCAGGCGGGATGCTGCTTGGGCACATCCGTCTCATAGCCGGTGTAACACACCCGGTGGTTCATCCGCTGGTGGACCTCCGCCTTGAACTCCGGGTCCTGGGCGGCCAGGGCATCTATGCACCGCTGGACCTGGGCAATGGTATCAGGGATGGTGGCAGGGGGCACATACCGGCGGTCCAGGGTGATTTCGCACAGATCGGGGACACAGGAGTACATCTTGCCCGGAGTCACCACAACGTCGGTGATGGTCATAGCCGAGTAGCCCAACTTTTCATGGGTCATGGAAGGCTCCCCAAAGTTTTGGAAGGCCGCGGCAATGAGAGGCTGAGCCTTCTCCACCGCATTGATGCCCTCCTGGGGTGCCGAGGAATGGGCCACGTGACCGTGGACCTCCATCACCAGCTCCACCTTGCCCCGCTGGCCCAGTCCCAGGCCGCCATTGGTAGGCTCGGCCAGATAGACCAGGTCGGGGTGGAGGTTGTGCTGGGGCAAGGTCTCTTTCATCAGATAGATGGCACCCACACTCTCGGCGGGCTCCTCCATCACCACCCCGGTAAAAATCAGGTCCCCATGGAGCTTCGCCCCCCTGTCCACCGCCTTCTTGATCTCCCGGAAGGCGAAGAAGGTGGCGGAGAGCCCCGAGAGCATATCAGAGGCACCCCGGCCATAGAGCTTACCGTCCTCCACTACGGGATCAAACGGCTTGTAGGGCGCCCATGCCTCCATGTTGCCGGCAGGGACCACGTCCATATGGCCATTCAGCAATACATTGGGACCTTTGCCCTCACCCCGGAGGACGCCCACCACATTGCCGCAGCCGTCCCGAAAGTGCTCCACTCCCAGCTCCTCCAAAGCCGCCAGATAGAAATCAGCCACCTTTTTTTCCTCTCCGGAAAGTGGCGCAAAGGAGATGGTCTTCGCAGTAAACTCTACCCATTCTTTTTCCAATTTTGCAAAGTACTTATTCACGCAAATTTGCCTCCCGTTTGAGGTACATGCCAACGCCCACACCTCCTCCCAAACGCGGGAGGAGGTGTGAGCGGGCGGGATTATCCTTACACGCTTTTAAAGGCGGGGGTTCCGTTGAGCAGGTTGATCCACATATCCACACGGGGATCTTCCCAGAGATGCTGGAGACGGGCCACCTTCATGCCATACCAGTTGTAGTAGTCAAAGTCCACATCAGAGTTGACCGCCTGCTGCAGGGCCCAATAGCTCCACTTGATGTCGCTGACAATCTTATAAAGCTTCATCTTGGCAAAGCCCACTTCATCAAATTTTCCGCCGTGGTAAATGGTACAGAGCTTCACATCCATGGCCTCGGTGAAGTAGTTTCCGCCGGCAATCAAGCCCAGATCATAGTAAGGATCATTCATGGAGGCGTACTCCAGGTCGATAATCTTCAGGTCGCCGGTCTCCTCATTGTACATCATGTTGTTGGTCCAGAAGTCATTGTGGCAGGGCTTCTGCACCATGCCGTGCTTCATCATGGCCGCCTCGATGGTATTGAGGAGGTACTCCATCCGGCCCTCCCAGGGGGGCATATAATCGCCGGCCTGTGCTCTGGCCTTCATGTCGCGAGCCTGCTCAAAGACGCTCTGAACCAGGGGAAGTTTTCTCCCCTCCACATTGTGAAAGCGGGCAATGGCCTCAAACATCTTGACGAAAATCTTTTCGTCATAGACGTCACCAAAGGTAAGGGTGCGATACCCCTCCAGCCACTCGAAGACCTCTACGCCAGTATCCTCAAAGTAATAGCAGACCTTAGCACCTGTGCCAGTCTCAGAAGCAATCATATTTCCTAATAAAAGCCCCCCCTCCCCCCACAGCTTGGGAAGGGAGGGGGGCAAAGACTACCCTATTTTACTTCTTGGTCTTAAAGACGGGAGTACCGTTGAGCATGTTGATCCACATGTCCAGACGGGGATCCAGCCACAGATGCTGGAGGCGGGCCGTCTTCTGGCCGTACCAGTTGAAATAGTCAAATTCCACATCAGAGTTGAGCGCCTGCTGCAGAGCCCAATAGGCCCACTTGATGTCGCCCACGATCTTATAGAGCTTCATCTTGGCAAAGCCGATCTCATCCATCACGCCGCCGTGATAGGCCTTGCAGAGCTCCACATCCATAGCCTCGGTGAGGTAGTTGGTGGTGGAGAACAGGCCCAGATCATAGTAGGGGTCGTTCATGGAGGCATACTCATAGTCGATGATCTTCAGATCGCCGGTCTCTTCGTTGAGCATCATGTTGTTGGTCCAGAAGTCGTTGTGGCAGGGCTTGAGCTCCATGCCGTGCTTCTGGAAAGCCGCCTCAATGGTCTTGAGGAGGTACTCCATCTTGTCGTGCCAGGGGGGCAGATAGTTGCCCTTCTTGGCTCTGTCGATCATATCCCAAGCCTGCTCAAACACGCTCTGGGTCAGAGGCATGGTCTTGCCAGGGATGTTGTGGAACTTGGCGATGTTCTCCGCGATCTGCTTGAGAACATCCTCATAGTACACGTCGCCGTAAGTAACAGTACGGTAGGCCTCCAGCCACTCAAAGATCTCCACGCCAGTGTCTTCAAAGTAGTAGCAGACCTTGGGGCCAGCGCCAGTCTCAGAGGCGATCATGTTGGCGATGTGGCAGTTGGGGCGGTCGATAAAATCGGTGCCGGCCCCGGGAATCTTCAGGAAGTAGTTGGTGCCGTCCACATTCACCTTAAAGTTGGGGTTGGTAATTCCGCCAGCAACAGGGGTGTAGGAAACCTTCTTGCCCTTCCAGTCGTCTACGCGGGCAATTGCCTCGTCGATGTTCGTCTTAACAAGCGCCATTTTTTTACACTCCTTTTATCAATTTATGGATACGTCATGTTGTTCCATCACAACAGCAGAGAAACTGCTGCGTTGGACAGGGATTGGGTTAAACGCCAAAGCCAGGGACAAAGTTGAAGATAGCGGGGAAGACCAGGCAGCAAACAAACATGGAAACCACGGAGCCGATGTAGCCATGGAAGTGCTTAGCAGTATAGCGGCCCACGAACTCGGCCACAGGGGGCATAAACACCGCGCCTACGATAGCGCCCACGATCACAACATGGATGTCGGTGCCATAGAGATTGATGAAAGCAGGAGTCAGGGAGGCCAGGGGCACAAAGGTGTTGTAGAAGCCCAGCTCAAAGTAACGGTGCCAATAGAGGAAGATACCAATGGCAGCGGCCAGAAGCTGGGAAGAGAGGATGACCAGGTAAGCATTGCCTGCGCCGTAGTTGGGGTTGGCGGGGTTGAGGATCACGCTCACCACGCCGCCGACGATGAAGAGCAGGCCAGCCAGCTCGTTGCCATAGAAAGTGGGCTCAGTAAAGTCAGCCAAGACTCTCTTGACGAACCACTCGTTGTTCATCACGGGGGCATTGGGGGCGCCCAGGGCGGGAGCAGCGGGAGCAGCCTCAGGAGCCGGAGGATCAGATGCCTGGCGGGTCATCCAGGGCAGGTTGCGGCAGACCTCGATGGAGACAAAGCCGCAGACGATCATCGGAGTGACCCATGCTACAGCGCCGGGCAGGCCCCAGGGGGTGACAAACTGAACATTGATGAAGTGGGCGAAGGGGCAGCCCAGGAAGATGCCCAGGACGCCAGCCGTGAGGACCTTATACCACTCGCCGCCATACAGCAGGACCAGAGCAGGGACAAAGCTGGGAATAGCCACAAAGGTGGGGACGAAAGCGGCACCCTCAGCCTGGAACAGGGAGCTGTAGAGGAATACGCTGCCGCCGCTGGCGATAATCTGGGCGATCAGGATGGGCACCAATTTGCCGCTGCCATAGGCCACGCCAAAGGTACACTTGGAGTTCTTACCAGTGTATAGGGCGATGAAGCAGCCCACAATCATCAGGATGCCGCCCAGGGCCGTCTTCTGATAGGTCGGATCGCCCCAGTCGCTGAACATATAGGCCAGCTTAGCCAGGACATTGCCATCGGCGCACTGCTGGAACCAGGTGCCATAGTCGGGGATCAGGTTTAGCTGGGGGAACTGAATAAAGCTGCAAGCATAAACAATAGCTGCCAGGACCACAACTGCGACAAATGCCCCTACAGGTCTTGGGGGACGCACTCTGTTGGTATCCGCCATGAAAAACCCTCCTATCAACTTCTCAGACACATGTGGTTATTTTTATATCAGATTGTCGCTTCCTTTGCATGAGCAATATGTGCTTTTGTTTAGTTAAAGACCTCAGGGTCAATGCCGTAGATCTTGGCCAGCATAGCCAGATAGCCCTCATAGGTCTTTACCATCTCATCAATGTACACATACTCCTTGGGCTGGTGGGCCTGAGCCTCCTCGCCGCCAGAGTAGCCAATGGTGGGGATGCCGTGCAGGGCACAAGTCATGCCGCCGTCAGTGCCGAACTTCCAGTAGGTGGTCTCAGCCTTCTGTCCGATGCCCTTCAGAGCCTCGATGGACTTCACCACGAACTCATTGTCCTCCGGGGTGCGCCAAGCGGGGTGGAACTTCTTCACCTTATTGGTGTAACCGGTGTAAGAGGTCTCCTCGTACACACGGGGCTCCACAGTGGCCTTGAAGTCGGGATAAGCCGTCTTCAGACGCTTGAAAATCGCCTCAAACTCGCCCAGGAGGTCATCCAGCGTCTGCTCGGTGGAGTAGCGGCGGTCAATGGAGATCTCGCACTCATCAGGAATCACGCTGAGGGTTCCGCCCGGCTTCACAACGCAGTTGGTGACAGTGATGCAGGTCTCGCCCAGTACGGGATCGGTCTTCAGCTCGATTCCGGTATGGCTGAAGATATCCTGTAAGATGGGTACCATGTGCTCCAGGGCGTTGATGCCCTGCTGGGGAGCGGAGGAGTGGGCGCACTTGCCGTAGGTCTTCACCACCAGCTCCACTTTACCTCTCTGGCCGATAGCCAGCCGGTTGGAGGAGGGCTCACCCAGATAACAAAGGTCGAACTTTAGGTTGTGTTCCTTCATGGTGTGGTCAAAGAAGTACTCTGTGCCGAACATCTCAGCAGGCTCCTCCTGAACCACACCATTGAAGACCAGGTCGCCTGGGAGCTTCTTGCCCTTCTTAATCACACGGTCCACGATGCTGAAGAAAGCGAAGGCCTGGGCCGCCAAACCGCCCTTCATGTCGCTGATGCCTCTGCCGATCAGTTTGCCGTCTACGATCTCGGGCTTATAGGGATCATAGGGCGCCCAGTTCTCCAGGGAGCCCTCCGGGACCACGTCCATGTGGCCATTAAACAGGATGTTGGGTCCAGTTCCTTCGCCCTTGATGATTGCAACTACGTTGCCGGCGCCAACATTGCGGGCTTCCTGAAGGTCGCCGACGCCATGCTCGCCCAGGGCGTCTGCTAAATCTTCGCTCGACATAGCATCGCAGAAGGCTCCCAGTCATCTTGACTGGGAGCCTTTTTCTGTGGTGGTGAGGGTCGTGCGCCCTCGTTTGGTACACTTAGAAACACTGGACAAGTGAAGAGATGGGGGAGAACGTGCTCAAGTTCGGTACCTACGTCCGTGTTGGAAACGCGGCCGAAGCCTATGAGCTCTTACAGAAGAACCGCAACAACAAGATTGTGGGCGGTGGCATCTGGATGCGCCTGGGTTCGCGTCGCGTGGCGACGGCGATTGACCTTTCGGCCTGTGGACTCGATCATATCGAGGAGACCGAGACCGAGTTTCGCATCGGCGCCATGTGCACCCTCCGCCAGCTCGAGCGCCATGC
>ERZ779866.4462-NODE-4462-length-10354-cov-3.458006_pt1 | contig 10354 bp, 16 predicted proteins | sample MGYA00511248_ERZ779866 | MGnify/ENA primary metagenome ERZ779866 (study PRJEB29588, sample SAMEA2155758) | human gut metagenome | biome: human gut; feature: human-associated habitat; material: faeces | place: Denmark | collected 2008/2010 ... | reverse complement strand
ATCAGCGATGGAATGACGCTGCTGGACGGCCTGCCGCTAACGTTCCTGTTCCAGGTGCGCACTGTGGAGGAACTGCGCATCGAGGCGCGGCGGCTGAAGGAGGCGAAGCAGCTTGATGTGCTGATCGTGGACTACCTGCAGCTGATGCGCACAACGCAGCGCTTCAAGGAGGACTACCTGCGCGTGGGATATATTAGCAAGGCGCTGAAGGAAATTGCCTTGGATTTGCGCGTGAGCGTGATCGCACTGGCGCAGGTGGGCCGCAGCGCGCAGGGCAAGATGCCCACCATGGCGGAGCTGCGATCCTCCGGCGAAATCGAGCAGGACGCGGACGGGATCCTGTTTTTGCACCGGCCGGACGGGCCAGGCGACCGCTCCGTCGATCCGGATGACAAGCAATTTTTCGAGGCATACGCGCAAAGCGGCTATCAGTACATGGCCATCGACGTGGCCAAGCAGCGCCAGGGGCAAACGGGCACGATCAATTTGCTGTTTGATCCAGCGCACATGATATACAGCTCCATCGAGCGAAAGAGGAGATAAGATTATGCTAATACTTGCGATAGACCCGGGCACGACGCAAAGCGCATTCTGCCTGATGCGCACGGAGGATCAATCGTGCGTGCAGTTCGGCATCCATGCCAATGCGGTGCTGCCGGGCACGGTGCTGGGGGAATACCCCGTGGGCCGGGTGGTGATCGAAATGGTGGCGTCCTATGGCATGCCAGTGGGGCGCGAGGTGTTCGAAACCTGCGTGTGGATTGGGCGGTTCGCCCAAATCGCGGAGGATTGGTATATGCCGGTGGACTTCGTGTACCGGCGGGACGTGAAGCTGCACCTGTGCGGCAGCGCGCAGGCGAACGACGCGAATATCCGCCACGCGCTGATCGACCGCTACGCTGCGCACGATCTGAAAAGCGGCAAGGGCACAAAGAAAAACCCGGACTGGTTCTACGGGTTTTCCAAGGACGTCTGGGCCGCGTATGCGGTGGGCGTTACGTACATCGACAGAAAGGACGAGGAACATGGATGAAAACCGCAGGCGCATGAGCGGCACGGAACAGCGGGAAATCCATGCGCTGTTCGCGGCGATAACACTGCTGAAGGACGATATGCTGCACGAACGGCTGGGCCAGGTGCGCTATGGGCGGCGCGATTACGCGATGATCATAAAGACGCTCTACAGCCTGTGCGAACGGCTGATGGACACCATTCCCACGCAGCAGCTGATCAGCTTGCGGCGCAATTTGAAGGAGGTCGGCTGCACGGTGGGCGTGCGCAGGCCCATCCACCGAAACGACGCGGAATATGGCATGTGGCTGTCCTACGACGCGTTAAACGCATTAGCACCAGCCATCCACGATGCGTGCATGCTGTGTGGCAAGTCGCCCAGCGAGCAGCGCCGCTGCCCCCTGCGCGCCGCGCTGCGGGAGATGCCCATCGACGCGGTGGTGGAAAACGACGAAGCGGGCAAGTGCCCGTATTTTGGGGGAATATGATGGCGACGGACGAACGGTGCCGCGGTTGCCGGTGTGAAACCTGCCGATGGAAAGGGGCCGGGAGCCTGTGCTATTATAACGAGCACGGGCAGGATACGAGCCGGTGTTCGTGGTGCATGGAGGGCGTGAGGCAGGAAGAACTGGCGGCATGGAAGGTAAGGAGCTTTTCATGCAGAGGCTACGAGAAGCGAGGAGAGGGAGGATTGAAGCATGAGGGTTTTGGTGGCCTGCGAAGAGTCGCAGGAGGTTTGCAAAGCGTTCCGGGCGCTGGGGCATGAAGCGTACAGCGCAGACATTCAGGAGCCGGACGTTTCCCGACATAGCCTGGGTAATGGCACAACAATGGGGAGGTATCTGCGATGGATGACATCAAACTAGCCCAGCTCGGCGATAAAGAGGCGGCAAAGCGGCTGACCGATGCGGGGGTGCTGTTGCCGTGCCCGATGTGCAAGAGCGGGGAGGTTTTTGTACGAAGCATAAGCGGTGCATTTGATAGCGGAAAGATAACCACGAAGAAATACACACAATGCCGCAGTTGCTTTTTGCAGACAACGTTTTATAGCACCAAAAAAGAAGCCCGCCTCGCCTGGAACACCCGCGCACCGATTCTGAGCGCGGAGGAGGTGGAGATGCTGGATGAACACTGATGTCATGTTTTCGAGCAAGACGGATTTGTGGGAGACGCCGCAGGTTCTGTTTGACCAATTAAACAATGAGTTTCGCTTCAATCTTGATGTATGCGCTTTGCCGGAAAACGCCAAGTGCGCAGCCTATTACACGCCGGAGATGAACGGGCTTATTCAACCGTGGTACGGAAATTGTTGGTGCAACCCACCTTATGGCCGCAAAATTGGGGAATGGGTCAAACGGGCGCACAATTATGCAATGGAGGGCATTACAACCGTGATGCTACTTCCGGCTCGTACAGACACGCAATGGTTCCATGACTACATACTAAACCCCAAGCGGGAAATTAGATTTATTCGGGGAAGGCTAAAGTTTGGAGGAGCAAAAAACAGCGCGCCGTTCCCGTCAATGGTAGTTGTGTTTCGGCCTAAGATGAAGATGCTGGAGGGGATGGAATGACGCTTGGACGCAAGACAGCGTTATGGGTAAAAGAAGATGGGAGGTGAGTGCTGTGGCCGAACTATTGACTCTTGAGGAATTGAATTTACGAGAGGGCGAATACGCAGTCTGTCTTGCAAGGCGAAACCCGTTCTCCGGCTGGTATCCGATGGTGATCAAGCGAGTGCGAAATGGATATGTTTGCCCTGTTCTTGAGGTATACGTAAGCGAAATCTTGGGCGGGTTCCGTATTCCAGACCTTAAAAAAGCAAAGGAGGCCCAGCCATGATGACACGGGAAGAAGCGATTGTGTATTTTGAGAGAATACTTGCTGGGGCGAAGCAAGGGCTTGAAAGACACCCGGAAGAAGGAAAACGGGTATATGGTATGCGCAAAGAACTGTCGGAAATTGCCCTCTCCGCCCTCCGCCCAGTCAGCCGGGAGCGGGTGGAGAAAGTGTGGAGGGGAGATTGGAAATTTGAACCAGATATATATGATTGCGAAACATATGTTTGTAGTAAATGCGGCGAACCATGGACGCTAATTGACGGTACACCCGTTGAAAATAATATGAATTTTTGCCCTAACTGCGGGGCGGCAATAACGGACGAAGCCGTGCAGATAGTGATGGAGAGGATGGAAAAATTGTATGAGCAAACGAGTAATTGATGTTGCTTGTGGGCCAAAAATGTTTTGGTTTGACAAACAAAATCCTGATGTTGAATTTTGTGATAATCGGACTGTGCCGTATCACGAGTATTATCAGAACAGATATATAGAGGTGTCGCCAGACACGGTATGCGATTTTACTGCGTTGCCTTTTGAGGATGGTAGCTTTAAGCTGGTAGTTTTTGACCCGCCCCACCTGACGTGGGCCGGGGACACCTCATGGACTGCGCTCAAGTACGGTTGCCTTAAAGGTGACTGGAAAGAAATGCTCAGAAAAGGATTTGCTGAGTGCTTCCGTGTGCTCGACCCAGATGGCGTGTTAGTTTTCAAGTGGAGTGAGGTGCAAATACCGTTGCGGGAAATACTACCGCTTTCTCTGTACCCTCCGCTGTTTGGACATAGAAGCGGTAAAAATATGAACACGCATTGGCTTTGCTTTATGAAGCCGGTAGAGAGATTGGAGGCATTTTATGAAAACATACATAACGATTGAACAGGCGATTTCAGTTTTGCCCGACGGAGACTTTGTACACACTTTTTATAATACCGGATTTGGTCTTGTTGGAGCCGATTGGAGCAGAGACGATATACTGGATAAGCTTCGCAGATGCGACATTATAGAGTTAACGGGGCCAGCAGCCAGAGGAATGGGACACGGTATCGGTGCCTATGATAAAGATGTAATATATCAAAGTGACATCCTGTTTATTGAAACTAACGAGGATCGATTGGCTGCGTTGGAGCAAGAATTGGAGGAGATGAAAGATGAGGATTGAAAATGGTGCAACTTATTTAGATAAATTGTGCCACAAGCTTTATGACGAGCCAAAGGGTTGTTGGGAGAAGACAGATTATGTTTGCCACCACTGCGGCGGGCATCTAAAAACTTACTACTGCGAGGAACGGCTATATCTGGTGGGATGTGTTGATTGCGGGACGCTGACTTTAGTTAAAACGACAAGCCCAGGTGCTGCCGCTGCCGCCGCTGGCCACGCCCCTGGTATAGCCGCGGAAGCGCCACAGCATGAAACCACCGAACACAGCACATGGCACGAATGGATCGCGGGACGGTTTGGCGACGTGCGATAAAAAGGAGGATGAAAGCGCATGGAAATCAAGATCAACGAGTTTGCCCAGGAAGTACACGAAAACGCCATAGCGCATGGCTGGTGGGACGATAAGCGGAGCTTCCCGGAGGTTATCGCACTCGTTCACTCGGAGCTTTCCGAGGCGCTGGAGGAATACCGCATGGGGTTTGGCCCGGATCTGATCTATCCGGGAAAGGACGGCAAGCCGGAGGGCATAGCGGTAGAACTCGCGGATGCAATGATCCGCATCCTGGACTATTGCGCTTATTCGGGCATCGATATCGAGGAGGCGCTGACACTTAAGCATGCGTACAACAAAGAAAGGCCCTACCGGCACGGCGGAAAGGTGTGCTAGTATGACAACGTTCAAGGATGTTCAATACATTTGCCCGTTCTGGCATAGATTAGCGATTAACGTGATCGAATGCGGCGAGATCATCGACGGGGCGATCCTGTCGCACCGGTTCGCGTCGCGCGCCGCTTGCGACGCGTATGCGCGCCAATACTGCCGGTCGTTTAACTACGAACGGTGCCCCATCTATCAGATGGCGGCCCAAAAAATCGCCGAAAACGGCGACGAAGGTTAGAAAAACGGGCCGGCCCATGCTATGATGGAATCATGATAGCATGGGCTTTTTGGTATGGAGGGGCAAAATGGAGCGAAACATGCGAGATCCGCAGCAGGCGCGCACGCAGAATGCGCAGCAGTTGCCGGAACAAGCGGCAATCCTGGCGGCACAGGATGCCGCGCGCACACGCGCGAATCAGCAGGCGCAAGCTGCACGGGATACCAGCGCAGAAGCGGCGCTGCTGGCGGCGCAGGCGCATGAACTGCTGCAAAAGTACCGCGCGGGCAAGGCGTCGCTCGATGCGCGCGTGGTGGAAAACGATCAATGGTATCGCCTGCGCAATTGGGAGCACATAAACCGCTCGGAGAATCCGGGCGATCCGGAGCCGGTGAGCGCATGGTTGCTGAATTGCCTGGCCAATAAGCACGCAGACGCCATTGACAATTATCCCGAGCCAGTGGTGCTCCCGCGCGAAGCGGGCGACCAGGCGGACGCGCAGATTCTCTCCGCAGTGCTGCCGGTGATCCTGGAACAATGCGGATTTGAACAGACGTATTCGGACATGTGGTGGCGCAAGCTCAAGAGTGGCACGGGCATCTTGGGCGTGTTCTGGAACCCGGCCAAAAACGGAGGTCTGGGAGACGTGGATATCCGCTGCATCGATATCCTCAACCTGTTTTGGGAACCGGGCGTGACGGACATCCAGGATTCGCAGGGCGTGTTCCACGTGGAATTGCGCGACAACGACAATTTGTTGCGCCAGTATCCGCAGCTAGAGGGGCGTCTATCCACGCCCACGGCGGAGATTGCGCAGTACGTGCATGATGATACCATCGACACTTCGCGCAAATCCGCGGTGGTGGACTGGTACTACAAGCGCGGAAGCGTGCTGCACTATGCGAAGATCGTAAACGATGTGGTGCTGTATTCCTCCGAGGGGGACGCGGAATACGCGCAGCGAGGGTTCTACGATCACAGCAAGTATCCCTTTGTGTTCGACACGCTGTTTCCCTGCGAGGGCGCGCCCGCCGGCTTTGGATACCTGGATGTGTGCAAGGACGCGCAGATTTACATCGATAAGCTCGATCAGGTGATCCTCAAAAACGCGATCATGGCGGGCCGTCCGCGCTGGTTCGTGCGGCAGGACGGCATTGTGAACGAACAGGAATACGCCGACTGGACAAAGGATTTTGTGCATTATCAGGGCACAGGGAACCCAGAGGAGCACATTCGGCCCATCGAGGTAGCGCCGCTCGATGGTTCCGTGATTACGGTGCGCAACAACAAGATCGACGAGATGAAGGAGACCAGCGGCAACCGCGATTTCAGCCAGGGCGGCACCACCAGCGGCGTGACGGCGGCTTCGGCCATCGCCGCGCTGCAAGAGGCGGGCAGCAAGCTCTCGCGCGATATGATCAAGTCCAGCTATCGCGCCTTTCAGCAGGTGTGCTACCTGGTGCTGGAGCTGATCCGGCAGTTTTACGATGAACCGCGCTCGTTCCGCATCGTGGGCGAGCAGGGCGCAATCCAGTACATCCAGTATTCCAATGCCCGCATCCGCCAACAGGCCCCGGGCATGGAGTTCGGCATGCAGGTGCCGGGGCGCGTGCCGGTGTTCGATCTGCAAATCCGCGCGCAAAAATCCAACGCATTTTCCACGTTGGCGCAAAACGAGCTGGCCAAGGAATTCTACGGGCTGGGTTTCTTCAATCCGCAGCTCTCCGATCAGGCGCTGGCCTGTCTAGAGATGATGACGTTCGAGGGCAAGGATCGCGTGGTGCAGCGCATCACGCAAAACGGCACGCTTTACCAACAGATACTGGTGATGCAGCAACAGATGGCGCAAATGGCGGCGATCATCGACGCGCAGAATGGCACCAACCTATCCGGCGCGCGCAGCGGCGAAGGGAGCGCCCGCGAACAGCCCAATCCGCCATCGGATGCGCAGCGCGCTGGAGGCACGGTGCAGACAAATCCATTGGGTGGAGTGGCCGCGAATCAGAGCGGATTGTCCACAGCAGCCCAGCGGCGGGCGCAAAACAGCGCCGCGCCCAGAGGTTAGACGGCAAAAAATTGCTATGATATAATTATTCCATCGTGGGGAGCCACAGAAGTACGCGCGGGAACGACCGCAGAAAGGAACAACGCATGTTTGAAACACTGGAAAACAGGATTTATCGCACACTGGACAGCGGCGCTGCCGAAGTGCAGGGCGCGGAGGGCAGCGCGCACGCACAGGAGCAGGCCGGTACGAACGCGGAGACTCAAAGAGCTGAAGCCCCGAGGACACGAAGCGAAGCGAAGTCCGCAGGGGCGGAACACCGGGCCAGCGAAGTGCAGGCCGGTACGGAGCCACCCGACCGCCGGGCGGCCTTTGAGGCGTTCATGCGCGAAAACAAGGATTTGTACGAGGAACGCCTGCAAGAACATCTGGGCCGCCGCTTAAAAACGGCCCGAGCGGCGGAAGAGCGCGCCAAGGCGCTGGAGCCCATCATCGATATGGTGGCGCAAAAGTATGGCGTGGATGCGTCGCAGCCGGACAAGCTGCTCGCAGCGCTGGAAAGCGATAACAGCCTGTACGAGGAGGAGGCCATCCGCCGCGGCATGAGCGTGGAAAGCCTGCGCGAAATGAAGCAGATGGAGCGCAAGGTGCATTTCTACGAGCAGCAGGCGCAGATGCAGGAGCGCGCACGGCGAGAAGCAGAGGCGCGAGCGCGCATTGAAGAGGGCGTAAAAACGGCACAGGCCGCATATCCGGGTTTCGATATGCGAAAGGAGCTGGAGAACACAGGTTTCCGGGACATGGTAGCCCGCGGCATCGACGTCAAAACGGCATACGAAATCGCGCACAAGGACGAGTTGCTCTCCGGCGCGATCGGCTACGCGGTGCAGCGGGCCGCCAAGGAGACTGCGGAAACCATCCGCACGCGCGCAAACCGGCCCCAGGAAAACGGCATGGCCGGGCAGGCGACGGCACAAACGACGGGCCGCGATCCCGCGCAGCTCACAGCCAGAGAGATCAACGAGCTCACCCGCCGGGCACTGGCAGGCGAGCGCATCACATTCAAATGAGAGTAGGAGGATGACATATGGCGGAGCTCAACACGCAAACCACGTTGCTCAATAGTACGGGGAACGATCTTTCCCCGGAAATGAAAACATTCTATTCGCGCCAACTTATCGAGCTGGCTGGCCCGCGCATGGTGCACGATCAGTTCGCGGCCAAGCGCCCCATCCCCAAGAACAACGGCAAAACCATTGAATTCCGACGGTTCGACCGGCTGCCCAAGGCGCTAAAGCCCATCACCGAAGGCGTAACGCCAGATGGCAACAAGCTGAACGTGATTCCGCTCACCGCGCAGGTGGAGCAGTACGGCGACTATGTGGCGGTTTCGGACGTGCTGGAACTCACGGCTATCGATCCGGTGCTGGTAGAGGCCAACAAGGCCCTGGCCAACCAGGCGGCCGTTACGCTGGATACCATCACCCGCGAGGTGCTGGTGGCGGGCACGAACAAAATGTTCGCGCCGAAGGAGGACGGCACGGAGGTAACGCTGCGCGCGGACGTAACGGCGGATTGCACGCTGACCCCGGCGGTGATCCGCCGGGCGGTGAACAAACTCAAGCGCCAGAACGCACCTATGATCGACGGCAGCTATGTGGCCATCATCCATCCAGACATCGCCTGCGACCTGCAGGGCAACGAGGAGTGGATCGAAGCGCACAAATACGCGCAGCCGGAGAATATCTTCAATGGCGAAATCGGCCGCATGGCCGGGTGCCGGTTCATCGAATCTACCGAGGCCAAGATCATCGGCCCGGGCGAAATCGTGACGGGCATGAGCCGTATGACCCTGCGCACCGCGCTGAATGGCACGGGCTCCACCACCATCGCGGTGGAAGAGGAAATTACTTCTGAACAGGTTACGGCGCTTTCCGAGCGCATTTCCGGCGGCGAAACCGTGAAAATCTACGTGGGCGGCAAGGAAGCCGAAGTGGCCAGCGCTACTGCGGGCGCAGCAGGCGCAGCCAGCCTTACAGTAAAGGCAACCGTCGCGAACGTGGAAGCGGGCGCGCTGGTGTGCGGCGGCGGCGCAGGGGCGGATGGCAGCGCCATTTACTGCACCATTTTCCTGGGCGATGGAGCTTACGGCGTCACTGAAATCAATGGCGGCGGGCTGCAGTATATCTATAAGCCGCTGGGCAGCGCAGGCACCAGCGATCCGCTCAACCAGCGCGAAACCAGCGGCTGGAAGGCCATCCGCACGGCGGTGCGGCTGGTGGAGCAATACATGGTGCGCGTAGAGCATGGGTCTCCCTCTTTCGGCGCGAGCGCCGAGAGCAACTAAGGGGGTGAGCGTATGGCAGCGAAAAATACCAAGCCGGCTGTCGCGCAGGCGAAGCGCGTGACCATCAAGTTATTTAAGGATAACGGGCGCTACAGCCAACCTCTTTTTGTGGGGTTGAACGACTATACGGCGCTGATCCAGCGCGGCGTTCCAGTATCGGTGCCCTATCCCGTGGCCATGATGATCGAGGAATCGCAGGCCCAGGAAGGGCACGCCATGGAATACATGAACGCGGCGCGGTACAAGGACTAAGGCAATGCGCCGCCGCAAACCACATGCGGCGGCGCTATCTTTAAAGGGGGGCGTGGAATTGGATACTGTACAGTTGCGGTTTGTGGGGCGCGCGCTGGCCAGCGGAGAGGTGTGCCTGGGCGTGCGCGGGGATAGCGAAGCACGCAAGCTGGCGTTTGTTCTGCCGGACGTCGCAGCGGGCCAGCTTGCCTATCTCAATGTGGAATTTTCTACGCCCACAAAAATCCCGCTGCAGCGTGCGGATGATGGCGCGTGGGTGTGCGTGCTGCAGGCTCCGGCGCTGCTGGAATCCGGCATTTTTGGCGCGCAGGTGGAGATCTTCGACGGGGAAACGGTGGTGTGGAATTCGGATATTTTCCACGCCGTGGTGCGCGATTCGCTATCTGTAAACGAAGACATCGAGCCGGTGATGCTGCCGGAACTGCTGGAAGCGGAAGCGGCGCTGCAAGCGGCGATTGCCAAAACCGAAGATATTCTGGACGCCGTAGAGCAGGAAGAAGCGCGCGAAACCGCCGAGGCCGCGCGCGTTGCCGCCGAACAGGGGCGAGTGCAGGCTGAACAGGAACGTGCGGAAGCGTTCGAACAGTTTGAGCAGAATCTTGCCGATGGCGAATATAACGGCGCTACGTTCACGCCCGCTGTGAGTGCGGCTGGCGTGATTTCGTGGTCGAACGACAAAGGCCTTGCCAACCCTGCCAGCGTGAATATCATGGGGCCGCAAGGGCCTGCCGGTGCTGCTGGCGCGACGGGCGCGACTGGGCCGCAAGGCCCGCAGGGTGAGCGCGGCGAAACCGGTGCAACTGGCCCTGCTGGCCCGCAAGGCCCGCAGGGGCCGAAAGGCGATAACGGCGCAACTGGGCCTC
>ERZ779866.4461-NODE-4461-length-10355-cov-5.621650_pt1 | contig 10355 bp, 9 predicted proteins | sample MGYA00511248_ERZ779866 | MGnify/ENA primary metagenome ERZ779866 (study PRJEB29588, sample SAMEA2155758) | human gut metagenome | biome: human gut; feature: human-associated habitat; material: faeces | place: Denmark | collected 2008/2010 ... | reverse complement strand
CATGGAGCGGGAGGGCAAGCGGGTGTTCGGCTACGACGTGCCCCTGATCTATAAACGCACAAATTAAGGGCGCGGTTTTCCGCGCCGTATCATCATCCATCCAGGGAGGTCTTTTCATTGTCCCATAAAGTAGAGATCCTGTCGGTGGGCACCGAGCTGCTGCTGGGCAGCATTGCCAACACCGACGCCCAGATGCTCTCCCAGGGGCTCAGCGCTCTGGGACTGAACGTGTATTGGCACACGGTGGTGGGGGATAACCCCCAGCGGGCCCGGGAGGCGGTGGCCATCGCCAAGGAGCGGGCGGACATCATCATCACCACCGGCGGCCTGGGGCCCACCTGCGACGACCTGACCAAAAACGTGCTGGCGGAGGCCTTTGGGAAAAAGCTGTACCGGGATGAGGACTCGGTGCGCCGGCTGGAGGAGTTCGCCAAGAAGCGGGGGCGCAGACTCACCGAGAACAACTACCAGCAGGCCATGCTCCCCGAGGGGTGCACCGTCCTGGTAAACGACTGGGGCTCCGCCCCCGGCTGCGCCTTTGAGGTGGAGGGGGTCCATGTCATCATGCTCCCCGGCCCCCCCAGCGAGTGCCGCCCCATGTTCCAGTACCGGGCCGTCCCCTATCTCCAGCAGTTCTCCGAGGGGGTCATCGCCTCCCACACCCTGAAGCTGTTCGGCATCGGGGAGTCCGCCATGGAGGCCCAGCTGCGGGAGCAGATGAATGCCATGGCCAACCCCACCCTGGCCCCCTACGCCAAGGAGGGGGAGTGCGAGCTGCGGGTCACCGCCAAGGCCGCCACCCAGGAGGAGGCCCAGGCCCTGCTCCTCCCCACGGTGGCCAAGCTGAGGGAGCACTTCGGCCCTCTGGTGTACGGGGTGGACGTGCCCTCCCTGGAGTATGTCCTGGAGGGGCTTTTGAAGGAGAAGGGCCTCACCCTGGGCACCGCCGAGAGCTGCACCGGCGGCCTCATGGCCAAGCGTCTCACCGACCTCTCCGGGGCCTCCCAGGTGTTCAAAGGGGGCATCGTCTCCTATACCAATGAGGTGAAGCACCACGTGCTGGGGGTGCCCCAGGAGCTGCTGGACCAGTACGGGGCGGTGTCCGCCCCGGTGGCAAAGGCCATGGCTGAGGGGGCCCGGAGGGTACTGGGCTGCGACATCGGATTGTCTTCCACCGGCGTGGCCGGTCCGGACAAGGACGACCGGGGCAACGAGGTGGGCACCATGTTCGTGGGCATCGCCACCCCCGAGGGCACCTACGTCCGGCCCCTCCATATCACCCTGCGCCCGGTGCGGGAGCGGCTGCGCACCATCACCGCCCACCACGCCTTCGACCTGGCCCGGCGGTACCTCACCGGGCTGGACTATGAGGCGGGAATGCCCCAATAACCGCCAATCTCAATCGGGAGGACATTAAGTATGGATACTCTATTTGCGCAGTTCCAACAGCTCCCCATAGATAAAAGCCTGATCTCTCTCGAGCCCGGCTCCATAGAGGTCCCCTACTTCTGTTATCCGGTCAACGCCGTCCCCATCGGATTTGAGGGCAGTATTTTGTACTGCTTTCTGCCGGAGTACGGCGAGATGGTCTTTGCCGCCAATCCGGAGAGCTGCGCGGACAGCTGTGTGTATCCGCTGGCCCAAAACTTCTCCGATTTTCTTCGGCTGATCCTGGCCTGCGGCTCCGCCAACCCGGTGGAGCAGATCGCCTGGATGAGCCGGGAACAGTTCGAGGACCACCTGCGGGCCGAGCGGGCCATCCAGACCGAGGCGCAGAAAGCCGCCCTCGAGCAGCTCCAGAGCACCTTCGGCCTCACCCCTATGGAGGACCCCTTTGCCTATGTCAAGGCATTGCAGACCGGCTTTGACGGCAGCAAAATTCAGTACAGCGACGAGTATTACAACTGCACGGGGCTGGAACGGCCCGGGCAGGAGTAACTGGAACGGCGGGGGCGCCCTGTGGGCGCTCCCGCATTTCCATTTTTCTTCAGGAAAAATTAAGAGATTTTTTCTGGTAAACGCAGACCCCCTCTGGTATCCTGATGGAGCTCACACAACAGACCAGAGAAAGGACGGCCGCCTCCCATGAGAAAAATTTGGTATTTTCAAAATGACCCTGACCTGCCCGACGAGATCAATTTGGATGACAACAGCCTTCCGAATCCCGGCACCATCGCGGGAGAGAACTTTCGCCGCCTGATGGACCTGTGCTTTTCCCAGGCGGATGTCTTCTCCCTCACCAAAATACATGGACCGTACCGCACCGACGTCAGGCTGGAACGGGCCCTGCAGAAATTCCAGATCAAGCACCTGTCTGTGGACCACTGGTTCTGTTATGCCCCGTCCGGCTACCTTCACGAAGTCACCCTGTACCACGCCTCCCGGAAGGCAAAGGAGACCCTTCTGCGGTATGCAGACAACCTGTTTCTGAAAACCGGCGACGACCAAAACGGCTGTTCTCTGGAGGACCTGTGTTTCTTTCGGGATCAGGAGCTGTTTTTCGGGACCCTGTCCCATGAGTTCATGTGTTACGCTCACGTTCTCTCACCGGAGTTCGGCGCGCAGCTGAAAACGCTGGGTGCCTGGGAGGAGGAGGAACCGCAGAACAGCTTGGCCTCTTTGAATTTGGACGACTTTGCACACCGCAGGGAGGTGGAGATCCGGGGCCGCGTGGAGCTCCCCATGTGGACCTCCGCCGGTGAATTTTGCGAACAATTTTTTGAGCTGATGGAGGTCAACCGCTGTTCCTTCCGCGGCGATCTGCGGGAATTGTTAGACGGTTGCCCCGTTCAACCGAACGAAGCGCGAGAAAACGGAGAAAACTGACCAGAGAAACGGCGGGATTGCCCAAATGAGCGCTCCCGCCGTCTTTTTTATCTAGGAAATCGTAAACTCTGTATCCATGCTGTAGACATAAAATTCCGTGCTCCCCGTACCGTGGTGAAAAATGGCCCGGTATCTGCCCGGACTCAGATTTCCGCCCATCCACTCCTTCCAGGAAAACTCACACTGATAGGAACCGCCCTGTGAAACTGCCTCCACGCGCGCAGGCTGCGGCTTGGTAGAACAGAGCCGGTGCCACCCGTCCTCCTCCAGCTTCTCAATGTCAATCGGCTGATCCCGAAGGCAGAACGTCAGATGCTCCGCCCCCTGATTCTCAATGGTAATCCAACCTCCGCTTCGGTTCGCCTTCAGGTCAAAGCTCACCCCTGACATCGGGCTTGCCTCGTAAGAACTGACATTCTCCTCTATCCAGTAGGTGGGCTCACGAAACCAAAGGAGTGCGGCTATACACACCAGGCCCGCCATAACCGCGATCAGGACTGGAACTGCGCCCTTTCTTCCCATGGTGATATCCCCCATTTCCGCTGTCTCGGTGGAAAAGCTGCTTGTCGATTCATTATAGCATAATTTCCCCGCAGAGCGGTTCACTTTTTTGGTTGGAGCAAGGGACAGAACAACTTGGGCTTTCTGTTCCACTCCGGCGGTGTCCTCCCTCCTCTGCTCCCCTAAAAAAGCAACGGCCCGTCCAACCCATAATATAGAGTGGACAGGCCGTTTTCCATGTAACTTAAGAAAACAGTGCGGAATCTTAGTAGTTCTCAGCCTTCAGCTGGAAGTAGTCGCGGGGATGGGCGCACACGGGGCAGACCTCGGGGGCCTGCTTGCCCACGTGGATGTGGCCGCAGTTGCTGCACTGCCAGATCATGTCGCCGTCCCGGGAGAACACCAAGCCGCCCTCTACATTGGCCAGCAGCTTGCGGTAGCGGTCCTCGTGCTCCTTCTCGATCTTGGCCACTTCCTCAAACAGGAAGGCGATGTGGTCGAAGCCCTCCTCCTTGGCCTCCTTGGCCATGGTGGCATACATGTCGGTCCACTCGTAGTTCTCGCCCTGAGCAGCGGCCTCCAGGTTCTCAGCAGTGGTGCCGATACCGCCCAGCAGCTTGAACCAGATCTCGGCGTGCTCTTTCTCGTTGGCGGCGGTCTCCTCAAAGATCTTGGAGATCTGCACATAGCCGTCCTTCTTGGCCTTGGAGGCGAAGTAGGTATACTTATTGCGGGCCTGGGACTCTCCGGCAAAGGCGGTCCACAGGTTCTGTTCGGTCTTGCTGCCCTTCAGTTCCGGCATCGTAAATTCCTCCCTAAATCTATGTATTGTTATTTTCTAACAAGAATTATTCTTATTAGTTGAGTCCACTATACCAGACTCCCCTCTGATTGTCAAGGACCTTTTCCACATTCTTGTCATCTTTTTTCGTGATTTTAAATAGATTTTTTTAATTCTGCACAAATGGGGCTTTCTTTGACTTTTAGAGCGGACTTTGGGGAGTTTCGCCGCCTGAGGGCAGCAACCTATTTGTGTGGAAAATTGGGGTTGGTTCGGTTTCCGCCGTAGGGGCGGCACATCTGGGCCGCCCGCCTGTTACTTCACCACCACGTTCTCCTCCCCCAGGCGCTCCTTCAGGTCCTGCACCAGGGCCGGGTGGATCATACAGCGGGTGCCCACCCGCTTTTTGCAGTCCTCGAAGTAGAGCACTGCCTGGCTCTCTCCGGGGAAGAAGGACAGGGCCAGCTTGATCTTCCGCATGCGGGGGTCCTCCCGGGTGGGCAGGCGGAGCCACAGCTTCTCCGGTTTCCCCTGGGCCTTGCCGTCCAGATCCCCCAGAGGACGGATGGAGTCCACCATGAGCTGGGGCTCCTTCTCGTCCCGGACGGAGATCTTCCCGGTAGCCAGCACGGCGCTGTTTTCCCGGATGTATCCTCCGCTCTCATTGAGCACCCGGGAGAAGCACAGCAGCTCCATGGAGGCGGTGTCGTCCTCCAGGGTGACGTAGGCCATCAGGGTGTTGTTCCGGGTGGTCCGGGTCTTATAGGTGGAGATCACCCCGGCGATGGTGACCACCTCCCCGTCCCGGTAGCGGGCGGGGCCGTCCTCCCGGCCGAAGTCCCCCAAAATAGAGCCGATGGTCACCGCCCCCACCATCTTGGCCACCTCTCGGTAGGCGTCCATGGGGTGCCCGGTGAGGTAGAGGCCGGTGACCTCCTTCTCCATGGACATGAGCTGCTGGGGCGGGTATTCTGACACATCCGGCAGGTGGAGGGCGGGCAGGGCGGCCTCCTCCGCCTCTCCCCCGCCCATGCCGAACAGGTCCATCTGGCCCTCCAGGTTGCGCTTGCGGCTGGCGGCGATGCCGTCCAGAACCTGCCCATAGACCTCCATCAGCTGGGCGCGCTTATACCCCATCCGGTCAAAGGCACCGGCTTTGATCAGGCTCTCCAGCACCCGCCGGTTTAAGTCCTTGTCAAACATCCGGTCGCAGAAGTCCATAAAGTCGGTGAAGGGGCCGTTTTTTGAGCGCTCCTCCAGCATGCCGTTGATCACGCTCCGTCCCACCCCCTTCAGGGCCACCAGACCGAAGCGAATACCCCCCTCGGACACGGCAAAATCCGCCTCCGACTCGTTGATATCCGGGGGCAATAGAGCGATGTTCCACTCCTTGCACTCGGCGATGTACTCGGCCACCTTGTCGCTGGAGTCCAGCACCGAGGTGAGCAGGGCGGCCATATACTCCTTGGGGTAGTGGCACTTGAACCAGGCCGTCTGATAGGCCACCACCGCGTAGCACACCGCATGGGCCTTGTTGAAGGCGTAGTTGGCGAAGTCGTAGATCTCGTCGTAGATGCTCTGGGCCACATCCTCGGGGATGCCGTTGGCGGCACAGCCGGCGATGTTTCGCTCCGGGTCCCCGTGGAGGAAGGTGGCCCGCTCCTTCTCGATGTCCTTCACCTTTTTCTTGGACATGGCCCGGCGCACCATGTCCGCCTGGCCCAGGGAGTAGCCCCCCAGCTGTTGGAAGATCTGAATGACCTGCTCCTGGTAGACGATACAGCCGTAGGTGGGCTTTAAGATCGCCTCCAGCTGGGGGCAGTCGTAGGTGATGGAGCTCTTGTCGTTCTTGCCCTTCAGATATTTGGGAATAAAGTCCATGGGGCCCGGGCGGTACAGAGAGATACCGGCGATGATGTCCTCCAGATTCTCCGGCTTTAACTCCTTCATAAAGCTCTTCATGCCGCCGCTCTCCAGCTGGAACACGCCGTCGTTCTTTCCCGTCCCGATGGACTCCAGCACGGCTTTATCATTGTAGTCGATGGCCTTTAAGTCGATGGCCACGCCCCGGTTCTTCTTCACCTGGTCCACCGCGTTCTGGATCACAGTCAGCGTGCGCAGTCCCAGAAAATCCATTTTCAGAAGCCCCAGCTCCTCCAGCGTGGTCATGGTAAACTGGGTCGTGATGGTGCCGTCCGCCGCCTTGGAGAGCGGCACGTACTCGTCCACGGACTCGCGGCTGATGACCACGCCCGCCGCGTGCATCGAGGAATGTCTGGGAAGGCCCTCGAGGCGCATGGACATGTCGATTAAATATTTAACCTCCTCGTCCTCGTTGTAGGCGTTTCTCAGATCCGGGCTGGCCTTTAAGGCCTTCTCCAGGGTCATCCCCAGGTCCCCGGGAATCATCTTCGCGATGGCGTCGCATTTGGCGTAGGGGAGATCCAGCACGCGGCCCACGTCGCGGACCACGCCCTTGGCGGCCAGCGTACCGAAGGTGACGATCTGCACCACCCGGTCCTTGCCGTACTTCTCCACCACGTAGTCGATGACCTCCTGCCTGCGCTCGAAGCAGAAGTCCACGTCGATATCCGGCATGGACACGCGCTCCGGGTTTAAGAAGCGCTCGAAAATCAGCTGGTATTTCACCGGATCGATATCGGTGATGGCCAGGCAGTAGGCCACGATGCTTCCGGCCGCCGACCCGCGCCCCGGCCCCACCATGATGCCGTGGGACTTGGCAAAATGAATGAAATCCCAGACGATGAGGAAATAGTCCACGTATCCCATGCTGTGAATGACATCCAGCTCGTAGTGCAGTCGCTCCCTGAGGCTCCCATCGTCCTCCGGGTAGCGTTCGGCAAAGCCGTCCTCGCAGAGCTTATTTAAGTAGCTCCAGGCATCGTAGCCCTCCGGCACGTCGTATTTGGGGAGCTTGGTCACGCCGAACTCGATCTCCACATTGCAGCGCTCGGCGATTCTGTGAGTGTTCTCCAGCGCCTCCCTGGCATAGGGGAAAACAGCCGCCATCTCCTCCTCGGATTTCAGATAATACTGTCCGCCCTCGTAGCGCATCCGGTTCTCGTCGGTCACCTTCTTGCCGGTCTGGATGCATAAAAGAAGGTCGTGGGGCACCGCGTCCTCCTTGAACGTGTAGTGGCTGTCGTTGGTGGCCACCAGCGGGATGTTTAACTCCTGGCTCATGCGCACCAGTCCCTGGTTCACGGTCCGCTGCGCCGGGATGCCGTGATCCTGCAGCTCCAGGAAATAGTTATTTTCCCCGAAAATGTCCCTGTACTTTACAGCCGCCTTTTTTGCCTCCTCGTAGAGCCCTCTGGCCAGGTATCTGGGAACCTCGCCGGCCAGGCAGGCGCTGAGGGCGATGATGCCCTCATGGTAGGTCTCAAGGACTTCCATATCCACCCTGGGCTTATAGTAAAAGCCGTCCACAAACCCTTTGGAAACGATCTTCATCAGATTGTGGTAGCCTGTGTCATTTTCCGCCAGCAGGACCAGGTGATAGTAGCGGTCCTCGCCGTTTACATTTTCCCGGTCGAACCGGGAGCCGGGGGCCACGTAGACCTCACAGCCGATGACGGGCTTGATGCCCGCCTCCTTCGCCGCGCGGTAAAAGTCGATGACGCCGTACATCACCCCGTGATCCGTGATGGCCAGGCTGTCCATATTAAGCTCCTTCGCCCGGTTTACCAGCTCCTTAATCTTGCTGGAACCGTCTAACAGGCTGTACTCCGTATGAACGTGCAGATGTGTAAATGCCATTCTCTTCTTCTCCCGTCGTAAATTTTATCTAAAAAAGTGTGCGCCAGGCGCACACTTGCGCCTTAAATGAAAAAGGGAGCGTCGCCAAAGCGGCCTACGCCTCTTTCTCAACACTCCCGCCATATCCGTCCTTTAGTTATTGCTCAGATAGTCCTCGATGGCCGTCACCGCCGCCTCCTCGTCGGAGCCGTTGGCCTCCACGACCACGTTCTCTCCGCTCCCCAGAGCCAGGCTCATCATGCCCATAATGCTCTTGGCGTTGATCCTCTTGGAAGCGCTCTCCACATAAATGTCGCTGTCATACTGGCTGGCAACCTGGACCAGCATCGCCACAGGTCTCGCTTCCAGACCCGATTCCAGTTTGATGGTAACTTTTTTGCTTGTCATAATCTTCCTCCTCATTTCCAAAAAACAAAAACGGAGCACACTGTTATACTCTAGATGTCCTTGTCCTGCTCCCTCAGCCGTTCGGCGATGGCGCAGAGCTTCCTCAGGCGATGGTTCACTCCAGATTTGCCCACCGGAGGGCTTAAGGCTTCGCCCAGCTCCTTCAGTGTGGCTTCCGGTCTGTCCAGCCGGATCTGGGCAATCTCGTAGAGATTGTCCGGAAGGCTCGAAAGCCCGGCAGTATCCCTGATATATTCTATATCTTCCAGCTGCCTGACCGCAGCGGATACCGTCTTGTTGATGTTGGCAGTCTCGCAGTTTACCTGGCGGTTGACGCTGTTGCGCATCTCCTTCATGATGCGTATGTTCTCCAGGTTCATCAGCGCCACGTGGGCTTCCATCACATTTAAGATGTCCACGATCTGACTGCCTTCCTTGATGTAAACGACAAAATATTTCTTTCTCGCCACGATCTTGGCGTCGATGGAGAAGGTGAGAATGATATTCTTAAGCTGCTCCGCCTTCGCCATGGTGGCGCACACAATCTCGAAATGGTAAAACTTCTCGGGATCGCTGATGGATCCGGATGCCAGAAACGCGCCCCGTATGAATGCGCGCCGGCAGCAGGCATTCTGGACCACGATGTTCTTGACCAGGGACAGGTTCTCTCCCACCTCGCCGTGCTCATCGATGAGCTTGGTCGCCTGCAGGATGCGAAGCGCCTCCTCGTGGTCAGACACCAGCACCGTGTAAGTGCGGCTCTTTTTTAAGTAGGCGTTCCTCCGGATCGAAATGTCTGCTCCTATATTAAATGTTTTTTTCAATAATGTAAAGTATTTTCTTGCGACAGCCACATTTTCTGTCTGGATGCGGATGGCATACTCATCGTTTTCCGAGATCTGCACCCGCCCGCACAGGCTGATAATGGCAGCCATTTCCGCTATCTGGCAATGTCTCGCCGGGCTGATCTGCCTGGAGAGCTCATCCTTGACGCTCGAGGAAAATGACATATCCTCACCTCTTTAATCTATTTTCCGGCTCCCCCGCCGTCCCGCCCCATATCCCGGTGCTCCAGCTTGAGGCCGATCTCCCGGTGGGAAGAAAGCCTTTTTTGAAGCTCCTTAGCGATGGTCACAGAGCGGTGCTTTCCGCCGGTGCAGCCGATGGCGATGACCAGCTGGTTCTTCCCCTCCAGCACGTAGTTAGGAAGAAGAAATTCGATCATATCGCACAGCTTTTCCATGAAAATATCCGCGGTTCCGCCCTGCTTCACGAAATCCTGCACTTCCTTCTCCTCGCCCGTCCTGGTCCTCAAATGCTCCTCATAGTAGGGGTTGGGAAGAAACCGCACGTCGAACACCAGGTCCGCATCCTGGGGGATGCCGTACTTGAAGCCGAAGCTGAGGATCGTGACGAACAGGTTCCCGAACGCCTCATTCTCCACGAAGAGCTGCTCGATCTCCCGCCTCAGCTCCTTCGCAAGCAGCGTGCTGGTATCCAGGATGTAGCCGGCCCGCTCTTTCAAAAATCCGAGCTTTTCCCGCTCCCTCTCGATGCCCCGGTCGATGCGCTCCAGCCCCGCCAGCGGATGGCTCCGCCGGGTCTCCTTGTAGCGCTTCACCAGCACATCGTCCGCGGCGTCCAGAAATAAAATCTCATAGGGAACGCCCCGTTTCTTCCAGCCGTCCAGAACCTTCGCCATGTGGCTTAATTCCTCGCCGCTTCGTATGTCGATCCCCAGGGCTGCATTCTTAATATCCCCGCTGTTTTCGTTTACCAGCTCTGCAAATTTTTCCATCAGCGGGATGGGCAGGTTATCCACACAGTAAAATCCAAAATCTTCCAGTACCTTAAGCGCCGTCGTCTTCCCCGCGCCGGACATTCCCGTGACAATCACAAGACGCATCTTTTTTCCTCCCGGAAATCAAAAATTTCCAATGGTTTTCACTTCCATCTCAAGCTCCACGCCGAACTGTTCCTTCACGGCGCCGCTCACCCGGCGGCAGAGCTCCATGACGTCGGCGGCGGTGGCCTGTTCCCGGTTGATCACGAAGCCGCAGTGCTTCTCCGCCACCTGGGC
>ERZ779866.4460-NODE-4460-length-10355-cov-8.325922_pt1 | contig 10355 bp, 12 predicted proteins | sample MGYA00511248_ERZ779866 | MGnify/ENA primary metagenome ERZ779866 (study PRJEB29588, sample SAMEA2155758) | human gut metagenome | biome: human gut; feature: human-associated habitat; material: faeces | place: Denmark | collected 2008/2010 ... | reverse complement strand
GGAGGCGGCGGAACTCCCGCGCTCCCCCGCCGGACCGGCCTCGGAGAGGAAGCCGCCGCTCCGAGAGGATGGAGGGCTAATGTGGCGGCCGCTGAGGACTGTCCGGGCGCTCCCCGATCCGGCCCCGGATGAGGCGGCCCCCGGCGGGGGGGCAGAGGAACTGCTGGACCAGGCGGACATTGCCCTGCCCCCAGTGTGGGAGAGTGGGACAGCGAATCTGGACGGCCCAGCCCTGTCTTTGCCGATCCTGTCAGTCCAGCCCGGTCAGGCCATAGAGGCGGAGTCTGGGCTGTATACCCTGTACCGGGGCGCACGTGCGGAGACTTGGAGTGGGAACGCGGTGCAGAAAGCAGGAGTGACGGTGGTCAGAGAGTCAGCCCTGCCGGAGGGGGACGGACTGACCATGGGGAGGCTGGACCGGGCGGTACGCCGGGACAGCCGACGGTATGACGGTGGTATGAGCATATACTAGGGCCTTACTGCTTCCCGCACCGACACGAAACAACACAGGAAAGGGGGCGTGGGGGCATGAATCTTTCCCCCATGCGGTTTAAGAGCTTTATTTGGCCCCATAACCCAAAAACCTACACCATCACCTTTGAACGACAGATGGCGGTGCATAAGATTCCCTTTGGGCGGCATTATCTCCAGAGCCTGGGTCAGACCCGGAGGGTACTCCGGGGGGAGGGAGAGTTTGTAGGAGAGGGAGCCTACGACACGTTCAAACAGTTGGCCAACCTTTTCTATGAGGAGACACCAGGGGTGCTGATCCACCCGGTGTGGATGACGGCCACCGCTTGGTTTGTCCATCTGGAAGTAATTCAGGAGCCCAGGCCGGACTATGTGCGATACGCCTTTGAGTTCTGGGATGTGGTGGAGTATGTGACCGCCGCCCTGGAGCGGACGGAGGAGGGGCAGAGCGGGGCGGGGGAGGAGCAGGACGGAGCTCAGTCCGGAACGCGGATCTGGCACACAGTAGCCAGGGGGGAAACCCTATGGGGACTGGCTATCCAGTACGGCGTGACAGTGGAAGGTATTGTGGCCCTCAATCCCTCCATCCGCAACCCTAACCTGATCTATCCGGGACAGAGGGTGAGGGTGACATGATGGAATGCTGGGTGACATTGGGGGACGGCAACCGGGTAGACCTGCCTCAGGCGGTGCGCTGGGAGTTTTCCTACGGTACCGGCCTGCCCTGTGACAGCTTCTTCGTGCGATGCCTGTGGGAGAGTGGGCAGGAGCGAACACTGTCCGCCGCCTGCCGTTTCTATGCCGCCTGGGAGGGGGTACGGGTGTTCACCGGAGTGGTGGACGAATTTTCCTGTGTGTGCGGACGAGAGGGATTGTACCTGGAGGTGTCCGGCCGGGGAATGGCTGCTTTGTTGCTGGACAACGAGGCCATGCCCGCCCAGTATCAGATGGCCACCCGGGCGGATATTGTGGCGGGCCACGTGACCCCCTACGGGATCGAGACGGTGGGGGGATGGGCGTTGCCCGCTGTGAGTGGGTTCACGGTAGAAAGCGGTGTGAGCGAGTGGAGCGTAGTGCAGGAGTTTGTCTGCTACTACGGCGGGGTGGTGCCCCGGTTCGACCGGATGGGACGGCTGGTGCTGGACGGACATGAGGATGGACCGGAAGCCCTACGCATCACCGGAGAGACAGCGGTGACGGGTTGGGAGTACCGGGAGGAGCGCCACGGGGTGCTCAGCCAGGTGGCGGTGCGCCGCCGGTCCTCCTGGGACACCCAGTGGGTATCTGATCCGGACTTCATCGCCCAGGGGGGGATGGCCCGGAGGGTGGTGACGGTGCCCAACGCCACAGGCTCGGCGGCCATGCGCTACTCCGGGGACTACCAGCTGCGGGCCTCCCGCAGCGGCCGGGTGCGGCTGACCCTGACGGCCCCCGGGGCCTTTCTGGCCTGGCCGGGACAGCTGGTGCAGGTGGACTTGCCGGACTTTGGGGCCAACGGTTTGTACCGGGTGGCCCAGTCAGAGGCGGCCTGCGGACAGGAGGGGCTGACCACCACCCTGGTGCTAGGGGAGACGGACGCCATGATCTGAGGGGCGGTTTGGGGCCTGGGGGCCGCGGCCCCCGGAGAACGAGAGGAGGAATGCCCATGTGGCTGAGCGGACAGGGCAAGCGGCCCAACCCGGCGGGAGAGGGCCAGACAGGAATCGTGACCATCGCTGGGGATGGCCTGGCGGTGCAGCTGGACAGTGAGCGACGCAACCTGGAGGTATACGCTCCCGGCGGCTACCGGTGGACGCCCAAGGTGGGCCAGCGGGTGCTGGTGCTGAAAAACCGGGGGGAGGATCCCTGTGTGATCGGCGTGAAGGAGGGAGAGTCCGCCCCAGACGAGGTCACAGTGGAGGCGGGGACGGTGGACCTGAAGGGGCAGGTGCTCATTGACGGCGTTCCTCTGGAGACCTACATCGCCATGATTGTGGCAGGACTGATGGGAGGATGAGGAGATGGCGCTGCTTTTGAAGGATCGGGATTATGCCCTGAATGAGGCGGGAGAGTTGGCCACGGTGACAGGGGCGGAGGCGCTGCTAGGGGAGGTGCTCTTCCGGCTCACTGCCCGACGGGAGAGTTTTCCCTTCTTGCCGGAACTGGGCAGCAGGTTGTACCTGCTGCGGGGGGAGAAACCCGGACAGTGGGAGAGCCTAGCCCTGCAGTACGCGGTCGAGGCTCTGAACGGTCTGGACCTGGCAGTGACAGGAGTGTCGGCCAGACAGGAGGGGGATCGGCTCTGGCTGAGCTTTGAACTGATCTGGCAGGGACTGCCCCTACAAGTGGAATGTGAGGCGTGAGCATGAGAACAGTAGAGGAAATTTACCAGGCTCTGGCGGCGGACTTTCTCACCGACACCGGGGTGGCCGCCGGGGGTAGCGGGGATCTGGCGGCCCGGTTCTACGCGGTGGCGTCACAGATCTACGCCCTGTACGTCCAGGCGGACTGGACCCGCAGGCAGTGTTTCCCCCAGAGTGCGGAAGGGGAACAGCTGGACAGCCACGCCCAGCTGCGTGGCCTGAGCCGCCGCCAGGCGGCTAAAGCCACGGGTACCGTGCGGTTCTATGTGGATGAGGATCGGACCTTTGCTACCCAGATCCCGGAGGGTACCGTGTGCATGACCGCCGACGGGGTGCGCTTTGTCACCACCCAGGCGGGCAGCGTGGAGGCGGGCGAGACCCAGATCGCCCTGGCTGTGGAGGGGGGGGAGCCGGGGGCCGCCGGCAACGTGCCGGCGGGCAGCGTGGTATTCCTGGCGGTGCCCCCGGTGGGGGTGACCGCCTGCGCCAACCCGGAGGCCTTCTCCAACGGCCAGGATACCGAGAACGACGAGTCCCTGCGCCAGCGGGTGATGGAGACCTTCCGGCGGCTGGCCAACGGGGCCAACAAGGTGTTCTACGAGCAGCAGGCCATGGCCTTCGACGGGGTGGCGGCGGTGACGGTGCTCCCCCGGAACCGGGGGGTGGGCACGGTGGACGTGGTCATCGCCGCCCAGGGAGGCGTGCCCGACCAGACGCTGGTGGACGCGGTGCAGGATCACTTTGACAGCGTGCGGGAGATCGCCGTGGACGTGGAGGTGTCCGCTCCGGAGACGGAGACGGTGGACGTGGCCGTCACCCTGACAGTGGGGGCGGGGTACGATTTTGACGCCGTGGCCGAGGCGGTGGAGGACGCCCTCCAGGGCTGGTTCACCGGCCAGCGCCTGGGCTGGCCGGTGCTGCGGGCTCAACTCACCGCTCTGGTGTTCGCCGTGGAGGGGGTGGCCAATTGCGTCCTCACCCAGCCTGCCGCCGACCTGGCGGCGGACAGCGTCACCCTGCCCCAGCTGGGCCAGGTGACGGTGAGCCAGACCCAGACCACCTGAGAGGAGGAGCAGGGTGAATCATATCGAGTATCTGGTGGGGCTGCTGCGGCCCTTAAAGGTGTATGACCTGAGCGCAGGGACGCGCAACCGGGCGGAGTTGGATGCCTATGCCAACCAACTGAACGATGGTTGTGACCAGATCGAGGAGACCGCCCGGGAGATGTCCCTGACCACGGCGGAGAGCTTCGGGCTGGAGCGTGTGGAGGAACTGCTGCCCTACCGGCCAGCCAGCCCTACGGTGGCCGAGCGGCGGGTAGCCCTGGCTGCCCTGCTGCGCATCGGCGGGGACAGCTTCACCCTGGCAGCCATCAACGACACCCTGGCCGGGTGCGGTATCAATGCCAAGGCGGTGGAGACAGGTACGCCGGGCTATGTGGAGGTATACTTCCCCGACGTGGCAGGCATCCCCGAGGGCTTTGACCAGCTGCGCGCCATCATTGAGGAGATCCTGCCCTGCCACCTGGAGATCACCTATGTGTTCTGGTACAACAGCTGGGCGGACCTGGCCCAGATGGTGACCACCTGGGGCGGCGCGGCAAGCACCGGCAAGACCTGGTACGAGCTGGCCACCTGGAAGCAGTAGGGAGTTTTCGGTTTCGCCGAAGGCGGCCTACTTTTCCCTCGTAGGAAAGGTAGGCAAAAGTGCGCCGGGGGGCGCGGATGGCTTTCGGCCCAGAGGGCAGGCCTCGGCCAAAGCGACTGTACCCCCGCTTTTACGAGGGCCAGAGTGGGGGTGCCTGCGCCTATTTCCGGCGGCAAACATTGACGGTGTGGGTGGTTCCCACGACGGCCTCCGGCCTTGTGCCGCCGTATTTGCCGGTGCCGCACCCCAGCGGAGCGTCCCGGCGGTTTGGGGGGGGAACCCCCAAGCGTACCTCGCCCGCCGGTGCGGGAACCGGCGCTTCCGCCCCTGGGGCGGGACGTATTTTCGGCGAACTGCACCAAATAAATTCGTAAAAATTGGATAAAAAAGCATTGACAATGATGGGGAAGTATAGTACAATACAGACAGAAAGGAAGGGTGAGTCCCATGTACTAAGAGGAACAGTCTTCCAGAAAAGAAAGGAAGACAGAAAACCCCAACTTTTGGCTATTGGGAACGCGAAGTGAAATGAGGTCTTGGTTCGTTCCAAACAGGCTTGAGTAAGCATCAGGACCGAAGGAAACACCTCTGATCGGCAGGTTCGTGAAGGACGGGAATTCCGGAAGGGTCCAAGGGTTTGAGGAAACGGGAAGCGAGCATTTCAGGCGGAACCCCAAAGCAGTAAGAGGAAAAGAGGTAACAGTCCATTGGAAAATCCGAATCAGAAGTAAGCCCCCAGCTGCGTGTGGGACAGCTGGGGGCTTGGTGTTTTTTCGGGACTTTTTTCGGGCGGACAGGAGCGCCGGGACTGGAGTCGGGGCCCGTGAGAGAAGGGAAAAAGAAATATGAGAAACCCATTGCAAAATGGGAAATTGTCCATTATAATGGGTAACATAATGGCATCGATATGTCTATTTCCTGCGCGTTTCGGACAGACTCAAGCGCAGAGCAGTTATATCTTCATGGGGTGAAAGCTATGTTCGCAAAGGATATTGGAATCGACCTGGGTACCGCCAGCGTGCTGGTATACCTGAAGGATAAGGGGATCGTGCTGCGGGAGCCCTCCGTGGTGGCGCTGGACAAGAACACCGGCAAGCTGCTCAAGGTGGGCACCGAGGCCCAGCAGATGCTGGGGCGTACCCCCGGCAACATCGTGGCCATCCGCCCGCTGCGGGAGGGGGTCATCTCTGACTATGACATGACCGAGCGGATGCTCCGGGAATTCATCCGCAAGGTGGCTCCCATCCGGCTGTTCAAGCCCCGGGTGGTCATTTGCGTCCCCTCGGGCATCACCGAGGTGGAGGAGCGCGCCGTCATCGACGCGGGCATCCAGGCCGGCGCCCGGCGGGTGTACCTCATTGAGGAGCCCCTGGCCGCCGCCATTGGCGCTGGTATCGATATCACCAAGCCTGATGGCCACATGATCGTGGACATTGGCGGGGGTACCACCGATATTGCTGTCATTTCCCTTGGCGGCATTGTTGAATCCACATCCATTAAAATCGCGGGCGATCAGTTTGACGAGGCCATCATCAAGTACATACGCCGGAAGCACAATGTGCTCATCGGTGAACGTACTGCTGAGGAGATCAAAATGGAGATCGGCTGCGTCTTCCCCCGCCCCGAGGATCAGGCCTTTGAGGTGAAGGGACGCTGTCTGATGACTGGCCTGCCCCGTGTCTTCACCGTCACCTCCTCCGAGATGATCGAGGCCTTCGAGGAGGTCTCCAGCCGCATCCTGGAGGCCATCCACGGCGTTCTGGAGCGCACGCCCCCCGAGCTGGTGGCCGACATCTCCACCAACGGCATCGTGATGACCGGCGGCGGCTCCCTGCTGTGGGGCTTTGACAAGCTCATCGAGGCCCACACCGGCATCGAGACCCACGTGGCCGAGGACGCCATCTCCTGCGTGGCCGAGGGCACCGGCAAGAGCCTGGACAGCCTGGACCAGATGCAGGACGGCACCATGAACCTGTCCCGCCGCAAGCAGATGAATTATTAAATCTTACAACAGCCCCGGCGGAAGCCGGGGCTGTTTTTGCAGGAGCGGTTTTCACAGCCGCCTGTGTTCAACAACAAAGGAGGAATTTCAATGCTGTTTGTCTGTTATCCCAAGTGCACCACCTGTCAGAAGGCCAAGAAGTGGCTGGACGAGAAGGAAATCTCCTACACCCTCCGGGACATCAAGACGGAGAACCCCACCCAGGAGGAGCTGCGGACCTGGTGGCAGGAGAGCGGCCTGCCCTTGAAACGGTTCTTCAACACCTCCGGACAGCTCTACAAGGCCATGGACCTGAAGAACAAGCTGCCCGCCATGAGCGAGGAGGAGCAGCTGGCCCTGCTGGCCGCCGACGGAATGCTGGTGAAGCGGCCCATCCTGGTGGGAGAGCAGTTTGTCAAAGTGGGGTTCCGGGAAAAAGAGTGGGAAGAAATCGGATAAGCTGGAAGCTTATGCAAAAGGCGAGCACGGACCATGCAAAATGTTTGGTCCGTGCTCGCTGCATTTCCAGGAGATAGTTTGGCGCGGAAACGGAAAAATCCACCTGAGAAACAGGAAATTAAAAACAAATCAGATATAAATGCGGAGAAATGAAGAAATTTTTGCTCAAAATAGAAAGAAAGAAGGAAAAGAACTTCCGGCAGCTCCTTGAGAATCCAGGGAAAATTGAATAATGATGCATAAAATAAGACTATACATTCAGGAAAAATTTTTGAAATTTTCCCTTTCCTTTTGTGCAGGGTTGTGGTATGATTGTACCAAACGATGGAAGCGAAAGGGAAGAATTCTGTACGAAAGTTACAGAAGTCCCCGTCAGGTGATTTCAGCGGGGAGGTGCTCCTGGGCCCACTGCTTGGCGTGTGCCACAAACAGCCGGGTGATGGTGGAGGGGGGCACGTCCTTCTTGACTGCGATGCCGATGTCCCGCACCTGGGGGATGTCGAAGTGTTTGGGCCGCACGCGGTAGCGGTTGGGGTGGAGCATAAGCTCATGGACCACGCTGATGCCCAGTCCGCACTCCACCATGGAGAGGATGGCGTAGTCGTCGCTCACCTCATAGCGGATGTTGGGCTTCTGCTGCAGATGGTCCAGGAATTTGGTGATCTCGTAGTCCTGCTCCTCCTTCAGGTTGATGAAGTCCTCGCTGGACAGGCGCTCCACCGGATAGACCGGGGCGTCGGCCAGGGGATGGTTTTCCGGCAGAATGACCACCAGGTTGTCCTGGAGCAGGAAGGAGGCCTCCAGATCGTTGGGGGCGGGCAGGCTTACAAAGCCGCAGTCCACCAGCCCCTTCCGCAGCCAGGTGGCGATTTGATTGTACTCCCCGTTGACCAGCTGAAAGTCGATGTGAGGATAGAGCTCGTGGAAGGACTTGATGATCTGGGGCAGCCGCCCGCTGGAGATGCTGGAGAAGGCCCCCAGGCGGATGGAGCCGGAGCTGAGGCCGTGGAGCTCGGAGATGGCGTAGTTCAGATCCTCGTAGTCCTTGCAGATGGCCTGGAGCTTGGGCAGGAGGGTGAGGCCCTCCGAACTGATCTCAATGCCGGAGCGGTTGCGGGTGAGCAGCTTGACGCCCCAGGAGTCCTCCAGGTCGGCGATCATCCGGCTGATGGCCGACTGGGTGTAGCCCAGCTGGGCGGCGGCGTGGGTGATGCTCCCCGTCTCGATGGTCTTTAGATAGGCGATGTACTTACGGATACTCATAAATCAAATAACTCCTTAGCAGTATGGATAGGATTCCCAAAAACATTCCCCTTTGGAATGAACAGCAGAAAAAAGAATTTCTTGTGTATACTGCCCAGTAATTATATAATAGGAGACAGGAAAATTCAACAGAATCTATACCGAATATTCGGGAAAGTTTTGAATATTTGGAATTGACTGCTGAAATGGAATCCTATAAGAACGGCGCAAGCCGAAAAATTAAAAGGAGGAATCGTGTCATGATCCGTTTTTCCATCTGTGGTGCCGCCAGCTATGCCTGTGGTGAGCTGCTCCGTCTTATGGTGAACCACCCTGAAACTCAGGTGGCCCACCTGGCTGATAGCTTCGCCGCCGGCCGAAAGATCCAGGACGAGCACCCCGCTCTGGCTGGTTTCTATGACCAGGAGATCCTGCCCCTGAACGACGAGACCGTGGATATGATCGTCAAGGACAGCGACGTCGTGTTTACCGCAGTGGACGCGGGCACCGTGTGCGGCATTGCCGAGAAGGTGCTGGCGGGCGGCAAGAAGTTCATCGACTTCGGCGCCGACATCCGGTTCCGTGACGCGAAGGTTTGGGAGAAGTGGTACCACCTGGACCACCCCAACTATGAGATGACCAAGGAGGCCGTGTACTGCATCCCCGAGATCCAGCGGGATCTGGCCAAGGGCAAGAGCCTCATCTCCAACCCCGGCTGCTACCCCACCGCCACCACTCTGGGCCTGTACCCCGTCCTGAAGGAGGGCATGGTGGTGGACAACACCATCATCGTGGACGCCAAGAGCGGCTACACCGGCGCCGGCCGCCGTCCCGCCCCCAACAAGCTCCTGGCTGAGGCCAGCAACAGCTTCTGCGCCTACTCTCTGGGCGGCACCCACCGCCACACCCCCGAGATCGAGCAGAACATCGCCTACATCACCGGCAAGGACCTGATGAAGCCCGAGACCTGGCAGTTCATCAACTTCCAGCCCCACCTGACTCCCCAGATCCGCGGCATCGAGGTCACCATCTATGCCACTCTGAACAAGGACATCAGCAACGACGAGCTGTATGAGCTGTATCAGAAGTACTACAAGGACGAGTATTTCGTCCATGTGTACCCCGCCAGCAAGCCCGTTCAGACCAAGTGGACCGCCGGCACCAACCTGTGCTGCATCACCCCCACCTATGACGCCCGCACCAAGCGCCTGCTGGTGAGCTCCGTCATCGACAACATCGGCAAGGGCGCCGCCGGCCAGGCCATCCAGAACATGAACATCATCTTCGGCCTGGACGAGACCACCGGCCTGAAGATCGCCCCCATGTATCCCTGATCCATTCATCCAAACAGCGGAAAGGAAGTATGCAGTATGGCTTATAAACTGATCGAGGGCGGCGGCGTTACCACCCCCAAGGGATTCCTGGCAGGCGCCTGCTATGTGGGCGTGAAGAGCCGCAAGAGCGAGAAGCCCGACGTGGCCATCATCTACTCCGAACAGCCCGCCTCCTGCGCGGCCATGTTCACCACCAACAAGTTCTGCGCCGCTCCCGTCATTCTGGACCGGGAGATCCTGAAGAAGGGCAAGGCCCGCGCCGTGGTCATCAACAGCGGCAACGCCAACGCCGCCACCGGCGAGCAGGGCATCAAGGACGCCAAGACCGTGGAGACCGAGGCGGAGAAGCTGCTGGGCCTGGGGGAGGACGAGGTGTTCGTGTGCTCCACCGGCGTCATCGGCCAGAAGCTTCCCGTGGAGAAGGTGCTGGAGGGCGTGCGCCGCATCGTCCCCGACATGAGCGTGGAGAAGGGCACCGACGCAGCCTGGGCCATCATGACCACCGACCTGGTGAAGAAGGAAGTGGCCTATGAGCTGGAGCTGTCCGGCGGCACCATCCGCATCGGCGCCTGCGCCAAGGGCTCCGGCATGATCCACCCCAACATGGCCACCATGCTGGCCTACATCACCACCGACGCCAAGATCGACGCCGCCGTGGTGCAGCCCATGCTGAAGGCCAGCACCGACAAGAGCTTCAACATGATGACCGTGGACGGCGACACCAGCACCAACGACTCCCTGTTCCTGCTGGCCAACGGCGCCTCCGGCGTGGCCGTGGAGACTGAGGCGGACAAGGCCGCCTTCGCCGAGATCCTGGATATGATCTGCATGGATATGGCCCGCCGCATCGCCTCCGACGGCGAGGGCGCCACCCATCTG
>ERZ779866.4457-NODE-4457-length-10361-cov-3.185329_pt1 | contig 10361 bp, 9 predicted proteins | sample MGYA00511248_ERZ779866 | MGnify/ENA primary metagenome ERZ779866 (study PRJEB29588, sample SAMEA2155758) | human gut metagenome | biome: human gut; feature: human-associated habitat; material: faeces | place: Denmark | collected 2008/2010 ... | reverse complement strand
CAATGCCGGCGCCGACACCTTCGGCCACATCGTCAAGGCCAACGGCGGCCTGCGCATTCCCAATCTGCACCGCCTCGGACTGACCGAAGTTGCCGCTGCCGCCTCCGGACAAAAAGCCGACATCGGCCCCCAGCCGGAAAGTCCGATGGACATGGGCTGCATCCGCGCCCACATGAGCGAAATCAGCGTTGCCAAAGACACCACTTCCGGCCACTGGGAAATGGCGGGTGTTCCGGTTTTGAAAGACTGGGTCTATTTCAAACCCGACTATCCTTCTTTTCCGGATTCGCTGATTGCCGACATCTGCCGTGAGGGTAAAATCGAGGGTATTCTCGGAAACATTGCCGCTTCCGGCACCGAAATCATCCAGCAGCTCGGAGAAGAACACATCAAAACCGGCAAACCTATTTTCTACACTTCCGCCGACAGCAACATTCAAATTGCCGCCCACGAAGAACACTTCGGTCTGGAGCGCCTTTACAAACTCTGCGAAGTGGCCTACCAAAAGGTCAAACCCTATAACATCGCCCGCATCATTGCCCGCCCGTTTGTCGGCGAAAAAGCGGGAAGTTTTACCCGCACCGCCAACCGACACGACTATTCGGTTCTGCCCTTTGCCCCGACTGTGCTGGACAAGATGAAAATCTCCGGCGGCAACGTCATTGCCATCGGCAAAATCAACGACATCTATGCCGGACAGGGCATCACCAAAGCCCTGCACGCCAGCGGGCTGGAAGAACTCTGGGACGTCACGCTGGAAGAAATGATGAACTCGCCCGAAAACACCGTCATCTTCACCAACTTTGTCGACTTTGATATGCTGTGGGGGCACCGTCGCAACGTCAAAGGCTACGCGGACGGACTGGAATATTTTGATACCCGGTTGCCGGACATCTTGCCGCTGCTGCGTGACGACGACATCGTTTTCATCACCGCCGACCACGGCAACGACCCGACCTACAAAGGCACCGACCACACCCGCGAGCAGGTGCCGATGCTGCTGTTCGGCAAAAAGATACAGTCCCGCTTTGCCGGAGAAAGCTCAACTTTTGCCGACATCGGCCAAACCATCGCCCATTACTTCGGCTTAATGCCGTTTGAATACGGGAAGTCGTTCCTATGAGTTATTTCGCTCCCAATCTCCCGCGTACGCAACATTGTTTCTTCGGCCGCCGGGGCGGCGTGTCTCAAGGATTGTACGACAGTTTGAACATCAACGGCAAAAGCAATGACAATCACGATTCTGTTTTGCGCAATCTCGACATCATTGCCGGTTATTACGGCCTTGCGCGTTCCAATCTCCTGCTGATCAATCAGGGCGTTTCCGGCCACGCCGAGTTTACGGACCGCCTTTCGCAAAACCAAATCACCGCGGACGGGATCGTCACCGGCCAAAAAGACTTTATTCTCTGCATCGGTACCGCTGACTGCGCGCCGGTATTGTTTTGGGATAAGAAAAACCATATCATCGGTGCTGCCCATGCCGGCTGGCGCGGCGCGCTCCGCGGCATTGTTGAAAACACGCTTGAAACAATGCTGGAGCACGGTGCCGAAACCGCGCATATTTCTGCGGCGGTCGGCCCTTGCCTGCAGCAACCCTCTTTTGAAACCGGTGTCGATATGTATCAGGAATTTTTAGACACGGATCCGCAAAACACCCGTTATTTCGCTCCCGGAAAAGACGAACAACATTTCCAGTTTGACCTGGAGGGATTTGTGGTTGACAAACTCAAAAAATGCGGCCTGCAAAACGTCACAGCATCAGGCATCGACACCTATGCCGCCGAAGCGGAATATTTCAGCTACCGGCGCAACACGCACCGAAAGCTTGTATCTTCGTCCAAAGACTTTCCGGCTCATTTATCAACCATAAAACTATAATAGGTCTTTATTTTTTTATATTTTTGTGCTAAGTTGCTTACATTGTTTTAACAACTTAGCAAGGTTATATGTCACCTTTAGGCAAATTTACGCTGGCACTTTTGGGGCTTCGCTTCTTTGGTGCCGCCGGTCTCTTTTGGGGACTGTTTTTGGGTCATATTTTAATAGACCGAACCAAACTCATAAAAATTCTCGAAAAACAGCTGAGCATTATTGACGATAATATCCGGCTCATGTTGCCTTATAAGTTTTATCGCTATTACAACCGCATCGACGGCAATTTCTGGGGCAAGATCTGGGGAACCGTTTTCGGCAGCGTTTTGTTCGGATTTCACGGTTTTCTGCTGTTCTTTATCGTCGGACATTTTGTATTTGATACGCCCGATTCGCGTCATGCCCGGGCTTTCCGTTCCGGTTTGGACGATTTCTTCAACCGCAATCTCGGCAAAATCTTCGGCGGCATCGTCGGTTTCAGCCTTCAAAGCCGTATTTTGCTCTTTGTCGGAATAATTCTGGGCTTTTTTGCCGACTGTTATCGTTCGGAAAAACAGTTCCGTCCGCAGCTCTCCTTTTTCAAAATGCTGTGGTTCAAAACCAACCCTTTCAAGATTATGCTGAACTCGTTTTCCGCCCGTCACACTTCCATGGTACAGTCCATGGCCGGTTTAAGCGCCAAAATCGCCAAAGCCGACGGCCAGGTCAGCGAAAACGAAATCCGCGTTTTCAAACAGCTCTTTGACATTCCCGCCAACGAAAACCACAAGGTTTCCAAAATATTCAACAAAGCCAAAACCTCCGTTCAGGGCTGGGAAAGCTATGCCAGACAAATCCGCCGATTGACCCGGGGCGATCTGGATCTCAAGGAAAGCGTCATGGAAAACCTGTTCAAAATGGCGCTGGCCGACGGAATGTACAGCAGCCGCGAACTTGAGCTGCTGGAAAGCATCAGCCGCGTCATCGAACTTCCCGAAGGCAATTTCGACGTTATTAAACAGTCTTTCGAACCTAAAATCTCAACTTCCTCCAACGTCAAGGACTTTTACGAAGTTCTCGGAATTTTCTGCAACGCCAGCGACTGTGAAATCAAGGCTCGCTGGAAAGAGCTCATCAACATCTACCACCCTGACCGCGTACAGGCCAACGGCGCCAGCGCCGAAGAAGTCGAAAAATGCACGCTCAAGATGGCCGAAATCAACAATGCCTACCAAAGCATCATGAAAAGCCGGAAAGCCGCATGATTTTTTTCAATTGCACATTTTTGTTCCCGAAAGCCCGATAATTGAAAATAATTCTCGCCACCATCAATGCCCGTTATTCTCACACCTCGTTCGGCCTGCGTTATCTCAAGGCCAATCTCCGCGAATATGAAAAAGACGCGGAGATTCTGGAATATTCCAAAGACGCGGCCTTAACCGACATTGCCGAAGAAATCATCGGCAAAAAACCGGATATTGTCGGCTTCGGCTGCTACATATGGAATATTGAAGACATTCTCAAAGTCTGCGAAATTATCAAAAACATTCTGCCAAACACCCTGCTGGTTTTGGGCGGCCCCGAAGTCTCTTACGAAAACGAAGCCTTTCTGCCCTGCTGCGACTATCTTATTGAGGGTGAAGGTGAGCTGGCCTGGTATCATCTGGCTAAAAGCTATGCTGCCGGAACTCTGCCTGCAAACAAAATCATCAACGAACCGGTCTGCGACCTGACGCAGATTAAAATGCCTTATTACCTCTACAGCAATGAAGACATTCAAAACCGGCTGATTTATGTCGAAGCTACCCGCGGCTGCCCGTTCACCTGTGAATTTTGCCTGTCTTCCGTTTCCAAAGGCGTCCGCGAATTTGACCTTGATTTGTTTTTGACCGAAATGAAAAAGCTCATCGGCCGCGGCGTCCGGCAGTTCAAATTTGTCGACCGTACCTTCAATCTCAAACTGGCCAACATAAAAAAGATTTTGCATTTTTTCAAAGCCGACTGGCATGACGGTATGGTTCTGCATTTTGAAATTTTTCCCGACCGCCTCAGCGCCGAAATGCTGGAAGAAATCAAAAACTTTCCGAACGGAGGACTGCATTTGGAAGCCGGCGTGCAAAGTTTTTACCCGCCGTCACTGACAGCAATTTCCCGCCGTCAGGACGAACAAAAGACACTGGAGAACCTGCGTTTTATCATTGAACGGACCGGCGCGGAAATTCACGCTGACCTGGTGGCGGGACTTCCCCATTCGACTTATCGAACCTTTGAAGAAGATTTTAACAAACTCTACGCCGTCCGCCCGCACGAACTGCAAATCGGCATATTGAAAAAACTGCGCGGCGCCCCGATAAAACGGCACGACGAAGAATTCCGGATGATATATTCAAAACACCCGCCCTACGAAATTATGCAAAACAAAGACATGAGCTATGATGAACTTCAGAGCATCAAGAGAACCGCACGTTTCTTTGATCTTTATTACAACAGCCGCCGTTTCCCGGGCATTGAAAAAGTTCTGCCCGATTTTCAGGCCTGGACGGATTTCAGCCGCTACATCTGGCAGAACTACCGCCAAACCCACAAAATATCGCTGCGGCGTCAACAGGAAATTCTAAAGGAATATTGCCATGCAAGAAATATTACTCCCGCATTTTAACGAACGCCGCACGCCGGTTGATATGCTGGTTTTGCACGCAACCGCACACCATTCCTGTGAAGAAACCGCAGCTTGCCTGGACAAACTGGAATTGAGCTGCCACTACATTCTCGGCCTGGACGGTTCCTTGTGTCGCTGCGTTGCCGAAGACAAACGCGCCTGGCACGCCGGCGTTGCTTTCTGGCAGGGAAACGATACTGATTTGAATTCTCACTCTATCGGCATTGAAATCTGTTCGCCGAGCTTGGGACAAACGCCTTTCGGCGAAGCGCAGATTGAAAAACTGATACCTTTCTGCCGCAAGCTGATTCGCAAATACAACCTCAAACCGCAAAACATTGTCGCTCACTCGGACATTGCGCCCGAACGCAAGCCGGACCCGGGAAAATGTTTTCCGTGGGAACGGCTGGCCAAAGAAGGCATCGGCCTGTGGTATCAGCCGCGCAACGCCGAAAAAATGCCCGAAAACGATGTCGTCCGGCTGCTGGCATCCATCGGCTATGACACCAGAGACCGGGAAAAAACCATTGCCTCGGCTTACGCTTTCCGCCGCCGCTTTCTGCCGGAAGAGGTCTCTGCCGATACGGATGTACATCACCTGGTAGAGAACGTCTACCCGCAAGGCGACACAACACTGCTGCAAGGTGAAAAATTTCTGAAAACGCTCAAGGCTGTCGCCTACAGTTATCAAAATTTATAACGCGAAAGTAGCATTTATACGCGGTTTAGGGCGTCAAGAAAACCTTGAAGAATGTACCCCGCCGCCGAAGCGTCAAGCACTTCTTTGCGGCGTTTGCGGTTCATGTCCACTTCTTTAATCAAAAAGTTTTCCATGGCGGCGGAAGAGAGACGTTCGTCCCAAAAGGCATAGGGCAGATGCGTATGATCATAGACCTTTTCGGCAAAAGCCCGGACTTTGGCCGCGGTCTCGCCTTCTTCGCCGTTCATTTGCAGCGGCAGGCCGTATACGATGCCGCCGACTTCCTTTTCCGCAATAATTTTTTTGATTTCTTCCATATCGGTTTTCTGGTTCTGGCGGAAAATGGTTTTATAAGGCGTCGCCACCATCAACAGGTCGGACACCGCCGTGCCGAGGCGTTTGTCGCCATAATCGAAACCCAACACCGCCTTATAGGCTTTCAGGCTTGATTTAAATTCTTTAATATCCATATTTTTCTCCTGAAAATCACTCTAAAGCAAAGATTTAATCTGTCAAATGCTAATTGATTATTAAGAATCTTCCGCTACAATTTCCTCTAACTGTATGATTCGCTTTTTTGATAAGGTAAAAATATGAAATTTAAGTATATTCTCGTTCTTCTGCTCGGCCTTCTGACAGCTTTTCCGGCTCGTGCCGAACTCGAAATCGACGTAAACGGCGCCATGCGCGACCCGATGCCGATTGCCATTCCCGAAATGATTCACGAAGGCTTCTGGATTGGTCAATATGCCGGCAAGATTCGCAGCGTTATTGTTGCCGATCTGGAACGTTCGGGTCTTTTCCGCGTCATTGACGAAAACAGCTATATTCAGGAATTCAGCTCCATGGAACAGGAACCGACGTTTATCGACTGGCGCGCCATCAACGCGCAGGCCCTGGTTCAGAGTGCCATTAAGGAAGTTGACGCCAACCACCTGAAAATTGAAATGCGGCTGTGGGACGTCTATGCCGAAAGCCAGCTCAAAGGACAGTCGTTCACCACCACCAAAGACAACTGGCGCCGTGTTGCCCACGTTATTGCCGACGCCATTTACGAACGTCTGACCGGCGAAAAAGGCTACTTTGACACCCGCATCGTTTATGTTTCCGAAACCGGTCCCGCCACCAAACGCATTAAACGTCTGGCCATTATGGACCAGGACGGCGAAAATCATAAGTTCTTGACCTCCGGCGCCGCCATGGCCTTAACACCGAGATTTTCGCCTAACCTGCAAAAGGTTACCTATATGTCTTATGCCGGCGGTACCCCGAAAGTCTATATTTTGGACATTGAAACCGGTAAACAGCAGTTGATCGGAAACTTCCCGGGCATGACCTTCGCGCCGAGATTCTCTCCCGACAGTTCCAAACTGTTGTTGAGCTTTGCTGCCAACGGCCGCACCGACATCTATGAAATGGATTTGAAAAACCGCACTTCGGTTCAGCTGACCAAAAACGCCGGCATCAATACTTCGCCGAGCTATTCGCCGGACGGTTCGCAGATCGTGTTCAACTCTGACCGCGGCGGCAATCAGCAGCTTTACGTTATGAATGCCGACGGCTCCGACGTTCACCGCATCAGCTTCGGCGCCGGCCGCTATGCCACTCCGGTCTGGTCTCCGCGCGGCGACTACATCGCCTTCACCAAAATGGCCAACGGCCAGTTTTATATCGGCGTCATGTATCCCGACGGCAGCGGCGAACGTTTGCTTGCCAGCGGCTATCTGGTGGAAGGCCCCACCTGGTCGCCCAACGGCCGTGTGCTGATTTACTTCCGCCAAGACCGCGGAACCTCACGCTCCAATGCGCCGGTCAAGCTTTATTCCATCGACCTGACCGGTTTCAACGAACGGCTGATCGTCACGCCGGCGGACGCTTCCGACCCGGCTTGGTCACCGTTGCTGCCGTAAGAAAAAAGCCCCTCTTCCGAGGGGCTTTTTTATATCAGTCGGTCAGTTCTATTTTGATGTTCCTGCCGTAAAAACTCAACAGCCGCAGCAGCAAAAACAACGGCACGCCTTTGCCCGCTTCCAAACGTTGAACATATTTGACTGTCAGACGCGTCTGCCGGGCCAGATGTTCAACGCTGACTTCTCTTTCACACCGCAACGCTCCAGTTCCTTGCCGATAAGTTTCCGGACTTCGTTAAAGCGCAGTTTATCCGTTATTTCTATTATCATATTTTCAAACTCCCGTTTTGTTCAAACTAAAACAAAACCGCCTTGAAAAAACATCAAGGCGGTGGAGCTGAAAAACTGCCATAATACCAGTCATCCTTATTCGTCCGGCAAGCCAGCTTATATCGGATCCTCCACCAGAAGTGGATTTATTATGGAGATGTTTTTCAGACACCGCGGACCGTCTCCGGCCTGCAAAGCTTATTGTAGTGAAGAATGGTTAAATTACAATAAAATTTTCACCCCAAAAACAAGACATACTGCAAAACTATAAAAGCCGGAGAATGAGACTTATAGAGCGATTTAAGGAGTGAGAAAAATTTTAGCCTACATAAACGTAGGTGAATTTTTCGAACCGACGATAAATTACGCTAGAAGGCCATTATACGGCTTTTATAAAAAAGGCGTTATATGAGCCTAACAGTAAGAAACAAAAGAAAATATGAGGGCGCGTACATAAACGTACGTAACCGAATATTTTACTTGCTGTTTCTGTACTGGAAGGCCATAGAACGATTTTTGCAAACAAGGCGTTATATGAGGTAGATAATAAGATTTTAGAGAGAAAGTACCGGAGCGTACACAGAAGTACGTGAGGACACTTTCTACTCGCGAAATCTGTATTAGATACCCATAGAACGCCTTGTTTTAGTTGTCGCCGATGCGGAGAGCTTCTATAAACGCCGACTGGGGAACTTCGACCTTGCCGAACTGCCGCATCCGGAGCTTGCCTTTTTTCTGCTTGTCTAGCAATTTGCGTTTGCGGGTAACGTCGCCGCCGTAACATTTGGCCGTTACGTCTTTGCGCAGGGCGGAAATGGTTTCGCGTGCAACGACCCGGCCGCCGATGGCCGCCTGGATCGGAATTTTGAACAGATGTCTGGGAATTAAATCTTTCAGACGCTCGCATATCTGACGGCCGCGGGCTTCGGCCTCGCCGCGGAAACACAAAAACGCCAGCGCGTCAACCGGTTCTTCGTTAATCAAAATCTGCACCTTGACCAAATCCGATTCATGATAGCCGATCAGCTCATAGTCAAAGCTTGCATAACCGCTGGTGATGGATTTCAACCGGTCATAAAAGTCAAACACAATTTCGTTAAGCGGAATTTTGTAAACCACCATTGCCCGGCTGCCGGCATAAGTCAGTTCGACCTGCTCGCCGCGGCGTTCGGTACAGAGCTTCAAAACCGAACCGAGATATTCGTCCGGCACCAGAATTGTCGCTTTGACCCACGGCTCTTCAATCGACCTGATTTTGGTAACGTCGGGCATATCGGCCGGATTATGCAGCGTCATATCGGTACCGTCAGTCAGATGAATCTTATAGGCCACGGACGGCGCCGTCGTAATCAGGTCCAAGTCAAACTCGCGGCTCAGACGCTCCTGAATGATTTCCATATGCAGAAGCCCCAGAAAGCCGCAGCGAAAACCAAGTCCCAGCGCCGTGGAGTTTTCATTCTGATAATCAATGCTGGCATCATTGAGCTTCAGCTTAGCCAAAGCGTCTTTCAAAGCCTCATACTGGCTGGAATCAACCGGAAAAATAGAACAGAAAACCACCGGAATCGACGGCTTAAATCCATGCAGAGGCTGCTCGCACGGGCGTTTGTTGTCCGTAATCGTATCGCCGATATTGCAGTCGCTGACGCTCTTGATGCTGGCGGTAATGTAACCGACCTCGCCGGGATACAGCGCTTCGACCTCGGTCATCTTCGGCGAAAAAATTCCCACCCGGTCAACCAAATAGGTTGCATTGTTGCTCATCATCCGGATTTGGGTTTTCTTTTTCAAAACGCCGTCCTTAATCCGCACCAAAATCACCACGCCGAGATAAGAATCATACCAGCTGTCAATCAGCAAAGCCTGTAAAGGTTTGTCGGCATCACCCTGCGGTGCCGGCAAATACTTGACAATGCTTTCCAGCAGCTCGGGCACACCTAGCCCCGACTTGCCGGAAGTCTCAACCGCATTGGACGTATCCAGCCCGATAACATCTTCAATCTGTTTCTTAACCCGCTCCGCATCGGCCGACGGCAAATCAATTTTATTCAAAACAGGCAGAATTTCGTGATTATTATCAATCGCCATATAAACATTGGCCAGCGTCTGCGCTTCCACCCCCTGCGTGGCATCCACCACCAGAACCGACCCTTCACAGGAAGACAGGGAACGCGAAACCTCATAAGAAAAGTCCACATGTCCCGGAGTGTCTATCAGGTTAAGCTGATAGGTTTTGCCGTCCTGCGCCTTATAATTCAAACGCACGGTCTGTGCCTTAATGGTAATGCCCCTTTCCCGTTCTATGTCCATGGAATCCAAAATCTGATCCTGCATTTCGCGTTTTTGCAAACCGCCGCAGTATTCAATAATCCGGTCGGCCAAAGTGGACTTGCCGTGATCAATATGGGCAATAATCGCAAAGTTTCTGATTAAATCCAAATTTGTGGTCATTTTATCTCTGATATCCGTTTAAACTTTAATTTACATACATAGATAGAGGATAAATTTATTTTAAGCAATATAATATTGATTATATCAGAAAAAATGCTTATACTGAAAACAGGATAACAGCGGGAGGGTTGCCATGAGAAAGATGATTGACATAGACTTCGGATCTTCACGTTATGATGAATTGGTCGAACTCCGCTATAAAATTTTGCTTGAACCGCTGGGGCTCAAATTTCTGGACCATCACCGCGCCAAAGAAGCCAACTATCTCCACATCGGCTGCATTGAATGCCTCGATGACAAACTGGTCGGCGGACTGATTCTTGCACCGGTCAATGACGAAGAAATCCGCCTGATGCAGGTGGCTGTTGATACTCGTTATCAGGGAGAAGGCATCGGCCGCGACCTGGTCAAATATGCTGAAAAGCGCGCCCGTGAAGCCGGTTACGGCAAAATTGTCATGCACGCCATGCTTTCCGTCGTCCATTTTTATGAAAAAATGAATTACAAACAGGAAGGC
>ERZ779866.4455-NODE-4455-length-10367-cov-3.463732_pt1 | contig 10367 bp, 8 predicted proteins | sample MGYA00511248_ERZ779866 | MGnify/ENA primary metagenome ERZ779866 (study PRJEB29588, sample SAMEA2155758) | human gut metagenome | biome: human gut; feature: human-associated habitat; material: faeces | place: Denmark | collected 2008/2010 ... | reverse complement strand
AACAGGTCGGCAATGTTCAGCTGATGCTGCCACAGCAGGCGCAGAACATAGAAGTATTTTTGCGGTTCTTCTCCCACTTTGCGCGGCGCCTCACCGTCTTTTTGCAGACACAGGGCGCTGAGAGCCTCGTCAAATTTTCCGGCGTTCAGCTTTGCCAGAAAGGCCGATGACTGAAAGCCCGAAGGTCCCATCCGCATAGCGGCAAGAATAACGACGGAAAGCTGCTGCTTGTCAAGTTTGTCGGCAACAACCAGCTTGTCCATAACCAGCGGACGCCACTCGTTGGCCACAATGGCAACGGCTTCGTCGTAGGTTTTGCCGTCAAAGGACATTTCCCTGACCGACAGACCCTGAACATATTTCAAACCGACCAGCGCAAGATTGCCGCCCTTGTTCTGAACTCCGTCCAGATAAGCCCGGGTCGTAATCACGTCGTCAAAAGCCTGTTTGAATACGGTTTCCGGTGTTTCCTGTTTGTCTGTACCGCAGCTTTTCCAGACGAAAAAGCCGCAGAGCAACAGAAGCAATGCCGCCAGCAGCCACAGCCAGGAACCTTTTCGGTTCCGCATTTTTTCCCGACCGTATCTGAACAGTTTACGGTACCAGCCCAGAATTCCTGCCCAGACCAAACCGGCAAGCGCCAGCAGAATAAGAATTGTGCCCAGCCAGTGGTCTCCTACCCAGGCAAACACCGGCATCATGGCTTCAAACAACCAGATTGCTCCGCGGACGATACCGTAGACAATGGCGCAGATCAGAGCCATTGCAGTCAGAATGATCGTCCATTTCAAAATACTCTTGAGATTGTAACGCATTACGATCTCGCCGCTGTAAGCGGTCTTTTTCTTCAGAGAGAAAATCGTGTTCATACTATTTTGTTTTATAAGGTGAATATTTTTTGTCCCGCATTGCAAATACGCATCTAAAAATCCGAAACAGAATCAATTTACCCAAAAAACCAAGACACGCTTAATTTCTCAGACATTAACTTTTCAGAATAATAGACACATACTTACAATAACGGGTTAGAATATAGCATAAAAAATATCCTTTTGCAACATAATGTTGACAAAATTTTCAGAAAGTCATATATTCATATTTAACAAAAAGTTATTATGTCTATAATCAAGAATGTCGGAGTTTTACTCTCAGGCCTTGGCAATAGCGTGATAACCAGTATTCATCATTAAAAATTTAATAAATATGTTATTACAAAAAATTGCCGAATTAAGCGGCGTTGAGATCAAAACTTTACAGCACATGAACGGCAGACAGCTGGCTGACGAGGTCATTCTGCCCAAAATTGTCGTTATCGGCGGTCAGGATACGCGCGGCTGGAGAATCGGAGACGACTTTATGCAGCTCATGGCCGATTATGCACCGGAACTGTACCGCAATGACTCCTACAGCGGCGAAATTCTGTTGGAACTGGCTTTGCAACGGCTTTCAAAAGGCGCGGTTCTGCATGAAGCGCATCATCTGATTAACAGTCTTCCGCCGGCTTATCAAAAATATTCCGCGGCTTATGACCAATACGGACTGATGTCTGACGCCTGCTGGAACTTTTTGGCAAAGCAGGCTTCTTTCTGTCTGAAAACCAATGCGGCCGAACATACCCGAAAAATTGTCTTCGGACTGCTTGACCATCTGACACCCCAAGGCGAAACCCTTGGTAGTTTTATGCTTGGCGGTTCAAACTTCAAGCTTTCAGGCCGGCAAGTCTATGAGACGATGTGGGAGATAGCTTGTTCTCAACTCTCGTTTGAGACGCTGTATGAGCATTTTGTCACGCCGCAAAGGTATAAAAAGTACAGTTTCTGGTTAAAAGACAACTGGGAACGTATTGACCAGAAGGACTTTTTCCGAAGAATCGGCGTCAGCGGTTTCTTTGAAAAAAGAAAGATCCGTAAAGAAATTCTCAAAGCGGCATAACCCGCCTGCCGATAAACATTAAAAGCACCCGTCACCGGGTGCTTTTTTTTTCGGACTTATAACAAAACGCCGCACGGTTAAAAACGGCCGCAAATAAAAGACTATTTTTTTCCGCGGCGGTACTCCAGTTCTTTTTTCCGCCAGAAACGCTCGTCCTCTTCCGTTATCTCCCGCAGCACGCGGCAAGGATTGCCTGCGGCGACGACGTTGTCGGGAACATCTTTGGTCACGACCGAGCCCGAACCGATGACCACGTTGCTGCCGATGCTGACTCCGGGGTTGATGACGGTGTTACCGCCGATCCAGACATTGCTGCCGATGTGAATTTCCTCGGCAAATTCGGCAAGCGTGGTTTTTCCGTTTGCATCAAGCCCCATGCGCTCTGCGGCAATTAAAGGATGGTTGGTGGCAAGCAGTGAAACATTCGGACCGATGCAAACATTGTCACCGATAAAAATTCGGGCATCATCCATTACGGTGAAATTGAAGTTGGCAAAAAAATTGTTGCCGATGAAGGAATGGGTGCCGTAGTTGAAATGAATAGGGCCCACCATATGAAAAGTCGATCCTATTTTTCCAAGATGTTTTTTGATGATTTCATCGCGGGCTGGGTCGGTTTCGTCAAGAAGATTGTAGCGCTTATTGGCCCGATGCATTTCCATCTTGACGGCTTTTAATTCAGGACATTGATTATTAAATAATTTTCCTGCAAATATTTTTTCTTCTTCAGTCATGGCAAGATCCGTAAAAGCAGATGAATTCTGTCAATCATTATCCGCCAAAGCGGCTTTTTAAGTTCATAAAAAAAGAAATTTCAGCTTTAATGCAAAGATTTTTAGTAGCAAAGGCAAGGGTTTGTTAAAATATACGGATCGTGAGATTTTCTTACTGTTTTCAACATAATTTTCTTAGCGAGAAATAGTTTCTATGGATATTTTACGCGGTTCTTCAGCTCTTTCCGGATATAAAGTAGAAAAGCTTACCGAAGCTTTGGCTAAAGCCGGAATAGAAGTTGCTTCTATTTGTACCCGTTTTATTCACCTTGTTGATGTTGATGCTCCTTTAAGTGACGATAAAAAAGCCGTTTTAGATAAAATCTTGACTTACGGCCCCGTCGATGAAGAGCATGTTGAAGAAGGTGACTTATTCTTCGTCATCCCTAGAATCGGAACTATTTCTCCGTGGGCATCCAAGGCAACCGATATTGCCCACAACTGCGGTTTGACCGAAATTCACCGCATTGAACGCGGTATTGCTTATTGGTTTAAGAAAAAAGACGGTACCGCTTTAACTGCCGATGAACGTAAAGTGATCGTTCCTCTTATTCACGATCGCATGATGCAGACCGTACTTGACAGCCTTGATGAGGGTGTCGCTTTATTTGAAAAACAGACTCCAAAGCCTTTTACTACCGTTCCGCTTACCACCGGCGGTAAAGAAGCATTAAAGAAAGCAAACGTTGAGCTCGGTTTGGCTTTAAATGACGAGGAAATGGATTATCTTTTAAATTCCTTTAAGGATTTAGGACGTGATCCTACCGATATCGAACTTTACATGTTCGCCCAGATGAATTCCGAGCATTGCCGTCATAAAGTATTTAACGCTTCCTGGGAAATTGACGGCAAGAAAGAGGATTTATCTTTATTCCAGATGGTACGTAATACTTATAACGCTCATAATGATTACGTACTTTCAGCCTACCGCGATAACGCTGCGGTTATGGAAGGATCAAAAGCAGGCCGTTTCTATCCTGACAGAGATACTCTTGAGTGGAATTACCATCAGGAAGATATGCCGATTTTGATGAAGGTTGAAACCCATAACCATCCGACTGCGATTTCCCCGTTCCCGGGAGCTGCAACCGGATCTGGCGGTGAAATCCGTGATGAAGGAGCTACCGGCGTAGGTTCAAAACCTAAGGGCGGCTTATGCGGATTTACCGTGTCAAATCTTAAAATCCCCGGAGCCGTTCAGCCGTGGGAACATGATTTCGGCAAACCCAACCGTTTGGCTTCAGCCCTTGACATCATGATTGAAGGTCCTTTAGGCGCAGCTTCTTTTAACAACGAGTTCGGCCGTCCTAATCTTTGCGGTTATTTCAGAACTTATGAAGAGGAAGTCGTAAGCTTTGCCGGAAAAGAAATCCGCGGCTATCATAAGCCGATTATGCTGGCAGGCGGCTGGGGCAACATTCGTCGTGAGCATATCCAAAAAGATCATATTGAACCGGGTGCAAAATTAATCGTTTTAGGCGGTCCTGCCATGGATATCGGATTAGGCGGCGGTGCCGCTTCCTCCATGAATTCAGGTCAGTCATCTGAGGATTTGGATTTTGCGTCAGTTCAGCGCGGTAACCCTGAAATGCAGCGCCGCTGCCAGGAAGTTATCGATGCCTGCTGGCAGCTTGGTTCTGAAAATCCTATTATGTTTATTCATGACGTCGGAGCCGGCGGTTTGTCAAATGCAATGCCGGAGCTCGTTTCAGATGGCGGTGTCGGCGGTTATTTCGATCTGCGCAAGATCCCCAATGACGAGCCAGGTATGAGCCCGCTGCAGATTTGGTGTAACGAGTCTCAGGAACGTTATGTCTTAGCCGTTTCTCCTGAGAAATTCCCGGTATTTGAAGCTTTCTGCAAGCGTGAGCGCGCTCAGTTTGCCGTAATCGGTGAAGCTACCAAAGAGCGCCGCGTAGTGCTTGAAGATCCGTATTTTGGCAATCGTCCTATTGATTTGCCGCTTGACGTACTGCTCGGCAAGCCTCCGCGCATGAATAAGGTTGTAAAGAGCGCTAAAGCCGATTCTCCCGAGTTTAAGGATGAAGGCATTACGCCTATTGACGCTGCTGAAAGAATTTTGCGTTTACCGACCGTTGCCGAGAAGACTTTCCTTATTACTATCGGTGACCGTTCCGTTACCGGTATGGTGGCTCGCGATCAGATGGTAGGCCCGTGGCAGGTTCCGGTAGCCGACGTTGCCGTAACCGCCGCATCATATGACAGCTATCACGGTGAAGCCGCTTCCATGGGCGAGCGTACTCCGGTTGCCTTGCTTGACCATGCAGCTTCAGTACGTTTGGCTATTGCTGAGGCTATTACCAATATTGCTCCTGCCATGATCGGCGATATGGACAGAATCAAGTTATCCGCAAACTGGATGGCGGCAAACGGTCATCCGGGCGAGGATGCCGGTCTTTATGAAGCCGTTAAGACTTTAGGCATGGAAGTATGTCCTGAGCTTTCAATTACCGTACCGGTCGGCAAAGACTCAATGTCCATGAAGACCACTTGGGACGAAAACGGCGAGAACCGTACCGTAACCGCCCCGATGTCCCTAATTATTTCAGCTTTTGCCCGCTGTGAGGATATTCGCAAGACTTTAACTCCGCAGCTTAGAACCGATAAGGGCGATACCGTTCTTATTTACATCGATTTGGGTGAAAGACAGAATCGTCTTGGCGGATCATGCTTGGCTCAGGTTTATCGCCAGCTTGGCAGCAAGCCTGCCAACCTTGATAATCCTGTTCGTTTGAAAGGATTATTTGACGCCGTTCAGTTCTTAAACAGCAAGAACATGATCTTGGCTTATCACGATATCTCAGACGGCGGTTTGTTCGTCACCGTCGCTGAAATGTGCTTTGCCGGTCATACCGGCGTTACCGTCCGTATGGATGAGTTAGGCCAGAATGATTTAGGCGTATTGTTTGCCGAAGAGCCCGGTGCCGTTATCCAGGTTCCTGCCGAGCTTGAAGAGCAGGTTCTTAATATCTTGTCAGGTCACGGTTTATCTAATTGCTCATTCGTTATCGGCTCTCTTCGCGATGACGATCGCATAGTCTTTACCCGTGAAGGTCAGGACGTTATCAACGAGACTCGTACCCATTTCAGAACCGCATGGGCTGAAACCACTTATCATATGCAGTCATTACGTGATAATCCTGCATGTGCCAAGTCCGAGTATGACGCTAAATTTGATGAAAAAGATCCGGGCTTGTTCGTCGATCTTACTTTTGACACTAAAGAAGATATCGCAGCTCCTTATATCGCTCGTTCCGTCGCTCCGAAGATTGCCATCTTACGTGAAGAGGGCGTTAACTCTCAGGGAGAAATGGCAGCAGCGTTTGACCGCGCCGGATTTAATTGCGTTGACGTGCACATGACCGATATTTTAAGCGGTAAAGTTTCCTTAAAAGATTTCAAGGGCTTTGCAGCTTGCGGCGGTTTCTCATACGGTGACGTATTGGGAGCAGGTGAAGGCTGGGCTAAGTCAATTCTCTTCAACTCAAGAGCAAGCGAAGAGTTCGGCGATTTCTTCAATCGTAAAGACACTTTTGCTTTAGGCGTCTGCAATGGCTGCCAGATGATGTCGACTTTGCGTGATTTAATCCCCGGAGCCGAAGATTGGCCGCGTTTTGTAACTAATCTGTCAGAGCGCTTTGAAGCACGCTTTGTTGAAGTTGAGATTCAAAAGAGCCCGTCAATCTTCTGTGACGGCATGGTAGGTTCTAAGATGCCTATCGTTGTATCTCACGGTGAAGGCCGTGCCGAATTCAAGGACGCAGCTCACTTAGATCGCTTTGAAAAATCAGGCTTGGTTGCTGTTCGTTATATCGATCATCGCGGTAAGGTTACTGAAGAGTATCCGGTGAATCCGAACGGTTCACCTAACGGCATAACTTCCGTAACCACTTCGGATGGACGCTTTACTATCTTGATGCCGCATCCTGAGCGTGTAATGCGTACTGTTTCCAATTCCTGGCATCCTGAGGATTGGGGAGAGGATAGCGCTTGGTGCCGCATCTTTAGAAATGCCCGTAAGTTTGTAGGTTAATTTTTAGTTAACCTGTATTAAAAAGAGCTCGGGATGTCAAAAGCACCCCGAGTTTTTTTTATCACTGAAAATGGGAGGAGCCATTATGGAGATGTACAATCCGCCGCATCCTGGTGAAATGTTAAGGGAATTTATGGATGATTTGACAGTTACTCAATTGGCTGAAGACTTGGGAGTGACCAGACCATCATTATCAAAGCTTCTTAACGGAAGGGCTTCAGTAAGTCCGGAAATGGCATTAAGCCTTGAGAAGGCTTTCCCTTGTACATCAGTCACTATGTGGCTTGGTTGGCAGAATGATTACGATTTGTGGCAATTAAAACATAAAGATTAATTATTAGACTTTGAAACAAAAGTAAAACTCATAACTATGCAGGAAATTTTGAGTTAATTCTTTAAGATCATCATCAAATTATAGTGAAATTTTAGATAGTATAGTTATAAAAAGTAATAATTCAGGATTTAGATGATGGCGATTGGCAAGTGGATTTTTAGTGTATTAGGTGGGTCAATCTTTGCTGCAATAATATCATTGTTATATTGTTTTCCGTTATGGGTTATAGCTTTGCCGGTAACAATTCCTTTATATTACATTATTTTTTCGGAACACATTGAATTTACGTCATTTATGCAAATGTGTTTAGTCGGTTTAGGAATTTTAAGTTATGTGTCTATGTGGTGGAATTGTGTAAAAGGAACGAAAGAAGACAAAGACTCCGATGAAATATTAGTATCAACATTTGTTATTTTCATAATAGTAGGAATTCTGTCTGTTTTGGCTTTAATTTGTATTTTTAGTTTGCCGATTGCTGCGATTTTGTGGGGTGTATTACTTTTTGTTTTTGCTATATTCGGTGCCATGTTAGATTTTGATTTTGTTGATTTTTTGTCATCACAATTTGTGCTATTGCTAATATGGGGGATGGTGGCTTTATTTGGATTACTATTTTTATATGAAGTGTTTTTTGGTGATAATTTTTCGTCAAATTATTCGTCAGGATATTCTAACTCTTATATAGAAGACAAGCAAAAAGAAAGAAGTAATTCAACAAGAAAAGCTTTATTTCATATGGTATTAGGAGCAGGATTGTTTTATTTCTTTACTCGTGATAAACGACGATAAGTAATCTTTTACTAATGTTGCACTGTGTATGGAATTCAAAGTTACCTCAAGATCTTTTGAAAAAATTCACAAATTTTGACTGTATCGGTAATTGCTGCGTGATTTCGAATGCTTTCTTCTATGAAATCAAGCAACTCTTCAATTACTTTGTACTCATCTTCCTCTGTATCGCAGTTTGGCTCATACTTAAAGTCGGTAATTAATTCATTAATATCAAAAATTTTGGCCCTTGCAACGGCTTGATGCAAAAAATCATTTAGGGAAGTGAAATTTTCTTGTTTAATTAAGATTTGCGATAAATCTTTGACTGAGATTAAATATTTCTTTTAAGGGCAATGATCTTTTTGGCAAAGAAATCGTTAGTCGCGACTGACGATATATCTAATTGATTTTTAAGATAAAAGAAAACGTAAGTCATGACTGACGTTTTGAAATGATATGAAATAGAAAGTTAAATTTAAGCTTTTTGTTCCTCTCTTTTAATGAGAAAAGTTAAATTGCACCCATCACTTTATGCGGCAGATAATGCGCTTCAATGGCTTTAATATCTTCATCGGTAAGCGAAATATCCATAGCTTTAACCGCGTCATCATATTGGCTTATCTTGGTACTGCCGATAATAGGAGCGGTTACTCCTTTGGCATAATGCCAGGCAAGAGCTATTTGCGCCATGCTTACATCATACTTTTGAGCAATTTCATAAACCGATTTGGCAATAAGTTTATCTGCATCTTCCGTGCCGTCATATTTTGCTTTGGCTACTTTGTCGCTTTGTGAGCGTAGGCTTGAGCTTTCCCAATCAGGACGGGCGACACGGCCTGCTGCAAGAGGACTATATGGGGTAAGGGAGACATTCATTTGTTTGCAGATAGGAATAAGTTCGCGCTCATCTTCACGATAAAGCAGGTTGTAGTGATTCTGCATGGATGAGAAGGAAGTTAATCCGTTGTCGCGGGCACAAAGCTGCATGTTATAGAATTGATAGCCATACATGGCAGAAGCACCCAGTGCTCTGACTTTTCCGGCTTTTACCAGCGAATCCAAAGCGGACATGGTTTCTTCAATCGGTGTTGTTTTGTCAAAACGGTGGATGATGTAGAGATCAAGATAATCCATGTTAAGACGTTTTAAAGTTCCGTTAATTTCACGCTCAATTGCTTCTTTGCTAAGATGCCCTTCGTTAAAGTACACTTTTGATGCTACTACGACTTTGTCTCGGGGAACGGAGGCAAGAGCTTTGCCTAAAAATTCTTCTGAAGTTCCGTGAGCATAGCAGTTGGCGGTATCAAAGAAGTTGATGCCAAGATCGAGAGCATGATCGATAATGCGCTTGCTTTCATCATAGGGTAAAGTCCACAGATGAAAATCTTCAAAGCGTTCGCCAAAGCTCATGCAGCCGACGCATAAAGCTGAAATCTTAATGTCCGTTGATCCTAAATTTTTATATATCATTTTGCTGTTTCCTTATTCTTTTAATATCAAGCGTTAAAAGTAATCTGTAAATGTTGTAGCTTAAAAGCGCAAAGAAAATGCCGATACTGAAATTATCTACTATATAAAGCCATACCGATCTTTTATCATCAAAAAATGAAAAGCTTTGATTAAATGTTATTTTGTCAAAAAATTCATAAGAGAAGATAAGCGGTAAAGCGTTTGCAGCAATAAAGTAAAGCGCGCAAATAATCGCAAGTTTAGCTTTTTTACCTAAAGCATCGCTTATAAGCGCAAAGAAACGATCAAAATAAAAACCGGCATGCATAAAAGCAAATATTAAAAAGAGGAAAACCGATCCGGCATGCAGTTGGTGGTAAATACGACCCGATCCTAGATCAATAGCGGAAAACAGATAATGCGATATGCCGATGCCGCTAATGATCACGATGCAAAAGCTTACGGCTGTCAGCAAGATAAGTAAGTTTTTATAAAAAGAGGTGAAGCTTTTAGGCTGCTTATAGTGAAAGTAATCACGAAAGATATAAATGTGAAAAAGAACGACGCAAAACAGCACGGTTCCTACTATTTCATGCAGCAGCAGCGGAAATGCGCGCGGAACAAAAAGTACTGCTATGGAACTTAATAGCAGTACGTACATGATATTTTTGATAAGAAATGAATTAAAAGCTTTCATTGTATAGAGCTTAATCAAAATCTTAAATCTTTCGACTCATTAATTTGCAATGCTTAAAGATTTATCCAAATAAATCGTAGATCGATTTACTTAGAAATCCGTTAGTTTTAATAGTTTTTTACTTAAAATTTAATAGAAAGAATGCAGAAAGAAAAATACTATTTTTATATAAAAAGATATGCTTTTAGAGTATTAAGACAATATTAATACGTCTTAGGAAAAAGACTTAAGCGGAGAGAAATAGATACTGTTTTGAGTCTTTAAAAAAGTAAAGGCCGACATGAAGTCGACCTTTAAATACACAATCTAGAGACCGTTAAAAAAGCAAATGCTTTTTAACAAAACTAGACTAAACAA
>ERZ779866.4453-NODE-4453-length-10371-cov-3.745735_pt1 | contig 10371 bp, 7 predicted proteins | sample MGYA00511248_ERZ779866 | MGnify/ENA primary metagenome ERZ779866 (study PRJEB29588, sample SAMEA2155758) | human gut metagenome | biome: human gut; feature: human-associated habitat; material: faeces | place: Denmark | collected 2008/2010 ... | reverse complement strand
CCTGGGGGTCCTGAAGCCCGGCGCGGCGGCAGACGTGATCGTCATGGACTACAAGCCCTTCACCCCCTTCTCTGACGCCAATATCGACGGGCATATGCTCTTCGGCATGACGGGCCGGCAGTGCCAGACCACCATGATCAACGGCAAGATTTTGATGAAGGATCGGGTTCTCACGGAGATCGACGAGGAGGCCGTGAATGCCCACATTCTGGAGAGCAGCAAGCGGCTGTGGGGACGGCTGAACCACAAAACGTATTAAAAATGGGAATTAGCAAACACAGCGAAGCAGCACATGAAATGATGTACCAGCAGTTCTTGCGTGTATACAAAAATCAGTGCACACGCAAGGAAGCCGCTGAATATCTCTGCACACGGATAGACGGGTATAAGATGACCACCTTTCTACGGTATATGGATTCGTTCCTTCACATGATGGATGGAACAAAATTTGCATCTGTTGTGCCATCTGACTTAGCTGTCTTTCTACTATCCCGCATTGCCCAAGAACATGGCATAGCAGCTCTTTCCCGCGCTCTTTCTGCTGAAAAGCAGCACATCCAATACTATTATGACGTCAGCGGTAGTTCTCAGTCTCGTCTGTGTCACTGCCTTGCGGCTTTAGCTGCATCTAATGGGATTTCCATGACATTCGCCCCCGCAACACACTAGGCCAGCGGCAGCGAAAAGAGAAGCAATTCAATGCGACGACCACCCCGACGACCTGGGCACCATCCGGCACGGGACGGCAGTATCGACCTCGCAGAAGACCCAAGCGTGCCCGAAGGCCAGCCCAAATCGGAGCAGGCACCGATACGCCGACCCCCGTCGCGCGGAGGGCCACTGCACCGGAGCGCGCCTAAGCGATTTTTTCTCTTCCACCGGGCGCGGCGCATTCTCTTTTTGTCAAGAACAAAAAGAGAATGGGGGGTGGAATGACCCAGCCATCATCATCAATGATGCGGCAATTACATCGCCGAATTGACGGAGATTGAAGTTGAGTTTTTTCAGATGCCTCTGATATTTCATGGTGGAAAGAACAACGACGATTGAGAGCATCAACATTCCCATCATATAGTAATAGACATATTGCCATTCATATTCATAGGCAAGCCATGCGGTCAACGAATTACCGGCTTGCGCGAAGAGCATGAAAAAGAGATAAATGATAGGTTGTGTGAGGCCTTTGGCTTGATCGTTCTTGTCGGCAACTACGGGATCGGTGGCTTCGGCTCCCGGGGTGATGATGTCGCTGGCCTCTATCTTAAATGCATACAGTATGAGAGCAAATAGATTTATCAAAGTGAGAGCCATGCGGATAAAACCCGTAATGAGACTGCATAACATGAGTAGCAACCAACTGTCTGTAATTGCACAAATATAGCTGAGCCAAAATAACAGAATGAAGCCTGTCATTAACATCATTTTGGGTCTCCTCACAGCCAAGACTCGTTGCATAAATGGTGCGAATACTACCATGCCGATTGCTCCGGCATAGCTTGCATATTGAATGTGCTCCGAGATAATTCCAAGACCGGACGACATCTCTCCACTATTTATGGTATATGCCCCGTTAATGAACATAATAGGGCAGAATAGCATGATGAGTATGATGATTCCCAGTGGTTTTGGAACCCAGTCGTAAAAAGGATAATTTTTTGTGTGAGCCATTTTTACAATTTAGCTTTTATAATAACCATCATTCCGGCTGCTAAGAGTCGGTTGTCTTCTTCCGATAATTCGTCGAACTCGATTCTTACAGGAATACGTTGTTGTATTTTTACGAAATTCCCGGCTGAATTATCGGTAGGTACTAAGGAGTATTTAGAACCCGTGGCTCCCGATATGGCCGATATGTGTCCCGAAAACTCTTTATCGGGAAAGGCATCGACTTTGATGCTTACTTTTTGGCCTTCGTATAAATTGGCTATTTGGGTTTCTTTATAATTGGCAATCACCCATTTTTGAGTATCGGGTATGATATAAGTGAGACTTTGACCGCCTTGTACAAATTGTCCGTCCTCTAAGGCCCGTCTTCCCAGTGTTCCGTCACAAGGGGCGGTAACTACTGTATAGGACAAATTTAGTCGGGCCATTTCCAAAGCTGCTTGGGCTCTTAATATTCCGGCTTCGACCGATGCTTTGCGGTTTGTAACTTCGTTTACTCCCGAAGTGGCTGCGGCTTTTTGTTTTTTCAGAGCTTCTAACTTGGCGAGTGTTGCTGTTAACTCGGTTTCGAGTTGTTCCACTTGTATGGGGGTAGCCGCATTACGTTGTAATAAGTTACGGTAACGAGTCAAGTCTTTTTGCAATTTGCTTATGCGTGTATTTATTTCCTCGATAGAGGCATCGTAAACCGAAGCAGTCGCCTGTGTCGTCGTCAAACTGGAAGATAAGATTGCAATTCCGTTTTCGGCATCTTTCAAAGCCGCCTCGGCTTCCGATACTCGTATACGGTATTCTCTATCGTCCAGAACAAGTAATGTGTCGCCTTTGTGTACGAATTGGTGTTCGGTGAAGTAAACTTTCTTTACATATCCCGGTACGCGTATGTTGATTGGCGATATATATTGTTCTATTTGGGCATCGTTGCTGGTTTCGCAGCGTTTGTAATTGAGAAAAAGGCAAGCCGCTTCATAAACTCCGTAGCATAGAACGATGATACCGATTGCATTTAATGTATATTGTCCGAAACGCAATGCTTTTAATTTTTTACTCCGTTTATAATGAGAGCTATTTTCTTTTTTCATAATTGTAAAAGTATTTATATATACTGATTATTAATTTTACAGGATTATTGGGTGAGAATATCGAGTTGTTGGGTTAATTTCAGCAAATTCAATTCTGCTATTTTATAATTATAGTGCGCGCTCAAATAGCCGTTTTGGGCTTCGGTTAATCGGAGCTCATCTTGTAGGAGCTCGGTCATGGAAGCTATTCCTTCTTTGTATTTATCGGTTGTAACCAAGTAAACTTCTTCGGCCAACTTGTAGTTGCTTTGTTGTTTTTCGTAATTGCGTTGATTGTTCATCAAATCCGATACCGAGTTGGTGTACTGTGTTTCTAGTTGTTTGCGGGTATTTTCCTGTTGGAGTACAGCTTTTCGGTATTCGACGTTGGCTTGTTGTTTTTTGGTGTGTTTGCTCAGACCATCGAAGATGGGTATTTTCAAGGACAGGCCGAAGTTGAATGATTCGTACCATTTGTTGGATATATGAGAGTGGAAGAAATGTTTGAATTTATCTGTATAAGCCGAATAAGCCAGTTGGCTGGTGAAATTGAGCGAAGGTATGTAACCTTGATTGATTATTCGTCCTTGTTTCTTTAATAATTGGGTTTGAGTATCCAGTAATTGGAGTTCGTATAGCGAATCTGATAAACCATTGAAACGCACATTCCCGGTTATGTCGGGATTGAGCGGGGTAAGAGTTATCTCGTATTCCGAAGGAAGGTCAAGCGTATATTTCAGAAGGTTGAGTTGCTGGTTAAGCATAGCTTGGGCGTTGTGATATTGAACCCTCATATTTTCGAGATTTATTTCAACACGTTTTACATCTACGTCCATAGCCATTCCATTATCGAAGAATGCTTGTGTGATGTTGCGAAGGGAATCTAGACGGGCGATATTTCCTTCGATAATTTGTAATTGACAGATGGTCGTTTGTCCCAAGAAATAGAGTTTTCCTATTTCGACGATAAGATCCTCTTTGGCTTTTTCGTAAGACAATAGGTCTATTCGATTTACTAATTCCGAGATGGTGATACTTGTATATAGGGTCTGATTATATAATGGTAATTGCAGTTGTAAACCGCCATTGGCATTGTATCGTAGTGTCTTGGTGACGTTATAGGGAGTTCCATATTTGCTTCCGTCGGTTACCGAAACGGCCGGTTCGGGACTATTGGTAAAATTGGCGAAAGCATTGATGACCGGTAACAGTTTGAACCTGTTTTCAGAGATCCCGTATTTGCTTTTTTGGACATTTAGATTTTTATTTTGCAGAGAGAGATTATTCGCTATGCCCATTTCGATGCATTCTTTCAATGTCATCACTTGTCCAGATTGGGCATAATTGAGTGCAATAAATAAAAAACAGCACAAAAATACGCTAGTGACTTTTTTCATAAATTAATACCTATTTGTTCGGGGGACAAAGGTAGATTGAAAAAAGTCACTTTTTTAGAGGAAAAACAAACCAAAATTGTTCTAAAACACGGATTAAATATGGTTATTCTTCATTCCGTTTCGGATATCGGGTCGGGCGTATCAACAATCGTAAGGTGGCGTTATAGGTAAAATAGTACCAACACCAGTTTAAAAAAGTGATAATTTTATTTTTCATACCTAGTATAGAAACCAAATGAACTCCCATCCATGTGAACCAAGCCGGCCGCCCGTATAATTTTAGATAGGGCAAGTCGGCTACGGCACGATTACGGCCGATGGTTGCCATGTTTCCTTTATCTTTATAATGAAAAGGCGTTTCGAAACTGTTCCGGTTTAAATTTTTTGCTAACAATTTGCTTTGTTGTATGGCTACCTGAGCTACTTGCGGGTGACCTTTGGGATAGTTTTTTTCGGTAAGCAGGGCTATATCGCCGATTGCGAAAAGGTTTTCACACCCGACGACCCGGTTATATTTGTCTGTGACGATTCGTCTTCCTTTCCCTATGGACGTTTCTGGAATTCCTTTCAAAGGTTCGCCGGTGATACCTGCTGTCCAGATGAGGGTATGGCATTTTATTTTATCGCCGTTGTCAAAACTCACGTAAGTCCCGTCGAACGATTTCATGGTATGTCCGGTAATGACTTCGACTTCGAGTTGTTCGAGGTATTGTCGAGATTTGGTAGAGGCTTCTGTACTCATATTCTGTAATAGGCGGTCTGAACCTTCGACGATAACGACGCGCATATCGCAAGGACTGATCTCGGGATATTCTCGAGACAGAATGTACTTTTTCATTTCACCCAAAGCACCCGCTATTTCGACTCCGGTCGGGCCTCCGCCGACAACCGTGAAGCAGAGAAGCGTGCGGCGCGATTCGGGATCGGCGCAGGTACAGGCCCGCTCTAAACAGAATAGTATTTCATTTCTCAGTCGGATAGCCTCGGCAGTAGATTTCAGAGTATATACTCGTTCCCTTAATTCGGGCATATTGAAAAAATTATTGGTTGTGCCTGTGGCGAGTACCAAATAATCATAATTTATATTTCCTGTATTGGTCGTTAAAATTTGCTTTTGAGTATCTACTGCAAGAGCTTCTCCCATATGGAAACGGACGTGACGTAATTTACGTAGCTCTTTCCTGAAAGGAAAACAAATGGCAGCCGGTTCAAGTCCCGACGAAGCTATTTGATAAAACAGAGGAGGAAAGGCATGAAAATTTTTTCTATCGACTAAGGTCACTCTGAACTTTTCGGGATTAATTCGTTTGGCCAGTAAAAATCCGGCAAATCCGCCTCCGACGATAACGATGTGTTGTAGTTTTTTTTCTGTGCTCATGTCTGTGCAATTTTGAGGTATAAAGATACGAAAAAAGTTTCTTCTTTTTTATATAAGACATTTTGGCGTAAAAAATGTTCATTCGATGCGTTGGGAAAGAAAAATCTTATAAAATGCTCTCAGGGTTGTGTTGTTTTGTCATTATTTACGTACATTTGTCTGATAATCATGTTAAGGCATTTAATGAAACTTATATTCAAGTCAAATATCATATTTCTATTGCTGTCGTTTTCCTCTTTTTTATCTGTGGCGCAGATTAATACCGATAGAGTGATGAATATCGGACGTAATGCACTTTATTTTGAGGACTATATTCTGTCGATGCAATATTTCAATCAAGTAATAAAGGTAAAGCCGTATATGGCCGAGCCTTATTTTTATAGAGGAGTTGCGAAGTTGAGCCTCGATGATTTTAAAGGGGCAGAAGAAGATTGTACCCTTTGTATCGAACGTAATCCTTTTATTGTCAATGCCTATCAAGTTCGGGGGATTGCCCGACAGAATCTTGGGGATTATCAAGGCGCTATCGACGACTATACCGAGGGGTTGCGTTATGCCCCCGAAGATAGGTCTTTTTTGAATAATAAGGCTATTGCCGAAGTGCAGTTGAAAAAATATGACGAAGCCGAAAAAAGTTTCGATAAACTCATAGCTTTGCATCCGAACTATTACAACGGTTATATGAGTAGGGCCCAATTCTATTTGGAGAAGGGCGATACGATAAAAGCGATTGATGATATAGATAAAGCTATTTCGATAGATAAATATATATCGGGAGCATATGCTCAACGGGCTATTATTAAAGTGTTGCACGATGCCGATTATGATTCGGCTTTGGCCGATATGAACGAGGCTTTGAGGCTCGATCCCAAAGAAGTGTCTTACTATTTCAATAGGGCTCGTATAAAATATCATCAAGATGATTTGCAGGGAGCTATGGCCGATTATGATTATATATTGAAACTTGATCCCGATAATACGATGACCTACTACAATCGGGGATTATTGCGTATGCAAGTAGGTGAACGGAATAAGGCTATATCCGACTTTACAAAAGTAATAAAGGCTGAACCGGACAATTATTTCGCAATTTATAATCGAGCTTTGTTATATGATATGATCGGGAATTATAGAAAGGCTATTTCTGATTTTAACGTAGTTTTGGAACAGTACCCCGATTTTGCCGCGGGTTTTTATGCTCGCTCTGAGGCGAAACGGAAAATGGGCGATATGAAAGGCGGTGAAAAGGATTTCATGCTAGCTATGGATTTACAAAAGAAGACCCAGTATGAACCGATCGATGAAAATACAGTAGCTTCGAATAATAGTAAAAAATCGGGACAAGCAGCCGATGAGCGGTCTGAGTCTGATAAAAATATTAATAAGTTCAATCAAATATTGGTAGCCGATGCCCATACCGAATATAAGCCGGAATATGAGAATAAAATTCGGGGACGGGTACAAGATCAGAATGTGCAAGTATCCGTACAGCCAATGTATGTGCTTACTTATTATGAAAGACCCGATGCCGTTCGTCAGAATATTTATTATGTAAGGGAACTCGAAGAGTTGAACGATACCCATGTGTTTAGCAAGAAATTATTGCTTACGAATGCCGAGGCGGAATCACGAAGGTCTCATATCCCTTCTCATCCGCAAGCTTCTTCAGCGCTCCTCTGGACTTGTCGGTTGTCGCGTAGATTCTCTTTGCCGCTTCTTCCTCTCCGTATTTCTCTTCCATAAATGATTATTCCCGTCTTATAGAGATAAATCCTTCTAATCCATTGGCCTATTTCGGTCGAGCTGTCGATTTTATGCTTGTTCAGGATTTTTCTAGTGCTCTTGACGATTTGAATAGAGCTATTATGACGAGTCAAAATTTTACGTTAGCCTATTTCCTTCGGGCTGTTGTAAGAGCGAAACAAATAGAATATCAACTTTCGGCGGAGTCTGTACAGAGTATAGATTTTCAACAGGTGCGCTCGAAAAACTCCAAAGATTTCTCTTTGTCTGGATTACCGGCAGTGGGAAATGAGAGCTTGAAAATGGAATATGAGATGGTGCTGCGTGATTATGAGAAGGTGATAGAGTCTGCACCGCGGTTTATATATGTATATTACAATCGTGGAAATCTGCGTTGTTCCCAGCAAGATTATAGGGGTGCTATTGCCGATTATACCGAGGCGATACGGTTACGTCCCGATTTTGGAGACGCTTATTATAACCGAGGGTTAGTCTATTTAAAACAAGGCGATACGGTTAAAGGTACGGCAGATTTGAGTAAAGCGGGAGAGTTGGGAGTTGTGGCTGCGTATAACTTGTTGAAACGAATGAGCGATTAAAAGATTTTTATAAATATCCGTTTGGGTAATGAAATAATTATTATTTTTGTGCCTTGGAAAAAGAGGCGCAGTCATGTGTCTCTATTATTAAATGTATAAAATAGAAACGTTTTTTGAAAAACGTTGAAAATAGATAAGGACAGAAAAATGATGATTAAGATTACGTTTCCCGATAATTCGGTAAAGGAATTTGAATCTGGTATTACACCTTTACAAATAGCCGAGAGTATAAGTCCAAGATTGGCTCAGGAAGTTCTTGCGGCGACAGTCGATGGACAGGAGTGGGATCTTTCTCGTTCCATAAACGCAGATGCTGCTATTAAACTTTTCAAGTGGGACGATCCAGAGGGAAAACATGCATTTTGGCATTCTTCGGCACACTTGTTGGCCGAGGCATTACAAGAACTATATCCCGGTATTAAATTCGGTATAGGCCCGGCTATCGAAAATGGATTTTATTATGACGTGGACCCGGGGGATGCTACTATTACGGCGGCCGATTTTCCTACGATAGAGGCTAAAATGCTCGAATTGGCGAGCCGTAAAGAACCGATTGTTCGGAAAGAAATATCGAAGGCCGATGCTCTCGACCGATTCGGTAAACGTGGAGAAGAATATAAAGTTGAACTTATCAGCGAACTCGAAGACGGTACGATAACTACTTATACGCAAGGTGCGTTTACCGATTTGTGCCGGGGACCGCATTTGCCCAATACGGGGCTTATCAAGGCCGTGAAGATAACTTCTTTGGCCGGGGCATATTGGAGAGGCGATGAGAAGCGCAAACAATTGGTTCGTGTATATGGCATCACGTTCCCGAAGAAGAAGTTACTCGATGAGTATCTTGTTTTGATGGAAGAGGCGAAAAAACGAGACCATCGTAAAATTGGCAAGGAAATGGAGCTCTTTGCTTTTTCTTCCAATGTGGGGCCGGGATTACCTCTTTGGTTGCCGAAAGGGACACAACTGCGGGATCGTCTTGAAGCTATGTTGCGTAAAGTTCAAAAACGTTTTGGGTATTTGCAGGTGATTACTCCTCATATAGGAAATAAGATGTTGTATGTGACATCGGGGCATTATGCCAAATATGGGAAAGATTCTTTCCAGCCCATTCATACGCCGGAAGAAGGAGAAGAATATTTGTTGAAGCCTATGAACTGTCCGCATCACTGTGAGATTTACAAGGTGACACCGCGGTCTTATAAAGATCTTCCTCTTCGTTTTGCAGAGTTTGGTACAGTTTATCGATATGAACAAAGTGGTGAGTTGCATGGTTTAACTCGTGTACGTAGTTTCACCCAAGACGATGCGCATATATTCTGTCGTCCGGATCAGTTGAAAGACGAGTTTTTGAAAGTAATGGATATTATATTCATTATCTTCAAAGCTTTGAAGTTCGATAATTTCGAAGCCCAAATCTCTTTGCGCGACCCTAACAATCGCGAGAAGTACATCGGTAGCGATGAAAATTGGGAAAAAGCGGAGCGGGCCATTGTCGAGGCTTGTGAAGAGAAGGGGTTAAAAGCCAGAGTCGAATATGGTGAAGCTGCATTCTATGGTCCTAAATTGGACTTTATGGTGAAAGACGCTATCGGTCGTCGCTGGCAATTGGGAACAATTCAGGTAGACTACAACTTGCCCGAACGCTTCCAGTTGGAATATATGGGCTCAGATAACCAAAAGCATCGTCCGGTAATGATTCACCGTGCGCCTTTCGGATCAATGGAACGTTTTGTTGCCGTATTGATTGAGCATACTGCCGGTAAATTCCCGCTGTGGCTGACTCCTGACCAGGTAGCTATTCTGCCTATTTCTGAGAAATTCAATGAGTATGCGGAACAAGTGAAAGCGGAACTGAGAAAATTCGATGTTCGTGCTATTGTGGATGACCGTAATGAAAAAATCGGCCGTAAGATTCGTGACAATGAAATGAAGCGTATTCCTTACATGTTGATTGTAGGCGAGAAAGAAGCTGAAAACGGTGAAGTTGCAGTCCGCAAGCAGGGCGAAGGCGACAAAGGAACCATGAAAATAGAAGAATTCGGAAAAAATCTTGCCGAAGAAGTTTCTAATATGATAAATAAATGGTAACTTTGCAGCCGTTTGCAAAAGAGCGCATTGTTAAACCTTTATGTATTCTTTTGCGTTAAGATAAAGAAATACTAATTAAAATAAGAAGAAACAAACAGGAACTAAAAGTTTTTTAATGAAGAATGACAGTTTAAAAGGGCAACACAGAATCAATGAACAGATTCGTGCCAAAGAAGTCCGCATTGTGGGCGACGATGTAGAATCGGCAGTTTATCCGATAGCTCAAGCTTTAAAAATGGCTGAGGATCATGAGGCTGACCTAGTTGAAATTTCACCCAATGCTGTTCCTCCAGTTTGTAGAATTATTGATTATTCTAAATTTCTTTATCAATTAAAGAAACGTCAAAAGGAACAAAAGGCTAAACAGGTAAAGGTAAACGTAAAGGAAATCCGTTTCGGACCTCAAACAGATGATCATGACTACAACTTCAAGTTGA
>ERZ779866.4452-NODE-4452-length-10375-cov-2.858333_pt1 | contig 10375 bp, 8 predicted proteins | sample MGYA00511248_ERZ779866 | MGnify/ENA primary metagenome ERZ779866 (study PRJEB29588, sample SAMEA2155758) | human gut metagenome | biome: human gut; feature: human-associated habitat; material: faeces | place: Denmark | collected 2008/2010 ... | reverse complement strand
CGCGATCAGCGAGCCGGTGGTGCGCTTCTGGATCTCGCCCTTGTACGGCTGATAGGAGTGGAAGACCGAGGACAGGACGCCCTCACCCTTGGTATCGGTCAAAAATTCGGTGCGGTAACCGAACAGGCCGCGCGCTGGAATGAGGAATTCGAACTGCATCCCGATACGATTTTCATGCGTCGCCTTGAAGTGGATGAAAAGGCCGCCGCTGCGGCTGAAGTTCTGCTTGAGGGCAATGGCGCTTCCCGCGGCGCCGGTCAGGGAACCGTGCGCTTCCTGCGCTCTGCGCTGGAATTGAACAAGGTGGCCAAGGGCGACATTCTGGCGGCAGAACGTACTGACCCTGATATGGTGCCCGGCATGCGCGTAGCTGCGGCCATCATGGCCGATGTCGGCGGCGACACCAGTCATGCCGCCATCACTTCCCGCGAACTCGGCATTGCCGCCGTCATCGGTATCCAGCGTCTGGAAACCCTGCGCGCTCTTGACGGGCAGGAGGTGACCGTCGACGGCACCAAGGGCTGTGTCTATCGGGGCCTTCTGCCTCTGCATGATGTCGGCGGCGAAATGGATCTCGCCGCCCTGCCTCCCACCCGAACGCATGTGGGACTTGTTCTGGCCGACGTGAATCAGGCTCTTTTCCTTTCCCGTCTGCGCAACGTGGACGACTTTGAAGTCGGCCTGCTGCGCGCGGAATTCATGCTCGGCAATGTCGGCGTCCACCCGCAGGCTCTCGAGGCGTTCGACGCGGGTACCCTGCAGGGCATCATGGAGGCCAAGCTGGCCGAAATGGATAACGCCCTGACCAAGACAGTGCAGGAACAGCTTGCGTCCGGCCTTGTCGTGCTGGATCTCAAGCTGCGTGAGTATGTGAGCCATGTCACCGGCCTGGCTGCGGAGATTGAAAAAACTGCGGCATCCGAACCGCACAGCACGGAAGAGGTTCTGGCCCAGCAGCGCAAATTGCGCGAACTGGATCACAAGCTGGATGAATACGTCGAAAACGCCGTGCGCTATCAGGATATCCTGAAGACATCCGTCAAACTTGACGAGCATGTCCGTATTATCTTCGGATATGAGGAAGAGCTGGCCCTGCTCAACGGTACTCCGGATGAGGTTCATGCCCGCCGGGAAGCCATCACACGGGAAATTGAAGCCCTGTGCGCCAAGGTACGCGACGATGAAATTGTACAGGCAGCCTTCCGGCACATAGCCGAACTGCGCCGCGAAGTCGGCCTGAAATGCGGCCTGATCAAGGAAATGGACGCCCTCAGGGCTGTGCCCAGAAAAATCGAGGAAATCATCCGCGCCCGCGGTTACCGTTCCGGCAAGGAGCATTACATTCAGACTCTGGCCCAGGGCCTCGCTCTCTTTGCCATGGCCTTCTACGGCAAACCAATCACTTACCGCACTACCGACTTCAAATCGAACGAATACCGCAATCTTCTGGGCGGGAATCTGTTCGAACAGCATGAAGACAATCCCATGCTCGGATACCGCGGAGTTTCCCGCCAGATACACGACTGGGAGATCGAAGCCTTCAAGCTGGCGCGCGGAGTGTACGGAGGCTCCAATCTCCAGCTTATGCTGCCCTTCGTGCGCACCCTGGAAGAAGCCCGCTCCATGCGCCGTTACCTTGAAAGCGTGCACAACCTCAAAAGCGGGCAGGATGGACTCAAAATCATCCAGATGTCTGAAATTCCGTCAAATGCCATTCTGGCCCGTCATTTCCTGGAAGAGTTCGACGGCTTCTCCATCGGCTCCAACGACATGACCCAGATGGTGCTGGCTACGGACCGCGACAACGCGAGCCTCGCCCATATTTATGATGAAGAGGATCCCGCCGTGGTGTGGGCGCTGCTTACCACCATCTTCACCGGCCTAAAATACGGCAAGAAAGTGGGCTTCTGCGGACAGGGCGTCTCGAACAGCGCAATTCTGCGCGGTCTTGTCGCCATTGCGGGCATCTCGTCCGCGTCTGTGGTTCCGGACACCTATTACAGAACCAAGCTGGAAATCGCAGCGGTGGAAAAGGAAAACATTCCTGCGGAAAAACTGGGAAAATGGTTGTCTGAACAACATTTTGCACGCCTGTGTGCACTGATGGAAGAGCATGGATTCGGGCATTTCCTAAAAAAATACAAGACCGGGGAGGAAGTGCGCGAGTGGTACGAAGGAGAATCCGTACGGCTGCATGAAAAACTGCGCAAGAGTATGGGAACCCCCAAGGAAGCCGAATGCCGCAAGGAAATGCAGACTTTTCGCTCCATATTCCATAAGCCTGCCATTTATGCGGCCTGGCCGTGGAATGAAACCGTCAGCGATGCGCTGCATCAGGCCGGATTTTCCAGCTTTGACGAGCATGCGAAGGCTCTGGCTGCATGGCGCTCCGCGCACTGAGCCTCCCCAGCCGATAATCATTGACGCTGTTTGAGATACATCTGAAACTGGCGGGGAAGAGATTCCCCGCCAGTTTTCATAAGAACGGTCAGGATGTGACTCAGACGGTCCATGCCGTAAGCGGAAGCCCTCTTTTCATCCCACCCTGGCAGGAGGTTCCATGGATTTCCTTGATATCATTCATACCAGGCGCAGTATCCGAAAGTTCGCTTGCGATCCCGTATCCCCCGAACTCATTGAAAAAATCCTCAGAGCGGGCATGGCGTCGCCCACGGCCACCAATTCTCAGAGCTGGCGTTTCATCATCGTCGATAATCGTGATACCCTGAATGAAATCGCGCGTATTCACCCTTATGCAAAACCTGCCGCAGATGCACCTCTTGCCATTGCAGTCTGCGGGGATACAAGCGCGGGGCATGCCCCGGAATTCTGGCCACAGGACGCGGCTGCAGCGGTGCAGACAATGATGCTGGCCGCTCGTTCTCTGGAGCTGGGCAGTCTGTGGTGCGGCATTCATCCGCATACCGGAAGAGAAGACGCCTTTATCAGGCTGCTCGGGATTCCCGGCAGTGTGCGTCCTTTCGCGCTGCTTATCATAGGACATCCCCTGCAGCCGTTCACGCATGAAGATCGTTTTGATGAAGCCAAAATTCATCACAATCGCTGGTAAAATCCCCGAGGCCGCCCCCATTGCTTCCCCGTGTAGGGTGTGGTAACAAAAGACAAAAGCTAGATCACCCTTTTTAAGGAGACTGCCATGTCGCTCTTTTCAACCATTATCTGTTGCGTTAATCTGACCGAAAATTCCCAGGATATCGTACAGTACACCAAAGATATCGCCAAAATCGACAACGCCAAGATTCTCGTGGCGCATTCCCTGCCTTCTACCGACAATCTGCGCAATTATATCACGTCGCCGATGGTAGAAGAAGTTCTGGAAAACAGTAAGGAACGCACCAGAAAATTCCTTGAAGAATTTGTAGCTGCCAATTTCCAGGGTTTTAACGCAGAACCTGTCATGCTGAGCGGCAATCCTGCACGTGAGCTTCTTGAGCTTGTCGACAAGCGTTGTGCCGATCTCGTGATTATGGGCAGTATGTCAACCAAAGGCTTTTTCAGTTTCCTCTTCAGCCGGCCTTCCGAAAGTGTCATCGGGAATACTCGGGTGCCGGTCATGGTCATCCCGAATGACCTGAGCCTGGAATGTACCCCGCCTGAAGACTTTTAAAGCCCCCCCTTGAGTCCTCCCCATACCCGATTCATGCTGCGGGGATTTCCCTCTGATCTGTTGTCGGCCTGTATTCTTTTGAATACAGGCCAATCTTTTGGAATGTGAAAACTACGATTTATGCAGACGGAAAAAGGCAGCATGTCTGCTGCCTTTTTCGGATGGTGTCCGGCATCAACTCCGCAAGGGACTTTTATTTTCCCTCTCTACCTTTCAGAGCGTTTTGCGTTTGAACATGTCTACCAGTCAGAATCCTGTGTTCCGGCTTGCAGGTTTCACGCATCCACCGGCGTATAACGCCACAAGTGAATCGCTCTGCTCCGACGCTGCGGCGGAGTCTCGCCCTGCTCGACTCCGTAGAGCATTGCAAGAGCGAAATGATCCAAAACAACGGTGGTAACCCCCATCTGTTGACTCGCCGGTTCACGGCTCGCAGAGCCCCTCGCCGGACCTCGCTCTGCTCACAACTCAGAGAGCATCTTGATTTCAACATACTCTAAAAATTACGCATCATACGGTGTCATCTGCCCCGCAAGACCCTTACAGGCCCATTCCCAGCGTTTCAGGGCATGAATCCTTACCTCCCAAAGCAGCAAGCTTCTCGTGCAACCCTCGTCCGGCCTGGAACATTTGGGTATTCAGTCCGGCAATCTCCCCCGCAAGCCTTCGAATTTTCTCGGGATCTGCCCGGGGGTTATGTGAAAGGGCGTTCAACTCAAGTTTTCTGGTCTGCAGTTGTTTCCGAAGAGGCTCAATTGCCGTCAGATGTTCCGCAAATAATTTGTCCACCTCTTTTCGCTGGTCCGCGGTAAGGGGTACACTATATCCGTTGTCGGGGCGGAGGGTCATCTGTGGCGCAGCCAGCGCCGCATCCGTTGTCCCCAGGAACAGCACGGACAGAATAAACCCTGATGCCAATTTGTTCATTCCTACTGTTTCTCCTTATCAGACATGCTTGGACTGTTAATAAAACCAAACGGTTCAGAATGATGGGAAGTGCAATATGCTGGAGTCTGCCCAAAAAGCAGACCGTGTTCGACGCATCGGCAAAAGCAAAATTCGTGCCAAAGTGGACAGAAACAATAACCGCCTGAAATAAATAATATCCTTCCAAAATATATTTTCTCCTCAAAAAGACTGCCCTGAATCATTGTTCAAAAAGCATCCAGAGCATATCAACCAGTGTCAAAAGCCTTTACACATGTGCATCATCTGCGGCAAGCCGGAATTTGAACGGCGAAAGCAGACTTTCAACTTGACCTGAAGCCCAAGCTTTTCTAAAAAAGTTCATCCGCGCCTGTAGCTCAGTCGGATAGAGCAACTGCCTTCTAAGCAGTCGGCCGGGAGTTCGAATCTCTCCAGGCGCGCCATATTTATTTCAGGATGTTACATGTAAAATCATGTGGCATCCTGTTTATGTTTAAAAACGGACTGAGGCTAAGCCGTGGGGGTTATTCGTGCAGGGCGAGAGTATGGAGTTCTTCGAGATTGAGGATGATCAACTCCGTTTTTGTAAAACATTTCAGAATGTTTTTTTCTTTTAGCTGAGTGATGATATTGGACATCGTCACTTTGTGCATATTGAGTAGAAGAGCGAGTTCCGCTTGAGTGATGTATGGTCGTATCGTCTTTTTTTGGTAAATATTATACATTTCGTAAAGGAACAGGCATACACGATTTATAGGTTTGATATACATGTTGATGCATGCAAGCTCGGAATAGCATAAGTCCTTTATCGCCTGTGAGTAGGCAAGATTCTGTACTAGTTGCGGATTGATGCTGAGAATATTTTCAAATGTGAGATCTTTTGGAAAAATATACAACTCGGAGTCTTCCAGTGCTTTGATAGGCATGGTCTGAAACTGCCCTTGTGTGAGAAAGAACGCATCATAGATAAGAGATCCGGAAAATATGAAATGAGGGTTGAAGACCTTCCCTTCTTTATTGATTTTGTTGATGCATATTTTTCCTTTTTTCAGATATATAAGAGGGACATAATCGTTGATATCAGGATAAATGCTCTCAGTTTTCTTCAATAAAAACATATATGCTATATCGAGAATATTTTCCCATATGTTACTTGTGTTACATATAATTCCAGGCATTGAATAACGTGGAGGACAAGCAGAAACATAATCTGGAAATTTTCTTGCAGCATAGTTTTCTTTTTTGTTTTTACCTGAATATAGTAAAGAAGATAAAAACATACATGCTCCAAGAAAAAATATACATCAAGTCCCGGTCTTCTCTTGTAGAGCAGAAAAGACCGGAACAAGATAAACGATATGGCAGGATTTCTTACATAAGCCCCAAAGGCCTAGCAATAGCAAGCATGATGAGAGGCATGATAATGACCCAGGCTATGGAGATGAAAATACCTGGTTTAAACATATCGCTCATTTTGTAGTAGCCTGAATTGTAGGCAACGAGAGAAACAGGATCAAGTGGCAGCAGCAGAGCCGCCGATACGCTGAAGCCCATGGGAATGGCAAGAATGGCAGCATTGGTTCCCATGGCTCCTGCAAGCGCCACAAGGGCGGGAATCATGACGGCCACGATGGCAGTGTTGACGGGAATGATCAGATGGACGGCCACGGTAAAGGCAGAAATGACGGCGATCATCAGCCATAGCGGCATGCCGGTGATATCGCCGAGGCAGTTGGAAGCGATCCAGGAGGCGGCTCCCTGATCCCAGAGCAGCACGCCGAGAGAGTTGGCGGAACCGACGACCATGAGAACCTCCCAGCCGATTTTGCGGCTGTCCTTTCCCCAGTCGACAAGATCCATGCCGGGCAGCAGGAACATGGTCGCACCGAGCACGCAGGCGACGGGAAGGGGAATGTTGTGTAACTTGTCCGTCATCCACAGGATCATGTTGAGGAGAATGATGACGAGGAACTTCCATTCCCGGGACTGGAGGCGCCCCAGCGCCCTGTATTCCTCTTCCATGGCCTCTATTCCGACCAGATCGTTCATTTCGGGAGGATATATCCTGATGGTGAAGAACCAGGCCACAGGGGTGAGTATGAGTACCATGGGCATGCCCACACATGCCCATTCAAGGAAGGAAATGCTGACGGATGCGGTATCCTTGAGCAGGCCGATGGTCATGGCATTCATGGAAGAGCCAGCCGGAGTACCGACGCCGCCGATGAGGCAGGCGAAGGGCAGGCCTATCATCATAGCGCGTCCGAAGGAGCTCGCGCCCTGCATGCAGTTGTTTTTCTGCAGAATAACCAATGCTACGGGCAGGAGCATGGCCATGACGGGAATATCTGCAAGTATGGAAGAAAGAAGGCCCCCGGCCATCATGAGGTAGAGTAGAAGTTTGCTTGGATTGCCGCGGGATTTCACGCTTGCCCAGAGAACAATGCGACGGCTGAGGCCGGAGTTCTGGAAGGCGATGGATACTATGAACATGGCAAACACGAAGAACACCGTGGGGGTTGCAAAATTGCTCATCATCTTGGGCAGCGCGGTGACGTGGAAAATCGCCGGAAGTACGGTGAAGAGTATGGCGGCAAAGGCGATGGGCAGGGCTTCCGTCACCCAGAAGAGTACGGCGGCGAGCATCAAGATGATGGAGTACTGACCGTTCGGGGTCAGTCCTTCCGGGGAGGGCATCAGGTACAGGGCGACGGAGAGCAGAACGATACTGATGAAACTGATAAGCTTTTTCCGCATCTTTTTTCTCCAAAGAGAAAGGGCGGAGCGGAACTCCGCCCTTTTCGAGACCTGAAGTTACTTCTTGGGGAAGGTGAAGTTATCCATGTAATAGCGATAGGGCTGCACGGGATATTCTTCTATGGGGATGCGGACCTTGGAGAAGACGGGCCGCTTGTCGTCGCCCTGGCGCACATGGAGCCAGGCCAGCCATTCCTCATTATTGCGTTCGGGGTAATCCTCGCGGTAATGACCGGCACGGGATTCCTTGCGTAGCAGGGAGGACCGGACAAAGAGCTCGGAACGCATGAGCATGGTCTTCGCTTCATAGTATTTGCAAAGATCGCGCGGATCTTTGGCCACCATGCGTTCGGCCAGCTCATTGGCGTAGTCCACACGCTTGATGGCGTTGTTCAGGCTGCCTTCGCTCTTGATGAGGCACACGTCGGCAGGATAGACGACTTCCTGAGCTTCACGAATGATGTCCTTGGTGTCGATACCCTTGCGGCCGAGGGGAGCCAGAGCGTCCCTGAGAGCTTCGCCCGCCTGAGTCATGTTCACCGCGTTCTTCTTGTTCCGTGCCCTGCGGGCTGCGCCTGCGCCAGCAATATAGCCGGTGACGGCGGTGGTACAGAGTGCCCAGCCTCCCATATACACGCCAGGATCAAATCCCTTGCAGCGGCAGGCGGCAAACATACCGGGAATGGAGGTTTCATAGTTGAGATCGGTCACGGGTCCACCGCTGTGCCACATGATCTGGGGCATCCAGCGTGTTTTACCGTCAAAAAACTTCATGCCGTGTTCATGAACCAGGCGGTCGTAGTTGATCTTGGCCCAGCCTCGGACGGGTTCCATCAGTCTGGCATTTTCCTTGGTCATGGGAGTGGTGTCGAAAAAGATGGGAGCCCTCCCGGCTCTGGCCTCAAAAGCCATCCCCCTGGAATTGTAGGTGGTGTCGGTATTGGGGCCCAGCTTTTCGGAGTAATATTTTCTCATGAAGTCTTCCCCGTCCTTGTTCACAAGGCGTGCGCCCAGCGGCAGCAGACCGGTCTGACCTTCCCAAGAAAATACAACGGGCTGAATCCAGATGTTCATGAATTCGTTGTGCGACAGTTCCGCACCTGCCTTATAGGCCAGCCATCCGCCCTCGCCTGTGGAATTGGACATGGTGATATAGGAGGGCCTCCATCCGCCACCGCCTGTGGCAAGCACCACGGAGGGTGCTTCAAAAACGAAGGTTTCGCCGCTCTGGGTATGGAACCCGGCGGCCCCGGCCGCTTCCCCTGCGTCGTCCTTGAAGATGTCGGTGATGGTCACGCGGGAAATGCGGCGCACGCCGAGGCGGTCTACCTCGCGGATCAGGGCGTCGCGCATACTGGGACCGCCCGTGCCGTACGGGCGGATGAGCAGCATCTTCATATGCTGGAGGTTGCGCTGCGGAATGGCGAGAAGTTTGCCGTTTTCATCGCGGGCGAACCGTACGCCCAGGCGTTCGTAATGCTGGAAGCGTTCGTAGGACTGTTCGAGAATACGTTTGACGAGAGGTTGATCGCAAAGGCCGTCGTAGTAGTAGACGACGTCGTCCAGAGCGGCTTCAACCGTCGTATCCTGCACGCACTGAAAATCGCCGCCGGATGCCGTGCCGAGTCCGCCCCAGTCAGCAGGCCCCTTGTCGACGAGTACGACGTTTTCAACGTGTTCGCGAGCGCTGACGGCCGCCCAGAGCCCAGAGAATCCGCCGCCGATGATAAGAACGTCCGCTTTGATATGATGGTCGATATTCGTTTGTTTCATCTTTACACTCCTTCGCGTTCGAATTCGATGGTACGGGGCAGCCGTTCCTTGAAGGGGTCGATGAGGATGGCGCCGACAGGACAGGCGATTTCACAGAAGTAGCAGGTCATGCAGTCGTTTTTATAGGCGGCTTCCGCCTTTGCTCCGCAGGTGACGCAACGATTTGCCTCAAGAATCATGGTCTCATAGTTGAAGATACTGCCGAGGACCGGCTCGTTGCGCGGCATGGCAGGAAGGTTGCCGATGGGCAGTTCCCTCGAATACTGGAACATCTTTTCCGTTGGCATGACTGCGATGGTGCGTTTTTTTGCCGGGCGGGATTCCAGCATGTCCCATCCGTCCACAAAACAGTTGGCGGAATAAGCAGCCTCATGGCCGTCGGCGATTTCATGGGCGGGATCGTGTGAGGCTCCACGCACAGGGCCAGCTGCAAATACGCCGTTGGTTCTGGTTGCCATAGTGACGAAGTCGGCTTCTATGTTGCCGTCGGTGATGTCCACAACGGAGGAGAACTGGGAGGCGGTATTTCTGCCGGTGGCGATGATCACGGCTTTGGTGTGATTCTTGCGCAGATCCCGCACCGTGATCTGTTCCGCATCGCCGACGGGCGTACCGATTTTGAATACGATGCCGCATTTTTGGAACCAGGTTATCTGAGCCTCAAGCAACTCAGCGGGAATGGTTTCACGGAACTGACCGCCCAAGCTTTCTTCCTTTTCGTAGACGATGACGGAGTAACCGCGCCTTCGCATGAAGTAGGCGGACGCAAGACCTGCGGCACCGGATCCGATGACGGCTATCGTACCTGCCCGGGTGATGTCTGGCAGAGCAGGGTCATGTTCGAGAATCCAGTACCCGAGATAGTCTTCCATCGCCGCGATGTTGACGGCGGCGTCGATCTTTTTGCGGGTGCAGGTTCTTTCGCAGAAATGCGGGCAGACTCTGCTGGTGAACAGAGGGAAGGGGTTGTACTGCAACAGTTCGTCGGCCGCATCGGCATGACGACCCTGCTGCAGCAGGTGCATATAGCTGCGCACATCGACACCAGCGGGGCAGGCCGCGCAGCAGGGCGAGGCCTTTTCCTGGTGTGTATTCAGGCGGTAAACGTCAAATGAGCACGCTTTGAAACAGGAACCGCATCCGATGCATTTTTCCCGGTCGATGGAACGTAACATAAGACCTCCTCGAAAAGATGGATTCAGCCCTCGGCGGCTGATTCTTCAGGCTCGTGAATAAAATAACCTTCTCTGAAAACGATATTGTAGTCCCAGCTAATTTTTTGCGTTGTTT
>ERZ779866.4451-NODE-4451-length-10379-cov-2.729368_pt1 | contig 10379 bp, 9 predicted proteins | sample MGYA00511248_ERZ779866 | MGnify/ENA primary metagenome ERZ779866 (study PRJEB29588, sample SAMEA2155758) | human gut metagenome | biome: human gut; feature: human-associated habitat; material: faeces | place: Denmark | collected 2008/2010 ... | reverse complement strand
AATGAATTTTTTATATAATATTATTTATAATGCAACGACGCAAAAAGCGAGGAATAAAAAGCTATGTTCGGCTGTGAACTGAAATCCTGCACGAAACTCGATTACACGAAAGATTATTTCAACAATAACCATACGCATCCGTATTATGAACTCGTCTATTATTACGAAGGCGAAGGGCGGGTGTCGGTTCTGGACAAGACCTACGCGTTCGGAAAAAATACTTTTGCGGTCAGTATGCCCGAACACTATCACAACGAACGGGGCGGAAAAGGCGTAAAACTAATTTATATCAGTTTTACGCTCAACGGGTTTACGCTGGAAGACGGATTGTATCGGGACGAAGACGGACGTATAGGGAAAATGGTGGAAGAATGTTATGAGGAGCTGGAAGGGCGGCGCCCCATGTTTCAATTGATTCTCAATAACATCGTGGAAAAAATCGTGCTTTCCGTCATTCGGCGGGAGCTGAAAGACGAAGAACGGGGAGACAATAATTTCGACTATATTCTCAATTACATAGACATGAGTTATAATCTCAATCTCAGCGTAAAACAGATCGCGAAAAACATCGGATACAGTTACGATTATTTTCGGGATCTCTTTTTCCGGCAAATGAATATTTCCGTCAAAGATTATCTTCTCGACAAAAAGATCGAACACGCGAAGGTGCTGCTCATATCCACCGATTACCGTCTACCGCAGATCGCCTCGCTGAGCGGATTTTCCTCAGCCTCGCATCTTTGCATGGTGTTCCGAAAAAGGACCGGAATGACGCCGCAGCACTTCGCAAGAGCGCACGAGGAAGACGATTATAGCAATCCTCCGCAGTATTATTTACCGACGGAAAAGGCAAAAAGCCCCTCTTTTCCGTTCAAATGACATGAAAAGAGGAGCTTTCTTCAACCTGATTCAAACGACAAAATAAGTTTGTCAAAGTCATAACTATTCAAAAAAAGTTCGATGCATTAAATTTTTCAGAAATCAAAGCAACCATTTGTTTACCAAAACTTCACTGCGACAATTCTTTCGATCTTCAGAAAAGAATTTTATTCTTCCTCGATATTCGACACCTTGTATTGTTTGCCACGTTTAAGCCCGTCAGCAAGGATATATATTTGTTCATTATCAGGTTTTACTAAAAAACTCGGGACGGATATGGTGCGGTAATGGTAAATATTATTAAAGAAGATTTGCAATGAAATGCGTAAAAATAAAGACACCAGCAAATACCCTCCCTTAAGAATAGCCCTAAAGGAAGTGACTACCGATGCGATGCCCAAGCACTACACAAAACTGCCTATCGCAAGCAAACCGATTATTTCTTTTTCGGGATATCCCTTTTTTCTTTATTTGATTTCAGCCATTTCTCAAAAAGAGCGTAATATTCTACCCTACTGATTTGGGATGAAATCATATCTTCTTTTTCCTGGTTTTGTATATACTGTATATACTTTTGCTCGGCTTGCTTGTTTCGCCTACCCCTGCTTACGGAATATCCCTGTTCCAGAAATGTCGGTTTCCTAACTTATATTTCATATGAGCATACCGCTCGAAGAGTATCATGGTACTTTTCCTTTGAGCTATCCCATGAACGATGATACTTTTTCATTCGGCGGTATGCTCACCAATATATAGTTTAATACAAAGGGGCTTTTTTGTATAGCAAACGAGTGCCTCAAGCTAAAACCTTTTACCACTGGTTTAGCTGGGGGATTTTACAAGGCAGGGGACTTTTTAGCCCTCTGCCTTGTTTTTTATAAAGAAAAATCGCCGAGCATACTCTCGACGATTTCCTCTATTTAATTTATTTTTGACTTGTCTTTATTAGGCGTATTCGTTTAATCTAATAATTTTTATCTTTCTCTCCCTATGGAACATAAACCTTCCAGTTCTTGTTTCTGTTGCTTTTCCAGTGCCTCTGTCTGCGCGTAAATGGAAAGATCGCAAAAAGCGCCCCGAAAAAGGCGATCGTCATAAATACAGGAAAGGCAAACCCAACAAGTTTCCAATCGAATACGATGCCCGAAAAGAATATGAGAGCAATGACAATTCCGACGCTGCACGAAAGCAGGATCGACAGCAGCGCCGCATTCAACTGTTTCCGCTTTAACGCCTCCGCCTGCGCGTATAGTTTGACGTTCGGGAATAAATAGCGGTAGGTTTGAGCGTTATTATCTTCCTGCAACGAATATTTATGCTTACGCCCCTGCGCCGCGTCAATCGCCTTCGACTCTTCTTCCGTCTGCTGCTCCGCCGTCTTTCCTTCGGCGGAACGTCTGGTCTGCACTACGACAAGCGCAAGACTAAAGATGAGAAAACTTACGGTGAACAATCCTATCCCCGCCATTCCGATGCCGGTAAGGTCTTCGCTGTCGGGATGTAGAACGATATCCAGGATACCCCCTCCGAACAGGCATATCACGCCGACGACGAGAACCGCTATCGCCCATCGAAGAGACTTTACAAGGCTTTTATCGGCTGCGCGCGTCTTTTGGCGGTAACTCGCCACCTCGGACATTTCGGTCTCCGTCGGAACTCGATTGAGAATTCTGCAATACGCGGAGCGGAATACCAGCCAAAGCGTCAAAGCCGCGATTGCGAAAATCAGCCATAACAGCAGCGTCAGTCCGAATACGACAAAGGGAATGTTACTCTCGCCCGTCGACATAGTATCTTCAAAAGCAATCGCTTCCGCAATGATCGCAAGGCACAGCACATAAAACACAAGCGACACGACCATTTTTGCGCGGTAGAGTCTATACAAACTTTTCCGTTCGTTTTCCTCGCTCACCGCACGCGCATACTTCGTAAAAAACCGATGAAACATTTATTCCCCTCCTACCGTAAGGATTCATCCGCTACTCCCACAGCACGACAGAATCAATATTGAATTTCGTCTTGCTGCGTATGGTTATTGTATGCGTTTCTTTCGTCAATTCGTCGGACAGATAAACGAGCTTGGTTTCGTTTTCCTCGCCTTTAATGCCGACCGTGCCCGTAAGTTTTCCGTCGATCAGCACTTCAAAGCCGTCATAATCCTGCGACTCGTAGGAAATTATCGCAAAACGACTGCCCGTAAATTCAAAGTCCAGCGTCGCGTTTTCCCCCTCATACAGATGTCCGAAGGTCGAAAACTTATTGCTCAACGCCCAGCCGCCGCGGTACTCAAACATCTCCTCGTCCGGCGAAAGCCACAGCCCATTGCCTGTCGAATAGGAAAATTTCACACTGCGGAACGCGATATACCGATAGGCTTGCGTGGTTGCCCAGGTATCCGTTACGACCAGTTTATAGTACCGAATATTGCGGCTTTCGAAGTTCACAGTCACGTTGTTGTTTGCGCGGGCGGAATCTTTCACCTCAGCAATCAATTCCATATCGTCCAGCGTTGTGCCGCCGTACAGTCTGAAATCTTTGGGCTGATACTGCCGGCTCGGCTCGCCGTAAATCGTAAATTGGTTTGCCGGCATGATTTTGCCGAGATCGGCGGGCAACTCAAACGGAGTTTCCTCGGATATGTTCGATTTATCCGAATGGATCCAGTTCGTGTCGTCCTCGTCGAACAGCAGTTCGATGGGCTTCGTGTCGTCCCACGGCTTGTAATTAGTTTCCACGAGCGTCTGTTTGCCGCTCATTTCGCGGTAGTCGTAGGCGTAGTCCCGCATATAGTAATAGTCGGTTTCAAATTCCTCTTTATAATATGAATTCCGATAAGCATTCAGATAGCTCACGTTGACCGTATCGCCGTTGAACTGCCCGATGCCCAGTCCTACAAAACTGGAATTATACGTTACCAGCAAGACTTCTTTGAAATACACCCATTGCCCTTTGCTGAACTGATAATCTTTATAGTTATTCTCGTCGGTCAGATCGAACTGATAGCTATTGGTCAGATTGGTCATGTTCGCGGCAAGCTCGTAGTTTTCTCCGTCAAGCGAAACGTACAGCGCCGCGTAGCGTCGGCCTCTTATTGCAAGTCGATACTTGCCTGGGCTCGAAATATAGAATTTTCCGCGTACTTCCATGACCGCGTTCTTGGTCGGATTCGGTCCCCAAATATCCGTATTCGCGTTCTGCGTCGGATTGGCGTTATCTTCTTCCGTCGCGGTCGTATAGCCCTTGTAACCTTGTTCATATGCCTCGACGGGGCTTTCGTACATCGTTTCATCCGTGTAGGTATATACCGTCCGTTCCAGCATGGTCGGCTTGTACTGCTTCTGACGCAGCTCGATGACGATCTCAACGTCCTCGACCTCGAAAGCGCCGTCGTCCTTCGTAATTTGCAGCGTTATGCAGATTCTGCCGGATTCGCGGTTCGCTTCGTCCGGTGTATAGGTATAGACGCTGTCGCTCTTTTTCGCAAGGCTGCCATACCGCGGCTGCGTTATGCCCTTCACCCGCCAGGTAAAGCCGTCCGGAATCACGAGATTTTCGTTAAGGTCGATTTCGAAGTCTTTGCCCGTTTCGATTCCGTAAGGCTCCGCCGTGCGGCTGTAATACTTCTGCCCCGCGACCGTATAGCTTCGTCCGGTCTGATAGATCGTCGCAACGGGCACGAACATAGGGTAATTTTTGCCCGTGTATTCCGTTAAAATGCTGTCCGACACCGACTGATGCAGAAGTTCCGTGAAATAATACGTCATATCGTACTGTGTCGCATCGCTCACCGCTTTGTACCAGACATCCGCGCCGCCTCCTCCGTTGCCGTTTTTCGTCGCCTGCAAAAAGCGAGTCTGTCCGAACGCATGCAAAAGATTGGCGTAGGTATCCAGATTGGAATTCGTCCCGCTGTTCGCCAGCGTCTGTTTCAGCGACCAGCTCGGATTGGTATATCTGTCCCAGCCCGTGGCGTAGCTGCCCTCGTTGGCGTTGCCCAGTTCGCGGTTGGACGAATTGCGCGTGTAAAGGCTGTATGATACCAGGCTCACGGCATTGTTCGTCACCTCGTCGCCCGGTGCGAATCCGAATCGCTGATAATGATGGTTATATTCGTGAATACACCCCCAGAACGCGTCGGACGAATTATTCATCGCACTTTCCGCGTCCACCGCCGCCGTCATACAGTACAATGGGCAGTTCACCGTGGAGCGTCCCACGAACGCGACCATGCTTCCCGCCGCCACAAAGGGATCGTACAGAAAAGTGATGCCGATCGACGCCGTCGAGCCGGACGGAACCTGGTTGGATACGCGCGAGATTTTATCCCACAGAACTGCCGCGTCCGTCAGTTGCTCATAATCGAACTGCGTCGCCCGCGCTTTCGGCCCCGAATGGCGCACCGCGTCGTCCCACACTTCCAGGTCGAAATACGGCGCGGAAGAATTTTTATATTCCTCAAACTCCTCTTTCGTCGTATAGCCGTGGATATAGTGCGAGTATGGCACAGCACCCGAAATCGTGACAGTGAACTTCACGCCCGCATTAACGGGCTGAACGTAAATCGGTCCGCCGAGATACGAGCCGACGTAAGACGTCGTTTCGCTTGCCGTCATTGAATTTACGATTACCGGCATGCGATTGAAGTCTCGCGCCGCCCAGATATTATTTGCCTGTCCGTTTTGCAGAATCTGACCGATATGGATTTTGAGCCCGCCCGTTTTGGCTAAGTCCGCTTCGCTCAGTTCGATTTTTACGACTTCGCCTGCCGGAGCATACAGTCCCGTCAGATGATTGCCCGTAGGCCGCGCCTGCATCGTTATTCTTTTGATTATGGCCGGCTCGTCGTCGCTTACGTCGCCCTCATACAAGCCGACCGACGCCGAATGCTTATACAGTTTATTACCCGTCGCCGCGCCGTTCAGATATAAGTTGCCGTCCGCGTCCATGCCGTCATAGGTGCTCGCCGACGCACAGAGCGAGGCGTTTTCCGAAAGAATAGCGCTCTTCTCCTCTGCCGTTGCATTCGAAAGCGTCACGCCGTACTGCGGATACCGTTCCAGACCGCCGTCTAACACTTCGGGCAGGCGGCGGTCCGTTGTGCCCAGATATTCCGCACTATAACCCACTTTGGTCGGATTGTATATACCGGCATCAAAGAGTTCCGTCGGGTATCCACTCTCCTCGCCCGGCTGTTCGGTTTCGCCGGCACTTTCCGGTTGTTGCGGCTTGGAACTACACCCGCTCAAAGCGGAGAAACTTATTCCTATCGTCAGTACTACAGATATAATGATCGCGATCGTTCTTTTCATATTCTTTCTTTATTTTCCTCTATTTTCGTGCCCGATATATCGAAGTTTATAGCTTCCTGATTCAGCCCCGCACTCACCTGCTCTCTGTTTGTATCAATCAATTCCATGCATTGATTGCATACATACAGACCTTGTGTTTCCTGTAAATCCAGTCCTGTGTTTAATGCCCCGCATTTAGGGCATACCGTGTTTATCAGCATAGTTTACCTCAAAAAAATCCCCGTATTCTTATGCAGGGATTTATTATTACCTGTATTTTTCACTGTTTTACATCCTTCGCCAATCTTAAATCCGGGATTTAATTCAGCTTCAAAATAACTATTTTATAATAATAAAATTACCTGACCTTGCGTATTACTCATATTATACTTTCATACCCGCAAAAAGTCAATTAAATAAAAAATCTGAAGTTATGCTTTTTCAAAAAATATCTGATAACAATATTTTCCAATGCGCATGTTTCCTGTTCTCCGCTTCAGTAAATTTTTGATCGACTTTATCTTTTGTCCTTTTGCACTCCTTCCCGCCTCATGCGTTTTCTCTTTACCAAAATGACAGTTACGACAAATGCCGCCATAACAACGACTATGCACGCTACGAGAATCAGAACGTACCCCCACATCGGCATTATAAACGTCACGCCGGGGATACATACGATGAAAATTCCCGTTTTATCTGTTTCAGTAATAATGTATCTTCCATATCCCCTTGCGGAAAGTTTCGTCAAACTGCGCACCCAGCCAAAGCCGTCGTATTTCAATTTTAAGTTCGTAATCTCTATGAACTGCGATAGCTCGCGTACGTTTGCGTCAATCAGCGTGGGCGTTGCGTATCAAGCCATATATCAAGGTTGTTACGCCCGTGCTATTCATACCAACGGCTTTGCCAATCGGGAAAATACATTGACCTCCGGCTATTAAGATACTTTTTCGCTTCGATAATGCAACTGCACTCATACGGCAAATTAAAATGCGTTTGCACAAAATCGTTTGCATATCCTAAGCGAAACGGATTGATACGGCGGGAAAGGCGGGGAGAATCCCCGAATTTACTCATTGCAATGTCATAATTTGCCGACACACAATACACGGGTATAATTTGCAACCCGTCAAAGACGTTTTGCCTTTTCAATAATATCTCCCGCCGCATAGCGTGCGTTGTTTATCGAGCGCCACCGTATTTTTATATGTGTTAAAAAGCACGTTTCCCCATTCGAGGCGAGGTGAATATTATCGTAATCATTGTTGCACCATTTTTGAAAGTGTACTTTCAATATCTTTCGTATTGTCTCACCTCTCAAAAAATGATTTGCGGCGGGTTAAGCGCAACCGTTAATTCGTTAAAGCTGAACCACAGATTTACTGCCGTTTCGTCCACCGATACAGTTATCACAAAATAACATACATTGTCTTCTATTTCGTCTTTTAACTTAATATCCGCATTATACTTTGTTTCGATTGCCTTTTCAACCGTGAAATCTTCGAGAATCGTCAACGAAAAACCGTCCGTCTGCTTTTGCAAGCCGAAAACTTCCGTATAATCGTCCTTTTCGGCATTGTCGTTCCATAAATACCAAAATTCATCGCCTACGGTAAACATAAGATTATTTGCCTTATTTGACGTGATTTTTACGGTATAATTGACTTCGCCGCCCGTCAAAGATTTTACGAACACGCAATACGGATTATCCGAGGGCGGGAGCCATAAATTCCCGCCCTCAGAATCCGCAAGGTATCTTTCGCCGTTATACTCAACATAATAGGTTATTCCGTTCTCCCGCATAATGAAAAACAACGCTACTGCCGTAATACCGAGTGCAAGCAAGACCACCAATATAAAAGTTATTACTTTTCCGTTTATGCTTCCTGCTCTACTCATGACTCACCTCATTAAAAGATAATATTGCTGTCCGACAAATCAATATTAGTGACAGGCGTTGCAATGGAAGATTTATCAAAGCTCAAACGAAGATAAACCGTTTTCTCTTCGCCATTAACTGAAAAATAGATTTTATATTCGTAATAACAATCATTATAGTAGCTGCCCAATTTCGATTTTATACTCGATACATTACCGCCGCTATAATCTGTAATACCCATAAACTTTTGTATGAGTCCCGTGCACTTTCCGTCTTCGTAGCTTACGTCAGACAAAGCGGTTAACGTACCTGAAGTAACCGTACCACACCCTGCGGGATATTCTGCAAAAGCCCTGCTCATGTTTGAACTCATAAGCATTTCAACTTTCGTTAAAGAATATTCCATAGGAATTGTAAATTCATCGTTTCCTTGCGGCGTGATAGAAATTTCACTGTTCCGTGTTCCTAAATACGAAAGTTCCGAATTATCGGCAAAAGGAAAATCAATAGAAATACGAGTATCTGCGGAGCTACTGAAATTCACTTTTTCTCCGGAAACACTATCCAACGAAATATATCCCGTAAAGGCATCTTGATATTTTTGAAGATAGTCTACTGTACATGTAGCGCTAATTTTCGAATCATGTACGTATGATACGACAACCTGAATTTGCGTTGCAAACCCTTTCTTACATTCCATAACCGCGCTTAAAGTATCCTCCGAAGAAGTTATGGTAACATAATCGGATACAGTTTTATCGCTTGCCCAACCCGAAGTGGAAACCCAAAAAGCGGCCCAAGTTAAATCTTTATACGTAGCGTTACTGGGTTCGACTGTGGCGGTTACCGTATAGGCGGTCTCTGATAAGGGAGATATGCCGTAATTTGCATACTCTTCTGAAGCAATCTTCGCTGTCATGAGTTTTATGCCGTTGCCCGTGCTTTCTCCGACTACCGCGCCGCCGTTATCTTCGGGCTTTTCGTCCGCCTCTTCCTGCTTCACGGGATTAAAAACAATATTCTCTTTCCGCCAGAACACCATGCCTGTAATTATCCCTGCCACAAGCACAAGGGCAAGAAACAGGGAAAATATTTTCCAACCGATATTTGAATTATCGCGATAATTCGCCATTTTCTTTTACCTCGTATAATAAGAAGTAGTAGTTTTTCACGTCCCTCTCCAAGGACAAGCAAAAAGTGCTATATTGTTGTAAGATACTGTGTTTCAATTATTTTTACCTCGTATTTTTTCTTATACCAATCGTTTCTTTTTCTGTCTGTATTTATCCTCGATTTCCCCAGACAATGGGAACGCATCTTCCGTCCATGCCTTTGGACTCATGGGACTTTCACCCCCGTGTGGTTCTCACACAGATGCCCTCTTCGGTTACGACGGCTCACAGCTCTGTTTCCGTTTCTACGCTCGACCTGAGACTGGACATAAGTATCATTGTACCTGCCGTCTGTTGTCGCCTCCGCAGCAAATTGCATCGCTGCGTCTGAATCAAGGATGCCTGTCGGCTTCCCGTTCGCTTGGCTTATCCCCTCGGACAACGGAAGGAATGTAAAAGGTGCGTTGATATTTAATTGTTTTTGTACTTTCGGTGACTTAAAAAGAAAGCCCCCTCACTTTCTCTGCCGATCCAGTGAGGGGGCTGCACACCCTAAATTTTTAATTTTCTAAAATTTTTTTGAGTTTTTCGAGAATTCGTATTTTTTTCTTATGTACAGCATTATGATAAATTTCTTTTTCTTTTGCATATTCGCGTTCCGTCTTCCCCTCGAAAAACAATGCTTCGATAAGCTCTTTCTCTTCCGATGGCAAAAGCGATGTCAGGTTGCGTATATATTCAGCCATGAGCTTGTCCGTTACTTGCTCGCATATATCCACTTCAGCCGATATCAGGATATCTTCTCCGTTGAAGTCGTTCGTGTCCAATGCGTTATAATGAATATCGCCTTTTGCAGCCGACCTCTCTTGCATGTACTTCTCACGCCGCTTCTCTCGGTAAAATTGTTTATAATAATCTTCTTCCACCTCCATCAGCGTTCCATACAACGAAATAAACAGCTTGTCCTTAAACTCACTATTTTCTTTTCTGCAAAATTCTTCATACGTGATTTCTACATAACCGTCTTTTTCTTTTATAAAAACCTTTTTCGGTTTATATGCCATTTTTATGTCCTCCTGGTTCGAATTTTGAAATTTGAATTTTTCAAAATCCGAACAGGAGGCGCTCGTATTGGCTTAAATCTATATTTTTCGCAAGCATAACGAAAAAGGCACTTGTCAAGCGAGCTCTTACTTCGCTTTACAAGTGCCTTATGTACTA
>ERZ779866.4447-NODE-4447-length-10382-cov-5.465188_pt1 | contig 10382 bp, 9 predicted proteins | sample MGYA00511248_ERZ779866 | MGnify/ENA primary metagenome ERZ779866 (study PRJEB29588, sample SAMEA2155758) | human gut metagenome | biome: human gut; feature: human-associated habitat; material: faeces | place: Denmark | collected 2008/2010 ... | reverse complement strand
CCCGCCGTTCCACGGCGGTGATAGGTGCCGCAGGTGTAGGCGGGGGCCAGGTCGCTGCGGCTCATGGCAAACATCGGGCTTCCGCAGTCGCCGCACTGGAGAAAGCCGGAGTAGACGTTGTCGTACTTCTTGACGCCGCGATAGTGGGAGCGGGAGCGGCTTTCGCGCAGCGCGCGCGTGGTGGCAAAGGTGCGGTAGTCGATGATGGGCTGGTGGTGGTTTTCGATGACGATATGCTCGCTTTCGTCCCGCGCCACGTCCTTGCCGTTGATCTTGACGCGGGTGGTCTTGCCCTGGCGGAATGTGCCGATGTAGAAGTCATTGTCGAGGATGCCCTGCACGGTCACGATCGCCCACGCGCTCTTGGCCGCGCGGCGGGTTTCCTCGCCGGCAGCCTCCCTGCGCATCTGCTCGGACATGCGTGGCGTGGGGATGCCCTGCTCAGTCAGGAAATTGGCGATTTTCTTGTACCCCCAGCCATCGTTGTTGTAGTGGTCAAAGATGCGGCGCACGATGTCCGCTTCGGTCGGCACCACTTCAAATTCCTTGCGCTTGTTGACGGTGTAGCCGTAGGGCGCGGCGCAGATCCATTTCCCGTCCACCTGCCGCCGGCGGATGACGTTTCGCACCTTCTTGCTGGTATCGGTGACGGGCATTTCGTTGATGAGAAACTGAAACTGGATTTTCAGCCAGTCGTCGTCTTTGGGAAAGTCGATGCCGTCGCCGATGGAGATGATGCGCACGCCGGCGTCGCGCAGGTCCTCCAGCTCCACCAGGCCGCGGCTGTTGCGGCGGGAGAAGCGCGAGAAATCCTTGACGAGCAAAATGTCATACTTGTGGGCCATCAGGCCGCGGCGCATCTCCTGATAGCCCTCGCGCTGCTCAAAGGTGTAGCCGGAGCGGTCGCGGTCCTCAAAGAAGGTGAGGCTGCTGCCCGGAAAGCGCTGCTTCACAAAGTCGCGGATGATGGCCTTCTGGTTTTCGATGGAGACGTTGTCCCGGTCCAGCTCATCGTCCACGGAAATGCGGGTGTAACCGGCGATGTCGAAGGTTTCGATCATGGCGGGCTGCCTCCTTTCGGATGGTTTGTCATTTGCGGCTGGGGACGCTGAGGACAGGTGCGGGGGAGTGCGCCTTGCCGCTTTGGGGCTGTCTTTTGTTCATGCGAGTTTTTAGGCGCTGCTGTTATCGTATAAAAAACGCTTGCTACAGATAACATTGTACACGATCCTGCGGGGGATTGCAAGTCTTTTGGGCGCAGAACGGGTCGTTTTTTACTTTTTTTATCGGTTGCTTGATCGCTTACGGTTCGGGCGCAGCCGGGCCCGCACTCTTTTCGCGCAGGGTTTCCAGCTCCGCGACACGCTTTCTATTGTAACGCAGCAGGTCGCGCGTGCAGCCGAACAGGTCGGCGCTGCCTGACTGAAACACCGCTACGGTATATTTCTGTTTCTGGTACGCCCGGTACAGCGGCTGTAGCCTTGCCGCAACGGCCGGGTCGTTTTTTTCGGAATTGGTCAGCCAGACCTCAACGATTTTCTGCGCATCCCTTATGCTGATCTCCAATGAATCGCCTCCTTGTACGACGGTAGTTTTTGGTTTTTGGGGGTGGGTTATGCAGTTGGGGGAATGGGAGGGACGAAAAAAGGACCTAAAGAGCTCCATAATACAAGGAGAGAAGGGGAGGCGTTTGGAAGGGGGATTTGAGAAGGTTTACAGAGAATTTATTTTTGGGGTGGAAATTGATAAGGCGGGATAAGGACCCAGTTGATAAAAGAATCTGAGCTGAGAACTGACGTTTTCAGTCCGGATTCCTGGCTTATGCAAGATCCATTTAGGATAGCGTTGACCATCTTTTTCGGTTTAAGCCATGGCTGATGAGAGGCACTGTTCCAAGACTACAAAGAGCCTCTTTGCATATTGCGGAAAAATTCCATAACAGGCTATACACAGGGTTCTAGCGCCATCAGATTTTTTGGCGAAAAACAGAAATTCTCTGTTTGCCCGTCTGGTACAGATGTCGAAGGAGCTTTTAGTTGTGGATAATTTTCCTTGAATTGAATAAAGATGCAATTCTAGGGAATACTGCGAGGATGATGACAGAGATGACACTTTGCTCTGTATAGGATCGCTACTTCCTATTTGGCTCGACTTCAGAGTATTCTGGCGTGCGTATCATTATTTATAACCGGTTGCAGCTGGGATGCAAGTGAAATGCCTTTTGAATGCTCGAATCGCATGCCTTCCTTTGCTTCCAAAGAGCACCTTTTCTTGTGTTCCGGCAGATTATCATGCTAGAACTGGATTGATCTATAGAAGTCAGGCGTTTCCGTCAGAGCTGGCGTGAGGACTTTCTTCCAAATCATTTGTAACAGCCAATCTATGCCATGGGTATAAGGCGCTTCCGCGGTTGCAAAACATTGAATATCTGTGCTAAACTACGTATAAGAGTCCAACGGCGGAAAGGAGCATGCCAGAATTTTATGCAGAGTAAAGAAAGAACTTTCCGCCAAAAGGTCCAGATCCCTGTCCTTTGGGAACAGGAATCACGAAAAATCCCTACTGCGATTACCATGGTGAACGGGATGCAGAAGATGGCCAATCGCAAGGGGCTGGGCATTAAGCTTTATGACTGTTGCGATGACCTGCTCAGGGATGAATCGGCCAGACGAACGGTCATTGTTGTGGGAGCTGAATCCAGCCGCACACCAGATATTTTGCAAACCCTGCAAAGGTCCCAGCGGCGTATTGTGGTCACCAACATAGACGCTGATCACATTGATGCCCATTATTCCTGCGCCACATTTTCGCGCAGAATTGCAACCGAGCAGATGCTGGATTACCTGCTGGAAAAGGGCTGCCGCCATATAGCGCTGGTTGGGCTGGGGAAGCGTTCATTCAATGATATGGTGCACCGGGACGCCATGACGCAATATCTTTTGAAATATCCTCATGCTGACGGCATGTGCTTTGAGTACCAGAACCGCATTGACGAAAGCTTTGAAACGTTTGATTCAGTAAAAAAAGGCTTTGACGCCGTGCTTTGTCCCAACGCCTTTGTAGCGGTGGCGTTTCTCAATTTTTGTGAGCTCAGAAACATTTCTGTGCCCACGGATCTGCTGGTAGCCTCCATGAAAGACAACAACATTTGCCGCTATTGTAAACCGTCGCTTACATCGCTTGCGATTGACTTTCTGGCAATCGGCGAACAGTCCGTCATCGTCTGGCAATACTTGCAGGAGAAGGGAAACGAGCGGTTCCGTATGCGCATTGCCGTTTTGGGCCACGTGATTGAGCGGGAGAGCACAGGAACCCCTCTTTCCCAAGAGGCGCTTATCTCTGCCGAGACAGGCTTTCTGGACCGGGAGTATGAGGGCGGACCGTTTTATGGTGATCCCAAGCTGCAATCATTAATGACGCTGGAGCGCTGCCTACAGGGCTGCGATGAGCTGGATTTTCGCATTATCGGCCTGCTTCTGGACGGCGTGCATTACGACATTATTTCAGAAAAGCTCTATCTGGGAGAAAGCTCGTTGCAATACCGTGTGCGCAAGATTTTTCATTCTGCTCAGGTTAAAAACCGCAATGATTTTTCCCGTATCTTTCAAAACTGTTTCACCACCTTGAACCATTTTGGAGAAGAAAATTCGACCAATATTTGAATCATAAAATATCATTCTATCACAAAACAATACATAAATCAAATTGAAAATTGCTGCAAAATGAAAGCCTAGAATCGGCTACCATTGCAGCTGGTTCATTTTTATAATAAATTCAGGTTTTCAATTACATAGTTTCATGAGGGAAAGGAGCATCAATAGATGCGTGGGTTGAACAAGAGGGGTCAGTCTGTATCTGCTTTGGGTCGCAGAGATAGGCGGCTTGGTATTCTCATGATTTTGCCTGTCGTAGCGTTCATGCTGTTCCTGGTTGTTTATCCTCTGGTAAACCTGTTTACTCTCAGCGTACAAAACTACAACATGCTGTCCCAGAGCAGCAAATATGTAGGGCTTAGAAACTTTGAGCGTGTGATACTCAATGCGGATTTCTGGGTAAGCCTGGCGCGCACCATCCTTTACGCCTTTGGCACATTGATTCCATGCGCGGTGCTGGGCACGCTGGTTGCCGTGCTGTTGAATCGGGATATGCCGCTGCGTTCGTTTGTGCGTTCCTTTGTGATGTTTCCATATCTAGTACCCATGGTGGTAACCTGTGCTATTTTTAGGTACATGTTTAACGACCTGGTGGGGGTGCTGGATTATCTATTTGTGTCGCTGGGACTGGCGAAGGGAACGCTCAACCTGTTTGGCACCTATAATCTTGCCATGGTTGGCGTAATTCTGGTGTCGGTGTGGAAGTATACGCCCATGATTATGATTGCTGTGCTGGGAAAGCTGCAAACCATATCCGGCGATTATTACGAGGCTGCTCAAGTGGATGGCGCTACCATATGGCAACAGTTCTGGCACATCACATTTCCGTTTATTCTACCACCGCTTACGGTAGTGATGCTCATGCGTTTTATCTTCCTGTTTAACAAGTGGGATCTGATTTACATGCTCACCGGCGGAGGACCGCTCAACGCCACCGCAACTTTGCCCATGATGCTGTATTCCCAGGCCTTCAGCTCCTACAATCTGGGCCGGGCGGCGGCCATAGGGGTGCTGATGTTTGTCATTCTCCTTCTGATTTCCAGAGCGTATTACCGGCTCAACGAAATGGCGGAAAGGAGGCTTCAGGCATGAGGCTGAAAAAACTGCCGGCCGGAATCGCATTCTGGATAATGATTGCGGCACTGGTGGTCATCTCGCTTTTTCCGCTGGTATGGGCCATCTTCGGTTCGCTAAAGGAAAGCCAGGAAATGTACAACTATCCCTACCGGCTCTTTCCCATCGCGCCTACGCTGAATAACTATACCGTTCTGTTTGGCCTGTCCAACTTTATCAGAAGTTTTTCCAACACGCTGCTTACGTCGCTGGCTACCACGGCGGTTTCCATCGCGGTGGCCTGTCTGTCGGGCTACAGCCTGACCAGGTTTACCTATCCGGGGTCCAGGCTGCTCAAAAGGCTGATCCTGGATACCTACATGATCCCCTCCATTTTGCTGATCTTGCCCATCTATTCCATCCTTACAAAGCTGGGTCTGCGCGACAACCTTGTGGTATATGCGGTCATGGTTACCTCTACCACCCTGCCGTTTTGCGTGTGGCTGATGACCTCCTACTTTGCGGGGGTCTCCACCAGCTTTGAAGAAGCGGGCATGATCGATGGCTGCACGCGCTTTCAGGCATTTTACCGCATCGTGCTGCCCCAGCTCACGCCGGCCATGATTGCAACCGGCATTCAGGCCTTCATCCTCGTATGGAACGATCTGATGTATGCCAAGATTCTGCTTTCCTCGGAAGAAAACCGCACGCTGTCGCTGGTGATTTCCTCCATGTTTGCCCAGGAGCAAATCTATCCGTGGGGCGTGATTCTGGCAGGTACCGTAGTTGCCACGGTGCCGGTTCTGGTGATGAATATCTTTGGTGTGGACAAGCTGGTGGGGGGCTGGTCCGACGGAGGCGTGAAGGAATAAAACAAGAACCTGGGCGGCGGCCGGGGAAACGAACCTGCCTGCTGGCAAAGCGCTGTGGGCGCGCGGACACGGCGGCCGCTTGAAAAGTCAATTAAAGGAGGTTTCCCATGAAAAAGCTGCTAGGTATCCTGTTGACCCTGACCCTGGCGTTGTCGTGCCTGAGCCTGTCCGCTTCGGCGGAGGAGGCGCAGCTGTCCGGCAGCATCACCTTCCTTTCCGGTGAGACGGACGAGGAACAGGTGACCGTAACCCGTGCCCTGATTGAGGCCTTTGAAAAGGAAAATCCCGGCTGCACGATCAACCTTGTGCTGGCGGGCATGGACGACCGCGAGGAAAGTATCATGGCGGATCTGTACGCGGGCGCGCCGGTGGACCTGATTACCGTGGACTGCGAGTCCATTGGCACCTATGCCAACGCGGGCATCCTGTATCCGCTGGATGAGCTGATCGAGCGGATCGGCGAGGATGACTTCATTCCGGGTTCGCGCGTGCAGATCGACGGGCATGACTATGGCTTCCCCTATGCGGGATGCAGCATGCAGATGTTCATCCGCACGGATCTGCTGGAGGAAGCCGGGCTGGAGATCCCCACGACGTGGTCCGAGCTGCTGGCAACCGCCAAAGCGCTCACCACCGACGACATGTATGGCTGCTGCCTGCCTGCCGGACAAAACAACTGCACCACTCTGTGGATGAACATGTTCATCAACATGGCGGGAGGCAATGTGTGCGGCGAGGATTTACAGCCCACGCTGGATACCGAATACGTTGTCAAGGCTTTGGAGTTTTACAAGGAGCTTGCTCAGTACTGCCCGCCGGGAATCACTTCCTACGGCTACAGCGATCAGATTACTGCGTTCTGCTCCGGCAAGGCAGCCATTTCGTTCTATCAGGGCCGCATCATAGCGCGCGTTTATAACGAGGCGCCCGACCTGTTGGACAAATATGCGGTTTGCGAAGTTCCGACCTGCGATGATGGCCCGCAGCTGCAGTTTGCCAGCTACAACTACTATGCACTGGGCAAAAACACGCAGAATCCCGAACTGGCCATGGCGTTCCTTGAGTTTATGTGCACGGGCGAAAACGCGGCACAGTTTGCGCTTTCTGCGCCGGGTCACATTACGCCGTCGCTTTACAGCGTAAAGGAGATTCTGACCACCATCCTTGAAACCACGGACGATCCCATGCTGTCGAAAAACGCCGCTCGCATTCTTTTCTCCTATGACCACGCGGCCAGTGAGAAAACCTTCAACGAGTCGGCCAACGCTGGCGGCGTGAAGGGCACCACCTTTGAAACCAACGGAATTCTCAACACCAACTATGCCTATGTGCGCCAGTACAATATTCTCAGCGAAATGGTGCAGCAGGTGCTGATTAACGGCGTAGAGCCTGCGGATGCCGCAAAGGCGGCGCAACAGAACTTTGAGGACATTCTGGCCGATCTGGAATAATCCCGTGACGGACACAACAGGGTAACGTACTGATTATTCAAATGCCGGGAGCGTTACAAAATGAACGCCCCCAAAAAGACGAGGCAAGGACCCCGAAAGGGTATCCAAGCCTCGTCTTTTTGCTTAAGATTAAGAATGTGGATAGAAATCATAAGCAAAATCAGTATAAGCTGTTTGAACGGCATGGTGAACGGGTGTTTGCCCTGAATTCGGAAATGATTATACCGCAGAACACACCGAAAGGTACAATAAACGGTCTATTGTTAAAGTGGATTAATACGCGAGATTCAAACTCTTATGAGTATATCAGGGCTTTATATTGTGCATCTGTAGGATTGTTTGCAGGTAGCGGAATGGTAAAAATCGAGAATTCAACTATTTTGTTAATTGTTCCAACAATTAACGGCACCTGGAATAAAGTTCGGAGGACTAAGGCCCTCCGAACCTCGCAAAAGTTTTTTTAACAATATGAGGGACTGTCCCATACACATGGGGCAGTCCCTCAGAGTGCTGACATAGCAGACAAAGACGATCGCGCTGCAGTTCTCCTCGCGTTACGCATGGCAGCGTACAGCATCCTGCCAAAGCTGTTGTCATAGAAGATATAACCCAATACTATCGAGCATGCCTCGTCCCAGATGAACGCCCAGCCCACCATGAAGGCATGGGACAGCTCGTCGGGGGAGGGCTGAATCTTACAAGAGAAATTGACTTCGAACTGCCCGCCATCAACTAGCAGGTGATAAAAGTGTGGGGTATCCTCCGAGACGGTGACGAAGAGGATATCGTGGATGCCTGCCAGCAGCAGATTATAGGCTTGTCATAGACGGGTAACAGCTATTTGCTGGTGACCATGGTGAGCGGATAGAGGCGTGTGCCTGCGCCACCGGCTAGGATAATGCCTTTCATGTGCATTTCTCCCTTCATTTACAATTTGAGAGATACGTCATCAGCACTGCTCTGTTTTCTAGTGGCGTCGTCGTAGGCCTCCCCAAATCAAGGCGCGAGCCGATGCGGGCATATACCTCCAGAAATGTCAGTTCCCTTGCAGCCTTTGCTTCCTCCAGCGCACGGACCAAGCCCTCCTGATCATGGACACGCAGGGAATGCGGATACCCACATGCCTTGGCCACGCCCACCAGATCAACCTGTCCTGCCACCGTCGGCATGCCGCCGACCGTCTCGTGTGCGGCGTTGTTGATTACAATATGCACCAGATTTTTGGGCCTGTTGGCGCCGATCAGCGCCATGGCGCCCATATGCATCAGCGCCGCCCCATCCCCGTCGATGCACCATACCTGCATGTCGGGCCTGTTCAGTGCAATTCCAAGAGCAATGGACGAGCTGTGTCCCATGGAGCCTACCGTCAGGAAATCAAACTGATGCGACTGCCCCTTCGCTTCCCGAATTTCAAACAGTTCCCGCGATGCTTTGCCTGTGGTGGAAACAATGATATCCTCCCCGGATACCTCAGTTATGCAGCGAATGACCTCCTCGCGCAAAAGCGAGTTATGGTTGCTGTACTTAACAGGCTGATCATAGGTCAGCGCCCCCTTGCGCACCACGATGGCCACGCTTTTCCCCGCCGCCAGGCGCGGCTGCCAGCCGTCCATGCGCTCACGCAGCTCCGCTTCCGTCGTATCCGCCGAGAGCACAAAGGGTTCGATCTCCATGTCCTCCAGCAGCCGGAGCGTCACTTCTCCCTGAAAGACATGCTGCGGCTCATCATGCACGCCCGGCTGTCCGCGCCAGCCTACGATGAAGATGCAGGGAATCCCGTACACCCGGTCGTTGAGCAGAGAGGCCACGGGATTGATGATATTGCCGATGCCGCTGTTTTGCAGGTAGACCACCGGTACTTTGCCTGTGGCAAGGGGGTACCCGGCGGCCAGTCCCACGGCGTTGCCCTCGTTGGCAGCGATGAGATGGTGCCGCGGATTGATACCGTAGGTCTGCATGAGCGCATTACATAGCGCTTTTAGCTGCGAATCCGGCACCCCGGCGTAGAAATCCACCTGCAGCAAATCGAGAAAAGCTTCTACATTCAACGTATTTTTCCTCCCGGTTTATCAGATGCCCCGCATCATCCACCATATCTGACCCGCATTTCCGTCAATTCTTCTACCGTGTCAATTTCGTGTATATCCTCGTCCTGAATTACATGGACCGTCATGTCGAGTGAGTCTAGATGCTCGTTCACAATCTCGTCCCAGAATTTATTCCTATTTCCCGGGTAGCTGTAGGCAGTTTCAATAAAGTTGGCTAGCAGACGGGCATCCTTGGCTGTAAAATATGAGATCCCCGCCAATGCGCAGCAATCATGTCCACCTTTTCCCACCCTGGTAAGGCGCCCCTGCGCGTCCTGTTCCAGAACCCAGTCGTCACAATAGCCGGTAAACTGCCTGCCAAAATAGCATGACTGTTTTACATCCAAGCAAAGGATCTCCGGTCGTGACAACCACAAGTCGGCTTCACAGATAAAACAGTTATGGTTTTCCATCAATAGCTGCTTTGCCGTATATACGGACGAAATGTTATTTTCGCTCGCATAATTCTTGTTTTGAATCAATTGAACGTTTGGATATTTTTGGGGCAAATATGAAAATTGCTCGCCAAGATAACCTACAACGACAGCGATCTTTTGTACCTTTCTTTGACATAACGCATTCAGCACGGTTTCAATCATGGGCTTGTTCGCTATCCGTATGAGAGGTTTTGGTGTTTGTAGTGTCAGAGGACGCAAACGCGTTCCCTGTCCTGATGCCATGATGATTGCATGATCCATAGGATACATTCCTTCCCACACTATTAGTCAGATTTCATCGATCAGGGTAATGATCTCCTTGATGGGCATCAGTTCCTGGTCGATTTCAAGCGCCCGATGATTCTTTAATATCGATTCAGCTGCATTTTTCATTGCAGGGAACGCGCTTCTGGTGAGCTGGTTAGCGTATATCACAATATTGACGCCGTGGCTTGCCAGTTCGGATTCGGTGATTCTATTGAATGAAGTGGGGACAACGACAAGGGGTGTTGCTTTATCTGTCTGGCGAAATGTATCGCAAAATGTGAGGATTTCATCCGGGTCCTTTTTACGGCTGTGAATCATCACACCGTCTGCGCCCGCCTTGACATATGCGTGTGCGCGGGTCAGGGCATCCTTCATCCCCTGCTCCAGAATCAGGCTCTCAATGCGTGCGATGATCATAAAATCATCGGTCAGCTGCGCTTTTTTGCCGGCGGCAATCTTTTCGCAGAAGTGCTCAATCGTATCCTGGGTTTGCGTGACCTCGTTGCCAAACAACGAATTGCGCTTTAAGCCTACCTTGTCTTCGATAATGACAGCCGAGACG
>ERZ779866.4441-NODE-4441-length-10392-cov-6.256361_pt1 | contig 10392 bp, 9 predicted proteins | sample MGYA00511248_ERZ779866 | MGnify/ENA primary metagenome ERZ779866 (study PRJEB29588, sample SAMEA2155758) | human gut metagenome | biome: human gut; feature: human-associated habitat; material: faeces | place: Denmark | collected 2008/2010 ... | reverse complement strand
TCTGCGCCGGAACCGCTACAGACTACGATACAAGGGAAATTACCACGTCAACCGTACGTGCGCCGTACTGACATCACGAATATTCTTTTCAACAGAGGCAGGACCCGAGGAATCAATCCTATGGGTCCTGCTTTTTTAGGCAAAAGAATTTTTAATGCAATCAGAACTTTTAGGCAAGAAAACTTGCCCCAGATTATTACATTTTCTACAATCTGAGATCTTTTTGCTCTTTCGAAATTTTTTCTTTTTCATGGGGAGCAAAAAATCTCATTTTTTGCGTGACATTTTATCGTTCTCATCACATTTAGATATTAGAGGACAAGTTTTCAGGGAGGTGAGACCATTGTATTAGGCAGACACGCTCCGACTTCATACTCTACAGGAGAAAGAGCAAAATGGCTGTTCCGGTGTTTTAGGGAAAATAAAGATAAGGAGGATCACAAGATGAAACGTCTATTCGCGATGCTTTTGGCCGTAGCCATGTGCGCCGGCCTGATCTGCGCCCCGGCGTCCGCGGCCACGGTGGAGGAGCCCATGGAGCCGGTCCTGATGGAGCCGGGTGACGACCAGGCTATCCTGTATGTCTCGCAGCCGAATCCCAACAGCGTTATAAATCTGAGCGCAGGGTCCGATGAATGTGAAATAAAGAATATTGCCCCCAACCGGGATATATCCACCGACAGCAGCTATCTAACCTCCACGGGCCGGATCCGCCTCACCTTTGACATCGAGCACTCCGGTCCCGGAGGCAGTAGTAATGCCCGATCCATAAACGTCTCCCTCTACCGGTATGTAACCTGGTATGACGATGGATGGAATCCGCATCTCGATACCCGCTTGGTCAGCAGCCGGACCTTAAGCTATTCCGCAGCGGGGCCAATGAGCCGGACCATGACGTTTACCGGCCTGGACGCCAACACCCGGTATTTCTTTGTGTTTGAAAACACCTCCACAGTTGCGGGCGGAACCGTCTACGCAATGGTTACCATAGCGCAAGGATAGCACCAGCCACACGGCCTTGGGATGGAGCGCCTCCCACACGTTACAGGGGGCGCTCCATCCCCGCGAAATAGATTCTGCTGGATTGGAGGCGCATAGATATGCCCATGAGTGACTTTCTGCAGCTTGTGATCCGTGTATTCCTGCAGGCGATAGCGCCGGCCCTGGGCGTTATGATCATCGGTATGGCGCTCTGGGGGAGGTATTACAGCTGGGCCCATCCGGGCGAGGAGGCCCCGGCCAAGCGGTTCATCCCCATGGCCCTGTTCCTGGCCTATCTCGGCGGGCTGGCCGCCGTCACGCTGTTCCTGCGCTCAACGGGCGACCCCGGGATCCAGAGCCACCTGTTCCGCTCCTTCTGGGAGGCCTGGAACTATTTCAACGTCCATTTCTGGTTCCTGTTCCTGGGCAATATCGCCATGTTCATGCCCTTGGGCTTCTTCCTCCCCCTGCTGTTCCGGCCCTTCCGGCGATGGTACGTCACCATTCCAACCGGCTTTGGGATATCCCTCCTGATTGAGGCCGTCCAGCTGGTTTTTCAGCTGGGCAGCGCCGATGTGGACGACCTGTTCTGCAACACCCTGGGCAACGCCCTGGGCTACTGCCTGTGCATGGTGGGCCTCTCCGTGTGGGAGAAGAAGCCCGCCAGGGGCGCGGTCTATGGCGTCTTCCCGCTGCTGGCGGCCATGAGCCTGGCGGGCATATTCCTGGCCTATGAAACGCAGCCCTACGGCAACCTGATGGAGGGCCCCTCCATTGTGGCGGATACCAGCGGCGTGGAGTGGGTGCTGGACTGCGACCTGTCCGACGAGCCGGGGGAGGTGGGCATCTGCCATGCCGAACCCTTTGACTATGACAGCTGCATCGCCTTCGCAGACGCATTCATACAGGCTCGGGGCGGGGTGATGGGCCGCATTGAGAACTATGATGAATTCATCTATTTTGAAGGGGAGAACCCGTCCAACGGCCACACCCATATTCTGATGGATGTCTACCTTGCCGACCGGTCATACGAATATCGTGGCACCCTTGACGGCGATGGCACGTATGAGGCGGAAGACTATGCGAACATGAGCAACTGGGATAACGGGCAGATGACGGAGGAATACCTGCGGGAAGCTCTGAAGGAGTTCGGGATCCAGATTCCGGAGCAGGCCACCATGACCTATGACGGGCCGGATTGGAAGGGATATTACACCTTTGAAATGGATCAGATCAAGGACGGGGAGGATATGGTGGACGGCACGGTCCGCTGCCAGGTGATGGAGAACGGAGAAATCTTTAAGGTTAAATACGCCATGACGCGGCTGGTCTGGCAGGCGGACGAGCCCATCATCTCCGAGGCGGAGGCCTATGAGCGGCTGCGGCAGGGCCGGTTTTCCGACGGCCAATATTTTGAAGCCACCGACCTGTCCGAGGTCCATGTCTGGTCCTGCACCCTGGACTACATCTCGGACACCAAGGGCTACCGCCAGCCGGTGTATTATTTTGAATTAGCGGAAGCGGGCTCCGTCTTTGTCCCCGCCCTGCGGGATTATCGGGGGCCGTGACCAAGCGAGGAGCGAAGAAGAACGAACATGGACCTGGACGGATCCCCGTTTGGGGATCCGTCCAGGTCCGCTTACGTGACGGAAGGGGCTTCAAGCGGAAGGATCCATCCCGGCCTTGCAACCAGCAGGGTCAGCCTCCCCACAGGGGCAGGAGGGCGAGAGCAGGCAACAAACCGGGGTAGGCTGTTGGCCTGGGCCATCAGCACAGGCAGGGGGGTGAGATGCCTCCCCAGGGTAGCTTACCTATTTCAGCAATTCATGTCCGCCTTATTCACAGATATAGCAGCTGTCTGTTGGCAAGCCAGACGGCTGTATCTACAAGTTTATAAGAGGCGCACATGGTCTTAGGTAGAATTCTATTCAGGTAGCCGGTGTTCTGAGTTCTCCGCCTCAATGGAAAGTTGTGCCTGGTTGGTACTCTCTCCCTTCTTGTAGTGCATTTTGGATACAGCATAAGGACCTTCATGCATAATTAGGCAGATATATACGACATACTTCGTAACAAGCGAAAATGATGTTTAATGCCATAAAAGTAATTGAGGAGAGCGGTTTACTAAAAATCGCTCTCCCCAATTTTTTATGTAGATTGTTGAAAAAAGTCGAGAGCGTCGGTGCGCTGGCCGTTTTGCCACACCTCGAAGTGGAGATGGTTTCCGGTAGATTTCCCGGTGGTGCCTACATAGCCAATCACCTCGCCCTGCTTGACCTCCTGGCCTGCCACCACACAGATGGAGGAACAGTGGGCATACAGGGTTTCATAGGTGTCGTTGTGGCGCACTTTGATGTAGTACCCGTACCCGCCGCCCCAGGAGTCTATCCCGTTGGCGATGGTGACGGTGCCATCCGCAGCCGCAAGGATGGGGGTGCCGCCTGGAGCGCCGATGTCGGTGCCGCTGTGGTAGTCGATCTCCCCGGTAAAGGGATCCGTCCGGTAGCCGAACCAAGAGGTGATGGTGTAGCTCTGAGGCAGCGGCCATTGGAAGATGCCCGTTCCTTCCCAGTTGGTATTGGGGTCTATGATTTGCCCGCCGCCGCTGACGTAACCGCCCAGCAGTTCGGCCCACAGGTTTTCATTTTCCGGCTCTGTCATCAAGGCCAGGTATTCGTTCTGCCGGTCATTGAAGCTGTATTGCTGGGCCATTTCCTCCGGTGTTTTGTGGGTGATGGTGATTTCCAGAATGGTTTCTGTCACCGTTTCCGTGCTGGTAACCTCATTTCCATTCTCATCTGTGGAAGTCACCTCTACAGAACTGCTCTCCGTGCGGGTGGTGTAGCTGATGGCATTCATCTCCCACATGATGCTCCGCAGTTCATCCACTTGGGCATCGTCCAGCGAGGCCACCTGGGAGCCATCTTCTGCGCCCGTCACTTTTGCAGAGAATACCGCAAGGACATCTTCCCAATTAACAGACAATATCCCGTCGTTGGAAGTGACCTCCTGCCTGTCGTGGGGGTTGGCGGCTTCGATCTCCTGAATGCGCGCCTGGTATTCTCCGTTGAGGTCAGCCACCGCCTGTGTCACGCTGGTTCCGGTCCCAGTGGATTCTGAACCGAAGAACAGGCCGAAGCAGGAGCCGACAATCAAAGCAATCAGGCATATCAGCAGGATAATCACCACAGCAATCCAGCCACCGGCAGCGATGGCGGCAATCAGCCCCTTCACTGCCGCGATGGTCGCTTTTATGGCAGTGGCAGTCACCTTAACAGCGGCCTTGACCCCAGTGACCGTCGCTTTCGCTGCGGCTCTGGCGGCATGGGCGGCTGCCTTTGCCGCCTTTGCGGTGGCCTGGGCTGTTCTCTGCGCCACCTTAGCGGATCTCTGTGCGGTCTTGATGCTTTTGGCGCCCTGTTTGACTCCCTTCAGGGTCCTGTTGGCTGTCTTTACCGCTTTTGCAGGCTTCCCCTTGACCCCCCTTCACCACAGCGTTCTTGGTCTTGATTTTGGAGGCCGCACTCTTGGCGGCCTTTCCCGTGTGGGATGCGGCTTTTGAGGCGGGACCCTCGGCCTGCTTGCGAATGCGGGCCACCTCACGTTTCTCCCGCACTTTTTTGGCGGTGGTCTGCGCCAGCTTTTTGCCGCCCCGATAGGTCAAATCCGCCCCCTTCTTGGCAGTGCTCTCCATGCCGGACAGCATCTGATCCCCGGCAGTGTTGGCCGGGGCATTGGAGGACTCTCCCTGCTGGCTGGCAAAGAGCGTTTCCTTTAACTCGGAAACGGATTTCTCCTTGGACTTCAGCCACAAATCCTTCATAGCTGTTTTCGGGGCTTTGGCCGCACTCTCCAGCAGTTTGGGCTTGCCGCCCTCCGGTTTGGTCTTTATTTCTTTCAAAGGCATACCTCCTGCAAAAAAGAATACAGGGGGCCGAAGGAGGCTCCCTGGGAAATGGCAGATTCATGGATGTTACACCCCCCTCAGCGCCTCATCCGGCTTGGTGGTCATCAGCTGGTACAGGCGGGTGCTGCGGGGGAAGCTGTTCTCGAAGGGGACGATGTTCCCAGCGCAGCGGATGAGACCGCAGCCCGCCGACACATTGGTGATGTACCCCAGCTGGGCGTCGGAGATGTGCAGCAGTTTTGCCAGCTCGTCCCGGTCGGTGGGGGATTGGTTCAGGAGGATGAGAAACTCCGAGTTTGCCAGCATGAGGCGGGCGGTATCGGAACGGAGCAGTTCCTCCACATTCTGCGTGAGCCCTGTCACGAGGCCGTTGTACTTGCGGATGCGCTTCCACAGCTTGTAGAAAAAGTCGGCGCTGTACTGATAGCGGAACAGCAGGTAGAATTCGTCCGCAAACACCCAAGTGGTCTTGCCCTTCTTCCAGTTCTGAATCACCCGGTTGAAGATGGCGTCCAGCGTGACCAGCATCCCGATGGGCATGAGCTGCTCCCCAAGTTCCCGGATATCATAGGCGATGATTCTCGCTTTGGTATCCACATTGGTGGGCTGGGCAAAGGTGTTCAAACTGCCGGTGATGAAGAGCTCGGAGGAAAGGGCAAGCCCCCTGGCCTCCGGCTCCGGCTGCTTCAGGAGGGAATGGTACAGATCCTTCAGGGTGGGCACCTCGCCCTGGTAGTTGTTGGCCATGTACTCCCGGTACACATCGTAGGTGCAGCGGTCCAGGATGGATTTTTCCTTGGCGGAAACACCGACCGTGCCCACCAGCTGTTCGAACAGGGAGAGGATGAACTCGGATTTCTCAATCAGCGGGTTGCGCTCATCCCCATAGGCTTTGTCCATGTCCAGCGCATTGATGTGGGTATCGGAAGAGGCCGACACCCGGATTACCTCGCCGCCCAACGCTTCCGTCAGGAAGCCGAATTCGGATTCGGGATCCAAGATGAGAATATCGTCATCGGTGGACAGGGCGATGCTGACGATCTCCTCCTTGGCGGAGAAGGATTTGCCGGATCCGCTGACACCCAAACGAAAGCTGTTCCCGTTGAGGAGTCTGCGGCGATCCGCCACAATCATGTTCTTGGAAACAGCGTTCTGCCCGTAGTAGATGCCGCCGCCCTGGAGGATCTCCTGAGCGCGGAAGGGAATCAGCACCGCAGTGCTCTCGGTGGTCAGGGTACGCAGGGCATGGATCTTCCGCAGCCCATAGGGCAGAACGGTGTCCAGACCATCCTTCTGCTGCCAGCGCAGCGTGCTCATCTGGCACAGATGCTTTCGGGCCACGGTGAGGATGGTTTCGGTATCCGAGTCCAGCTGCTCCTTGGTGTCGGCCAGATGCACCAGCGTCACCAGGCCGAACATCATCCTTTGGTCTCTGTTGGTGAGGTCGTCCAGCATCTCCTTGGTTTCCTTTCGCTGCTGCTCCATGTCGTATGGCAGCACAGCGGAGAAGTTGTTGGCGGCGTTCTGTTTCCGCTGCCAGTTGGCCGCATTGGTCTCCACACCCAGCAGCTTGTTCTGGATCTCCCTCACCGCCTCGTCGGTGGGAACCGGCAGGACGTCGATGGACAGCATGAGGCTGCGGTCCATGTCGCAGAGTTCGGCAATCATGGAGTCTTTGATGTAGGTGGCATAATCCTGCAGATAGAGCACACGGCCCCATCGCTCATCGATGCGGAAGTGGTCCTTCTGAAATTCCATGGAGTCAGGGCAGAGCCAATCCTTGAAGCTGTGGCCCTTCTTCATGTGCTCTCGCAGGTCGAAGGCAAAGGCCGCAGGCTCCGAGCCCTTGAAGAAATCCCGGAACAGCTGCAGCCTGGCGGTGGCGTCCAGTTCCCGCCCCACCGAGGATAGCTGAGACAGGTGATTGATGAGGTCCGTGCCTACACGGGAGAAATAGGTGCGGGCTTCATCGATATTCCGCTTGGCTACCGTGATGGTGATATAGCGGTCCTGCACGACGCTGTTGTTGGTGCCGGTAACCTTGGAGAGCAGCATTTCATTGTACTCCCTGCGGAAATGGTCCAGGTCATCCTCCCGCATGGGGAGCAGCAGGGATTTCTCGAACTGTGCCTTGTCGATCCGCCGGTTGTGGATGGTGATTTTGGCGCTGGCCCCGGAATCCAGAGCGTTGAGGAGCTCTGAATAGTCCAGGAACATGGCGGTCTTATCGTCCTTGCTGGCAATGCTGTAATTGATGTCGGTAAAGGAGAAGGTCTTGGAGAATCGGCTCCCCACCTGAAAAATCCCATCCGGCCAGATGCGCTGGATGGGGATGGCGTCCTGTACGGACTTGGGGATTTTGAATTTCTCTTTTTCCAACTTCGTTGCTTTGGTAAGCGTTTTGATTATAGGCATCCGTCCTTTTCTAAGAGATTGTTGTGTTGAGAATTACCGTTCCTGCCCTTTACGGTGCGGCTTGTGGCTGGCCCGCATGGGCGGATCCAGCGGCAGCAGATGAAGCCCGTTTTTTGCCGCCCACTCCGGCAACTCCTGAACAGTGTGGATGTAGCTTTGGCGCAGTTCATCGAACAGAACCGTCTGCTCCGTGTCCAAATAGCGGATGGTCCAGAAGCTGGAACGCCCGTTGGGAGACACGGCTTTCAGTTTTCCTCCATCCGGCATTCGGAACCGCTCATGGCCCTGCAAGTCCAGAATGGGGATGCCGTTTCGGGCCTCCCTCATGTAGCGATCCAGCGAAAGGAACGAAAAGGCATTTACCCACAACCGGCAGCCTGTGGAGAGAAATGAGCAGACCATCCAGTAGGAGTACCTTCCGGTATTGATGCGAAACCCATGCCGTGTATCGGCACTGGGGTTGTCTTGCAGAAGGCTGTCCGGGTGAGCGGCACAATAAGCACGCAGTTCTGCGGGGCTTTTCAGGATCCCTTGGCGCAGGGTATCCATCATGTCGTTGAAATCGTCGGTGAATTCCGGGGTGTTGAGCCGGGGCGTGCGGTCATGCCAGGAGCTTTCAAACACCGGGGCGCTGGCATTGAGGTTGGCTGTCAGATAGCCGATGCAGCCGGTTTTTTCATTCAGCACACGGTTGCTATGCCCGCCCATGGCGGCGATTTCCTCCGGGAGGATGGAGTGGATGTTCATCTCCATGCCTTATTCCCCCTGTTCTTTCCCAGCTGGTGGCTGGGGCCTGCGGCTTTTGCGCTTGCGGGGAGGCTTCTCTCCCTCCGCAATGGCTTCCTCCATTGCCTCGTAGTAGAGGCTGTCGGATTGAAACACCAGCTTCTTCGGGTACAGGAATTCCGACTTGAACCAGGCCCAGGCCAGCTTTTCCGCAGTCATGCCATGGTACTTGAAAAAGCCGCAGGCGGCAAAGGGCGCAGCCCCAAGGATGCACATCCAGCCCACTTCCTCGCTCCCCACAAAGGGGCGCAGGCCGAAGTAGATGCCCACCGCTACGCCCACCGCCAGAAGGGAGCAGAGAAACTGCCTGGTGGAGAGGCCGAAAAAGATGGACTCCTGGTAATCCCGTATTTCCTTTGGCACTTTTACTTCTATAATGCTTCACTCCTTCCGGCTCACAGGCCCAAGATTTCTTTCACGATGCGGTCACTCATCCGCACGGCGCCTACGAGGACAAGCAGATTGAAAATGAGCTCGCCCACATAACTCCACACGGCGGTCACCGCCGAGACATTGGGATCCACCGCAGGCGGGGAGGTCGCCATGACAGAGAAGATGATGCAGGCCAATGCGATGATGGCCCCTTCCAGACACACCCCGGCATAGGAGCGGAGAAAGTTTTTCCCCACATTGCTGGTGGGTTCCCCCGCAAAGCTGGAGAGCGGAACCGGGGCGATGGCGGTGTACATATAGAGTTTAAACATCCGGCTATACACCGTCAGAATCATGATGAACGACAAAACGGTGATGAACAGGCCGCCTAAGAGGGTCACCGCCCACAGGGGAATCGAGTCCCAAAACCCCACATCGTTGATCTTGTCGATGATTTCCTGGGGCAGGGTCGTGCCGGTGCTCCCCGACAGGCCCGATTGGGTGATGATGGTGGAAACCATACCCTGGACAATGCGGAACACCGCCAGCATCAGATCCAGGCCATAGGTCACCGCCGCCTTTGCCAGGGCGAAGCGAACAAACAGCTTGAGAGCGTGTTCCGGGCGCTTCAAATCGGCCACGCTGGAACAGGTCTTGACTACACCAACTGCAAAGAACAGCACCAGCAGCCCAAGGCCAATGGCTTTCAGTGCGTCGTTGATGTTGAGCATGACGCCCCAAATCCCACCGCCTTTGAAGGTAGCGGGGTCCTGTGTGAGCAAGGTCCAGATTTCGGCCAGCTTGTCGTTCCATGTTTCCAGCGCCGAATTCAGGTTATCTATGATCCAGTTTCCGGCTGGTCACCTCCTTCAGAAAAAATAGGCGGGAGCGCCCATGTGGACGCCCCCGCTGCCGGAACACAGAAACTCAGGCCGTGATGAGGTCGAGGATCTCCTTGGCAAAGGTCACGACCAGGCCGCCCGCAAGGGTGAGAAAACCCTGGGAACGCTGGGAGGGGTCATGGCTCTGGAAGGAGAGGCCCACCTGCACCACGCCCCAGCCCAGCAGAATCAGGCCGATGGCACGGATCAGGGAAAAGACGAAGGTGGAGAGATTGTTCACTACCGTCAGCGGATCGCTGGCGGCAAAGGCAGTGGTAGAAAGGCAGCCGACGCACAGCACGGTAGCTACATAGGCGGAAAACCCGTAACGGCCCTTTCTGCCAAGGGGCAGGGCGCCCTGGGGCTTGTCGTTCTTCTTGTTGTGATTTTTCTTGGAAATCCAATGATGCAGAATATTCTTCAGAAGCATTCCTCCAATTCATTGTGTAGTTTAAGGCTTCAAAAAGTCCTCCGGATCCAGCAGTTCGAAATCCTCGTACTGCTCCGGAGAATAGTCCAAATCGTTTGCGGCGTCTTTCGCCTGGGTGTAATCATAGGGCGGGGCGCCGCCATCTTCCGTGAGCTTGATGTTGGGGTGGCGCATCAGGTCGTACTTATCGTCCAGCATGGGACGTTCCCCACGGACGAACAAAATCGCCTTGCGGTTGTCCAGCATCCGCACTTCATCGGGGGTGAGCAGTTCCCGGCCCGTCTGTTGGTCGTTGATACTGAAGCTGCCGCTTCGCCCACGGCTGTGGCCGTAGGTGTTGGTATCCAGCGTTTCCTTGCCCATGAGCTCGGAAACATACTTGTGGGTCTCCTTTTCATTGCCGCCCAAGTAGAGAAACTCGTCGCACAACCCCACCAGGGACTCCCACTGCTCCTTGAACAGTGCCTTGATCTGCGCCATGTTCTGCGCGATGTAGCTGCAGAATATGGCACGGCTTCTCATGGTGGAGAGCCAAGGCAGGAAGTTGTCCGTAGGCAGGGCGATGTTGGGGGCTTCATCGATGAGGAGATGCACCGGCATCGGCAGGCGGCCCTTGTATTTCC
>ERZ779866.4440-NODE-4440-length-10393-cov-3.676340_pt1 | contig 10393 bp, 10 predicted proteins | sample MGYA00511248_ERZ779866 | MGnify/ENA primary metagenome ERZ779866 (study PRJEB29588, sample SAMEA2155758) | human gut metagenome | biome: human gut; feature: human-associated habitat; material: faeces | place: Denmark | collected 2008/2010 ... | reverse complement strand
ATTTATGAGAAGCTATTCCCTTGTAAAACGCCTGGCGAAATGGGCAATCGGCCTTGGTCTGACGATCTCATTGGCGAGCGCAACCATTGTATTTTATGTTGCTTACGATGATGCGCGCGAGCAACAGGATGATCTTTTAAAAGAGGTCGCCTGGATGCTTGCTCGTTTGGAATTGACCGCGAAAAACCCCCAGACGTTATGGATGAATAACAGGGACTTTGAACAATGGTTTGCCAACACCCAATCAGTCAATCAAGTCACGAAAGCCGGCACAATTGTTTTTGTTCGAACATTGCATGATGAAGGCCAAACTCTCAGAGTCGTCTTTGATAGAGACCTACCTAATGGCGCACAAACTCTTCGGATTGGAAACACTCAGTTTCGTGTTTATGTTATGGCGCTTTCCAACGGTCGACACATTGCGGTGGCACAAGATAGTCAAGAAGCGCAGTCCTTGGCGTTCTCCAGTGCAGCTTCTGCTTTAATACCGCTTTTTGTGTTTGAAGCCATATTATTTGTTTTTCTTGCTCTCCTCTCATGGATCATCATGAAACCGATCAACCGACTTGAGCGAGAACTTTTTGAGCGTCAACCAGATGATTTAAAAAAGATAGAAATAGTCGGCTTACCGAAAGAATTGAATTCTTTAGTCAATGAAATCAATAGACTGTTTGACAAAATTCATCATTTTCAAATACGAGAATCTAGATTTACTGCCGATGCCGCTCATGAGTTGCGCACTCCTTTGGCCTCCCTATCACTTCAAATTGAACGATTGGAAAAACTTCCACTCAGTGATGAAGCCAAAGGACAGATCTCAGTCATCAGACAATCTGTTGACCGAACGAACCGAATGGTTAATCAGTTGCTCTCATTGAAACGAGCACAAAATCATACAGAGCAAACCAATCGCACTCAGGCAAACCCAAGTCACGTCCTTGCTAGTGTCATTGAGGAATTATGGCCTGAAGCCGAAGAAAAAAATATCGAGATTGATGTACAAGACTTTGACAAATTGGATCCTTTGGCTGAAGGGAAAGTTTTTCTCTCAAAAGACAACCTCTTCACAATTTGGCGAAATCTTATCGAGAATGCGATTCGCTACAGTCCTACTCGAAGCACGGTGACCATTCGACTAATGAGTCTAAAACCGTTTTCATTTTTTGTTTGCGATACAGGGCCGGGTATTTCAGAGGAAAACCGTGAACGGGTTTTTGAACCTTTTTATCGCGAGTCTGGACAATCTATACCCGGAACTGGATTGGGATTAGCTATTGTGAAAACAATCTGTGAACAAAATCACCTAACCATCCGGCTAGATTGGACGGATCCCATATCAAAATCCGGACTAAAGGTGACTGTCACGGAAATTAGATAACGTAACACCATTTGCCAAAATGGCAAGGATTCTGCACTTATCTAGTATCCATCTTGTTAAGCATCATGAAAACTTTTGCATTTTAAGGGGTTGGTCCATGTATGACTTTTCCCTCATTTTAGATTTTTAAGTGTTGTTTCAGCAAACATATCAGGGCATTAAGAGTGGTCATGGTATCAAAAAACACCATTTAGCCGAAATTCGATTTTGTACCATGATAGCTCATTTCAGTACTATGTTTAATACCATGATTTTTCTGCTTCATACTTCTTTGTTCTGCTTCATTCTTCTACATAAAAGATAAGAAAAAGGTTGAAAATCAAATAATTGACTTCAACCTTCTTCTTTAGTTTTCACCTAGTTTCTCTAGGTTTGATTATTCCCATTCTATCGTGGCTGGCGGTTTACCGGAAATATCATATACAACACGGTTAATACCGCGAACTTCGTTGATAATGCGATTGGAAACCTTACCCAAAAGGTCATACGGTAAATGTGACCACTGAGCAGTCATAAAATCACTGGTTTCAACAGAACGCAAGCTCACAACCCATTCATAGGTACGACCATCGCCCATAACACCCACGCTCTTGACAGGAAGGAAGACCACAAAAGCTTGGCTGACTTTGTCGTATAGACCAGCGGCACGCAATTCTTCAATGAAAATAGCGTCCGCTTCACGCAACAGATCAGCATACTCTTTCTTAACTTCTCCAAGAATACGCACTCCCAAGCCAGGTCCAGGGAACGGATGACGGTAAACCATTTCAGCCGGCAAACCGAGTTCAACACCCAATTCGCGAACCTCATCCTTAAAGAGATCGCGCAACGGTTCAAGCAACTTCAAGTGCAGCGTATCGGGCAAACCACCCACATTGTGGTGACTCTTGATAGTCTTCGCCTTCTTCGTTTTAGCTCCAGCTGATTCAATGACATCAGGATAAATTGTGCCCTGAGCCAGCCACTTAGCGCGAGAAAGCTTTGACGCTTCTTCTTGGAAAACCTCCACAAACAAGCGACCAATGATCTTTCGCTTCTGTTCAGGATCGGTGACTCCTGCCAAAGCGGTCATGAAACGATCTACCGCATCGACAACAATAAGCTTTAAGCCCATGTTCTTTTCGAATGTTTCGCGTACTTGCTCACGTTCATTCTTACGCAAAAGGCCATTGTCAACGAATACACAAGTCAACTGTTCACCAATTGCACGGTGAATCAGAGCTGCGGCAACCGAGGAATCCACACCGCCGGACAAACCGAGAATAACCTCTTCATCACCAACTTTTTCGCGGATCTTGGCAACCGCTTCGTCAACGTAATCACCCATAATCCAGGATGGTTCAGCGTGACAAATATTGAGCACAAAGCGATTAAGAATTTCCCGACCTTTGAGTGTGTGCGTTACTTCTGGATGGAACTGAACGGCATAAAAACCACGAGTTTCATCGCACATGCCAGCAATCGGACAAGAAGGCGTAGAACACATCACCTTGAAGCCTTCAGGCAATTGGGTCACTTTATCACCGTGACTCATCCACACCTTTAGCATTGACTCGCCGGCTTCATTTTTGAAATCTTCTATTCCTTCAAAAAGCTTTGAATTACCGTGTGACTTCACTTCGGCATAGCCGAATTCACGCTTACCGACACCGCTTTCAACCTTGCCACCCAACTGCTGGGCCATTGTTTGCATACCGTAACAGATGCCGAGCACTGGAACGCCGGCAGTAAATACCGCCTGACTGGCTTGATCCGTGTTCTCTTCATATGCGCTCAAATGCGAGCCAGAAAGAATAATGCCTTTCGGGTTAAATTCACGAATGAAGTCTTCGGATACATCATTGGGATGAACTTCGCAATAGACGTGAGCCTCACGCACGCGACGGGCGATCAACTGTGTTACTTGCGAGCCGAAATCCAAAATCAAAATACGATCATGACTCATGAGGAGAGTTCCATCAAAAAATAAAATCCAATTATAAAAGCGCGAGTGAGTCAGACACTACGCTCGCGCTCTTAGTATTCAATCCTACCGAATTATTGTTCCTGACGGTAGTTCGGAGCTTCCTTAGTGATTCTCACATCATGGACATGAGATTCACGCCAACCGGCAGCCGTGATTTCCACGAATTCCGGACGGGTACGCATTTCTTCAATCGTGCGGCAACCACAATAGCCCATTGAAGAGCGCAATCCACCGATCATTTGGTAAACGATTTGAGACAACGGTCCCTTGTACGGCACCATGCCTTCAATACCTTCCGGAACAAACTTGCTGATGTTGCCAGAGTTGTTATCTTGGAAATAGCGGTCCGCAGAACCTTGGGTCATGGCACCAAGGCTACCCATGCCACGATAGCTCTTAAAGGAACGACCTTGATAAAGAACTACTTCACCAGGAGCCTCATCCGTACCGGCAAACATGCCGCCCATCATAACAGCATAAGCGCCGGCAGCCAAAGCTTTGGCAATATCGCCCGAGAAGCGAATACCACCGTCAGCAATCAAAGGCACTCCGGTATCCTTCAAAGCTTCAGCCACATCCGAAACCGCTGTAATTTGCGGAACACCCACACCGGCAACAATACGTGTCGTACAGATGGAGCCCGGACCAATGCCGACCTTCACACCGTCAGCGCCGCAATCCACCAAAGCGCGAGCAGCTTCAGCCGTTGCGATATTACCACCGATCACTTGCAAGTCAGGATAATTCTTCTTCACCCAAGCGACACGATCCAACACGCCTTGAGAATGACCGTGAGCCGTGTCAACAACAATAACGTCCACACCGGCTTCAAGCATCAGCTCAATACGCTCTTCCGTGCCGGCACCCACGCCAACGGCGGCGCCCACAAGGAGACGACCGTGAGCATCTTTAGCAGCATTGGGGTGTTCGCCCGCCTTGATAATATCCTTGACCGTCATCAACCCTGTCAAGTTGAAATCTTTATCAACGACCAACACACGTTCAACACGATGTTGATGCATGAGATGTTTAGCGTCATCGAGGCTGGCGCCTTCACGCACTGTGACCAAACGGTCAGCAGTTGTCATAATCTGAGAAACGGGAATATCCATGCGCGTTTCAAAACGAAGGTCACGGCTGGTTACCATACCGAGAACACGACGACCATCGACCACGGGCAAACCGGAAATGTGGCGCTCACGGCTCACACGAAGCACCTCACCAACAGTCATATCCGCCGTCACGGTAATCGGATCAGAAACGATCCCTGCTTCATGACGCTTCACACGGGCCACCTCAGCTGCTTGCTGCTTCGGACTCATGTTTTTGTGAATGAAACCAAGACCACCTTCCTGCGCCAAGGCAATAGCTAAACGAGACTCCGTGACGGTGTCCATAGCAGCGGAAACCATCGGGATATTCAACGTTAACTTACGGGTGATTTGAGTTTTGAGTTCCGTTTCACGGGGAAGCACCACAGAGTGGGCGGGGACGAGCAAGACGTCGTCGAAGGTAAGAGCCTTCTGTCTAATGCGCATGTTAACCTCTGTCGAAAAAGTGGGAAAATAATCGGCCATCGCCTCATTGCGAAGCGATAAAAAGATTAACGCCGTATTCTACCCTAAAAATGGGCTTACCTGTCAAATTTTAAAGAAAAAAATCAAAATAGACGGTGCTGACTGCCATTTCGTCCACCCATTAGCGGGCTATCAGATTTTCGATTCTTTTCTTCACGCAAGCGACGTGCCTCCTTCGGATCCACTGTAAGCTCTGGCAAAATCTCAACGCGATCACCCTCCTTGAGAAGGGTGTCCGCATCAACCAAAACATTCCAGACCGCCACACGATCTGCAGCAGCCAACGAAAAGCCCGAGGCTTTCAATGCCTCTTTAACCGTCGCCCCTTCTGACAAAGAGACCTTAATTGTTTTAAGTTTGTCATGCCTGACCAACACAACCGTAATATCCATGGGGGCAACCTTTCTCTTTGACCCAATTACTACTGAAACAGATTTTAATGAAAAGATTTCCTTAACTTTGCTCATACTCTGACTTAGGAACATCTGAGACATTGATTATTTTGACTCATATCAAAAACCAACTTAGTTGTTTTTTTCAACCGTTTTGTCGACAAAAAGAGTCAAAAAGAGTTTATCTGGTTGATTTCACAATATTTTTTAAACTTAAGTAAAACACCTTATTAAAACCGAAAGAAAAAGAGCATAAACGTTGCCCCTGCTATTTCACAACTTGTCATTGGACGATGGGAAAACCAATAATTTATTGATTTATAAAAAATAATGATCACAGAAAAGAAAGCGCCATAAGTTGACCAATCACACAACCAGAACAAAAGAAATCCAGCAGGAATTCTCAGCAACCTGTTGTAGACTGCTCCGAATCTAACTCTTTTAATTTTTTAATCATTATGAAAAAACTTCTTAGCGCTTTACTCATCGCGGCATGTGGCTTCAATTCAGTTCAAGCAGCAACTATCCTTGTCGGAACGGACGCTGGCTATGCTCCTTATGAATTCAAGGACCCAAAAACTAACGAAATTGTTGGCTTTGACATGGATTTGATCAATGCGATTGCTAAAGCAACAGGCAATGAAGCGAAAATTCAAAATATGCAATTTGCCGGCATCATTCCTGCTTTGCAAACCAATATGATTGATGTGGCAGCAGCCGGCATGACCATTACTGAAGAACGGAAAAAGCAGGTTGCCTTCTCTGACCCTTACTACGATGTGGGTGGTCTGATAATGGCGGTTCAAACAAAGAATGCCGACAAGTACAAAACGCTCGATGACTTGGTTGGCAAGCGCATCTGTGCTCAAATTGGCTCTACGGGTGCCTTGTTAGCAAAAGAAGTTAAAGATTCCAAGTTAGTTGCCTTCGACCAAACGGGCGAGGCCTTCATGGAATTGAATATGGGAGGATGCGAAGCCGTACTTGTTGACCGCAGTGTCACCGAATATTACCTAGCGCACCGCAAAGTTACCGGTGTCACGCTTGTCCCTCATCTTTACACTCATAAACAAAACGGTTTTGCCATTCGCAAAGACAACACAAAGATGATCGACATCATTAATACCGGCTTGAAGAAAATTAAAGAAAGTGGAGAATACGATCGCATTTACGAAAAATGGTTCGGCAGAAAACCTCAATAGATAGTTAATGACCAGTAAAGCTCAACACCATCCAAACGGATGGTGTTTTTATTTGGTTTCGCAAAAACAATAATTGGAATTGCTACAATCACCTCCTATTAGAACAAAAGAGAAAACAACGTGGCCAATATTGTTAATCGCAAAGCGTTTTTTGATTACTACATAGAAGAAAAGCATGAAGCCGGTATGGTGCTTCAGGGGTGGGAAGTCAAATCCATTCGAGAAGGACGAGCTCAAATTAAGGAAGCTCATGTCATTGTCCGCAATGGAGAGCTTTTCCTACTCAACGCTCATGTCACCCCTTTAAAAACCGCGAGCACCCATGAAAGGCCGGATCCGACGCGCTTACGCAAATTATTAATGCATGCTCGTGAAATCAATAAACTTATCGGAAAAGTTGAGCGTTCCGGTTATACGCTGATTCCTTTGGACATGCATTTTTCCAAAGGTCGAGTCAAATTGACGGTGGGCTTGGCTAAGGGTAAGAAGCAGTATGAAAAAAGAGCCGATGAAAGTAAAAAACAATGGGAACGTGATCGCGAACGCTTGATGAAAACCAAAAATCGATAAACTATCAACCCCAAGAGAGCTAAGCCCTCTTGGGACAGTATGTCGACTAACCCAGATTTTTCGTTAAATCTGGGTTAATTGTTACAGGTTTCCTTGAGCATCCACTTGTTCGCCCTTATTCGTACTTTCTTCATCATCCTTGGCGCTTGGATCGCGGAACTTCACCTCATAGCCAACAAGAATTTCCGTCCAACGCTTCAAAAGCGCGAGCATCTCCGGCGCGGGAACCTCGCCCAGAGGCTCGATGCCTTTTTTAGCCAACTCGTAAAGCGTGTTATAGACTTCCGCCATAAACACCGCAAAGGCCGAATAAATAAGTGTCGTGTTATCTTCAGGAAGTTTGCCACCGGCGGCTTGGGCTAATTCTTCGCCTAACTTAAAAAGCAAGTTGCCCGCCACACCATTCGGGTACCATTCAGGATCAACCTCAAACTGTGAGTTTTGACCGGAAAACGTGGCACCCAACCAATTCATCGTTTTGCGATCAATTTCGTCCAATTTTTCCTCAGTTAAACGACCGGCTTCCTGCTCTTGCACTCGATGAGCCATATCCATCATGAATTGACCCAAAATGGCACCCGTGATGTTCGGATGACGAAGCGGTTGCTTGCCGCAATCACTTGCGCAACCTTCACAGTGTCCGTTGCATGCCATAAGTTTTACTCCTTTGTTTTAAAATCACCCGCAGTTGGCGCTCCTGTCAACCGCAAAGTCCATAAATCGATAAAAGCCTCAATTTGAGGGTTGTTTTCTATTCCATCCCTAGCCACTTCCGAAGTTTTTAACACCACGAAGATCTCGGAAACGAAATAGGCGAATGTGGCAAAAAGAAACGCCTCATCGTCTGATAAATCCACACCGGGATCCAGCATTGCGATGTCACCTCCAAGTGACTCCCTTAAATACTGCGCCAAGTGTATTTCATTAAATTCAGTTTCGCTGGAAAAAGAGGCATTTTTACCCGTGAAGGTATCGTACAGCCAAAGCGCTAAATTCAGATTTGCCTCTTCCAACTCCTCTAGCGTCATAGCGCCGGACAATACGTGCCTGACTCGATTCCAGGTGTTATTGACCGCCTGCATCACCACACGACGCGCAACCGGATACGCTGAAATATTGGGAGGAAGCTCTCTCTTTGTCGCGTAACGCAACGGGCAACTCATCAATCTCGCCTCAAATCAATTGGATCAGACTCTCTGAGCCCCAACATACGCTCGGCCCACATCTTGCACAATCGCTTGCCTTCGAGCTGGAAGCGCTCAGCAGAAGAGTCCCCAGTGGCAGACTTGATGAGCATGTATGAATCACAAATAAACTCAAAGGCAGCCGCCTGCAAGATACCTCGGGAATCTTTTAAATCATCGGCGGACACGCCCACCGCCTCAAAGCGATCTTTCAAGATAATTTTCAAGTACCCGGCCAAAGGATCGCCCGTCCAATAAGGTTTGGGTACAAACTGATCATTTTTACCAGCAAGCACAGCCGACAAAAAAGCCGCTGACTGCTTATCCATCGCAATTGCCTCTTCTTTTTTCAGAGAATGCTCTGCCACCATCTTATACCGACGCAAAACATCGTAGAGCACCACCTCAAAAAGTTCGTTCAACACGCCGACATCATTTAATGAAAATTTTTCATCTACTTTTTTTTGATTTTGCTCTGGCATTATGCATTCCCTAAAAAATAACGGACCCAGTCAGCAACTAAAGCATCACGCTGTAAATCAAAAACCTCTTGACTCACATTTTGCTCACCGCAGGAGACATAAATGTTAAAAAATTCCTGAATCATCAATGAAAAAGCGACGGGAATAAAACCTACGGGATGCTCCACAGTTGAAAAAAGATCGGCCTTATCCTGATAACGTCCCCTCAGCGCCTTTCCTAAACGACGTCCCAACGGTTTACCACTATTTTGCTTACTGACAAGACAATTTGGCACCGATCCTTTGAAGACAGCCGTCATGAAAAGTATTGCTTCAGAGGTATGGCTCATCAACTCTTCAGAGTCTTTGCTCTCATTGAACGCTTCTAAAAGATTATCCAAAAACGAGTCAAAAAATGATGCCAACATCGCGGGATCATCCAAATTGACCATTGCCATTTGACGCTCTAATTCATTGGCCATAAATCATTCCCAGGGTAATCGTTTCACTTGCGGAATTCTAACAAAATTAGGGCACCCAAAATGAGTGCCCCTGCTTGAGCGAATTATGAACCGCGAACTTGCTCTTCTATGGCTTTCACAGTCTTTTTCCCTATTGTCTGTGCTTGCATTTTAGGATCTGTTTTCCTCATGATTGTCATCGCAGAGGCGATCATGCTGCCCATATCTCCCATATTGGCAGGCAACAACACGGTGTTTGTTTCTTTAGCCACATTGGAAAAAGCGTCAACATAACGTTCCGCCACTTTGAGGTTTACCGCATCCATACCACCCGGGGTTTGACTGGCCTCTGCAATTTGACGAATAGCTTCAGCCGTTGCTCTCGCGATCGCCAATGTCGCGGCTGCCTCACCTTCGGCCTTATTAATTGCTGCCTGTTTTTCACCTTCAGACTCAGCAATGGCAGCCTCTTTTGCTCCGGTTGCCAAATTAATCTGCTCTTGCTTTCTTCCTTCGGAGGCAGCCACCACGGCACGTTTTTCGCGTTCAGCCGTAATCTGTTGCTGCATTGCCTGCAAAATAACGGCCGGCGGCGTTAAATCTTTAATTTCATAGCGGAGAACTTTGACGCCCCAATTAAGCGCCGCTTCATCGATGGCACTCACCACGGACTGATTAATGAGATCGCGTTCTTCAAATGTTTTATCCAACTCCATCTTGCCGATAACACTTCTTAGCGTGGTCTGAGCCAACTGAGTAATCGCGATAATGTAATTGCTTGTGCCATAGCTCGCTCGCTTCGGATCAGTCACTTGGAAGAAAAGCACACCGTCAACCGACAACTGGGTGTTATCTTTGGTAATGCACACCTGGCTTGGAGTATCCAATGGGATTTCTTTCAAAGAGTGCTTATAGGCAACACGATCCACAAAAGGAATAACAACATTTAATCCCGGTGAGAGAACGGCATGAAATTTGCCAAGGCGCTCAACGATCCACGCCGATTGCTGAGGAACCACTTTGATAGCTTGAAAAGCAAACACAATCGCCAGAACTGCCAACACTAACGTAAAAGTCATAAAGCCGCTCATGTTGAACTCCTTTTGCCGTAATCCAATTAAACCTTTTGCAATACCAAAATGTTACCCTCAACGGAAACAATCCGATGCAGGCCAGGCTGCGGTTGCGCAGAGTTTTCTGCC
>ERZ779866.4434-NODE-4434-length-10399-cov-23.449536_pt1 | contig 10399 bp, 9 predicted proteins | sample MGYA00511248_ERZ779866 | MGnify/ENA primary metagenome ERZ779866 (study PRJEB29588, sample SAMEA2155758) | human gut metagenome | biome: human gut; feature: human-associated habitat; material: faeces | place: Denmark | collected 2008/2010 ... | reverse complement strand
CGGCGGATACGATAGGCATGGTGTTCATCGCGGTCATCCCGGCGCTCATGCTGGTGTTCGGCCTCGTGGTCTGGCTCACGCGGAGGCACAAGTGATGAAGAAAACGCTGATTATCCTGGGCTGCTGTGTGGCGCTGCTCCTGCTGCTTCTGGGTGCCGCCCTGCTGCTTGCAAACGGCGGCGAAGAGGCTCCGGAGGAGACTGCGGAGAGCCTCAGCCTGATGGACAGGCCCGGCTCGGAGGTGGCCTCCGTCAGTGTGAAAAACGCCTCCGGCGAGTATACCGTCACCCGGGATGGAGACGCGCTGACCGTACACGACATACCCGCCAAGCTCGTGAACATGGACTATGTGGACATGCTGCTCGACGAGGCTTCGGTGACCGGCACGGCCAATATCATCATGGCGGCTGTGATGGCCAAGGGTTTCACGACCATCTACAACGCCGCGTGCGAACCTTACATCCAGCAACTGTGCCTGATGCTCAACCGCATGGGCGCACGCATCTCGGGCATCGCCTCGAACCTGCTCACCATCGAGGGTGTCCGGGAGCTGCACGGCACCGAACACACGCTGCTGCCCGACATGATCGAGGTCGGCAGCTTCATCGGCCTGGCAGCCATGACCCGTTCGGAGCTGACGATCCGCAACGTTTCGTTCGAGAACCTGGGCATCATCCCCGCCCAGTTCGCCCGCCTGGGCATCCGCTTCGAACAGCACGGCGACGACATCTACATTCCCCAACAGGAGCACTACCGCATCGAGAACTTCATGGACGGCTCGATCATGACCATCGCCGACGCACCCTGGCCGGGCCTCACGCCCGACCTGCTGTCGGTATTCCTCGTGGTGGCCACCCAAGCCAAAGGCTCGGTGCTGATTCACCAGAAGATGTTCGAAAGCCGCCTGTTTTTCGTCGATAAGCTGATCGACATGGGGGCCCAAATCATCCTCTGCGACCCCCATCGCGCGACGGTGATCGGACATGACCACCAGATGCGGCTGCGGGCTACGCGCATGACTTCGCCCGACATCCGTGCGGGTGTGGCGCTGCTGATCGCGGCGATGAGCGCCGAAGGTACGAGCACGATCCAGAACATCGAACAGATCGACCGCGGTTACAAGGACATCGACGGACGCCTCAACGCCCTCGGAGCCCGGATCACCCGGGTCGAAGAGTAACGACCGGCCGGTGTCCGGAATAAGGAAACGAAGCAAAGTTGTAATAATATGTTTTTGGAAAATGCCAGCCAGAAAGGTTGGATCGAAGTGATATGCGGCTCGATGTTCTCGGGCAAAACCGAGGAGCTGATCCGCCGCCTGAAGCGGGCCGAATTCGCCCGCCTGCGGGTCGAAATCTTCAAACCCCGCATCGACGTGCGATACTCCGAAGAGGAGGTCGTTTCGCACGATGCCAGCGCGATCCGCTCCACGCCGGTAGATTCGGCACAGAATATCCTGCTGATGACCTCGGACGTCGATGTCGTGGGCATCGACGAGGCGCAGTTCTTCGACCAGGGACTGGTGGAGGTCTGCCGGCAACTGGCCGACAGCGGGGTGCGGGTAATCGTGGCGGGCCTCGACATGGACTTCACGGGCAAGCCCTTCGGACCGATGCCGGCGCTGATGGCTACGGCGGAGTACGTAACCAAAGTACACGCCATCTGCGTACGGTGCGGCAACCTGGCGCACCATTCGCACCGCCTGACCAACGACGAAAAACAGGTGATGCTCGGTGCGCAGGACTCCTACGAACCGATCTGCCGCCACTGTTTCGCCGAACTGCGGAAAAAAGAGCGGGAATAAAAGGCATCTGCCCGTTAAAAATCCGGACCTTTTCCGGACCGTACGCTTCCGAAGCATACAACTCGATACGTCAATCCCCTCCGCAAGAGGGGATTGTTCTTCGGATAAACGCAACCGAAAAATCAATATCCGGAATTTCCAAGCGACAGAAAAAACAGAGAATACTTCGCACGAGGCGCAGAATATACTCAACATCAGCCGACAGTGCATAACCCGATCGGCAGGTTATACGCCCGAATATACCGGAAAATTCACGATTTTCGCATCCGACCGCCGCATACCCACAGCCTTCGCCGCAGTGTCGCCTACACTCGTATTGCCGTCATATCCTCCGCAAAAACATATCAAAAAGGGACCGGCTCTGAATAGAGCCGGTCCCGCCATTCAATAAAGATTCGGAGCCTTTTCACCCGGCGATTTTCCGGTTATCTTCTTCCGCTCCTTCCCCCGCAGGAAGAAAACCTGAAACAATCGCCGTCCACGATGCGGTTATTTCGTCACATTCACAACGATCTGCGCCGTACGTTCGCCGAACGTATAGACATATTTCACCGGAATCGTTACGGTAATCTCCTTCATCAGTTCCAGATCACCGCCTTCGACTACCGTAAGAACATGACTCTCCGCATCGAACTTCACACGGCCGTCGGGGATGGAAACCACCGCCTCGCCATATTCGATGGTTGCGGCTACCGCCGTATTGGTATTCTGCGCATTTGTCGAACCATCGAATACATTCACGTCATTGACCGCCTTCAATGTAAGCAACGTAGCGACATCCAGCGTTACATCTTCATCGACTTTGGCGACGAGTTTTCCGGTTTCGACCGCAATCGTCGCGTCAGCGATCGGATCAGCGATCGATACGGTAAAGGTCTTCGGCTCGCCCAACGCCTTGCCACCATACATCACCTGGGCGGTAACCACGATCGACAATTCGTCGCAGGTACCCCAATCGAGTGTCGCATCCGTGATGACAGCCCCTTCTGCCTGGGTCGCATAAACGACCTTTGCTTCTGCCGGAGCATCTTTTGCGATGTACCAGGTTTTCGACAGGTCGAATGCATCGATCTGCAGCGTGCTGCCTTCGATCTTCATTACGGCCTGGGCACGATCGTCGTCCGAAAGCGACGATCCGCGCAGCAACTCGATTTCGGGAGCCGTAACAGTCACGTGCAGGACAGCTTCGAACGTAAGTACGGGATCGGCAGTCGTAAAGAGGTTCTTCACGGTGTAGGAAACATTCAGAGCCGCAGCTTTGCCGAAGACAAAGTTGATGTTCTTACCGCTCGCTCCGACCGTCGCATAGTTGCCGGCTTCATCCTTCACCATGTCGCTCGTCCAGGAGAGCTGCATGAACGTTTCCTCTCCGAATTGCGCCCGGGCCGTCTGATCCAGACTCTCCCAAAGGAGCGCACGGAATTCTTCGACGGCGATGTGATGGCCCGTCGAGGATGCCGCATTATACGGCAATTCGAGCGTTTGCTCCAGCATTGGAATTTCAGGAATACCCGTTACGGATACGGGGATCGTAATCGTTACGACGGTCTTATCGTCGTTGGTATAAACGGCTTTTACGACATATTCAGCACTCTGTGCCAGATCGCCGACCAATTTCAAATCGACCGTTTGCACATCCGTATCATAGGTCGGAGTAGCCGGCAATTCGATCGACGGGACGATCTCCGATACAAGCTCCGTACCCCGGTAAAGTTCGACAACCAGATTCTCATTATCCTTGAGCGCATTATACTGAACGGCAGAAAGCATACCCTTATCCGGAGTCAGCACAAGTCCTTTCGCCTCATACGTATCGTCGGAGGTAGCGGCAGCATACGTCCACATCACTTCGGATTTCGGCGTGGAAAGTTCGACACCGTCGGGTGCGATGGAGAATTTATTCACGGCACCGGCTTTCACTTCGAGCGAAAATCCCTCTTCGTCGAGCAATGCATAAGTCGCAGCAGCGGTTACTGTCTGTCCGATCAACGCAGTTTCCGACTCGGCAACAGCGAATGTAAGCGCCTTTCCATCGACGGCATACAACTCCTCGCTACCCGGATCACTGAAGGTAAATTCCGCCGACGCCGATACCAGCGCCGCCAGATCCACGGTCCAATTATTAGCTTCGGCAGCCTCTGCGAGCGGCAGGATCGTTTCACCGTCCTTATACATGACCGTATATCCGGCCAACACGCCATGAACCTCTTTGTCCGTATATTTTACTTCGGTAGTCACCTCGTCGGTATATTCGACGTATTCGCCCTCATTCTCGGCATCGGCCCGGGCCAACACGAAATTCGTCACAGGGATCTGAATACCCGCTTTGGCATAGGCGGTTCCGATAAAAGCCGACGTAAAGTCCGTTTCGAAATCGTTCGATTCGCCTTCGCTCAACGCCGAACCATCGACATGGAGAGCGACCATTTGCGTCTTGCCGGCCTTTTCTGCGGAAACATAATCGTAATCCGTCGTAGCGACAATGGTAAATTCGCCGGTCGTTTCATCGATGTCCTTGATCTCTTCGATCGTAAAACCGGCCGCCGCACGCGTTCCGACCTCTTCGGTTATGAGCGACATGGCCTCCGTATTGGCATATTTTTTCACAGCACGGGCCGGCGTCATACGGAATCGCAGAGTCGCGATCTGCTCGCCTTCCTCACTGGGACGCAAATAAAGATTCCGGTACTCGGTTTCGTGCGTAACTTCGTTCTCACGGGACAACACGATATACTGCTCCCCGTTGCCGAAATAGATCAGACCGTCCACATAATCCGGCAGGTAAACGATCGACTGGATACGACTACCGAGCAAACCGACATTGGCCTCCAACGTCGCCAGGTAATTCTGAAATTCCTGGTCGAGCTGGTCTTTGGAAATCACGAGCGAACCGTTGTTTTCCCGGATCAGTCCCTGGATCTTTTCAGTCAGCGCACTGGCCTCCTTGTCCAGTTCCTCCATAACCGATGCGATCGCCTGCGTGGAAACCTGCCCCAACAGGTTGTCGCCCAATGTCATCTGGTCCATATAAACTGCCAGTTCATCGCCCAGCCATTTATTGATCGAGCTGCCGGCCGTCTCGAGTTCGGCCTTGATAGCATCGGCGATCCACTGCGAGGCGGCGGTTTCGATCTGGCTCACCTGACTGTCGGTCAGCTCTCCACCGGCAGCCTCGAAACCATTGTCCGACAGGTAAGATTCGATGAGCTGCGTCACTTCGAGCGAAAAACCTGCGGCATCCTTTTTGAGTTCAATCATATTTTCCAGCGTTTCCTGAACGCTCTCCAGTGTTTCCTGGGTAGCGTAAATACCCGCTATTTCTTCCAGAATACCCGATTTCAGACTGTTCAGGTTCTCCTGCAAGGCCCCGTCGGCGAGTGAAGATTCGATCGCTGCGACGATCTTCGCAGCCAGATCGCTGTCTTTGACACATCCTTCGATCTGGGTTTGCAACGAAGAAATATCGCTCTTTTTCGCAAACCCGGAAAAATCGATCGCTTCGAAAGCGGCCTGGGTCCGTTCCAACGCCGCAATACGATTCTCGAAACCGTTGAGCTCGACAACCGCCCCCTTCAGATCTTCGACATCATTACGCAAGGCGTCGATGTCGTCATCGTAATCCTTACAACCTGCGGTAGTCAGCACGCTCCCGCACAGAAGTAAGAACAGAAACTTCACAAATAGTGTTTTTTTCATAATTGATAAGTGTTTTGAAATGAGTTCATATACTATATATATTTTATTATGAGCGTATTAACTCTCCGAAAGCGTATCATATATGATACGCACGGTGCAAATATATATATAAATATTTGTACGACAAAAATTTTCATTGAAAAAGTTAAAATGACAATCAACTACCAGGAAGAGATAAAATTTATCTCGAATAAAATCAGAGAGTTAAGGAAGGAAAAACAAATGACTGTACAAGAACTCGCATACCGCTGCGACATGGAAAGATCCAATATGAGCCGCATCGAATCCGGACGCACCAACCTTACGGTAAAGACCATGTGTATCATATGCAATGCACTGAACGTCAATCTTCGTGACATCATCCGTTAAAGCGAATAAATACCTATATTATATTAAACCCGATCCGACCAGCCGACCGCCAGAGAACGGCGCTGTTTCTTAAAATCTTTCACCAAATACCATATCTTTCATGATTCCGGCGCTCCTATCGAAAAATCGGTATTTTCGATTGTACGTATTTCGTCCGTATCTTTGCGGGAAATACCGTTCGAACAAACGCCGAAAACCGATGGTTGGAGCGGATAATGGGAACACTTGCAATCCCGGTCCCGCAAGAAACAGAAAAACCGGAAATTAAGTTTTGGCGCTGCGCTTACCTTTCGCTATCTTTGACATAGTTTTAGATAGGATGCGCCTCGGAAAAACGGGAACAAGTTCCCGTTTTCTCTCGGCTTTCACTATCTTTGTAGAAGAAAAACGCGGCTCGGACCGACTCGCGAAAGTTGTCTGAAAACGGATCAAGGTACTTCCGAAAAGAATACCGGATCTTTCACCGGACAAAAACAATATCGGCGAAGGCATGCGACCGACATAAACGAAACGACACAAGCCAAATGAGCGTAATAGACCTGATCGTCGGACTCCTGATGCTGTGGGCCGTATTCAACGGCTGGCGGCAGGGGCTTATTCTGCAACTTTGCTCGCTCGCAGGCATTGTCCTGGGGGCGTGGCTCGGCATCCGCTTCGGTACCGAAGCGGGCGCATTGCTGCATCTGGACGAAGAGTTCGCGGCGGCAGGCGGTTTCCTGGCGGTCTTCGTGGTCGTACTGATCGCGGTGGCGATCGTGGGACGGCTGTTGCGCAAGGTGTTTCATTTCGCAGGCTTCGGCATCCCGGACCATCTGCTGGGTGTCGCGGTATCCGCAGCCAAGACGCTGCTGGTCCTCGGGCTGCTCTTCTCGGCTTTCGAATCTCTGAACAAGGACCATACGCTGGCCGAGGAAAAGACGCTCGACCGGTCGGTATGCTACCGTCCGATGATCCGTCTGGCGGATTCGCTCTTCCCGCTGCTCGAATGGGCCAAAGAGCAGGTATCAATCGATGAACAAGAATTATGGAGCGACAATTCACCGGAACGGTAATCCGCACGACGGGCAGCTGGTACGACGTCCGCACGGACGCCGGGGAAACGGTCAAGTGCCGTATCCGGGGACGCCTGCGTCTGAAAGGCGTACGTTCGACCAACCCCGTAGTCGTGGGCGACCGGGTCGTCTGCGAACGGGACGAAGAGGACGCCGGAGTCATCTGCGAAGTAGTGCCGCGCCGCAACTACATCATTCGCAGGGCCTCGAACCTCTCCAAAGAGTCGCACATCATCGCCGCCAACCTCGACCGGGCGCTGCTGGTCGTGACGCTGTTCTCTCCCGTGACGGCTCCGGAGTTCATCGACCGCTTCCTGGTAACCTGCGAGGCCTACCGCGTACCCGTCACGATTCTGCTGGCCAAAGCCGACCTGGCGGCACAGGATCCCGAAGCCGTAGCCGCATTCAAAGCCACCTATGAAAGCGCCGGGTACTCCGTCCTCGAGTTTTCGGCGTTCGACGGCACCGGCATCGAGGCCGTGCGGGAACTGCTGAAGGGACACACGACCCTGCTGGCCGGCAACTCCGGAGTGGGGAAATCGACCCTGGCCGGAACCGTCGAGCCGGGGCTCGACATCCGCACGGGCGATATCTCCGAAAGCCATCGCAAGGGCCGCCACACCACGACCTTCTCGACGATGTACCCCCTTTCGTCGGGAGGCTACCTGATCGACACGCCCGGCATCAAGGGCTTCGGACTGATCGACATCGCCGATGCCGAGTTGTGGCACTACTTCCCCGAAATGATGCGCCTGGCCCCCCAATGCCGCTTCTACAACTGCACCCATGTCCACGAACCGGGCTGCGCCGTGCGCGAGGCCGTAGAACGGGGCGAAATATCTTGGCAGCGCTACGAAAGTTACCTGAAAATGCTCGACGACGATGACAAATACCGCAAATAAACCCCTCGACTGGTACGCGGAACGTACGGCTTACCTCACGGAATTCATGTCCGAAGAGCGGCGGCAGGTGTTGCAACGCACCCTCGACAGCCGCACGCGCTACATGACGATCCTCACCGAAAACACCTACCATGCCCAGAACGCCAGTGCGCTGGTGCGCCACTGCGAAGCCTTCGGCATACAGGACATCCACACCGTAGAAACCCGCTGCAAGTTCAACCCCAACGTCAATATCGTGCGGGGCACGGACAAATGGATCGACCTGCACCGCCACCGCACTACGGCCGAAGCGATCGCCGACCTGAAGGGGCGGGGTTATCGCATCGTGGCGACCACGCCTCACCGCGAAGACAAGACTCCCGAAACGTTCGATGTCGCGGCTTCCCCCTTCGTGCTGGTCTTCGGCACCGAGCACGCCGGCATCTCGGACGAGATCGTCGCTGCGGCCGACGAATTTCTCCGCATCCCGATGTGCGGCATGGTCGAGAGTCTCAATGTATCGGCTTCGGCGGCCATTCTGATCTACATGCTCTCGTCCCGGATGCGGGAAACGGTTCCCGACTGGCGTCTGACTGCCGGAGAACGGGCCGAAATCCTCTATCGCTGGACCTTCGCCTCGGTGAGAGACGCCGAAGCGATTCTCCGACGCAAATATCCCGAAGAATAAGGAAAACGATGAATACGATACTACGCAAACAGTTCCTGGCCCACGTCGGCCAAACCTCGCCCGAACCCATGATGATCGAGGTGGCCCGGGCCGAGGGAGTTTTCTTCTATACCCCTGAAGGCAAACACTACTACGATCTGGTGGCGGGCGTTTCGGTCAGCAACGTCGGCCATGCCAATCCCCGCGTGGTAGAAGCCGTGCAGCGGCAGGCGGCCGACTACATGCACATCATGGTCTATGGCGAGATGATCGAGCGGCCGCAGGTGCGGTACGCCGCACGCATCGCCGAGCTGCTGCCGGGAGAACTTTCGAGCGTCTATTTCGTCAATTCGGGCGCCGAAGCGATCGAAGGGGCCCTGAAGCTCGCCAAGCGATACACGCACCGCACGGAGCTGGTCTCGATGCGCCGGGCCTATCACGGTTCGACGCAGGGAGCCATGAGCCTGATGGGTGAGCCCGAAGGCGAGGAGTGGAAGGGCGCATTCCGGCCGTTGCTGCCCGATGTGCGGGCGATCGACTTCAACGATTTCGACCAACTGCGACTCATCACCCGCCGCACGGCCTGCGTCGTGGTCGAACCCGTGCAGGGCGAAGCGGGCGTACGGCCCCCGGTTCCCGGATGGCTCGAAGCCCTGCGGCGACGCTGCGACGAGGTGGGTGCGCTGCTCGTCTTCGACGAAATTCAAACCGGGATGGGACGCACGGGCGAAATGTTCGCCATGTGCAAGTACGGCGTCACACCCGACATCGTCTGCCTGGCCAAAGCCTTCGGCGGCGGGATGCCTCTCGGAGCCTTCGTATCGCGCAAAGAGATCATGGACACGCTGCAAACCGCCCCTACCCTGGGGCACATCACCACCTTCGGCGGACATCCGGTCTGCTGCGCAGCGGGACTGGCGGCCCTCGAATATCTGTTGGAAACCGGCACGGTGGAACACGTCGAAGGCAGAGGCGTCCTCTACGAATCGCTGCTGGCGGATCATCCGCAGGTCGTGGAAATCCGGCGCAGCGGCCTGCTGCTGGCCGTCGAACTGGGCTCGTCGGCCAAGATGTTCCGTATGATGGAGCTCTTCAAGGAGGCGGGCATCCTGAGCGACTGGTTCCTCTACTGCGATACGGCGTTCCGCATCTCGCCGCCGCTCACGATCACCGAGGAGGAAGTGCGCGACAGCGCCCGCCTGATCCGCGAATGCCTCGACCGAATCTGACGGCGAATTATCGGCAGCGCTCCAACGAAACAAGCAATATTCAACAGAAATCCCCGGCGCAGCGAATCTGCGCCGGGGATTTCGACTCGAAGGATTTCGCTGTTTCAGCAAAACGCTACTGCTCCGTCATCGGCCCGCGAGCTACGGCCGCATCGTAGTCGGCATTGGTGAAAGTGTAGGTCCAAACCCAATGGGACAAATCGTTTTCCACCGGCATATCCTCCCATACATACTCCTTCTCATTACACGGATTGTAAGGAGCCGCCGGATACTCCTTCGGTCTTGTGAAAACACCGCCGTAAGGCCCGTCGTCAAATACAATTTCAATCCCATGCATTACATACAAATCAGGTGATGGTGGAAGAGCAATAAATCCGATCATCGTTTTCGAAATACGCTCTCCGGGCAACATGATCTCATCTTCGAACTGACCGTTCACAGTCATCGTAATCCGATGATCGCTGGCATTCACCCAGACAAAGTGGCCGATTCCGGGCGGATCCACATCCTCTCCGTTGTCCTTATCACAACCACACAACCCGAAAAACAGGATCGCAAATAATAACAGTCGCTTTTTCATAATATGGCCTCGTTTTTAATAAGTATCTTCGTTATCGATCATAGTGTATATATTCCAAAAACGATTGATCGTTTCTGCGTTGTAACCGTGACGCCCCGCATATTGAATGATCCAGCCACCC
>ERZ779866.4428-NODE-4428-length-10414-cov-2.443962_pt1 | contig 10414 bp, 12 predicted proteins | sample MGYA00511248_ERZ779866 | MGnify/ENA primary metagenome ERZ779866 (study PRJEB29588, sample SAMEA2155758) | human gut metagenome | biome: human gut; feature: human-associated habitat; material: faeces | place: Denmark | collected 2008/2010 ... | reverse complement strand
AAAGGTTGATATTAGTACTTTAAGAAATTCTGGTAAAGAGATATTTAAAGGATGCAAGTCTTTAAAAGAAGTAATATTTGCTGAAAATACTAAACTTTCATATGCAATGTTTGTTTCTTGTGGAATTGAACAAGTTACTTTATATGAAACAGTAGAAATTCCTGAATTTTGTTTTGCGAAATGTGAGAATTTAACTGATGTTTTTATTGAATCATCATTGGTTAAAATTTCTAAAGGTGCTTTTAGTGAATGTACAAAGTTAGTTCATGTTACCTTTAATGGTAGTGTTGATAAAATTGATGAGCAAACTTTTTATAAATGTACTTCTTTAAAAACAATTATGCTTCCTAATTGTGATGTTGAACTGGGTGCATATACATTTTATATGTGTGAATCATTAGAAGAAATTCAATTTGGTAGTAATACAAGATTAACTCATCTTTCTGGTTCAATTTTTGAAGGAAAACTAATGCCTTGTCACACCAATGGAGGAATTGTATTAAAAGATACAACTTTCACAATCAAATAATATTTATTTAAAAAAACATATTGACATTTTCAGGAAATTATGTTACAATTAAACTAGATAGATAGGAGAAGGGGCCGGTTTAGCCGAGTAGGAGGAAGCGCAACGGGTAAAACCGTCCTACCACTCCATAGGTATTTGCCATATGACTAAACGCCCTCTCCTATTTGTCTTTTTAAAATGAGGTTTAAAATGTGGTATGATATTGATAAGAGCTGTAGTTATAATCAGCTATTCAATTTTATAGTTGGCCCCCGAGGCTACGGTAAAACTTATGCTTGGAAGAAAAAGGCCATTCGGGACTTCATTAGAAAAGGAAAACAATTTGTATACCTGCGAAGATATGACACAGAGTTAAAACAGATTCAAAAGTCCCTTTTTAATGACATAATTTTTAACAATGAATTTCCGGGTTATGATATTGAACTCTCACCTGACGGTTGGAGAGTAAATAACATGATTGCAGGATATCCAATGGCCTTAACTCAAGCTCACCATTATAAATCATCTTCTTTCCCAGAGGTTTACAACATTTGTTTTGATGAGTTCATCATCGAAAAAGGTAAGATTAGCTATCTAAAAAATGAACCAACAGTTTTCCTGGATTTTTATGAGACTATCGCTCGTAAAAGAGAAGATGTTATAGCATTTTTTATGGCGAACGCTATAACGTTAGCTAACCCTTATTTTTTAAAGTGGGGCTTAACTCTTCCAAAGGACAAGAAATACATCATAAAAAACAACATGCTTTTAGAGTATGTGGAAGCCGATGAAGAGTACAAGGAATCTAAGGAAGCAACAAGGTTTGGTCAGATTGCTAGAATTGATGGCTATGCATCCTATAGCGTAGACAATAAATTTAAGCTTGACGATGATAGCTTTATTGCTCAGAAGGGTAAGGATTCTCACTTCCTTTTTATGTTTGCCTATCATGATAAAACCTATGGTGTTTGGGTGAACGATTGGACAATTGGCGAACTGGTTATCTCATATGACTACGATAAATGTAGTAATAGACTGTTTAACTTAAATAAAGAAACTATGATAGAATCTGTCGAATACGTTAAGCAATTATCAACGAATATGTATGTTAAACATCTGTATCAGGCTTTACTACGAGGAAGGCTGTACTACGAATCAGCAAAAATTAAGATGGAATTACGTGACATGTTAGCTCAAATGATTTAGGAGGGTTTTAAATGGCTACTTATCAAACTACTATTACCGATTTTAACCAATTGCAAGTAACGGCAGGCTATCCTTCTTATCCTGGCGGCGGGGCTCATCGAGGAATTGATACCAAAACTCCAGGTAATGCAAACACTACTGTACGTTGTCCAAACGTTGGTGGTAAAATTATTCGTTCCGAATTGGGGACTGGGGGTAACTGGTCTTGGGGTAACTTTATTGTGTGCCAGATGGATAACGGAACTGTTTGGCTTGCCGCTCACTTTGCTAGCCGTCTTGTAAACGTGGGTGACATTGTTAAGCCCGGTGATGTCATTGGCATTTATGGTTCTACGGGTAATGTTACTGGCCCTCATACTCATTGGGAATACCATACTAGCTCATCTATCGGAGGCTCTAACCTGGGTGACCCCTCGTTCCTGCTCGGTGTTCCAAACGCAATTGGGGTTTACGATGTGGAATTTGGCGGCGGTGATGTCCCTCCTGTGCCTCCTGTTATTACCGATTGTAACATTTTGGTTGTAAATGCTAGTATGGATGGGCATAGTATTATGTTCCCTGCGTCTAATGATGGTGATGGGTGGGTATATTTTAACAACAGCAATTACTATCGATGCCAATACACTGATACATCTAAAGTACAGCAAATGGGTTCGTGGGGATATTGGCAGGATGTTTCAAATGTGGCAGTTAACAAGATTTTTAACAAAAGTTTGGCTGATTTGCCAGACGCTTAAAGGGGGATGCAAAAATGGATGTTAACCAGATAATCCAATTGATTAACGGTGTAGGCTTTCCTATTTTTGCATGTATTGCTATGGGTTCTTATATCTGGTGGGACAAAAAGCAGAGAGCTCAAGACAGAGAAAAAAGGGAACTGCGTGAGCGCAACACTCTTGAAGCTCTCAAGGAGACCGTGGACAACAACACAAGAATCATACAAAAATTGTATGATGCAATTATGAAAGGAGAGGATAAATAATGGACATTAAGGATGCATACATTGTTCTTGATGAAATCATGGACACTGGCGGCCTTACTGAAAAGATGCGTGACGCTGTAAAAGATTTGAAAGATTCTCTCGACGAGCGTTACGGCGAACTTGACAGGTACAAGGAACAGTATGATGGTGAAAAGGCTGAATGGGAAAAAGAACGTGTAAGCCTTATCAACAATTACAATGAGCTTGACCAGCGTTTCCGTGATGCTAAGGACAGATGGTTGGAGCGTATGCTTACACCTTCCGAGGCATTGCGTGCTCACGAAAAAGACGCGAAGTCTGGGGACATTGAAAACATGGAAGAGCAAAAGGAAAAAGAAATCAAATTTTATACACAGGAGGAAGTAATTAAATGAAGCAGGTAAATACTGTTGCAAAACTCTCTGATAATCCCATTGACCTTATCAGCGAAGTTGTTGCTAAAGTAAATCAGGGGAATAACTTTGACGAACGTATTCCCGAACCTACGGCTACTAATATCCGTGAAGTTGGTAAAGCTGTTCTTAGCTATCAGCCCACCCAGAATGCTTTCATCGATACTCTGGTTAACCGTATCGGCCGTGTGTGGATTGAATACCACATGTTTACCAACCGTTTCCGCGTGCTGAAAAAAGGTATGCTGGAGTATGGTGACACTGTTGAGCAGATTTACATCAATATTGCTAAGGCCCACCAGTATGACCCTGCTGTTGCTGAACTCGAATGGATGAAGCGTGAGATTCCTGATGTGAATGCCGCTTTCCATAAGCTCAACTACCAGGTGTTCTATAAGCAGACGATTAGCGATGACCAGCTTCGCGCCGCCTTTATGTCCTGGGCGCAGATGGGCGATTTCATCAACGGAATTTTCAACGCTATGTATACCGGCGCCGAATATGACGAGTATTTGACGATGAAAAAGCTGATTGGCCAGCAGGTTGTAAATGGCCTTACTGGCGTTGTTACTGTCCCCGAAGTTAAGGACAGCGATACCGCTAAAGAGTTCTTGACCCAGGTAATGGCTATTTCTAACTCCTTCGAATTCCTTAGCGGTAAGTATAACCAGTTGGGCGTGCTGACTTCTACGCCGAAAGACCGCCAGGTTTTGCTTATTTCCGCGAAAGCTTCTGCCTACACCAATGTTATGGGCTATGCTACTCTGTTTAACTTGGAGCCTGCCCGGGCCCAGTATCGTGTAATCATGGTGGATGACTTCGGGCCTGGTGCTGAAGATGTTCAGGCTGTTCTGATTGACGAGAACTTCTACATGGTTTACGACTGCTTGCAGAAGTTTACACGCGACATGAATGGTCAGGGTTTGTACTGGAACTACTGGGCTCACTTCTGGCGCGTTATGAGCGTTAGCCCGTTCTCCAATGCTGTTGCCTTTGTTACCACTGCTCCAACCGTAACTGGTGTTACCGTTAGCCCTGCTACGCAGGTTATCGCTAAGGGTCAGAGCGGTACTTTCACGGCTACTGTTGAGGGTACGGGTTTGTACCCCAAAACTGTTACCTGGGGTATCACTGGTAACGCTGACCCCAACACCAATATCAATGGCGAGGGCGTTTTGAAAATGGGTGAAAACGAAACGGCCACTATCACGGTGACTGCTACCAGTACCTTTGACACAACTAAGACGGGCACCGCGACCGCAACTGTAAACCCTACAGAGCCGTAACCGACGCTTGGCTGTCGGACGGCAATCTAATCATCATGTACAATGAAAATTACGTTGACCACTTCGAGGTAAAATACGGGCATTTAATTGCCTATGTTATGGATGGAGATATTATGGCTACTAAAGATTTGGGCCAAGTTGTTGGCCCTCAAGGCCCTGCTGGGCCGGCTGGTGAAAGAGGCCCTATCGGTGAACCTGGCCCGGAAGGCCCTCAAGGCCCCGCTGGCAAAGACGCGATTACTCCTACTTTCAGCATTGACGAGCAAGGTCACTTGATTGCTGACTATGGTGATAATCCTGTACCCACGCCTGTCGCGCAAAACTCCGGGAGCGGCGGTTCTGGCGCAACACATTAACGAGGTGTAAATTATGGCGAACAAGGACTTGGGCCTTGTCGTCGGACCCCAGGGGCCTTCGGGCCCCCAGGGCCCGGCTGGCCCTAAAGGTGATACTGGCGACACTGGGCCGAATCTTATTTCTTCAAGTACTTCTGCCAGTGGGATTAATACAAACAACAGTGTGATGTATTATGTTACATCTAACGGAAGCAACCTATCCAAAATTGCTTTAGGGAACTCTGTGGTAGATACAGCTAATAAAGTATATGTTGGTATTGAAGAACAAACATATACTTTAGCGGGTCTTTCATCTGCTGGCAAAGGTACTAAAGAAATTGTTTCAATGAATGTTAATCAATTGCCAACGGTTCCTTATGCTGAAAACTCTGTATATGCAGCAGGAACCGAATCAAATACTTTTGATATGCCCTATGGTACTTTAGTTAGTACTAACGATTATTTTTCAGTAAAAGTTAGTGACCAAGAAATTTCTTACAGTCCTATTGACGGCTACTGGTGGTTTAGACCTTTAACCAATGCATTATCTAACTGCGGTCGAGGCCCGGGAAATCACTTCTGGAAAACCGTTTATGCTACTGACGGAACCATCAACACGAGCGATAGAAATAGAAAGACGGATATCGAACCTATTAACAGCGACGAACGATATCTTGCCTTGTTTGACAAGCTTAAGCCTGTGAAGTTCAGGTGGAAAGATGAAGAGGGTAAACCTAAGCACGACCGTGTACACACAGGTTTCATTGCACAGGATATTGAAGAAAGTATGGATGAAATTGGGCTTTCTAATCTTGAATTATCGGCATTGTGCAAAGACCTTGACGAAGATGAAGAAGGAAATCCTATTGAGGGCAAATATCTTTACTCGTTACGTTATACTGAACTGATTGCCTTGAATACCGCCGCTATTAAAAGACTTGAGAGCAAGGTTGCAACGCTTGAAAAAAGGATAGAAGATTTAGAAGCGAAAGGGGAATAAAAATGAAATACCCCGCAAACACTACAATATATCTTTGCGAAGGTGTTCCCTTTGACGAGAACTATTCCCACGTAAGGCTTTTTGATAACGAAAGTCAGCGTCTTAACTATCTTAGGAGTAAAACCGTTAAAACGCTTGAAAACTCTACATACCAAAGGGATAATTTCACGGTGAAGTTCCCCATTGAATATGATTTTGTTTGTCAAGTTAACTATTTGTACTATAGGAACCCCGAGTTTAGTAACCGATGGTTTTATGGTTTTGTGACCGATATTCGCTACGTGAATGAGGGAACCACTGAATTAGATTTTAAGATTGACATGTTCCAAACATGGTGGGACTATGCGTCTAAAAAGCCTATGTTCATCGAGCGACAGCACGTTAACAACGACACTCCCGGCGCAAACCTAATCCCCGAAGGATTGGAAACGGGAGAGTACGTTTACAACAGGGGGGTTATTACCGGGTATGGGGATGTTGTTGATTTAAACCCTTGTATTGTCCTAGGTGTTTCAGAGATTCTTGAACAGTTTGTTCCAGAAAGATTTGAGCATATGATTAACAATAGCTATTCTGGCTTGGCATATTTCTATGCAGATATTGATAGGAATCAAGAAGTTACAGATATTATTGAAACCTATGCTACATCTGGTAAAGCAGACGCTATTGTAACAATGTTCATGTACCCAAGAGAGTTTCTAGGTTTGGGCCCAGGTGCTTCTTATTCTGGATGGATTGGAGATGGACAACTTCAACAGCAAATTGGAGGTTCCCTAGACAATCCCTACGCACCTATAGATACCTACGTTCCCAAGAACAAAAAACTATACACCTATCCGTATCGTTATTTAATGCTTTATGGTTCTGGCGGTGGAGCGAATGAATATCGGTATGAGGATTTTAATTCCTACAACAATATGTTTACGGTGTTCTCTAACTTGGGAGGAAATAGCCCTATTGTTGCTGTTCCCAATGGTTATAAGCACAAAGATAGAGGACTCGAATATTCCACTGTTATGAATCCTTACCCAAACTGCTCATGGGTTACAGACACCTTCAAAAACTGGTATGCACAGAATCAGCGTTCGCTTATGTTCTCAAATGCTAGTGCTTTGGGTACGGGTGCTCTTGGTATCATAACTGCGGCGGCTACTGGAAATGTTGTTGCCGGGGGGATGGCTGTTTATAGCGGTATTCATCAAGTGCTTCAAAATGTTACTGCTGTCGAACAGCATAAAGTCTTACCTGATTCGGCTCATGGTAATACAGCTTCCGCCAATGCATATTACGCCAACGGGCAACATTATTTTTACATGTTCCCGATGTGCATCAAGGCTGAATTTGCAAGGGTTATCGATAACTTCTTTAGCCTTTATGGCTACAAAGTTAACGTAGTGGATTTACCTAACTTTAGAGGGCGTAAGTCGTGGAACTACGTTAAAGTAGTTGACGCAAATCTTAGCGGATATATTCCAGTGGATGCGCTTAGAGAATTGAAGTCAATGCTAGAACGTGGTACTACATTTTGGCATACCGACGATATGCTAAACTACAATCTTGACAATAGTATTCTGTAGGGGGTGAAAAATATGTTCGATTTGTTAAACGGTATGCTTGGTGTAGGTACAGTATCAAGTGCGTTTCGTTCTAGTGCGGGTCAAAACAAAAATGCGTTTAATGAATACTATCTAAGGCTCGTTGACATGGCTATTAACAGATTCAAATGGTATGGATTGCCTGATAGTGTTGACGAACGATATCTTGAATTGATGCTTTGTCTTTATGGAAATGCTGTTTTCTTTAAAGATGAAACAAAAGGTTTCATGGCCTTAGGTACTTCCTATCAGGGGTACTTAGACGACTATGGTGTGCCCAAACAACGACAGGCAATTGCGGCAAATGGTGAGCCATTCATCAATCTTGATGAAGGAAACAGCGTTCTTATTTTCAACAACAGACTAAGAACGCCTGACACACCTATCATCAATATCTATGCCCAACGACTTTGGGATTTGCAAAGTAGTGTTGACAGCAATACTAAATTACAGAAATTCCCTGTTATCGTGCGTTGTGATGATAAGGAAAGAAATACGTTTGTCAACCTCATTAAAAAATACAGTGGCAACGAGATTTTCTTGTGGACTACTAAAAGCTTGAACACTGACAATATTCAAGTTCTTAACCTCAATATTCCCTATGTGGCTGACAAGCTTACAATGACTAAGCATGAAATTTTCAATGAAGCTCTTACTGCGTTGGGTATTACTAACGGAATCACCGACAAAAAAGAACGCGTTATTGGCGATGAAATTACGGCTGGCTATGGCGCTGTAGAGATGCAGAGAAAATCTGGTATCAATGCAAGAAAACAAGCTTGTGAAAAAATCAATAGAATGTTCCCTGAATTGAATATCAGTGTAGAGTTTGACAGTGACATTCCCATTTACCCGGAAAAACCAGAAGAGGAAACGGAAGAGGTGGACGAAAATGTCAGTGTTTACGATTGACCTTAGAAGGCTTTTGGGAACTGGTTTTGACATTGGGTTGCGTGATTATCCAATTTGGGATGAAGATTATAGGGGGATTCTTAACCAAAAGTTAATTGACCATTACTTCATGTACGAGATTGGTGCAGAAACTCCTGAATTGTTTAAGTTCTATTTGAATAGAACAATGAATGAGATTATGCCATATTATAATGAGCTTTATAAAACTACTCTTTATAAATATGACCCCACAAATGCCTATAATCTCAAAGAAGAATTCAATAGACTATATAACAGTGATGAAGAGGGAAGCTCTCAAGGCAATAGTAAAACTGTAGGTACTGGCGAAGGAAAAACCAAAAATCTATACAGTGACACCCCTCAAGGGATGATGGCTACCGGCGCAATTGAAAATGGTAACTATCTTACTAATGCCACAATTGCAAGCAACAACACTACGAATAATTACGACAACAATGCAAGCGAAAGCAGAAAATATAGTAAGAAAGACAGCGATTACTACACAAAAAATACCCATGGCAATACATCCCCCGATGTTGCCGCCCTAGTTAGGAGCTTTCGTGAAAGCATTGTTAACATAGATTATGAAATCATAACGAATGAGGAAATAGCAAAATGTTTTATGGGCTTGTGGTATGAACCCTAAAAGGAGGTGACTATAATGCGTGTTGAACCGTTACTTCATAGGCTAGGATGTTGGAGCCCTGCGTTGCCTGCAATGTATGACCAAAGTATTAGCTACCTTGAATTGATTGGGCACCTGTTGGCAAAGGTTGAAGAATGTATCAAAGCAGTTAACGACTTGGACGAAATGAATAAGGATTATATTGATAATCAGATTTTTGTTCTAAAGTCTTATGTTAACGCGCAAATCGATGCAGTGAACAGAAAACATGATGCAGACATTGCGCAAGTTTATATCGTTATTTCTGATACATTTAGTGACATCATCAAAGCTATTGATGATTCTGCTGCTAAAACAAAAGTTGAATTGATTCTTTACATCAATGAGCTGTTGAAAGATGTTGGAAAATCTATTATTGTTAAGAACCCAATTAACGGTCTTTGGCAAGATATCCAAACTGTAATCGACAGCTTGTACGATGTTTTCAGATTTTTGGCCCTCACAGCACTTGAATATGACAGTCTGGAGTTAAGTGCGCAGGCATATGATAATAAGATGCTTAATGCAATTGATTATGATATGTTTGGCGTAATGAGCATTTCGGAGAGATTCACTAGCATGGTTGACCCGTTCACTGGTGAGTTAACAGACATGCGTTATGTAATTCAGAAACTTGTTAGTTTCCATTCTGGCGGTTACATGGCGGAGGAATACGACGCAAAGCAATTTACTGCTACTGCGTTCGCTGATTTTGGTCTTACTGCTTATGAATGGGACTTCCAAGGAAAAGCTTTAACATCTTAAAGGAGGAAAAATATTATGGCAAGCACTAACAAAACCCCGTATTTCGGTCTTAGTCAGTTCATTGGTACTGATAAACCTACCTGGCTGGGCGACGTTAACGGGGATATGCTCAAAATCGATACGCAAATGCAGGCCAACAAAGTAAATGTAGATGGCGTTGTGGGTAAGGCTGACCAGGCTATTAGTTTGGCTAATCAGGCGACTGAAAATGTTACTAATTTGGCCCAGCAAATTGAAGGCATTACTGACGGGATTGGCGATTGGATTACTGTTACTGCAACTAATCCGAACACCTCTCTGTTTACCGATTATTTTGCGGAGTGCAAGTATAATCCTACTCTCAATCTTATCAGTGTTTATGGCTGGGTTAACACTGTCAATAAGAAAAGCTTCAATCTGCCGATTGGCACTGTTATCGCTGACTTTAAAGCATTAACCCAATTGACAATTCGTAACCAAAAAGCTCTTTATTCTTTCGGCGGTGTAAACTCCATTGCTCCTGTTTGGTATGGTGGGAGTGGCACTTATTACATTCGTCAACGCGCTACTAGTTGTTTCTTCAATGTGGATAAAACAATTAGCTTGGTAAGTCCTTGGGAACAGGTCGTTCCTGACTCGGCTCCCGAAGGGTACAGTGCATCGATGTACTTTAGCTGGGTTGGTTCTACCTTCGAATGGTAATAAAGATTTGGCCGCCTTCGGGCGGCCTTTTCTTATGTGGATTGAATCGGGTGGGATTGTGCTATAGATTTGCACATTCTAGGCTGGA
>ERZ779866.4427-NODE-4427-length-10416-cov-3.136473_pt1 | contig 10416 bp, 9 predicted proteins | sample MGYA00511248_ERZ779866 | MGnify/ENA primary metagenome ERZ779866 (study PRJEB29588, sample SAMEA2155758) | human gut metagenome | biome: human gut; feature: human-associated habitat; material: faeces | place: Denmark | collected 2008/2010 ... | reverse complement strand
GCAGCCGGCGGTCGGGGGAGTATCTGCTCCTGTGGCAGAACGACAACACCATCGTCATCGGGCAGAACCAGAACGCCGAGGGTGAGATCAACCGGGCCTTTGTGGAGGCCCATCAAATCCATGTGGTGCGCCGCACCACCGGCGGCGGTGCCGTGTACCATGATCTGGGCAACCTGAACTACTCCTTCATCACCGACGTGGGAGACGCGGAGCGGCTGACCATGGAGCGGTTCACCCGTCCCATTGTGGAGGCCTTGCAGGGATTGGGCCTGCAGGCGGAGGCCTCCGGCCGCAATGACATCCTGGTGGAGGGGCGGAAGGTGTCCGGCACAGCCCAGCGGCTGCTCCGCGGGCGCTTCCTGTATCATGGGACACTGCTGTTCGACGCCAACCCCGGCATGGTGTCCGGGGCGCTGAATGTGGACCCGGCAAAGTTCGAGTCCAAGAGTGCAAAATCCGTGCGCAGTCGGATCGGCAACATCCGGGAGTTCCTGAAGACGGATATGGATATGCCCGCCTTCTGGAGTTATCTGAAGAAAACATTGGCCGGCAGCGGTCTGGTGGAGGATCACCTGACAGATGAGGAACTGGCTGCTGTGGATGAGCTGAAGCGCACCAAGTACGACACCTGGGAGTGGAACTTCGGCCGTTCCCCCAAGTACAACCTGCGGAACAAGCGCCGCTGGGACGGCGGCACCCTGGAGCCCTGCGTGGAGGTGGACCAGGGGATCATCCGCCAGATCGTGTTCTACGGAGATTTTCTGGCTGTCAGCCCCATGGACGAGGTGACCGGCGCCCTGATGGGCACGCCATTCCGGCGGGAGGACGTGGGGGCGGTGCTGGACCGCTTCCCCCTTCGGGACTATTTCGGAACCATCACCCGGGACCAGGTGCTGGATACGATGTTTTATGTGGACTGAGACAGCGTCCGCAGAAGCAAAAAGAGAGACGCGCCCGGCGCGTCTCTCTTTTTGCTTCTGTCAGGCCAGGATTTCCCGCTGGAACGGCTCCAGCAGCAGCCGGACATCCGGCACCCCCTGGAGCTGGCCCGCGCCCTTGACGGCGGCATCCCGATATCCCCAGCGGTCATCGTGGGAGAAGGGGAGATGGTATACCACCAGATGCTCCGGCCGGATGGCCTGTTCGATGAAGTGACGGCCCTTCCGAAGAGTCACCCAAGGGAAGTTCAAAAGGGCCAGATCAATGGGGCGGCTGCCGATGAAATCCCGCAGCTGCGGGTCCGCCACGGCGCAGTCTCCGGCGATCAGGACCCGGAAACCGTCATATTCCAGGATACAGCCGTAGTGGGGGACCTCCCGGTACTGTGCACCCTCGTGAGTCAGGCGCATGAAGTCCATGTGCAGCCCCTCCAGGGTGAGATGGCTGCTGGGACCGGCCAGCACCAGCTGGCGGTCAAACTCCTGCTCCGGCAGCACCAGGGCCACCTGCGGATTTTGGGCAATCACCTGCTCTGTCAGGGCGCGGGAGTAATGGTCCGGATGGCAGTGGGTGAAAAAGAGCAGATCCGGGCTGGCGAAGTCCGGATGAGCCTGAAGAATGTTCCAGCGCTCAGGGGTGACAGTGGAGAACCCCACAACCCGACGGTCGTGGAGCGCGTCGGACCAGACCCGCATGGCACCCAGATGCAGGGCGACCCCGGCGTTGACGCTGAGTGTGATTTGGCAATGGGACATGATGTCGCTCCTTGTGTGTACAGGATTTTTACTTGCGGGACAAACGTCTTTCAGAATAAAATTTCAAAATGCCATGATTTGCGTAAGGTTTGCGTAAGAATCGGCGCTTTGCGGTTTTATGGTTGATTATACCATACTTTTTCCGAAAAATCAGCAAAAAGTCCAAAAATAATTTATTTTTCTGTTAAAATTGCCATATTTTTGCTGTTTGTACAAAATTGGCAAAGAGCCACAGAACAAAAATGGGCAAAATGACAAATTTCTGATTGCTGATTGATATTGAATTGGCAAAGTGATATACTTGTCTCCGTTAACAGAAATTTAATATGTATTTCTGTGAAACAGGCGGCTTTGCGGCAGTTTATTCATACGGCATGATAGACAGGCAACTATTCATGCGCAGGAGACGTATAAATATTCTGTTAAGACGGGGCGCCACACTAACTGAAGGGATTGATCGAATGAAAACCTACAAGACGATCATGAACGGGCTCACCAAAGTCGAGGAATTCGTGCTCTGCGTGATTACCGTCGTGGTTACAGCGATCACGTTTATCAACGTGCTCTCTCGGTATGTTTTCCACTCCAACTTCGCGTGGTCCGAGGAGCTGGTCATCAACGTGTTCATCCTGATGATCATGCTGGGCTGCGCCCTAGCTACCAGAGACGGCAGCATGATTACGCTGTCCCTGATCTTCGACAATGTGGGCGTCGGGGGTAAAAAGATTCTGACCGTGATTGACACGGTCGTGAACCTGATCTTTTACGCCATCCTGATCTACACCGGCTTTAACAAGGTGTTCGATCAGATCAGCACCGGCAAAGAGACCTTCTCTCTGGGCTGGCCCGAATGGGTGTTTACCATCCTGCTGCCCATCGGCTCCATCTTCCTGGTGCTCCATGCGATCGAGTATCTGGTCGACGTGATGAGCAACAAGGCCGCCTGTGTGAAGCCGGCTGAGACAGAGGGAGGCAAAGAGACTGTATGATTAACTTGATCCTGTTCGGCAGTTTCTTCGTGATGCTGCTGCTGAATATCCCCATTGCCGTCAGCCTGGGTATGTCTTCCATTTTCGCCCTGCTCTTCAGCAGTTCCCCCCTGACGGTCGTCCCTACCAACGTGTACAGCGGCATGGCAAAGTTCCTGCTGCTGGCTATTCCGTTCTTTGTTCTGTCCGGCAACATCATGGCCAAGGCGGGCATCTCCAGCCGTCTGGTGGCGTTTGCTGATGACTGCGTCGGCCATCGGCGCGGCGGCATCGCCATCGTGGCTGTTATCGTGGCCTGCTTCTTCGGCGCCATCTCCGGCTCCGGTCCCGCCACCGTGGCGGCTCTGGGCATTATCCTGATTCCCGCCATGATCAACCGCGGCGGCTTCTCCGCCCCCTTCGCCTCTTCCCTGATGGCCAGCGCCTCCTCCATCGCCATCGTCATTCCGCCCTCCATCGCATTCGTGGTGTACGCCTCCATCACCGGCGTCTCCGTGGGCGATATGTTCATGGGCGGCTGGATTCCCGGCATCATGATGGGCCTGTCCCTGGTGATCATCATCATGATCGAGTGCCGCAAGAAGGGCATCCAGGCATCCAAGGCAAAGTCCTCCTGGGGCCAGCGCTGGAAGTCCTTCCGTGAGGCCTTCTGGGGCTTCCTGATGCCCGTCATCATCATCGGCGGCATCTACGGCGGTGTCTTCACGCCCACTGAGGCGGCCGCCGTCTCCGTGGTGTACGGCCTGGTGGTCGGCGTGTTCATCTACCGCGAGGTCAAGATGAAGGACATGATCGACATCCTGGTGGACTCCGGCAAGACCACCGGCGGCATCATGCTGATCATCGGCGCGGCCACCCTGTTCTCCTATGTGTGCACCGTGTTCGGCATTGCCCAGGCGGCTCAGGCTCTGCTGTTGGAGATCTCCGGCAACAAGTACATCTTCCTGCTGATCGTCAACGTGATCTTCCTGATCGCAGGCTGCTTCGTGGACGCCAACTCCGCCATGTACATCTTTATCCCCATCATGTACCCCGTAGCCACCCAGCTGGGCATCGACCCCGTCCACTTCGGCGTGATCGCCACAGTGAACCTGGCTATCGGCCAGGTGACTCCTCCCGTGGGTGTCAACCTGTTCGTCGCCATCGGTGTGTCCGAGAAGCTTCAGGGCCTGCGGGACAAGACCAAGGTCACCATTGTCTCTATGTCCAAGGCTGTGTGGCCCCAGATTGTGGCGTGCATTATTGCGCTGCTGCTCATCACCTATGTGCCCTGGTTCTCTACCGTGCTCTTGTTCGGCAAATAAGCATCTCCTGACTTGGCTGTAACCGCGCTTTGCGGTTTCAGATAATACCTGCTACAACTATTTTAAGGAGGCAAAACAATGAAAAAGTTTCTTGCACTGCTCCTGGCGCTCACCATGGCTCTGGCCCTGGTGGCCTGCGGCGGTGGCGATGACGCTGCCAGCGATACCACTGCCGACAGCGGCGATGATGCTGCCGCTTCCACTGGCGAGTTCGAGGAAATGACCTGGAAGTTCGCCTGCTCCGCCACGGAGACCTCTCCCTGGGTGGACGGCGCCAAGGAGTTCGCCCGGATCGTGGGCGAGAAGACCGGCGGTGCCATCACCGTTCAGTACTATCCCGCTGACCAGCTGACCGCCGGCAACCAGACCGACGGCATCCAGGCCCTGATGGACGGTACCACCGAGTTGTCCATGCACTCCAACCTGATCTGGTCCTCCTTCGACCAGCGGTTCAACGTGGTCTCCCTGCCCTTCCTGTTCAGCAGCACGGAAGAGGCTGACGCGGCCCTGGACGGCGCCGGCGGCGAGGCTCTGGGCGAGATCCTGGAGAGCACCTACAACGTGCACCTGCTGGGCATTGCGGAGAACGGCTTCCGCCACATCACCAACAGCAAGCACGCCATCGCCAGCAAGGCTGACATGAACGGCCTGAAGATGCGTGTCGCGGGTTCCCAGCTGCTGAACCGCTCCTATGAGCTGTGGGGCGCCGACTACACCAACGCCAACTGGTCCGAGGTGTTCACCGCTCTGCAGACCGGCACCTACGACGGCCAGGAGAACCCCCTGCCCACCGCTGATGCCGCTTCCATCCAGGAGGTCCAGAGCTATCTGACCTATTGGACCGGCGCTTATGACTGCCTGTTCTTCTGCATGAACGCTGAGCTGTACAACTCCCTGTCTCCCGAGCTGCAGGCCATCGTTGACGAGGCCGGCCAGGCTGCCTGCGAGTACGAGCGTGAGCTGAACCGCAGCCAGGATCAGGAGATCATGGACAAGTGGGCCGAGGCTGGCGTTGAGATCACCGAGCTGACTCCCGAGGCTGCTGCTGAGTTCGCTGAGGCTTCTGCCCCCGTGTACGACGAGTTCGCCGACGAGCTGACCCCCGAGCTGATCGAGGCTTTCACCAGCGTCACTCAGGCTGATGCTGGCACCACTGAGCCCGCCGCCTAATTGAAGAGGCAGCCTGCGTTTCCGTATAAACAACGGTTAAGGTTTCGTAAGTTGCGTTAGCTGAGAGGACGTGGCTGCAGGAAACTGTTGCCACGTCTTTTCAGAGAACATAGGTGAAAATTTTGACGATTTCACCGCCCAGCGCATCTGTCCCAGCAAATTTCAAAGAGTGCCGACAGGAGAGTCGGCAGAAGGGAGTTTTTCCTATGGCAGCAACAAAGGCAGCAAAATACACCAAGGAACTGGCGGAGCACTTTTATGAGACCATGTGCACCATCCGCAAGTTTGAGGAGAGCGTGAAGCACGACTTCCTGAATGGTGAGATTCCCGGCTTCGTGCACCTGTACATCGGTGAGGAGGCCATCGCCACTGGTGTGTGCTCCGCTCTGCGGAAGGACGATATGATCGAGTCCACTCACCGCGGCCACGGCCACTGTGTGGCCAAGGGCGCGGATGTGAACCGCATGATGGCTGAGATCTTCGGCAAGAAGACCGGCCTGTGCCAGGGCCGCGGCGGCTCCATGCACATTGCCGACTTCTCTGTGGGTATGCTGGGCGCCAACGGCGTCGTGGGCGGCGGCTACAACCTGGCCACCGGCGCTGCCCTGGCCAGCAAGATGATCCTGAAGAACGACCGGGTTTCCGTGGTGTTCTTCGGTGACGGTGCCTCCAACCGCGGCACTTTCCACGAGGCCATGAACGTCGCTTCCGCCTGGAAGCTGCCCGTGATCTTCGTCAACGAGATGAACTGCTGGGCTTCCACCACGCCTTACCGCACCACCTGCAATGTGGAGAACATCTCCGACCGCGCGGCGGGTTATCATGTGCCCGGTGTGATCGTGGACGGCCAGGATGTCTTTGCTGTGTATGAGGCCGCCAAGGAGGCTGTTGCCCGTGCCCGTGCCGGCGAAGGCCCCACGTTCATCGAGGCCAAGACCTACCGCATTGAGGGCCACTTCGTGGGCGACCCTGAACTGTATCGTGACCACGCCGAGACCCAGAAGATCTATCACGACACCGATCCTCTGAAGATGTTCCGCGCCAAGGCCGCCAAGCTGAAGCTGATGACCGCCGAGGAGTGCGACGCCATCGATGCCAAGTGTGAGCAGAAGATCAAAGACGCCAAGGAGTACGCTATGCAGAGCGAGTACGCCGATGCGTCCGAGTACATGAAGTACGTCTACGTGGATGACTAAGGCGAAGGAGGACAAATACGATGCGTAAGATCACTTTTTCTCAGGCCACTCAAGAGGCCATGGCCGAGACGATGGCGAAAGACCCCACTGTATTCGCAATGGGCGAGGACCTGGCCCGTCAGGGCGGTATCTTCGGTCAGTTCAAGGGCCTGCCCCAGCAGTTCCCCGGCCGGATCATTGATACCCCCATTTCCGAGACCTTTATCATCGGCGGCGGCGTAGGCGCGGCTCTGGCCGGCGCCCGTCCCGTGGTGGACATGCACTTCGCCGACTTCATCGGCGTGCCCATGGACGAGATCTTCAACCAGATGGCAAAGGTCCGCTACATGTTCGGCGGCCAGGCCAAGGTGCCCCTGGTCCTGCGTGCGCCCGACGGTTCTGCCGGCGGCGGCGCTGCACAGCATTCCCAGTGCGTGGAGTCCTGGTTCGCCCACATCCCCGGCATCAAGGTTGTCGCTCCCTCCAACCCCTATGACGCCAAGATGGTGCTGAAGGCTGCCATCGAGTGCGATGACCCCGTGCTGTACTTCGAGAACAAGATCCTGTACAAGGAGAAAGGCGAAGTGCCCGAGATCGGCGAGGAGGAGCCTTACACCCTGGGCAAGGCCCGCGTGGAGCGTGAGGGGAAGGATGTGACCATCGTGTCCTACTCCATCGGCATGAAGAATGCCCGCGGCGCTGCGGACCTGCTGGCCAAGGAGGGCATTGAGGCCGAAGTCATCGACCTGATCACCCTGTCTCCCTGGGATAAGGAGACCGTGCTGAACAGCGTGAAGAAGACCCACCGCCTCTGCATCGTCCACGAGGCTGTCAAGCAGGGCGGCTTCGGCGCGGAGATCTCCGCCACCGTCGCGGAGGAGGCCATGGAGTATCTGGATGCCCCCATCCTGCGGTACGGCGCTCCCTTCTGCCCGATCCCCTTTACCCCGGGGATACAGTCGGAGGAATCCCCCTGGATCGCCTTGATCTCAATAAGCTCCTTCGGGGTCACGCCGTAGACCTCCATGATTTTGGCCTCGTCGTACAGGGTGACCTCGGGCCGGCCCATTTTGGTAGCCGCCAGCCGCACCGTCACAGCGGGGGACACCAGCTGAAGGCTGTCCCTGTCTCCGGTGGCAATGACGCAGTCATTCCCTGTTCTTTCCGCCTGGGCGGCCAGGGTTCCCAAAATATCGTCCGCCTCAAAGCCCGGACATTCCACCAGCCGGTAGCCTAAAGCCGTCAGCAGCTCTTTCAGGATGGGCAGCTGCTGGGCAAGCTCAGGGGGCATTCCGCGGCGGTTGGCCTTGTAGCCGTCATAGGCTTTATGGCGGAAGGTTGGCTCCTTCCGGTCAAAGGCCACAGCCACCGCGTTGGGGTCCACCTCATCCCGCAGTCTTTGCAGCATGGTCAAAAAACCGTAAATACCGTTGGTATATAATCCTTCTTTGGTGGTCAGCACCTTGATGCCGTAAAACGCCCGGTTCAAAATGCTGTTGCCATCCAGAATCAATAATTTCATAGCTTCCTCCAAGGGAGTGATTTCTCAGCGTCCAGAAAACGCCTAGTATATTATATCACCAAATCCCCTGGAACATAAAGGCATAAATGTGAATTTTTCAGAATTTAAAGGAACCAGCGGATTTCACTGATTTTCCGGCAAACAGGCTGAAAAAAAGCCTTGGATATGCTATACTAATAAGGCGGCCTTGTCAGGGCGCTCATGTCTATTTCATCGTATTTATAAAATTCGCATCTGGTAAAAATGAAGCATTGCCCTCTTGAAAGCGGTCCTTCCCCAGCGCAAGGGGAAAACGCCGGCAGCGAGCTTCAGGGCTGCGAATGGTTCAAGGGACGCCTTCCGCCAAATCCAGGCAAGCGGCAAACGCTCCGCCTCGCTGTCTAAGCGCCAGAAGCTAAAGCCCGGAGCCCTTTCTGGGCTTTCCCCTTTCGCTCCGCCGGCGGACAGGGCTGTCTTCAGCACCGGGCGGCTTAAGCCGTTCCGGCCTTGAAAGGAGTTTTCTTATGGTACAAATCGGAAGCGTGACAATAAAAGGCCCCGCCGTGCTGGCCCCAATGGCGGGAACAGCGGACAGGGCCTTTCGGGAAATCTGCGCGTCCTTCGGCGCCGCTTACGTGATCAGCGAGATGGTCAGCGCCAAGGCGCTGACCTATGGCGACAAAAAGTCCAGAGAACTGATGGAGCTTTCCTCTCAGGAACGGCCGGCGGCTATCCAGCTGTTCGGCGACGACCCCCAGACCATGGCGGAGGCCGCCGTCCTTGCTTTGGAGTACCAGCCTGAAATCATCGATCTGAATATGGGCTGTCCCGCACCGAAGATCACATCCAACGGCTGCGGCAGCGCCCTGATGAAAAAACCGGCGCTGTGCGGCCGGATTGTGGAAGCGGTAAAAAAAGCCGTACCCGTACCGGTAACGGTGAAGATTCGGAAGGGCTGGGACACCCGCACAGTCAACGCCGTGGAAGTGGCGAAGATCTGTGAAAACGCGGGAGCCGACGCTATTGCCGTTCACGGCAGGACCCGCGAGCAGATGTACGCTCCCTCCGCGGACTGGGAAAGCATCCGGCAGGTAAAGGAGGCGGTGTCAATTCCCGTGATCGGAAACGGAGACGTTTTCACCGCCGAGGACGCTGCCGCCATGCTGGAGCAGACCGGCTGCGATCTGGTGATGATTGGCCGGGGCGCCTTAGGAAACCCTTGGATTTTCCAGCAGGTCAACGCCTGGCTCGGTTCCCAGGTTCAGCTGCCCGCTCCGGGGCCGGCGGAAAAAATGTACGGTATGCTGAGGCACATCAGGCTTTTATGCGATTATAAAGGAGAAGAGCACGGCATGCGGGAGGCCCGGAAGCACGCCGGCTGGTATTTGAAGGGGCTGAAGGGCGCGGCAGGCTTTCGGCGGGAGGCTGGTTCTCTAAAAGCCTATTCCGATCTGGAAAGCCTTTGCCGAAAGGTATTAGAGGAAAATCAGCAGGACAAAAAAGAGGTTTTTTGTTGATGGAACAAGAGAAGCCGAATCATCGGATAAAAATAGTACCGCTGCGGAATCGGCCTGGGCTGTGCGGCCCCGCGGCAGCATGGTTCAGCGGCAAATGGGGAATTCCGGAGGCTGAGTACCGCCGGAGCATGGAGGGCATGCTCCAAAAAAACGCAGCGGTTCCCCAGTGGTATGTAACCCTCGGCGGGCAAGGGGAAATCCTCGCCGGCGCCGGGGTCATTGAAAACGATTTTCACAACCGGAAGGATCTTTCCCCTAATTTATGCGCTTTGTTTGTAGAGGCTCCCTGCCGCTGCCAGGGGGTCGCAGGAATGCTTCTCGACTTCATAAGAAAGGATCTGGGAAAGCTGGGAATCCCTGTTTTATATCTGGTCACAGGCCATACTGGCTTCTATGAAAAATACGGCTGGCGCTTTGTCACCATGGCTATGGGCGACGATCAGCAGCCGCTCCGGCTGTATCAGTCACCCGCTTTTTCACCGTCCCCGCCCTCCGCTTTGCTCTGACCTCAGCACGGATCTCAGATTTTTCGGCCTTCCATGATCTAGGTTTTTTCCTGGAGCATTCTCACCAATTCCTCCACCAGCCTTCTCTGCTGGCGGGTTAAGCCCTCCACAGAAATCATTTCCTCGTCGTCAAGTCCCAGAAGATAATCGGTGGAAACCCGGTAAAGCCCCGCCAGCTTAATTAAGATATCCTGCGATGGCGTTTTTACGTTGTTCTCATAGCCGCTGATACTGGTTTTTGAAAGATTCAGACGGTTGGCTACTTGAGTTTGGGTTAAATGGTGCTGCTGCCTGAGATTTTTTAACCGATATCCGAAATCAAATACCATACAGGAATTCCCCTTTAATGCAAATTTTTCCTATTTTACAACATAAGTGTAAACGAAACCGATACACTTAAAGGGTACTTATTAGAGAAATATGACGACTAAAAGTTTACATTCCCTTGCCGTTATGCTATTATTATGATATATGATAAAATGACGCTACAGATTCGGCAGGGGGGGAACTGATATGTCCGGAAGGCTATTGGAAAAATTAGCGAAAGAGGAGCATTGCTT
>ERZ779866.4422-NODE-4422-length-10426-cov-3.033459_pt1 | contig 10426 bp, 8 predicted proteins | sample MGYA00511248_ERZ779866 | MGnify/ENA primary metagenome ERZ779866 (study PRJEB29588, sample SAMEA2155758) | human gut metagenome | biome: human gut; feature: human-associated habitat; material: faeces | place: Denmark | collected 2008/2010 ... | reverse complement strand
AGGCACCCAAAGGTGCCTTTTCTATAGAACCCCCAGTTTACTGGGGGATATCTATTTGCAATAAACGGTTGACATTGGACAAAATTTTGGCTAGGAAAGAAATACACAGAGATTTTTATTCCTATTACTAACTTAAATCAATGAATTATGATTGCTTTTTTGAAAAACAATTCAGGCAAGTCCGTTGACAACGGCTACAAGACCATGACAACGGGAGAGTTCAAAACGTTTGTCGAGGAGATTATTTCCGAACACGGTTTTCTGGGTACGGTGATTCCGGCGGTATGGATTGATGCCAGACGCGAAGACGAACGTTACGGCGTGCTGTATCTGGGAGACGAGGTTAAGGTGTCGCATATTGCCGATGTTCTTTATGCCGGCACTTTCCAGGGACGAATGCCGGTGTCTTCCGATGCGGAATTTGTCGGTTCCGAGCCCGGCGTGCAGTGTTATGTGGAAGTGAAAGACGAGAGTATGCTTCATTTGACCTATAATCTGCATAATGCGCTGCGTCAGAGCGGTCTGACAGATCTGGAGATTGTGATCGCGCAGGATGAAGGCCGGGTGTGGGTGTGGAGCATTTCAACGCCCGGAGCAGATGCGGAGGCATGGCGGAGGCAGGCTGAAGCCTTTTTCCGCGAGAACGGTCTGCAACCGCTTTTTCTGCCCGCGCAGGTGCGTTTGACGGCGCCGAAGCCCAAGGCTGAATAGAATTGTCGAATTTAGATTAAAGGCATCCGGAGACAAGAGTCCGGGTGCCTTTGCTTTTATGTGTCAAAATGGTTATAAAAGGGCAGATAAATGTTGCTTTTGTAAAGATTTGGGAATAAAAATACAGGGTCGGCCGCGCAGAGGCCGGCGTTTTGAAACAGTTTAATGAGGTTTTAAATGAATTGCTATCGTACCCACACCTGCGGCGAACTCCGGGCCGCGGACATTAACAAAGAAGTGAAGCTGGCCGGCTGGATTCACCGCAAGCGCAATCTCGGCAATCTGTGTTTTGTGGATTTGCGGGACCATTACGGCATTACGCAGTGTGTGATAGACAGCAGTTCCGATTTGTTTGAAACGGTGGAGGGGCTGCGGCCGGAATCGGTTATCGGCGTCAGCGGCCGGGTGATTGCGCGCGAGAGCGTGAACAAAAATATGCCGACCGGCGATATTGAAATTAAGGTCAGTGCCGTTGAGGTTCATTCGCGGGCGGAAGTGCTGCCGTTTCAGGTTGCGGTTGAAGACGACGCGCCCGAAGACATCCGCTTGAAATATCGTTTTCTGGATTTGCGCAAGGAGCGCATTCATAAGAACATTCTGCTGCGGTCGGCCGTTATTCAGCGTTCGCGCGAGTTGATGCGCGAGCAGGGGTTTACCGAATATCAGACTCCGATTTTGACGGCTTCTTCTCCGGAAGGCGCGCGCGACTTTCTGGTGCCTTCCCGTCTTAATCCCGGCAAGTTTTACGCTTTGCCGCAGGCACCCCAGCAGTTTAAGCAGCTTTTGATGGTTTCGGGGTTTGACAAATATTTTCAGATTGCACCGTGTTTCCGCGACGAGGATCCGCGCGCAGACCGTTCGCCGGGCGAATTTTACCAGATGGATATGGAAATGAGCTTTGCAACCCAGGAAGACGTATTTAAGGTTATTGAGCACACGTTGGGCACGATTTTCAACGAGTTTGCCAACGGCAAGACCGTGGATCAGGCGCCTTATATCCATATTCCGTTCCGGGAAGCGATGGCCAAATACGGTTCGGACAAGCCTGACCTTCGCAATCCGCTGATCTTACAGGATGCGACCTCGTTTTTCGGCAGCAGCGGCTTCGGCGTTTATGACGGGCTGGTCAAAGAGGGTAAGACGGTTAAGGCCATGATGGTAAAAGGCATTGCCGAAAAACCGCGCTCTTTCTTTGACAAGCTTGATGCCTATGCCAAAGAAGAAGGCATGGGCGGTATTGCCTATGTGGCCTTTGCTCCCGGCGGTGCCAAAGGCATTGCCAAACTGCTGAGCGAAGAAAAGCTCGGCGAACTGAAGAGCAATTACGGCGCGGCTGAGGGCGACGCGGTAATTTTCATGGTCGGAAAAGGCGTAAAATTTGACAAGTTCAGCGGCCGTTTGCGCAATAAAGTCGGCGAGGAGCTGGGACTGATTGACAAAAACGCGTTTAAAATGTGCTGGATTGTCGATTTTCCGTTTTATGAAGAAAACGAGGAAACCGGTGCCGTCGAGTTTTCGCACAATCCGTTTTCAATGCCGCAGGGCGGAATGGACGCGTTATTGAACAAGGAGCCTTTGGATATTCTGGCTTATCAGTACGACTTTGTCTGCAATGGCGTTGAACTGCTTTCCGGCGGTGTGCGCAACCATTCTCCCGAGGTTATGTATAAGGTTTTTGAATTGGCCGGCTATGGCAGGGACGTGGTTGAAAACAAGTTTGGCGGCATGTTGAACGCGTTTAAGTTCGGCGCTCCCCCGCACGCGGGTTCCGCATACGGCGTTGACCGTCTGATTATGCTGCTTTTGGACGAGGAGGTTATTCGCGACGTTATCGCTTTTCCGCTGAACGGCAAGGCTCAGGACCTGATGATGCAGGCGCCGAACTTTGTAACGCAGCAGCAGCTTGACGAATTGCATATTAAACCGGTTCCGGTTGATGACAAATAGCTTAACAAAACCCCGGCGGTGTCAGCCGGGGTTTTTTGTGTTTTGAGCAGGCGTTTTAAACAATATGTTAACAGGCTCGGGGTAGAATTGCATATTGTAATATTTTGTCCAATGTGCTATTATGGACAAAAAAGAGGAATGAGAGATGGCTTATTACAGGACAGCAGCGCAGAATCCGAGACCGGTGTATCCGAACAGCGGCAGACAGCTGCGGCAGAAAAGCGACGTAGCGGAACTTTTGCAGCAAAATCAGAAGCAATGCTGCGAGATTGAAGCCCTGATGGAAGCTTATGAGGTTTTTCTGGCGTTGCCGGATCAGGCTGTTCAACCCGGCAAAATGCGGGAATTTTTAAGCGCACAGGACTCTTACCGTGACGAGATTGTTTTTTCCGGCGAGCGGGAACTTAAATTTTTAAGCCTGACCGAGCGTCCGCGGGGCCGGGATCTGTTGGCTGCCGTGGACGGAGAATTTGCCGAAAAGCTGTTGAATATCGGCAGCCTGCAAGAGGCGGAGACGCTGCTGAAGAGCAAATTGCAGCAAAACGGTTTGGAATTTAACGAGTTTGAGTTCAAAATTCCGATTCCCGCGGATATGCGCCGCGTGATACGGATGGAATTTGACGGCGCGGTCGAAAAGCCAGACGAAGACATTTTGTCTCCCGGATATAAAAACCGGGAACGGACAGAAATTTCGGACGGAAGCGCTTATCCGCTTGAGACGAGTCCGGCCTGGCAAAAGTTTGCCAAATTTGAAAATTTCCGCCGAATGGAGAGCGAAGTACGTGAGGCTTTGGCAGTCGCGGAAATTGCGCCGGAGCTGGTTAAGGAAATGCGGGTGGCCGATTTTGAGGACGTGCTCTGGCAGTATCGAAACGCCAAACAGCCCGAGGAATATAAAGATCAGCCGCGGATTAACGTTTTTGAAGGTTCGCGCAACTTTTTCGTGAAAACGTTTATTGCCAACCATGAAGACGAATTTCGCGAAGTTTTAAAATCTTTGGGATGCAACGAAAAAACGGCTGATTATGCCGTCGATAAGCTGAAGAAAGGAAAATTGCCGAAAATCCAGCTGCCGGGAAATAAATATCTGGTGCCGACGGTGCATCATGACCATGCCATTCAGGATGCCGGCCAGCTTAAGGATCCCACGGCAGTGAACAATGTTGACAATCTGCGCATGATGTTTGACGTGCGGGACGGCAATCTGAGAAACGTTGATTATACTTATACGCCGCCGGTTAAACTGGAATTGTCCGGAGAGGCGGATTTGAATCTGCTGGCCGGAGACGAAAACGCCAAGAAGAAGTATGTCAAAAAGCTGGCGGCAGAGAATTTTGAAGCTATTTTCAAAGCCATGCGCGGTATGGGCGTCGATAGCGAAAAGATATCTGAATTCATATTGGAAATGCATCGCAGCGGCACAGTCAAGGCTGTTGAAAACCGGGAAGGGCATTATATCGGTCTTGATTTGAAAAAGACGGAATACGGTATGCGGCTGGTTCTGTCCGAGAAAGAGCAGGACAACGGCCGGGCGCGCGGTATGCATAAGGATATTATGCACGGAATAGACGGTGCGCCTTTGAGCGTGGAGTACAGCAATGCGGATCACAAGGTTCTGCCGGCAAACGGGGCGGAGCAACAGAACGCCTATGAAGTTGAAGGTGTTAAAGGCAAGGGCAGCCGTATTGTCAAATTGTTAAAAAGAATCAGTTTTAAGCGGAATCCGGACAATCGCAAGCCGATGGCGTTGATTGCGGCTTTTAACAAGATTATTTATGCCAATGACAGGGATACCGCGGCAGCGGAACGGCGCTTTGCCCGTCAACGGGAAGGGCTGGTCAATAAAAACAGTGCGGAGAGGCAGTGAAATGGAGAAACTTTTGAAACGGATCGAGCTTAACGAAGACGCAGAGTGCGCTTCGGGAGCGGACAGAAAAGATATTCTGTTGTGCAATCGTAAGCTTAATGCCGAGGGGCTGCCGGAAATTCCGGAAGCGTGGCAGGGGCTTTTGGCAAAGCATAACGGCATTTACTGCGACGGGGCGGAAGTGTTTGCGGTGCCGCCGGCAGAGAGTCCGTTCAGCGACGTTTTGCAGATGAATCGGGACATTGTCTGGGAGCAAAATGACGGTGCACTGCTGTTGGGGCAAAACGAATCAGATGTTCTGGCCTATGATGACGGCGTTTACCTGATTTTGGAACGCGGGAGTGAAGAAGTACGGCATCGGACCGGTGATGCGGAGGCGGCCGCGGGATATATTTTGAGGCTTTGATGCAACAGGTGCATTAAAAAAATCCCTAAACATTGCAGTTTAGGGATTTTTTTTAGCTGTGCGGGAAACAAACGGTTATTCGGCAGCACTCAGACTTTCATCTTCGGTATCGTCATTGGCGTTACCGAGGTGCATGGAGTAAATGCAGCAGTCGTCGTTGTTGTCGTAGTATTGTTTCAGGGTTGCCTCAAGGGTAAAACCGCAGGAATCGTAAAAGTGGCGCGTTGCTTTGTATCGGGGTTCGCTGTCGGTTTTGATGTACAGCTTGCGGGCGCCGTCGGCTTTCAATCTTCTGATCAACTCATTAATCAGCTTTTTGCCAATACCCCGGCCGCGGCAGGCGTTGTGCGTTGCCAGCCAGTAAAGTTCGTAGGAGGCGTTGGAATCGGCGATTTCACCATAACAGGCATAAGCACAGGTTTTGCCGTCTTCTTCCGCAAACAAAAATTTGGTATCGTGCGGATAATCGTCGTCTTCGGGGTGCTCAAGCTGGTAAAGGGCGTCATCGGCCAGACATACGGTGATGTCGACGCAGTCTTCGTCAAAAATGCCCGACGAAGCCGATATCTGACGAACCGTTTCCAGATCGTCAGGCGTAATATTGGTTCTAAAGGTAAGCATAATTACACCTCCTTCAGAACTGTCAAGCCCTCGTTGAAAATAGAAAATTGAAAGAAAAAGTTACGTTTGGGAGGCTCGGCTGAAACTGCCGGAGTTCCTTTCTTAGATAATTTGTTTTTAGATTTGTTCATGACACATTTCCTGTATTTGTTTACGGTTAATGCAAATTAACCTTCTTTTATTTAATCACTTTTTGATATAAATTTCAAGAGGAATGATTTTTTTTAATTTTTAGTTGACTTTAGTTTTAAAACGTCATAAATATCTTTCGTCGAGATAATTGCTTCGTCGTCTAATGGTAGGACAGCGGATTCTGACTCCGTCAATCTTGGTTCGAGTCCAGGCGAAGCAGCCATAAAAAAGCCCCGCATCAGCGGGGTTTTTTGCGTTATGTTTTTGTTTTTTGCGGTTTTATTCGAGGTTTCTTTTAAAGGTCATGGCGGCAAAGCTCAACGTCAGGCCGCCGATGACAATCAGCGGAAGCAGGTTGGCGGCGACGTCTGCGGCCGGCATGTTTTTCAGAAACAGGCCGCGGCCGATGTTGATGAAGAATCTGACCGGGTTCAGGCAGGTCAGGTTTTGCAGAAACGGCGGCATATCCTCAATCGGCGAGACAAAGCCTGAAAGCCGAATAGCCGGCATCATAAAGGCAAAGGCGCCCAAAATGGCCTGTTGCTGGTTTTTACTGACGGCGGATATGAAAAGGCCGACCCCGACAAAAGACAGCAGGGCAATGAAAGAAGAGCCGAGATATAATAGAAATGAACCGGTAAAGGGAATGTCAAAACAGTATACCGAAATCAAGGCCATAACCGAAAGCATAATCAGAGCGACGGTCAGCGGAGGCACCGTTTTGCCGGTGAGGATTTCCAGTGCGGTATAGGGGCTGACGATCAGCTGTTCGAAAGTGCCGAGCTCTCTTTCGCGGGCAACGGAAAGCGCCGTTAAGATCAGGGTAACGACCAAAGCCATAATGACGTTGAGCGAAATGACCAAATACCATTGGTAAACGGCGTTGGGGTTGAACCAGACTCTGGTTTCAATGCTGGGCGGAACGGCGGTTTTTCCGCTCTTTTCGGCAAGCTTCAGGGTATAATTTTGCGCAATCTGCGTGAAATATCCACTCAGGGCGGTTGCGGTGCCGCTGACGCGTCCGTCCAAGACGGCTGAAACGTCGGCCGTTTGTCCTTTTTTGAGGTTTCGTGCAAAGTCCGGGGCAATCAAAATGGCGGCATCCGCCTGTTGCCGGTCGATTTTTTGTTCAATTTCACGCAGGCTCTCCGCACGCGTAACGTTTCCGAACCATTTAGAATTTTCAATGCCGGCAATAAATTCCCGAGATTCATAAGTATTGGATCGGTCCATAACCAAAATGTCGGCGTTTTTGATTTCCATAGTCAGGGCATTGGCAAAAATCAGCAGCTGAACCAATGGCGGAAAAATGATGATAATCCGGCTTTTGGGATCGCGCAGGATTGCCAGAAATTCTTTTTTTATCAGAGCTTTCAGACGGTTGAAGTTTTTAAGCATCCAGCCTCCTTGCGGTTTTCTTATATACGATTACGGAAAATAAAAAACCGAGTGTCAGCAGAAACAGGGAACTGCTGATAACGTTGACGGCGACGGTGCCGGACAAAAACTCGCTGCGAATGAAATCCACGTAGTGTTTGGGCGGCAGAATATGCGTGAAGTATTGAAAGAAAAGCGGCATTGATTTAACAGGAAAGACGATGCCGGACATCATCAACGCCGGCAGAAAACCGACAATAAGCGAAGCAATGCTGGCCAAAAACTGGTTTTTGGCCGCACTGGAAATGATAAGGCCGATGCCGAGGCTGGCATACAGAAACAGGGCACTGACCAGAAACAATATCCAGAAACTTCCGCGGAACGGAACATCAAAAAGGGTGATAATCATCAGAATGCTGAAAGCGAGAGAGAGCATGCCGACGATAAAATAGGGAATGTATTTGCCCAAAACGATATGAATCGGTTTGATATTGGTGCTTAAAAGCGCTTCCATGGTGCCGCGTTCCCATTCGCGAGAGATGACGAGCGCCGTGAGCAGAATGCCGATCAGGGTCATGGTCACGGCCAGAGAACTGGGCACCAATGCCCAGCGGGCATTGTTGTTCTGGTTGTACCAGTAGCGGGGCTGAATATTTACCGCAGGTTGAGAGACGTTGCTTTTGAAACGGCTGTTTTGCAGCCATTGGCTGACGATAGAGGAAACGTAGCTCTGCGTATAGCTGACCTGATTGATTTCGGCGCCGTCGGCAATTAAGAGCAGCTGAGCTTGTTTTCCGGCGGCAAGCCGGGCGGAAAAATCATCGGGAATCAGCAGCGCGCCTTTGATTTTGGAACTGACGATATCTTTATACATTTGGTTTTGATTGTTGTATACGGCAGAAGTGACATAGCGATTTTGGCCGAATGATTTAATAAGATCGGCGATTTCGGGGTTGGAATCGTCGTTTTTGATGCCGAGCCGGACATTTACGGCGTCAAGGTTGATGCCGTAAGCATAAATGAACAAAAGCAGAGTCGGAAGAACAAAAGCGATAATCAGGCTGGAGGGATCGCGGATGATTTGCAAAAATTCTTTTTTAACGAAAGCGAGGGTAATGTTCATGAGATTTCTCCCCCGTTTTGCAGAATCAGGTTAACAAAAGCGTCTTCCATGCTTTGGGCTCCCGCCAGTCTTTTGAGTTCTTGAGGTGTGCCGGTGGCAATGGTCTGACCTTTGTAAAAAAGGCTGATGCGGTCGCAAAATTCGGCTTCGTCCATAAAATGGGTGGTAATCAGAATGGTTACGCCTTTTTGTGCCAGCGAGGTAAGATGATTCCAGAATTCGCGTCTGGTGATAACGTCAACGCCTGAGGTCGGTTCGTCAAGAAACAGAACCGGCGGGTTGTGCATGACGGCGCAGGCCAGAGACAGGCGCTGTTTGTAACCGAGCGGCAGATCTCCAGCATTGTCGTTTAAGAAGCGTCGGAAACCGAAGATTTCGGTCATGCGGCTGACGGCTTCGTCGGCCAGCTTTCCTTTCAGACCGTAGGCTCCGGCAAAAAATTCAAGGTTTTCTCTGACGCTGAGGTTGGCATAAAGGGAAAACTTCTGAGCCATATACCCCAGATACGAACGCGCGAGCGAGGCCTGTTTTACGATGTCTATGCCCATTATCCGCGCCGTGCCGCCGGTCGGTCGCGCCAGTCCGCACATCATTTTAAATGAGGTTGATTTTCCGGCGCCGTTAGGACCGAGAAGCCCGAAAATTTCACCTTTTTTGATGTGAAAGGTATTGTTTTTGACAGCATAGAAGTCGCCGTAGCGTTTAACCAGATCAACGGCCTCAACGGCAAATCCGTCGCCGCTGCCGTTAAGATGATAGTTTTGCGCAACCAGTGAAGGTTTGGGGGCATAACCGCCCATCAGCTCAATTACTTTGTTTTCAAATCCGAGCGTGTCGGCTGCCAAATCCTGAGGTTTACCCTGGTAGATGATTTTTCCCCGGTCGACAACCACCACTGTGTCAAAACCGTGTGCTTCGTCCATATAGGCAGTCGACCAGAGGACGGTGGTCTGGTTTTGAACGGTAGTTTTGACCATTTTGAGAAGTTCACGACGGGAAACAGGATCGACTCCGACCGAAGGTTCATCAAGAACGATGAGTTCGGGCATGCCCATCAGGGCGCAAATCAGTCCGAGTTTTTGTTTCATGCCGCCTGAGAGCTTTCCTGCCAGCCGGTTTTGGAAGCGTTTGAGGTCTGCAAACTCAAGCATTTGGTTAAAATCGGGAGAGACGTTTTTGAGCGCGGCGTAAAAATTCAGATTGTCCAAAACGCTCAAATCTTCATAAAGGCCGAATTTTTGCGGCATATAGCCTATTTTGGCATTGAGAAGGCTTTTTTGTGCGACGGGGTTTAAGCCGCAGACGGAAATTGTACCGGAATCGGGCTGCAGCAGACCGCATATGAGGCGGAGCAGCGTGGTTTTTCCGGCACCGTCCGCACCGATTATGCCGACGGTTTGTCCTTTTTCCAGCCGCAGGGACAGGTTGTCAACGGCCCGTACTTCTCCGTTTGAAAAGGTTTTGGTCAGGTTTTTGATTTCAATGCAGGTTGTTTCCGTCATCTGCGCGTTCCTGCCGGTTCAAGTCTATTTTTACGGTTACGGGCATACCCTGGCGGACAAAACGGTCCGGGTTATCAAGATATATGTTGAGACGATAAACCAAATCGGTGCGCAGATCTTCAGTCTGTACGGTTTTAGGGGTAAATTCGGCTACCGGGGAGATATAGCCGACGCGGGCGGCATATTCTCTTTTGCGGCCGGTTTGAGGATCCGCGCTGTCGGTGATGACAACGGCTTCGGTTCCGTAAGCAATATTGCCGAGATGGATTTCGGGAATGTAGGTTCTTATCCAAACGGGTTCGGTTTTGGTGATGGTGTAGATAAGCTGTCCGGCCTGAAGCATGGCGCCCGGTTCCTGAATCCGGGTACTGACAACGCCGTCGGACGGAGCGTAGACTTTAGTGTCGTCCAAAAGGTTTTTTTCGTATTGGCTGTTGATGACGGCGCTTTCATAAGCGGCAGCGGCTTCGTTTCGAGCGTTGGTATAAGAGATGCAGTCGCGCTGGGAGGTTATGTTTTTGGCGCAGAGCGGCCGATGGGTTTCGAGCACGGAAGCAGCCTCCTTCATTTTGGCTTCATAGCGTTTGATTTCGGAAAGGGATTTCTGATAGTTTTCCCGATAGTCGCGGTCATCCAGCGAGGCCAGCAGATCGCCTTTTTTTACTTGGTTTCCTTCTTCGAAATACATATTTTGCAGGCGGCCGGATACCTTAAAGCTGATGTCAACCTGACGGATGTCA
>ERZ779866.4420-NODE-4420-length-10429-cov-7.724022_pt1 | contig 10429 bp, 5 predicted proteins | sample MGYA00511248_ERZ779866 | MGnify/ENA primary metagenome ERZ779866 (study PRJEB29588, sample SAMEA2155758) | human gut metagenome | biome: human gut; feature: human-associated habitat; material: faeces | place: Denmark | collected 2008/2010 ... | reverse complement strand
GCCGCTGAAGGTGCCGAACCAGGAGAAGTAGTCCAGGCTGTTGCACATAGCCGAGTGATAGGTGGTCACCGCGCCCCGGGACAGGCCCGCAAAGGCCCGGTGGTCCCGGCTCTCAGTAAAGCCCTGGGCATCGCAGGAGGGGGCATAGGTGGCGTAGCGGCTCTCCACAGCGGGCATCAGGTCCTCCCGCAGCTCCTGGGCAAAGGAGTAGGTCAGCGCGTCCAGGTTGTCGGAACAGTCGTCCTCCACATAAAAGGTTGGGGTGACGATGATGAGGGGCTCAATGACCCCCTGGGCGATGAGCTGGTCCACCATGTCCTTGTTCTCGCTGTGCTCCAGCAGCCAGGCCCGCTCGTCATCGCCGGTGCCGTGGAGCAGATAGAGGATGTTGTACTGCTCCTCCGGGTCGTACCCGGCGGGCAGATAGACATAGGCGGTCTTCTCCACCTCCCGCTGGTCGGTGGCGTAGGCCCTGGTCCGGTAGGTGATCTCCTCCACCGTTCCCCCCTGCTCACAGGGCTGGGAAAACCGGTCGGGCACCGCCCAGATATCCCGTCCCACGGTCTGGGCGCTCCGGCTGGCCGCCGCATTGCCCTGCCAGAAGGCCCCGCCGCCCACCAGGGCTACCGGGGACACCGTGTGGTGGGGACTGCGGAAGGGACGGCGGCTGAGGAGGGGATGGCGGCTGTCGGTCATCCCCGCCACGCTCCACACCTCCGTGGCCTCCAGGGCCTCCTGCCTCGTCATGTCCGGCAGGATAGAGGGCAGACGCTTGGCCAGCATGGATTTTCCCGCTCCCGGGGAGCCGATAAGCAGGATGTTATGCCCTCCGGCGGCGGCGATCTCCAGCGCCCGCTTCACGTTCTCCTGGCCCACCACCTCCGCAAAATCCGGCCCCGGCACCGTCTCCAGCGACCGCGTCCACACCGGCGCAGGGGAGAGGGGCTTTTCCTTCCGCAGATGGGCCAGAAGGGCGGCGGCATTTTCCACCGGGTAGACGGTGAGGCCCTGGGCCAATGTGGCCTCGGCGGCATTTTCCGCCGGGACATACAGCTCTTTTATCCCGGAGCGGGCGGCAGCCATGGCCATGGGCAGCACCCCTGCCACCGGCCGCAGCGCCCCGGTGAGGCTCAGTTCTCCCAGGAAGGCGGCGGCAGGGGAGGGGACAGGCACATCCCCCTGGGCCGCCAGAAGGCCCAGCAGGATCGGCAGATCATACACCGTCCCCGCCTTTCTGAGGGCGGCGGGGGCCAGATTCACCGTGATCCGGGACACGGGGAAGCCGCAGCCGCAGCTCTTGATGGCGGCACGGACCCGCTCCCGGGCCTCCTTTACCGCCGCGTCAGGCAGGCCCACCACGTCAAAGGCGGGAAGCCCGCCGCTGATGGCGCACTCCACCTCTACCTCGTAGCCCGCGATGCCCTGGAGCCCCAGGGACCGTACCGTTACCACCATAGGCGCCTCCCTCTCCCGGTCCACAGGCCGGGATTATTTCTCTCTCTGATCTTCTGTCACTCCTTCTGGTAGAAAAAGCCTTCCCAATCCCAGAAGCAGTAGATATAGTTCCGCTCCTCATCGCCCTTTACGGCGTAGAGGCGGAATTTCCTCTCCCCATCGGTGGCTAGGCACAGGAATTCCCCCTTGTCCGCTATGCTATAGGGCGTGCTGTCCCGGCGGGCATAGGTCGCGCCGTCCATCTCCAGATGATCCCACTCAGGGCCGGTGATCCGGCCCACTACCTTGTACCGCCCCAGCAGTACCACCGCCAGCACGGTCAGCACCGCCAAAGCTCCCAAAAGGATCACCAGGCCTTTTTTCTTTCCTGTCCGTTCCACTGCAGGTCCTCCTCTCGGTTCGCCGGCTCCAGTCCTCTGGTCCTGAGCCCGAGTGTGGTTTTGAGAGTATCATACCATAACTCTCCCCCGATTTCTACCGGAAAGGGAATATCCCGCTCAGAAGCGCCCCGCTGCCGCCGTCATTTTTCCCAAAATTTTTTCGGGTTTTCTCTCCAACAGAGCGTTTACATTCTGATAAAACCGTGCTATGATGAATCTGTATGAATACCCGCTTTGTTTTCCCCAAAACCAAAGCAGTATCAAATATTCAGGAGGAGCAATTTATGGCAAGAAAGTTCAAGTCCATGGACGGCAACAACGCGGCCGCGCATGTCTCCTATGCGTTTTCCGAAGTTGCTGCGATCTACCCGATCACTCCGTCCAGCCCCATGGCCGACCTGGTTGACCAGTGGTCTGCCAACGGCCTGAAGAACATCTTCGGCACCCAGGTAAAGGTCGTCGAGATGGAGTCCGAGGCCGGCGCCGCCGGTGCGGTCCACGGCTCTCTGGGCGCAGGCGCCCTCACCAGCACCTACACCGCCTCCCAGGGCCTGCTGCTGATGATCCCCAACATGTACAAGATCGCGGCTGAGCAGCTGCCCACCGTGTTCCATGTTTCCGCCCGTACCGTGTCCACCCACGCCCTGAACATCTTCGGCGATCACTCCGACGTCATGGCCTGCCGCCAGACCGGCTTCGCCATGCTGTGCGAGGGCAACGTGCAGGAGGTCATGGACCTGGCGCCCGTGGCCCATCTGGCCGCCATTGAGGGCCGCGTTCCCTTCGTGAACTTCTTCGACGGTTTCCGGACCTCTCACGAGATCCAGAAGGTCGCCGTGTGGGATTACGATGACCTGAAGGAGATGTGCGACATGGACGCCGTGGCGGCGTTCCGCAAGCACGCCCTGAATCCCGAGCGGCCCAACATGCGCGGCTCTCACGAGAACGGCGACATCTTCTTCCAGCATCGTGAGGCCTGCAACAGCTACTACAATGCTCTGCCTGACGTGGTGGAGAAGTACATGGGCAAGATCAACGAGAAGCTGGGCACCGATTATCAGCTGTTCAACTACTATGGCGCCGCCGACGCGGACCGTGTGATCATCGCCATGGGCTCCATCTGCGACGTGGCCGAGGAGGTCATCGACTACCTGAACGCCCACGGTGAGAAGGTGGGCCTCATCAAGGTCCGCCTGTACCGCCCCTTCCGCGCGGACAAGCTCATCGCCGCCATCCCCGCCACCGCCAAGAAGATCGCGGTGCTGGACCGCACCAAGGAGCCCGGCGCTCTGGGCGATCCTCTGTACCTGGACGTGATCACCGCCCTGGCCGGGGCCGGCATCACCGACAAGACCGTGGTGGGCGGCCGCTACGGCCTGGGCTCCAAGGATACGCCTCCCAAGAGCGTGTTCGCCGTGTATGAGAACCTGGCTCAGGACGCCCCCAAGAACCACTTCACCATCGGCATCGTGGACGACGTGACCAACACCTCCCTGGCGGAGAAGGACGACGCCCCCAACACCGCGGCCGAGGGCACCATCGAGGTCAAGTTCTGGGGCCTGGGCGGCGACGGCACCGTGGGCGCCAACAAGAACTCCATCAAGATCATCGGCGACCACACCGACAAGTACGTGCAGGCATACTTCCAGTATGACTCTAAGAAGACCGGCGGCGTGACCATCAGCCATCTGCGCTTCGGCGATCACCCCATCCGTTCCCCGTACTATATCAACAAGGCCGACTTCGTGGCCTGCCACAACCCCAGCTACATCACCAAGGGCTTCAAGATGGTCAACGATGTCAAGCCCGGCGGCGTGTTCATGATCAACTGCCAGTGGGACTTCGATGAGCTGAACCATCACCTGAAGGCCGACGCCAAGCGCTACATCGCCCGCAACAACATCCAGCTGTATACCATCGACGCCATTGACCTGGCCATCAAGATCGGTATGGGCAAGCGCAACAACACCATCCTCCAGTCCGCATTCTTCTCCCTGGCCAAGGTCATGCCCGAGGAGGACGCCATCCGCTTCATGAAGGAGAAGGCCAAGGCCTCCTACCTGAAGAAGGGCCAGGACGTGGTGGATATGAACTACAAGGCCATCGACCTGGGCGCCACCGCCTATAAGAAGGTGGAGGTCCCCGCTGACTGGGCCAACGCCATGGACGAGCCCGAGCACAAGAAGCTGGAGGGCAAGCCCGAGCTGGTGAAGATGGTCAAGGAGATCCTGGAGCCTGTGGGCAAGATGGACGGCGACAGCCTGCCCGTTTCTGCCTTCTCCGATCATGTGGACGGCCAGTTCGAGCTGGGCGCCTCCGCCTATGAGAAGCGCGGCGTGGCCGTGTCCGTCCCCACTTGGGACGCTGCCAAGTGCATCCAGTGCAACCAGTGCGCCTATGTCTGCCCCCACGCCACCATCCGTCCCTTCGCTCTGACCGCCGAGGAGGCCAAGAATGCTCCCGAGGCTGCCAAGATCGTGGACGTCAAGGCCGGCAAGGGCAAGGGCACCTACCAGTTCACCATGGCCATCAGTCCTCTGGACTGCATGGGCTGCGGCGTCTGCATCGGCGCCTGCCCCGTGAACGCGCTGTCCATGGTGGCCCAGGAGGGCGAGCTTAAACAGCAGGATGTGTTCGACTACTGCATGGACAAGGTCTCCGAGAAGAAGGATATGCAGGACAACACCGTCAAGGGCAGCCAGTTCAAGCAGCCCATGCTGGAGTTCTCCGGCTCCTGCGCCGGCTGCGCCGAGACCAGCTATGCCCGTATCGTCACCCAGCTGTTCGGCGACCATATGTACATCTCCAACGCCACCGGCTGCTCCTCCATCTGGGGCGGTCCCGCGGCTACCTCTCCCTACTGCACCAACAAGGAGGGCCACGGCCCCGCATGGTGCAACTCCCTGTTCGAGGATAACGCCGAGCACGGTCTGGGCATGTTCATCGGTCAGGACAAGATCCGTCAGGATCTGGCCGACGAGACCCGCCAGCTGATCGCCGTGGAGTGGGCCCGTCCCGAGCTGAAGGCCGCCGCTCAGGCATGGCTGGATACCATGGACGATGGCAACGCCAACGCCGAGCCCGCCCGGGCCTATGTCAAGGCCCTGGAGGAGAGCATCTGCACCGTGGAGGAGCTGGCTGCCGTGCCTCAGTTCGCCGAGCACGCCGCCCAGCTGAAGGCCCAGGGCAAGCTGTTCTGCGACTGCGACGCCTGCACCCTGGCTGCCGACATCCTCAGCAAGAAGGAATACCTGGCCAAGAAGTCCATGTGGATCTTCGGCGGCGACGGCTGGGCCTACGACATTGGTTACGGCGGCCTGGATCACGTCATCGCCAGCAAGAAGGACGTGAACATCTTCGTGTTCGACACCGAGGTGTACTCCAACACCGGCGGACAGGCCTCCAAGGCTTCCAACATCGGCCAGGTGGCTCAGTTTGCCGCTGCCGGTAAGGAGATCAAGAAGAAGAGCCTGGCGGAGATCGCCATGCAGTACGGCTATGTGTACGTGGCCCAGGTGGCTATGGGCGCCAACCCCGCTCAGACCCTCAAGGCCATCACCGAGGCCGAGGCTTATCACGGCCCCTCCCTGATCATCGGCTACAGCCCCTGCGAGATGCACAGCATCAAGGGCGGCATGATGAACTGCCAGAAGGAAATGAAGAAGGCTGTGGACTGCGGTTATTGGAACCTGTTCCGCTTCAACCCCGCTGCGGAGAAGAAGTTCACCCTGGATTCCAAGGCTCCCGCCGGCGGCTATCACGACTTCCTGATGAACGAGGCCCGCTACAGCCGTCTGACCCGCGAGTTCCCCGACCGTGCGGAGAATCTGTTCGCCCGCAACGAGGCCGAGGCCAAGGCTCGCTACGATCACCTGCTGAAGCTCATCGAGATGTACGACGACTGAGCCATACAAAGAACCTTACTCACGTCATAGATCCCGCAGGAGCCGCCCGTCCGGTCGGCTCCTGCCGCGGTTTGCGACAGCTGTGCGCTCGATGTTTTTCAAAAATAGGAAACCCTTCGGCACAGCCGAAGGGTTTCCTATTTGTATGATTCTTTTTGATTATTACGATCTGTATCAGAAGCTGACGTTCTCCGGGTCCGGCTTCTGGCAGGGCTTCACATCGGTAACGTACAGCACCGGGCCCTCACCGTCATAGGCCTGGCATTTCTCCTTCTTCACGGTGGCCTGGATCTCCACCCACTGGCGGTTCTTGAACTTCTCCAGCTCCTGGCCCTTGCACACCAGGGCCAGGAACTGCATGTCGTTGTTGCAGCACACCATGGCGAAGCGGCCGGGGCAGTGGATGCCCGGGAACTTCTTGGAGTGGCACATCAGCGCCTTATACCGCACGGTGATGCCGTCGTAGCGCTGGGGGTTGTCCATCATGTCCACATACCAGATGCCGTAGTCGTTGTCCGGCACGTCCAGGTGGCCGCCGGACAGGTCGAAGGGGGCCATGTCGTCGGTGACGTAGTCCTCGCTGGTGCCGTCGGTGTTCTCCAGATAGATGTCGGCCCGCCGGTTCACCATCCGCAGGTTCCGGCCCCGAAGGGCCTTGCGCAGCTCCTCATTGCAGCGGTTGAAGATGATCATATCCGCGTTAAGGATCTTTTCCATCATCAGCTGCCCCATGTTCCGCAGATACGGCTCAAAGGTGGTGGCGTCCACCAGGCACATGATCTGATACAGGATCCAGTTGGCAGGCAGACCCTCCCGATACAGGGGCTCGAAGCTCCACATGCCGTTGAACTCGATGATCACCTGCTTGGGCCGGTACTGCTTTTCCAGCTTCTTGAAAAATTCCGGCGTCAGCTGGGCGGGATCGTCCACGGTGTAGGTGAACACGTTGAACAGCACCTTGGGGTCGTACTCCGTCTCCCCCTCCTCGCAGCACAGCAGCAGGGTCCGATCCTCGCTGGCGAAGCCGTCTTTCAGGATGCCGTTGATGAAGTCGGTCTTTCCGGCATCCAGAAAGCCCGTGATGAGATATACAGGAATGTCCATAGGCGTCTCCTTACAGGCCGAACAGGGTCTTCAGGCCGTCCTCCTTCAGCTGGGAGCCGATGACGCACAGGCGGCCGGTGTAGTCGGCGGAGCCATAGCGCACCTCGTGCTCCTGGGGCACATAGTCAAAGTGCAGCCACTGGCCGTCGGCGGCGGGCACGATGCCCTTGGCCCGCAGGATGGCGCCGTAGTCGCCGGAATCCAGAGCCGTCAGAATGCGGTCGATATCCGCCTGGGTGAACTGCTTGGGCGTCTCCGCACCCCAGCTGGTGAACACCTCGTCGGCGTGGTGGTGATGGTGGTGGCAGGAGCAGGCGGGGTCGTCGCACTCCTGGCCGTCATGGTGGTGGTGCTCGTGCTCCTCGTCATGGTCATGATGATGGCAATCCTCGTGCTCGTCGTGGTCGTCATCGTGGCCATGCTCGTGGTGATGGTGATGATGCTCAGCCTCCTCGGCCTCGTGCTCGGCCCGCATCTTCTCCAGCAGCTCGTCGGCCAGAGACACCTTTTCCACGGCGGCCAGAACGGTCTTGCCGTCCAGCTGGTCCCAGGGGGTGGTGAGGATGGCGGCGTCGGCGTTCTTCTCCCGCAGCATGGCCACGGCGGCCTCCAGCTTCTCCTGGCTCAGCTTCTGGGTCCGGGAGAGGATGATGGTGCCGGCGGCCTCGATCTGGTTGTTATAGAACTCGCCGAAGTTCTTCATATACACCTTCACCTTGCCGGCGTCGGCCACGGTGACAAAGGAGTTCAGCTTCATATCCGGGATATCCGCCACGGTGTTTTCCACCGCCACGATCACGTCGGAGAGCTTCCCCACGCCGGAGGGCTCGATGAGGATGCGGTCCGGCTGGAACTGCTCCTTCACCTCCCGCAGGGCCTTGCCGAAGTCGCCCACCAGGGAGCAGCAGATGCAGCCCGAGGACATTTCGGAGATCTGGATCCCCGCGTCCTTCAGAAAGCCGCCGTCGATGCTGATCTCGCCGAACTCGTTTTCGATCAGCACCAGCTTTTCGCCCTGATAGGCTTCCTTCACCATCTTCTTGATGAGGGTGGTCTTGCCTGCGCCCAGGAAACCGGACACGATGTCAATTTTCGTCATAACAGTACCTTCTTTTCTTTTCCCGCCGTGCGGGACATATTATTTCCTCTATATCATAGCCTATTTTTCCAAAAAAGCAAGGGCAGCGAAAAAAATTCACATTTCTGTCCAGATAATCTGCGGTTTGTCCCGTTTTTCCCGGGAATTTTCCCGGTTTTCTATTGGGATGGGGCGGACCGGAGAATGGGGGTAGCCATTTGCCGGAAAATGCGGTATAATGGCGAAAATACACAGAAGCGAGGTACTCCCCTATGTCCGTGAAAGAACAGCAGACCGGCGCGTGGGCGCCGGAGTGGGTCCAGGAGACGGAGCCGGATTATACCCCCCGCCCCCGGCGCAGCCGGAAGCAGCGCCGCCCCCGGTGGCCGGGGATCGCCCTGGCTCTGGTGTGCCTGGCCACCATCGCCGCACTGGTGTGGCATTTTACCCGGCAGAAGGAGATCCCCCTGGAGACGGCGGCGGGTTATGTGGCCTCGGAAGCGGAGACGGCTCCGCTGTACGACGAGGAGGGCAATGTCCTGCGGCAGCTGGTCCGGGGCAGCCAGGTCACCTATGTGGTGGAGGAGGCCCACAAGGATCGTCCGGACCAGGTTCGGGTGCCCCAGGAGGACGGCAGCTTCGCCTGGCTGGACCGGGAGAACCTGACCGATGACCTGAGCGGCGTGGTGACGCTGAAAACCGTGTATGTCCGCCGGGCCCAGAATCTGACGGATGAGGGCGGCGACCCCACCGGACCCCTGGTGCTGCGGGGTCAGGCCCTGACCGTTACCGGCTACCGGGACCTGGCGGCCGACGGCAGCGTATCCTATTACCGGGCCGACGGCGGGTACATCCCCGCCCGGTATGTCCGCCTGACGGAGGACCAGGCCACGGCTCCCTATGACGCGGATATGGCCCGGCTCCACGCGGACCGGGGCGACAGCTGGGGCGGCGGCGACGCGGCGGGCTTGGACTACGACGCCTATGAAAAGCCCCGCTTTGGCGGCAGCGTCATGCCCGATACCGTGAAGGCCCTGTACCTGAACAACGAGGCCATCCGGAATCCGGAGGCATACATCGCCGTGGCCGACGGGTGCGGCATCAACGCCTTTGTGGTGGACATCATGGACGGCGGGGCCATTGGCTACGCCTCGCCGGTGATGCAGAAATATTCCCCCAGCGCCTATGCGGATGCCTACAACACGCTGGAGAGCTATCAGGCGGCGGTGAAAAAGCTGAAGGACGCCGGGTATTACGTCATCGGCCGCATCACGGCCTTCAACGATCCCAACCTGGCCGCAGATCATCCGGAGTGTGTGGTGGCGGACCTGAGCGGCCAGCCGCTGAAGATCGGCGGCATGTACTGGCCCAGCGTATACAGCCGCCAGGTGTGGCAGTATAAGGTGGACCTGGCCCTGGAGGCCGCCGAGACCATGGGCTTCAACGAAATTCAGTTCGACTATGTCCGCTTCCCCGACGGCACCTGGGACTATGACGAGGCGGGCACCATCGACTATCACAACGACAATGACGAGAGCAAGGCCCAGGCCGTTCAGCGGTTTTTGCAGTACGCCGCCGACCGGCTCCACGGGGCGGGGGTGTATGTGTCTGCCGATGTGTTCGGCGAGTGCGCGGAAAAGTATGTCACGGCCTACGGCCAGTATTGGGCGGCCATCAGCGGCGTGGTGGACGCCATCAGCGCCATGCCGTACCCCGATCATTATTCCGCCTCCGGCAGCTGGCTGCCCTGGGAGCACCCCTATGAGACCATGAAAACCTTCGGCGAGAAGGCTGCCGCCCGGCAGCAGGAGACTCCCTCCCCTGCCGCGGTGCGCACCTGGATCCAGTGCTACAACGCCATCCGGGAGCCGTACAACACCTATGGCCCCGATGAGATCGCCGCCCAGATCCGGGCCCTGAACGACACCGGCAACACCGGCGGATACATGACCTGGAACGCTGCGTCCAGCCTGGACAAGTACCGCTATGTCAGCGGCGTGCTGAACTGAACGCGCTGAAACGTGCTTCTCAGCTATTCTGCTTGCTGCCCCAGCAGCTGCTCCAGCTCCTCCGCCGTCAGAACCTGTCCGCCCACCCGCTGCATATCTGCCAGGTTGGCGGCCTGCACGGCAGGGGTCACGGAGGAGGTGCAGTCCGACAGCACCGCCGCGTCATAGTCCAGGGACAGGGCGTCGTAGAAGGTGGAGCGGATGCAGTTGGGCGTGGTGGTCCCGGCCAGCAGCACCGTGTCCACCCCCCCCAGCCGCCGGAGGATCAGGTCCAGCTCCGTGTGGAAAAATGCGGAAAACCGGGGCTTTACGATGACATAGTCCGTGTCCGCCCGGTGAAATTCCTCCGGCCACGCGTCGGACATGGACGGCGGGCACGTCTCGGACAGAGGCCTTCCGCCCCGGGCCCACACGTCGTACCGGGCCCGCTCCACGTCGGAGCCGTCCGCCCGGTAGTGCCGCACGGCGAACACCACCGGCACCCCGGCCCTGTGGCAG
>ERZ779866.4419-NODE-4419-length-10432-cov-2.556808_pt1 | contig 10432 bp, 9 predicted proteins | sample MGYA00511248_ERZ779866 | MGnify/ENA primary metagenome ERZ779866 (study PRJEB29588, sample SAMEA2155758) | human gut metagenome | biome: human gut; feature: human-associated habitat; material: faeces | place: Denmark | collected 2008/2010 ... | reverse complement strand
CGACGCCTCCTGCAAGTTTGTTCAGCGAACCGCCGAAAAAGTTGGCGACGCCGGAGGCAAAGATCGTCAGCGTCAGGCCGGTGACGTTCTGGTTGGCGCGCAGGGTAATGGTCAGCACGCTGTAGATCAGGCCGCCCAGCGCGGAAGCCGCCAGCGCGCACACCAGCGCGATAAGCAGACAGACGAGCTTATTCGGTTCGGCGACCGCGCTTTCATAGAAAAAGGTTCCTGCAAGCCCCGCGATACCGCCGAGATACATGATGCCCGGGACGCCGAGATTCAGATTCCCGGATTTTTCCGTCAGGATTTCGCCGACCGCGCCGAACAGGATCACGGTGCCGAACGCAACAGCTGCCTGGAACAGGGAGATAAACTGTGTCATTTATGCCTCCTCCTTTGCGCTCTTTCTGCGAAAAACAAGCCGGTAGTTGATAAAAAACTCACATCCGAGCATAAAGAACAAAATAATACCAATCAACAGATCGGCCGCAGATGCCGGAATTTTAAACTGTGTCTGAATTGCGTTCGCCCCTCGCTCAAGCATCGCGATAAATACTGATACAACCAACATTCCCGCCGGATTCATTTTTGCGAGCCATGCAACTGTAATGGCCGTAAATCCGACGCCGCCTGCAGTTCCTTCCGTAATCGTAAAGTCCGATCCCGCAAACTGAAGCATTCCGACAAGTCCGCAAAGCGCTCCGGATAAAAACATCGTTCTGCGGAATACCCGTCCCACATTGATTCCCGCATATCTGGCAGTATTATTGCTTTCACCTACAACAGCAATTTCATAGCCTTGTTTCGTCTTATTAAAATAAATATAAGATACGACAACGAGAATAAGCGCTAAGATCCATCCCCAGTGCACTCCGAATACTTTTGTCAAACGCGCTCCCGGAACAAGCATCGCTATTTTCGGATAGCTGCTTCCCGGAGCTTTCCACGGGCCGTTCATAAGATATTTGATAAATGCCAGAGCAATATAATTTAACATCAGTGTAAACAACGTCTCATTTGTTCCCCACTTCGCCTTGCAGACAGCCGGGAGCAAACCGTACAAACCGCCCGCTACGATCGCCGCCAGCATCATAAGAATTACAAGTGGGATCTTCGGAAAAATATGAGCAGTAAAAAGACCAAACGCACCTGCCGCAACTGCACCTACCAAAATCTGTCCTTCCGCCCCTATATTCCAGAATTTCATTTTGAACGCAAAAGAAATTCCGATCGCCGTGATAAGAAGCGGAATTGCGATCTTAATCGTCTCATAAGAAACAGTCTTCGTTCCCCATGCTCCCTTTATCATGGAAATATATACCGAAAACGGATTATGTCCGAGCATCATGATCACGACAGCGCCCGTAGCCAAAGATAAAAGAAAAGCAGCCGCACGGATCATCCACGCTTTTTTCTGAGGAATCGCATCTCTTTTTACCATTCGGAACAAAGGCTCTTTCGCATGTGTCACACTGGAACTCATTCTGTCACCTCCTCTTTTTCTCCATCTTGTTCTGTACGGATCATCATTAATCCGATTTCTTCTTTTGTCACTTTTCTCGGATCGACAATACCGCTTACCTTTCCTCCGCACATAACCATGATGCGGTCCGAAAGCTGCATAAGCACATCAAGATCTTCTCCGATAAATACAACCGCAACTCCCTTTTTCTTCTGTTCGTTCAAAAGATCATAGATTCTGTAAGACGCATTGATATCAAGACCTCTTACCGGATATGCGACAATCAGAACCGACGGCTGACAGGCTATCTCTCTTCCTAAAAGAACTTTCTGCACATTACCTCCCGAAAGTCTTCCTACCGGAGTTTCCACGCCCGGAGTTACGATTTCTAATTCCTTAATCAGTTTTTCCGCAAGATCTCTCGGACTTTTCCGATCTACAAAAATACCTTTGTTCGACTTATAACTTCTAAGCATGACATTATCTGTCATATCCATTCCGGCAACAAGACCCATTCCAAGACGATCTTCCGGAACAAATGCCATTGAAATTCCTTTTTTGGCGATTTCATCCGGGCTTAATCCTAAAATACGTTCTTTTACCGCCCCTTTTTCTGATGATTCAGAATACAAAACAGATCCCCCGACAGAAGGATAAAGTCCCGCAATCGTCTCGCACAGTTCTTTTTGGCCGCTTCCTGCGATTCCGGCGATTCCCAGTATCTCTCCTGCATAAGCATCAAACGAAACATTATCAAGAGCCTTCACTCCGTCTCCGCTCAAACAGGTAAGATCGATCACCCGAAGACGTTTTCCGCCCCGTTTTACTTCCGGTCTTTCAATTTCAAGACTGATCGGCCGGCCGACCATCATTTCCGTAAGTTGATCCGGATCGGTTTGTGAAGTTTCCACAACTCCGATATATTCTCCCTTTCGCAAGATCGCAACACGATCTGATATCGCCATTACTTCATTTAATTTATGTGTAATGATGATGATCGATTTCCCGTGTTTTTTCATGTTTTTCAAAACAGCAAACAGCTTTTCCGTTTCCTGAGGAGTAAGAACCGCCGTAGGTTCGTCTAAAATCAAAATATCCGCGCCTTTGTACAGCACTTTTAATATTTCCACCGTTTGTTTTTCAGAAACCGACATATTGTAAACTTTCTTTGTCGGATCAAGGTCAAACCCATATTTTTCTGCTAATTCTGCTACTTTCCGATTGATCTCACGGCGTTTTAACACCGTTTTCCCTTCCAATCCCAACACGATATTTTCCGCTGCCGTCAACACATCCACAAGCTTAAAATGCTGATGGATCATTCCGATTCCGAGAGTAAAAGAATCCTTCGGGGAACGAATCGTTACCTCCTTCCCTTTTACATAAATCTCTCCGTAATCCGGAAAATAAATTCCTGACAACATGTTCATCAATGTTGTTTTTCCACTTCCGTTTTCACCGAGAAGCGCAAGGATCTCCCCTGTTTTCAGTTCAAGATCTACATTTTTATTGGCAACGACTTTACCGAATGTTTTCGTTACATGATGCATTTTTATTGCATACTGCGCTGCTTCTCCCAAATTTTTTTCCTCCTTCTTCTCTCCTGCCGTATCTTTCTCATTTCCTCATGAAATCCTCATAGAACAAAGCGGTATTCCGCTTAAAAAACATTTAATGTTATAAACAAAGCCGTCCGAAGACGGCTCTGTTTTCATTTTCCGAAGATATCTTCTTTCGGATTTATTTTTTAGAATTACTTTATACAATTACTGAACTACGTTACATCCCTCGATAATATACTGCCATGACGGTGCAGAAGCCTCTTCCTGTTCCGGGAAATGATCTCCCTCTGCAACTTCAATCTTCTCTCCGTCCGGACTTACTCCTTTAAGCGGACCGCCGAATACAAAAAGTTCTCCGTTTTTCAGCGCTTCCGCCGCTTTATCGATCGCCTCCTGCGTTCCCTCTGCTGCGATCTTCTCATTCAATGGAGACAAATAAACGGCTCCGTCGGCATATCCTTTGCACCAGTCAGCCGGAATTTCTTTTCCGTCGATCACTGCCTGAACAGCTTCTGTCACATAAATTCCCCAGTCAATACGAGGAGAAACTAAAGACGCATTCGGTGCAGCGGCAATCATATCATTATTATATCCAACCTGCCATACTCCATTATCCTCAGCTGTCGTTGCCGGAGCTGTAGAATCCGAATGCTGGGAGATCACATCGCATCCGCGGTCGATAAGAGCTTTTGCAACCTGAGACTCGATTGTCGGATCATTCCATGAATTTGTATACATAATATCCATTGTTACATCAGGATTCACACTTTTTGCTCCAAGATAGAACGCTGTATATCCGCTGATAACCTCTGCAAACGGATGTGCCGCTACGTAGCCGAGTTTATTTGTTTCTGTCTTAAGTCCTGCCGCAATACCTGCCAGATAACGTCCCTCATAAATAGACGCAAAATAATTATGGAAGTTATCCAGTCCTGAATCCGATGCCTGGAATCCTGTCGCATGACAGAACTGGATGTCCGGATACTCTGCGGCTACTTCTTTCACATAGTCTTCAAACCCGAAGCTTGTTGCAAAGATAATGTTGCATCCTGCTTCTACGAGTTCTCTAAGAGCTGTATCACATTCTGCATCTTCCGGCACATTATATTTGTTGATGATCTGGTCATCGCTCAATCCCAGTTCTTTCTGCATTTCCTTTGTTCCCAGATCATGATTGTATGTATATCCCATATCGCTCGGATCGGAAATATGTACAAATCCTACCTTGATTTCATCTTTCGGAATTCCTTCCGACGCCTCTTTTTTGGAGTCTCCTCCTTTGTCTTTGCCTGCGTCTGCCGCCGGAGCTCCGCACCCTGCAACGAGAGTGACTGCCATAGCTGCACACAAGAATGCGCTGAGCATTTTCTTCTTCATTGTTTTTCCTCCTTTTATTCCGTTCTTTTTAAAAGAACGATGCTCGTTAAAAAAGCTACCCACTTTTCAGAAATCCGTTCTTCAAATGGATAGCTACATACCTATATTACTATTCAAATTGTCAGAAGTCAATCCCCAACACTTTATAATCCTGATCTTCCACTGCCTTTTTAAGTACTTCGTCAGCAACCTCTTCTGTCATTTCAACAACTGCCGTGCCGGTTTCATGACTGACTTCCGCCTGTTCCACTCCATCCAGCGCTTCAAGAACCTTTTTCACTCTCGCCTCGCAGTGTCCGCACATCATTCCTTCGATTTTCATTACTTTTTTCATTGTTTTATTCTCCTTTTCTTCTTCAGAATTTTTCTTGTTTTTTTGACTTCTTTTTCTATCTTTAGAACCATCATATAATTTAAACAAATTCAGCCTCAGGGCGTTGCTTACAACACATACGCTTGACAGACTCATTGCCGCTGCCCCGAACATCGGATTTAATTTCCACCCGAAGATAGGAATCCAGATTCCCGCTGCGAGCGGAATGCCGATCACATTATAAAAAAATGCCCAGAAAAGATTTTCATGAATATTGCGAAGCGCTGCCCGACTCATGCGCACAGCGGCAGGCACGTCGCTCAACCTGCTTTTCATAAGCACAATATCCGCCGCATCAATAGCGATATCCGTTCCTGCTCCGATGGCGATTCCGACATCCGCCCGCGTAAGAGCCGGCGCATCATTAATCCCGTCCCCAACCATCGCCACTTTTCCTTCTTCTTTTAATTTTTTGATCACATCCTCTTTTCCATCAGGTAAAACACCGGCAATCACTTCATCTACACCCGCCTGCTCTCCGATCGCTTTTGCCGTACGCTCATTATCGCCTGTGAGCATGACCACCTTGATCCCCATATTTTTCAATTCTCTGACCGCCTGCGGACTGTCTTCTTTTATAATGTCTGCAACGGCGATTATGCCGATCAGTTCCTCATTCCTTCCGAAAAATAACGGTGTTTTTCCTTCTGATGCAAAACTTTCCGCCTGCTTTCTTACCGCTTCCGAAATAACAGTTCTTCCTTCTGCAAATTTCAAGTTTCCGCCGAAAAATTTATCGCCGCCTATCTCTCCCGTCAAACCATTTCCGGAAACTGCCGTAAAGTTTTTCGCTTCTTCTTTCGTCTGGATTGCTTCTTCCTCTGCCTTTTTCAAAATTGCATGCGCTAACGGATGTTCACTTTTCTTTTCAAGAATGTATGCATACGTCAGAAGTTCCGACTCACTAAAAGCCGAACCGGGCAAAATATCTGTCACCGTCGGTCTTCCTTTTGTGATCGTTCCTGTTTTGTCCAGCACTACAACATCAATTTTCCCCGTTTCTTCAAGAGAAACTGCTGTTTTAAATAAAATTCCGTTCTTTGCTCCCACACCGTTTCCGACCATAATCGCAACCGGCGTCGCAAGACCGAGAGCACAAGGACAACTGATCACAAGAACCGAGATTCCCCGTGCAAGAGCAAAACCGATCGTTTCTCCGAATGCAAGCCATACAATAATCGTCAAAACAGCAACTGCCATAACAACCGGAACAAACACTCCCGACACTTTATCTGCCACTTTTGCGATCGGAGCTTTTGTCGCAGCCGCATCTCCCACCATATGGATAATCTGAGACAAAGTTGTGTCTTCTCCCACTCTGGTCGCCTTACATCTCAAAAAACCGGACTGGTTTATCGTCGCGCCCGATACACAATCTCCCTCTTTTTTATCAACCGGAATACTTTCACCGGTAAGCGCTGATTCGTCAACCGCTCCGCTTCCTTCGACTACAATACCGTCAGTCGGAATGCTTTCCCCCGGACGAACGACAAACAGATCTCCCTTTTGCACTTGTTCGATCCCGATTTTTACTTCCTCGCCGCCGCGCACAACAGTCGCCGTCTTAGGCGCAAGACCCATCAGACCTTTCAGCGCATCTGTCGTCTTTCCTTTTGACCTTGCTTCCAGAAGTTTACCGACTGTGATCAATGTCAGGATCATCGCCGCAGATTCAAAATAAAACTCATGCATATATGTCATTACTTCTGCCGCATTCCCACGCATCTGCGCATCTGTCATCGCAAACAGAGCATAAATACTGTAGCCGTAAGACGCGCCTGCGCCAAGAGCAACCAGGGTATCCATATTCGGCGCTTTATGAAAAAGTCCTCTGACTCCACTGATAAAAAACTTCTGATTGATCACCATTACGGCTGTTGTCAGCAGAAGCTGTATGATCCCCATTGCCACGTGATTCTCGCTCACAATTTCCGGAACTTTCCATCCCCACATCATATGCCCCATTGACAGATACATTAACGGAATCAAAAAACAAAGAGAGGCGATCAATCGCTTTTTCATCTCAGGCGTTTCCTTATCTTTTAATTCTCCGCTCTTTTCCATCCTGCCTGCTTCCTGTCCTGTCCTGCTTTCTTTCTCCACCGCCTTATATCCCGCCGCCTCTACAGCTTCAATAACTGTCTGTGCATCGACAGCCCCCTCTACTCCCATAGAATTAGTCAGCAGATTTACAGAACATGACGTAACTCCTTCAATCTTTGATACAGCTTTTTCTACACGTGCACTGCATGCCGCACAGCTCATACCTGTAACTTCATATTGTTTCAACCGGTTTCCTCCTTTCGATTCTCAAATCCTCGATTCCATTGCCTTTTCAGAATCTATTTCATAAGTTTTCTCAAAACTGTTACAAGTTCATCTATCGTCTCATCTTTTCCTTCCCTGATATCTTCCGAAACACAAGTACGGATATGTTCTGATAAAAGAACTTTATTAAAACTGTTCAATGCCGCGGTAATCGCCGAAACTTGTATAAGAATATCCGGACAATACGCATTATTCTCCACCATTCTGCGAATCCCCCTCACTTGCCCTTCTATTCTGTTTAAGCGGTTTATCATCAATTTTGTTTCTTCTTCTGTACGCTTTTTTATCCGATGTGTACATTCCGGACATTTCTTTTCTTTTTCCATAATTATCCTCCGAATATATTTTCCGGCTTTTGCCTTTTCTCCCTCTCACCATCATACTTTAAACCTAAAATACCCATATGGGGTATCTATAAGTGCATTATATACCCATATTAGGTATATTGCAACTGTTTTTTCATCGAGATATAAAATTTCAGATCTGCATAACAACTTTATCTGTTTATAAAAACATCCATAATGAAAGAGCAACTAACTTCTCATCGAAATTAATTGCCCTTTTATCAAACGTCATGCAAGATTTTAAGCACCATTCGAAGCTCTTCTGCCCCGAGCTGTCCCGGCGCCGACGCTTTTTTGACCGCTCCGAATGTAAGAGCAGAACCAAATGCTTCACCGCAAATACGACTGACTACTCCTACTTCCGACATAGACATTGTAACGACCGGACACTTTGCATGCTCCCTCACCATCTCTTCCGTTGCCAAAAGCAGCGTAAGCACATCTTTTTTAGATTGAGGCATTACCGCTATTTTCACAATATCCGCACCACACTCCTGCATAAAGCAAAGCCTCGATACAATTTCTTCTTTTGGCGGAGTTTTTTGAAAATCATGGTTAGATGCTATCACTTTTACTCCATACAAATGCGCCGTTTCTACGATTGTATTTACCTCATCTGTCCCGGTAAACGCTTCTGCATCCACAAGATCTGCAAAACCCGTTTTTACTGCCATCTCATTCAGCTTTACATATACACTCTTTTCAATCTCTTTCTCCCCGCCTTCTTTTAATGTGCGAAATGTGAAAAGGAGCGGAATGTCTCCAAGCGTCTCTCTTAATTCTTCCATCATCTTTTCTGTCTTTTTAAAATCCAGAACATCTTCATACCAATCTGCGCGCCATTCCACAAGATCCGCCGTTTCTTTCGCTTTACAAGCTGCGTCAATAATATCGTCTCTCGTAATTCCGACAACAGGCACGCAGATTTTCGGGATTCCTTTTCCTATCTCTACCTTTCTGACATTTACCGTATTCATATGCTCTTCTCTCTTTTAACTATATTTAAAAATCTTAACCGCTTATAAAATCTCCTGCCACTCCTTTTCTTTAAAACCAACGAGAACCTTCTCATTTTGCACGAGAATCGGTCTTTTTACAAGCATCCCGTCAGAAGCGAGCAGTTCAATCTGTTCATCCTCACTCATATTCGGAATCCTGTCTTTTAACTGCATTTCTTTGTAAAGTTTTCCACTCGTATTAAAAAAGCGCTTCAACGGAAGTCCGCTTTTCCTCCACCACGTTTTCAGTTCTTCCGCTGTTGGTTTCTCTTCTTTGATATCTCTTTGCTCAAATTCAATTTCTTTTTCTTCCAGCCATTTTTTTGCTTTCATGCATGTACTGCATTTCGGATAACATACAAATAACATTTTCTTTCTCCTTTCGTTTGCTACTCTGACCTTTTCCGGTCTTTCATTTTGCTTTGAAAAATCTACCGATTTTTTCTTTTATAATATTTTGAATACAGCCGAATCTATTTAACAGTGTATCTCATTTTTCCTGCAGATACAATTCTTATTTTTCTTATTTTTACTCACATAAATATTGCGCTTTTTTTCTATTGTGCTAGAATATAATCGACTATTTTTTAACATTCAACTTACTTGTTTATTTTGTATATTAAATTTAGGAGGAATCTTATAATGCAATGTTTCAGAAAAGTAACAGAAGACTTATATTGGGTCGGGGGAAACGATCGTCAGATTGAATTGTTTGAAAATATTTTCCCTCTTGCCAAAGGTGTCTCTTACAACTCATACCTTCTTTTGGATGAACAGACAGTTCTTTTTGATACAGCCGACTATGCGATCGGAAAACAATTTATAGAAAACGTTATGTCTGTACTGAACGGCCGCAATCTTGACTTTGAACGGGCGTACTCTGGATTACCTTGTGATCAATCACATGGAACCGGATCACTGTTCTCTTATCGGAGAACTCCTTCTTCACTATCCCGACGTAAAGATTATCGGAAACGCAAAAACATTCCCGATGATCGAACAATTTTTCAGCTTTGACCTGACGGGGAAAACACTCACAGTCAAAGAAGGAGATACTTTCTGTTCCGGAAAACATACGTTTCGTTTTATTATGTCCCCAATGGTTCACTGGCCCGAAGCAATGATGACTTATGACGAAAAGGATAAAGTGCTCTTCTCTGCCGATGCTTTCGGCACATTTAATGCATTAAATGGAAATTTATTCAACGATGAACTTGATTTTAACAGAGAGTGGCTTGATGAAGCGCGCCGTTATTATACAAATATCGTCGGAAAATACGGCCCGCAAGTTCAAAATGTATTGAAAAAAGCCTCATCTCTTGACATTCAGATGATCTGTCCGCTCCACGGTCCTGTCTGGAGAAGTAATCTGAATTTTATTATAGAAAAATACGATCTTTGGAGCCGATATGAACCAGAAGAAAAGGGAGTTATGATCGCTTATGCTTCCATGTACGGAAATACCGAAAATATGGCAGAAATCCTTGCCGTTATGCTGGCAGAGGCAGGCGTAAAAAACATTCATATGCATAACATTTCCAAGACCCATGTATCCGAACTGATTTCCGACAGCTTCAAATACAGCCACATTGTACTTGCTTCCCCAACATATAATAACGGCATTTATCCTCTGATGGACAATTATTTGGAAGACATGAAAGCTCTTTCCCTGCAAAATCGTACGATTGCCGTGCTTGGAAATGGATCATGGGCTCCTCAGGCAACAAAACTGATTTCCGCAAAGATCAAAGAAATGAAAAACATGCGTCTTTTAGAAGCTTCCGTTACAATAAAATCTTCTCTCAAAGAAGCACAGCTTGAGGAATTAAATTCTCTCAGCAGACAAATCGCCGAAGAAGTGTTATAATAATATTTGATTAAATTTTAAACGTCACAAAGGAGACCAGCTATGAAAAGTCAACCATAAATTAGCAAAAAATTTCTTTTTCATATCGGTGGTAAAAAAGGGTAACTTTAATAGAGCTCCC
>ERZ779866.4416-NODE-4416-length-10438-cov-5.026197_pt1 | contig 10438 bp, 10 predicted proteins | sample MGYA00511248_ERZ779866 | MGnify/ENA primary metagenome ERZ779866 (study PRJEB29588, sample SAMEA2155758) | human gut metagenome | biome: human gut; feature: human-associated habitat; material: faeces | place: Denmark | collected 2008/2010 ... | reverse complement strand
TATGTGGACACCAACGCCATGGCCGGCCGCGCCGGGGACTATGACGAGGGCAAGCAGGGCTGGACAAAGATCCACTATATGCCCACCACGGCGGAGAACGGCTTCTCCCCGGCGTTGCCGGGGGAGCACGTCGGTGATATGCTGGCGGACGGTGCGCCAGGGAAGCAGGCGGTTTTCCTGAAAGAGAAAGGCGGTCCTGGATGGATCCAGGCCAGAAACGGTGCCCGACTGGGGCCGGATCAACCCGCCCAGTACCCGCAGCAGGGTGGTTTTGCCGCAGCCGGAAGGCCCGGTGAGGGCGGCCAGCCCCTCGGGGGGCAGCTCCAGAGAAAAATGGTCCAGAACCACTGTTTCCCCATAGGCCAGACACAGACGGTCCAGAACGATCACAGTGTATTCCCCCTCCCCATTAGCAGGCGGCGCACCAGGCCCTCCAGAAGAAGGGACAGGGCAATGATGACCAGAGTCCAGGCAAAGAGTTCCGGAGTTTCCAGAGCCGTGCGGGCTTGGGAGATTTCCGTGCCAATGGCCAACTTGGGCGGGCAGATGACCTCGGCGGCCACCCCGGACTTCCAAGCCAGCCCCATGCAGGTGAGCAGACCGCTGGTGAAGTGGGACCGGAGGGAAGGCAAATAGATCAGACGCACGGTTTTCCACGGGGAGAAGCGGTAGGCCCGGGCCAGCTCCAGAAGCTGCCCATCGGTGGAGCGCAGCCCCGCGTCCAGATTGCCCCAGATGACAGGCAGCACCATCAGGGCGGATACCACACCGGGGATGCGGGTGCGGTTGACCCACAAGTAGAGCAACAGGATGAAGCACACCACCGGCGTGGCCCGGATTACCCGGATGGCAGGAGCCAGAATGTATTCTCCCCAGCGAAAGCGGTAGGTAAGCGCAGCTAGCAGGCCGCCTAGAAAACAGCCAAAGGCTAGGCCGCCGAAGATGCGCCCCAAGGAGGCGATGGCCGCCAGCCAAAAATTTCCGGTTGCTGCTAGAGCGGCCAACGACCGGACCACCGACAATGGGGAGGGAAGCAGCAGGTCACGCCCAACCCAAAGGGCCGCAAGCTGCCATACCCCCAGCCAGATGGCTGGGGGTATGATGATCTTCTGCAGTTTTTTGATAGGCTCAGGGGACATAGTAGATGGCGTCATCCGGCAGAGAACCGCCCACTGAGGTGGGGTCGGCCTGGTACAGGATGGAGAAGTAGCCGGAGATGGCGGGGGCCATGTCCGCCCCGGCAATATAGGTCAGGTGGCACTGGGGAATGGCCGACTTCGCGATAGCAGCAGAGGGAGTGATGCCAAAGCTGGCCACCAGTTCTGCGGCCTCGTCCACATTGTGGCTGACATAGTCGATGGAGGCCTCATACTCCGCCAGAAAAGCGGCCACCGCCTCGGGATGCTCCTCCAGATACTCCGTGCGGGCCACCACGGCGGTCATAATCAGCTGACTGCCAGTGTTCAGATCGTTCCACTCCTCAGTGACATCCAGGGCGGCACGGATCTGGCCCTCACTTTGCAGGATGGCGGCGGTGGCGGCGGGGACGGGCAGCATAGCTACCTCCGCCTCTCCGGTCATCAGCTTCTGGGTGATCTCGCTGGCCTCGGCAAAGAGGATGGTTACGTCCTTGTCAGGATCCAGGCCGTTCTGCTCCAAGATATAGCGCAGCACATACTCCGGATTAGCCCCTTGGCCCGCGGACCAGATGGTTTTGCCCGCCAGGTCAGACACCGAGTGGATGGAGGTGCCGCCGCCGCTTTCCAGGATATGAAGTACCCCCAGAGTGCCCAGGGCGATGATCTTCACCCCGCCGTCGGTCTTGTTGTAGAGGTTGACCGCCGCATTGGAGGCCATAGTGGCGATATCCAAGGTGGGCTCGGCATTCGTCAGGCCGGCTACCAACTCGGTATTATCTGCGGCGATGGTGTAGTCATAGTGGTTGGCGGTGGTACCCGCGTCGCTGTCGCTCATAAGCTTGGCCGCGCCGATGCCCGTGGGACCGGACAGCACGCCCAGGCGGACCGTCTCTCCCTGGGGCTCATGACTTGGTTCGTCGTCGGGGGAGGGAGATGGCTCGTCAGAGGTCACAGGGGAGGGGCTGGGGGAGACCTCCTCGTTGTTGTTGCAGGCGGCCAGAGCAAAGACCATGCACAGGGCCAGCAGCAGGGCGGAAAGTTTTTTCAGTTTCATAGCAGAGGTTCCTTTCATTGTTGTGGATGTTCCATTTTGTGGCTGGCGTGGTGAAGCAGTTCCCGCCGGAGGATACGGATCACCTTTCCCTCGCGGGCGATGGCTCCCTCTCGCTCCCGCGCCTCAAAGGCCCGGTACAGAGTGGCCCGGCCTACGCCGATACGGGCGGATAGCTGCGTGGCCGAGATGGCTACCTGCTCCTCATCTCCAACGGCGGAGAGCAGGTATTGGGCCAGCTTACCCTCGGCGGTGCCGGCGGATACCGTGTCCAACCGCCCGCTGAGAAACTGGATGCGGCTGGACAGGTAGCGGATATAGTTCAAGGCGAACCGAGAGCTTTCTTCCACCAGCCGCTCCACCCCGTCCTGTGGAGGAAGGAAAGCTGGTCTATTTCTGGGAAGACGGCGAAGGCTATACCTTCAAGACCGTTGTGGGAAAAAACGAGATCCATACCATTCCCAGCAGCGAGGAGTGCGGAGACAGCCACTGGACGGACCTCAGACTGGAAGAGTTGGAATACCTAGGCCTGGATGACAAGGGGCTGGCGGGTATCTGGTACGGACATCTGTTCCTGACAAAGGACGGGCAGACACTGAAGCTGTCTGGTGAGCATAACAGCTGGCCCTGGCTCCAGTCCTACCAGGGCAAGACGCTCCGTATCCAGTGGGGAAAACTCGTGTACGGCCCGGGCTTCGGAGGTAATACCCTCTATGCAGTCATGCCCGGTCTGGCCAAGGGTACAGAGGACGGCGCTGCCGCCCCACACTACAGCAACAACCGCTTCGGTTTTTCTCTCTCCTGGCTGCCGGAAAATTGCACCATGCAGGAATCCGATAACGGCGACGGCGTGACCATGCGAGACGAAACTGGCTTCATCCTGCTGGCCTATGGCACCAACAGCTATCTGGTTATGGACCAGAGTATGGAGGATGCTATGGCCGAACTCTCCAGCGGGCTGAAGGTGACCTACAAGCATATCGACAAGGAAAAAAGTTGGTTTGTGGTCTCTGGTGTTGCAGATGACGAGATCGCCTATATCAAGTGCTTTTTTGGCTATCCTGCCGCCCGCATCCTCCGCATGAGCTACCCGAAGCACAAGGAACAAACTTACGCCCCTCAGGTGGAAAAGGTGGTGCAGGGCTTCCGGCTCTATGACTAGATTGGAGACTAGCCCCTTCTCTGTGAGTAAAAACGGAGCAGGAGATATTTTGTATACTGTTTTATCTTTGACTTATGTAGACTTTATTTAAGTCAGAAATGTATAATAAATTTATATTAGTTTTGGAGTGGTGGAAAAATGAGTAATTTTAACCATCTTGTAGAGTTATGCCATGGCAAGCATATCTACATACAGACACACAATTTTCCTGATCCAGATGCCATTGCTTCCGTCTTTGGACTCCAACGTCTACTGTCGCTGTACAGTATATCATCTACTCTCTGCTATGATGGTAGAATCGACAAGCTTAGCGCATCTAAAATGCTGAAAGCATTCCAGATAGAGATGTTCCCCTATGAACAGCTACGCCCTACTATGACTGAGGAAGACTATGTGATCTGTGTAGATGCCCAAAAACACAGCGGGAATATCACCGATTTTGTCGGAGATGAAGTAGCCTGTATTGATCATCACCCCACTTTTGTTCCTATGAAGTACCATTATCAGGACATTCGTCTCACGGGAGCCTGCGCTACTTTGATTGCGCAGTATTATCAGCAAATTTCCTGTAAACCGGATAAATATACGGCAACTGCCCTGCTTTATGGGCTAAAAATGGATACTTTACAATTTACTCGCGGGGTAACGGATCTAGACATTGAGATGTTCGCTTTCTTGTTTCCGCTGTGTGACAAAAAAACACTGGTGCGGTTGGAACGCAATAACATGGAGTTCAGTGACCTGAAAGCATATGGGGCTGCCATTGAAAACATTGAACTCTACGATAAGGTCGGACTATCGTATCTATCCTTCCCTTGTCCTGATTCTCTGATCGCAACTATCTCTGATTTCATCTTGGGTTTACAGGAAGTGGAGATCGCAGTCGTCTTTTCCTACAGAGAGGATGGTGTCAAATTTTCAGTTCGCTCTGAGACTCCAGCCATCCATGCAGGGCATCTGGTTCGTGATGCGCTCCATGGATACGGAGATGGAGGAGGACATGCGACGATGGCTGGAGGAATGATCCCCCAAAAAAACATACCTCTGCTGGGGCGTTATCCCAGGGATGTTATCCGTGATGCTTTCCTGCAGGTTCTGACGGAAAATGGACAAAGAAAATGCATTAATTCTCTTAAGTTATAGAACAACAGCGAATCATCATAGTATGCTTTAGTTGTTATACACAGGAACACTCTGGCTGCTTTTACCGATGTTTTATGTGAAAGTGTATAGGACATAGATTTGAGTATCGATCACATATCGATATTTTTTATGAATTTTGACTCGCCGAAGTTTTAGAGGAAACCATGAAAAAACTGCTTTTTTTTATTCGTTCTTCTTCTATCTCCAAATATTACTTTAGCTAAAATTAATACTTTCAATGATAGTTTCAACAAGGCTAAGCGCCTACTGCAAGATGAGGTGTATTACGACCACCAAGTTACGCTATACTGCGGATATGAATTTGATGACCAAAAAAAGATATGTCTGCCAGATGGATTTATAGCAAAGAAACATCAAAAAAGATCATATAAAATTGAATGGGAACATAGTGTACCTGCTGAAAACTTTGGCAGAGCTTTTACTGAATGGCGCGAAGGTCATCCTCTTTGTGTAGATAATAAAGGTAAAAGTTTCAAAGGACGAAAATGTGCAGAAAAAGTAAATAAAACATATAGATATATGCAGTCTGATATGTACAATTTGTTTCCAGCAGTCGGGTCTGTCAATGCTGCGAGAAGCAATAAGCAATACTCAGAGTTACCTGGAGTTCAATCTGCTTTTGGAACGTGTGAGGCAAAAATAGATGGGAATAGATTCGAACCACCGGATAGAGCTAAAGGTCAAGTAGCCCGTGCTGCTCTTTATATGGATAAAGAGTACAAGGAATACAGTCTAAGTCGTCAGCAAAGAAGACTTTTTGAGGCTTGGAGTAATATGTATCCAGTCGATGAATGGGAGTGTACACGAGCCAAACGAATCGAATCTATACAGGGAAATGAAAATATTTTTGTAAAAAATATGTGTATCGAAAAGGGGTTATGGTAAACAAACGAGGACAATATAAATACTACCTACAGTAAATCATATAAAAACAGATATATATTGCGATAAGAAAACAATAGAGAGAAGTACAGGCTTATTGTCTGTACTTCTCTTTTTTATTACTCAGGAGGTCTTATGACTCAATCACCTGATATCACTAAACTTTCTCAGGCTATGCTCATCGTCCAACAGCAAATTCAACCGGCTATAAAGGACGCCAAAAATCCCTTCATCGGCAACGAATACGCCACCCTCAACTCTGTCATGGAATCCTGCCGCAGCCTCCTTTCCGCTCAAGGTATCTGGCTTACCCAACTCCCATGTCCTGCTCCTGTAGAACTCGGGACAGGACATATCGGATTAGAAACAAGGCTTATACATGCGGAATCTGGTCAATGGATTTCCAGCACAGCCATCATCCCCCTCCCCAAGAACGATCCGCAAGGTATGGGCAGCGCCATCACCTATGCCCGGCGGTATTCTCTGTGCGCGATCCTTGGTATTGTGACGGAAGATGATGATGGAAATGCAGCCTCGATTCCACCAAAACAGGTCAAAACGCGAATAAGGCCTGTAGAAGCCCTTCAGAGACACAAAGACACTTCGGAAAGCTCTTCATCCACGAAGAAAATTTTAGACACCTCAAATCGCCTCGTATCGCCTCATCAGAATCTGCCCAAAATCGACGGCGTGAGCTTCAGGACGGTTCAGGCTGAGGACGGAAGAAGATGCATCGTGGCGTCTGGAAAAACTCTGGAGAAAAAGGAGCTGCTCAGGGCTTCCGGGTTCAAGTGGGACTCTCAGCAAAGGGTCTGGTGGAAGTATGATGATGCTGCATAATTTTTCTTTCGACTTGTCAGAAGAGCTGTCCTTCACCGGGGCAGCTCTTCTCTTATGGGAGCACAAAAATGAAGCCTGAAACTCGTGGCCAAAAACTGCTCGAAATTATCACCCATGGACTAGCCTTATACGCAAACAGGAACACTCTGACTCAGCTTGGAAATCGGGAAGAGTATGTCGGTATGAGCGACCTCGGAAGCTACATGGCCTGTCCCCGTATGGCCGTTCTAAATAAGCTTCATTCCCTGAACACCACCTATGCCCTCAAGCCTCTTCTCACCATGCAGAGGGGACATTGGTTCGAGGATGGGATTGCCGACGCCCTCAAGACTCTGGAACTGCCTCTGGTTCGTCAGCTCGAAATTGCCGTCACGCATAACGGCACGCCCATCAAAGCTCACCTGGATTTCGTGCTCGCCTCCAACCAACCAAGGCCTACGGTACGGATACTCGAAGTAAAAAGCTGCCAGAAACTCCCGGATTGCCTCTACGCATCCTATGAAACGCAGGTGTATGGACAGGTAGGACTGCTGACGCGGTACTGGGAAGAGCCGGTTTTCAGTGTCAGAGAAGAAACTGGACAGTATCGTTTTCAAGACATGACTTTTCCTGAAATCGCCCATCATCTTTGGAACTTGAATTTGCCGTATGAGTGGGAAGGGGTAGATATCGAAGCCTGGGTACTATGCCTTTCGATGACGGATGCAAAAGTCTTCGGTCCTTATGTGTCAGATGCAGGAATGATGGATGCTGTACTTGGAAAAGCAGAGGAATTTTGGAGTACGATTCACCAGGTAAAGGACGGCACTCTCGACGCATCTTCCCTAAAAACAACAAGTGGTTTCAATCCTCTATGTGAACATTGCCTCTGGAATGCCGACTGCCCGAAGTTCAAAGGAAACGACCACCCAGAGCTTTCCCATGAACTTGAGGAGCTGGAGGCCTGGAAATCGGAGCGTGCAAGTTTGGATGGGAAAATAAAGACCAGAGAGACAAGCATGAAAGACTGGTATGCGAATATTTCCGGTACTCAGGACAGATGGATTCAGTCTGGTCATTGGCGGTTCAAAGCCTCGGAAATACCCGGCAGACGCCCACTCGACAAGGACAGTCTTGCGGAAGAACTGATTGAACTTTTCCATGACGGCGGAATGGATGATGTGGACGTGCCCGCTCTTATTACCAGACACGAAAAAGTAAGCTCACCTTCCACACGACTTTTTATCAACAAGACCAGCAAACAGGAGAAGAACGATGGGTTACAGGTCTGATGTTGGACTGGCTCTTACGCAGGCAGCCGTACAAACATTGAATGAAAAGCTGAACGCCTTGGATAAAACGTCCGAGGCGTTTTCTGTTATTACGGACTTCTTTGCTTACGCGGACAAGCATTTTGAAGACACTAATTCTGGCTCTGAAGTTTATCTGTGGGAGTATGTGAAATGGTACGAAGAATTTCCTGACGTGGGATTCATCGAACATCTGCTGGCTGAACTCGACTGGAGCGACTATCTGTTCATTCGCATCGGGGAAGAGCTGGACGATATCGACACAAGGGGCAGCTTCTGGGATAACCCCTTCGACCTTGGCATCAGCAGAAGCATAATCATCAGCGATCCCACCGACTGAAACAAAGCAACATCATCAATCACAAGCCCTGTTCATCTTGTATGGACGGGGCTTTTCTTTTTGGGAGGAACCATGTCTCATCCTGTTCAACTCGATGCCGGTCAAATCTTCAGCGGCAAATCCTCCGGCACTATGATTTTCGGCTATGACGCACCCTCGGAATACACGCCGTCCATCGATCCCAACTATCTTTTCCATGAGTCCAGCCGTGATGTAATCGTCTGGTTTCTTATGCAAAATCCAGAACCACTTTATATCTGTGGGCCTACCTCTGCCGGGAAATCAAGTCTTATTCGCCAGATTGCGGCGCGGCTCAATTACCCGGTTTTTGAGGCTACCGGACATGACCGACTGGAGTTCCCTGATTTGGTCGGGCATCTCTCCGTACAGAACGGCAACATGGTCTTTGAGGATGGACCGCTCACCATGGCCATGAAGATTGGCGGCATATTCCTGTTCAACGAGGCCGATTTGTGCTCTCCGGCTACGCTTGCTGGACTGAACACCATTCTCGACGGTTCTCCGCTCTGCATTGCTGAAAATGGTGGAGAACTGGTCAAGCCAAGCCCCATGTTCCGCTTCATTGTGACGGCCAACTCCAATGGCAACAGCGACGAAACCGGGCTATATCAGGGAGTCATGCGTCAGAACATCGCCTTCATGGACCGCTTCATGCTGGTGGAAATGGACTATCCCAAAGCAGAAGTTGAACGTGACCTGCTGAACCGTATTTTCCCGGAAATCCCTGCTGAGATTACGGAAAAGATGGTCGATTTTGCCAACGATGTACGGCGGAATTTTATGGGCAACTCCTCGGCACAGGATGCTCTGGAAGTCACGCTTTCGACGCGCACACTCATCCGCTGGGCCAGACTCACCATCGCATTCCAGCCTCTTTCCAAACAGGGAATTTCGCCCATCATGTACGCCTTGGACAGAGCTTTAGGATTCAGGGCGTCCACCACAAGTCGGGCAGCTCTTCACGAAATGGCCCAGAGAATTTTTCCTTCAATAAGTAACTAATGGAGAAGATTATGGAAACTCCTGTTTTGAACACGCCTTTGCAGGTGTTGGACAACATCTTGGCACTGAATTTGAACATCACCCTCTGGTCGGCCAGAAAGAAGCTCACCGCTGAAGACTTTGGTGGCGTAGAACTTCCACCGGATGATTTGGCCTCTCTCGGCTCTAAAAAAATCTGTGACCCGGCCAGACTCAACGTCTTTACCAAGCTCAAGGCTCGTGCGTTCAGTCTGCTGGATAAACATGGCGTCCGCTTTCTTTCGGGCTGGGCGATACCGGAAGATAAGGCCGGAGATATCATCCAGGGCCTATGCGAAATCCGAGATGAGTTTTTCACGGAAAAGCAGAACTTTCTGAACGTGTACGATGCTGCCATAGCCGACTGGATTGCCCGACATCCTTCCTGGGCCAACATCATCGAAAATTCAACGGTCAGCAGGGAGTATGTGGAGTCTCGGATGGGGTTTTCTTGGCAGCTCTATCGGGTATCTCCTGCTGCTGGTCTCGAAAGCGATCTGGCCATGACGGAATCTGGTCTGCATGAAGAGGTAGAAGGTCTCGGAAGTACGCTTTTTGCCGAAATCGCCAAGGATGCTGCGGAGATTTGGAAGAAGGTGTTTGAAGGAAAAACGGAGGTCACGCACAAGGCTCTGTCTCCCCTGAAAACGATGCGTAATAAGCTTGCGGGACTCTCTTTCATCGACCCAAATGTAGAACCGGCTGTCTCCATGATCGACACCGCTCTCGGAAATATGCCCAAGCGTGGAAATCTGTCAGGAAACGCGCTTCTTACGCTTCAGGGCCTCGTATGCCTGCTCAAGGACAAGGAGGCACTGATTCAGCAGACACAGGCTCTCCTGGCAACCCCTGAAGAAGAAAATGCTCTGGATGGACTTTTACAAGGATTCCAACAAGAAGCTCCCGTACTGATTCTTCCCCCTGAAAATAATCTTACTCCGCCCACGCCATGCCTCGATAGTTTGGGACTATGGTAATGAAAAACCGACCTGTGACGGGGGAGAACACAGGTCGGCATTGCAGAGGAAGTAATATAAGGAGGAGAGCTTTGTTGTTGGTTTCAATGTACTACCGAAGTTGGAATTGTCACGTTTCAAAGCGTATCTATTCATTATGCTAATCTTACAAAAGTTTTCACGAGAGAACTCATGATGCCCTTCACAAATTTCAAAGCACTACCCCTTGTTGCCTCGATGCTTGGCGATAAACTGGGGGTAAAAGTTGTCATCGGATCATCGGATACCGCATGTACTAATGGCGATACGATTTTTCTTCCGCCTCTTCCGGTTGATGATGAAGGTGTTCTGTACCCTCTGGTGAACGGCTTTATTGACCATGAAGCAGCTCACATCAGGCATACGAATCTTGACGTATTGAATGGAAAGAGACTTACCCCTGTCGAAAAATACCTCTGGAATGCCATAGAGGACTGGCGGGTGGAGCATGAAATCATAAAGCGCTATCCGGGATGTCATGAGCATTTTATCTGGCTCATACGGCATTTTTTCTTGAAGGATACGGAAGAAGAAA
>ERZ779866.4415-NODE-4415-length-10438-cov-18.118752_pt1 | contig 10438 bp, 11 predicted proteins | sample MGYA00511248_ERZ779866 | MGnify/ENA primary metagenome ERZ779866 (study PRJEB29588, sample SAMEA2155758) | human gut metagenome | biome: human gut; feature: human-associated habitat; material: faeces | place: Denmark | collected 2008/2010 ... | reverse complement strand
TTTCTCCGTTGTCAAAGTCCACCAGATTCTCATACACCAACTTGGATGTGCAGCACAGGGAGTTGTTCATGTAGAGGGTGGAGAGGTCTGTGGTTTCTGCTCCAATAGCGTAGGTCAGCACTTTCTTTTCAGAGTCTGCCGTAGTTGATCCATCGCCGCCAGACTCCGCAGGTGTCTGATTACTGCTGCAAGCAGCAAGGAGCATGGCGAAACAACAAATGGCCGCAATGAGACGAGCAAGTTTTGATTTTTTCATGGTTTACTTCCTTTCTTGTGAATTTATGTCAATATTAGATTGACCGATATTAACGATTTGCCCGCTTTCCAGCTCATAAATGCGCTGGGACAGGCGATAGGCGAATTTCATATCGTGGGTGATAAGGAAATAACTGCACCGGTATTCCCGATGGTATGCCTCCAGAACCTCCCGAATCGCCTTTTGAGAGATCAGATCAAGTCCGCTGGTTAACTCATCCAAAATAAGATAGTCAGGCCGCACAGCCAGCGCCCGCAGCAGTGCAACGCGCCGCTGCTCACCACCGGATAGGTTTTTGGTTGGCGTATCCAATAGTTTTCTGCTGGTGGCCGTCAGATCCATCAGTTCTAAAATTCTCTTTTTACGCTCCTCGGAAGATAACTTGGTCAAATTGCGCAATGCTTCCTCCAAGTTATGCCCTACGGAGAGCCTGCGGTTCAGGCTGCCAGTGGCATCCTGGAAAACGGCCTGTATCTTTGTGCGATGGCTACGCCACTGTCCATAACTCCATTTGGCAATGTTCTCGCCATCCAGCAAAATCTCGCCACTGGTGGGGCGTTCCAAACCGATTAAGAGGCGGGCCATTGTGCTTTTTCCACTACCGCTTTCCCCGGTAAAACTGATATTTTCCCCTTTTACCCATGTAAATGAAATGTCTCTTATCGCATGAAAGGGCTTGCCAGAGGCGTCCAGAAAGTCTTTGCTCACATTTCGGACTTCGATTTCTTCCATGTCCAGCCACCTCCTTCCTCAACCATAGCCAGACGCACGAACTCTTTTGTCCACTCCTTATGAGGGGTGGCAAACAAATCTGCCGTTGTGCCACGCTCCACAATGATTCCGCTCTGCATCACAAGCAGCTCATCACAGAGAGTGCGAATAGCTGCATCATCATGGGACACAAACAGAATTGCTGCCTTTTGTTTCATTTGCGTCAACTCTTGGTTCAGATACGCCTTGTTTTCTTCATCCAAAGCGGAGGTCGGCTCATCTGCAAAGATGTACCGAGGGGAAAGGCCAATTAAAATCGCCATAGTTGCCCGCTGAAGCATACCTCCGGATAGCTGGCCGGGATAGGAACGATAAACCCGATTCGTATCCAGAAGATTGACCTTTTGCAAAACATCCATACTAAGTTTGCGGGCAGCATTTTTGTCTAATCGAAGCCGTTTCCGAAATGTCTCTGACATCTGTGTCCCAACTGGCACATGGAGATTGAAAGCAGTCATCGGGTTTTGCGGAATAAATCCCAAAGTTGTCCCGCAGAGATCCCGCCGCACTTTTTCTGGCTTTTTTAGCAGGTCCTCTCCATCCAGCAATATTTGTCCAGAGTTAATGGATACATCCCCATCTGATACCCCCATCAGCGCCTTTAAGAGGGTGGTTTTGCCGGAGCCGCTGGCACCGGTCAATCCAGTACAGACACCAGGGGTCAAGGTAAACTCCACATGATCCAGCAGAACGACTCCTTTTGATGTTTGAACAGACAGGTTTTTGACCTCTATCATGCCGCGTCACCTCCCTCCAACTGTTTTGCCAACAAATTAAAGGCCAAGGTACACAGGAAAATAAATAGTATCGGCAGGAAAAGCAACGATGGATGGGTCATCAGCATACTGCGCCCCTCGGAGAGCATCGAACCCCAGTCAATCACATCATCGCCCAAGGTTAGCCCGATAAAGGAAAACGCCGAAATATTCATAATCATTTCCGCGCAGGATAGGCAGAGGAAATGTACCAAGGGTCGGATAATGTTCGGCAAGATATGGACAAATAACACCCTGCTGCGGGAGGCCCCGGAGGACACCGCGCACAATACATAAGCCTTATCCAGTTCAATCTCTGTCTGTGTTTTGACCAGTTTAATCATCCTCAAAATCAGAGAGACCGTCAGCGCCACCAGCATCGTAGGGATGCTGTTTCCCCATATCCCGACAAAAATGATAAGGTAAGCTAAAGGTGGGATCGCTGTCACAGCGTCCAGCAAGCTACTGAACACCAAACTTCTGGCGGCATTTGCTCTGCCCAGCCATAATCCGATCAGCGTACCAAGAACAAGCACAATGCCTCCGCCCAGCAACACAATACCGAGGGTCACATAACCGCCATACAAAAGTCGGGATAATTCACAGCGACCAAACTGGTCGGTCCCCAAAGGGAACTCTGCACTGAATGGCGCATACTTGTTAACAATATCCATCGCCTCCGGGTCATGTGGTGCGATAAGAAATCCGAGAAAACAAAAAATAATGATGAGGACCGGAATTATCCATTTCAAATGTTTCATTACAGGTCCCCCTTTCGTGTCTGGAGCAGGCGCTGGATAATGTCTGCCAGAATGTTGAAAATCACCAGTGCAAAAGCAAGGAACAGCACCGTTGCGTAAATCACGGGCAGATCACGATTTGTCAGGCTGTTTACAATCCGATACCCCAATCCTGGCAGAGAAAAAATGTTTTCCACTATGGCGGATCCCGCCATACACATTCCCATCATCTGCATAAATGTCGGAACCGTAGAGATGATAGCCTGGGGCATAGCGTAGCGCACTACAATATAAGGATCGCTTAACCCCCTGCAACGGGCGTAGAGAACACTGTCCTCACTCATGGCCTGCTGAATCGCTTTTGAAAGCATTTGCCCGAAAAAGGCAATCCCGCCCACCGCCAAACAGAGTGCCGCCGGAAGGTATCTCATTAAACCTGTATTGCCAGATACACTAATCAGGTTCCATCTCACGGCCACCACATCAATAAATGAAGTTGCCAAATAAAACGCTGGGATTGATATTGCCGCGATGGACGCAAATGCCAGGATTTTGCCGATCACATTCTTTCGTGTCAGATAGAGCAGAACCCCCAATATCAGTGCCCCAACCGCTTGAAGAACCGCAGATAGTAGCACAATACAGGCAGTTTCCTTTAGTGCTGATCCGACAATAAGGAAAACATCCCGATTATCCACATACGAATTTCCCAAGTCAAAATGAAGCAAGTCATACAGCCAGTCCAGATACTGTACGACAATCGGGCGATTCAATCCCATCTGCTCACGCACTGCTTCAATACGCGTCTCATCGACCGTGAATATACGGCGCGAGTAGGCTTCGGCGGCATCGATGGGCGAAAGCTGCATCAGGATAAAAGTGATCGCCGTTACCAGAAATAAGGTTAAAAAAAGTTGTAAAATTTTTTGGAGTAGAAATCTTTTTGTACTCACACCTCCGCCTCCCTGCACTATGCGTTGATTTTCCAGTCAATCGCAGCTTTACGATTCAAAATGAAATCAGCGTAAATGCCCTTTTGCTGGATGAGTTGGTCGTGGGTGCCGTGTTGAACAATCCTTCCGTGATCCACCACTAAAATCTGGTTTGCATGGCGCACCGTTTTCAGTCGATGGGCGATCATAATAATGGTCTTGCCTCCGGTTAATGCTTCAATGGCCGCTTGAAGTTCCGCCTCATTCTCCGGATCAACATTTGCGGTTGCCTCGTCCAAAATTACGATGGGAGCATCCTTCAGCATGGCTCTGGCTATGGAAAGCCGCTGACGCTCACCGCCGGATATTGTGGCTCCTCCTTCACCAATCACCGTGTCATAGCCGTCAGGCAGCGCCATAATGAAATCATGGCACCGGGCGGCTTTTGCCGCAGCCACCACTTCTTCATGACTGGCCGCCGGCTTACCAAACTTGATGTTATTTTCAATACTGTCGTTGAACAAATACACATTCTGAAAGACCATACTGAAATTGCTCATCAAGCTGTCCAGCGAATAGTCTTTTACATCAATACCGCCCAATTTCACGGAGCCTTTGTTCACATCCCAGAACCGGGCCATAAGGCTGGTAAGCGTTGTTTTGCCGGAACCGGAGGGTCCCACAATAGCGGTAGTCGTGGCTTCTGGAATTGTGAAGCTCACATCATCAATGATTTTCCGATCTCCATAGGAGAAGTCCACATGCTCAAATGAAATGTCATGGCTTTTCGGCACCTGAACAGAGCCGCCCTCATCCATCCTGGGTGCCCGGTCAATTTCCTCTACCCGGTCAATGGAAGTATCAATCATCGGCAGCATAAAGAACATCTCACCAGCCGATTCCAATTCGCTATATACCAGGAACGCAGATACCACCATCATCAAGCAGGTGAACAGCGACATATTCCCTTGCAGGAAAAGCCAGATGGAAAGCAGGATTGCCAATACAGAAGTAACACGCAAAACAACCTGCTCCAGCACATTGTAGGGGATGCGTTTGCGCTCCAATTTGAAGTTTTGATTTTCTGTTTCTTTGATGGTATTGTTTAGAGTTTGTTTTGCCGCTTTATCCCCGTGGAAAGCGCGCACCACACTCATGCCCTGTATGTATTCCAGCACAGCATCCACCAATTTAGTCTGTGCAGTCAATCGCCCTGGGGAAAGCTCACGGGATTTCTTAAGTAGTCGGGAATTGACCCAAAGGAACAGCAGTATCCCAACAAAGAACACCAGACCGATTCTCCAGTCGAAGCACATGGTCGCCAGAGAAAAGATCGTAGTCCGGATCATACCCACAACTGTCCGGGCGATCACTGCAAAAGACATACTCTCCAAATCGGACATTGTAGAGGTGGCTGCCGCAGTAAGACTGCCAAGGCTCTGTGCGTTGAAATAACCCATCGGCATATATTTCATGCGTTCACCGATGTGAATACGCTTTTCTCCGCACATTCGGTAGTTGGCATGTCCTTCGCTATTGTGAGCCAGATACCAGCAGAACGCGGCACCAGCCACACTAACCGCCATAATTCCCAAAGCCATCCATGCGGTGGCCCCGGTCATGTTCTGTCCTACCAACGCCCGCAACACTATCAATAGAGCGACAAATTGTAAAGCCTCAAAGATGCTCCGCAGCAGTTCAAAGGCCATACCTTTATACCAAGTACCTTTCTCCGCCCCGGAGAACCGAAAGAACCGTTTATATGCGTCAAACATACGCCGCACCTCCTTCCATCTGATCGTTGTCCCGCGCCTGCGTGTGAGCTGCCCACATTTGCTGATAGAGCGGACACCGTTCCAACAGTGCTCCATGTGTCCCGGCATCCAAAATCTTTCCGTGATCTACCACAGCAATTTGTTCCGCTCCGGTAATGGTGGACAGGCGATGGGCAATCACAATGAGTGTCTTTCCGTGAGTCAGCCGCCCTATGGCATCCTGAATGACCGCCTCGTTTTCCGGGTCCGTGTAAGAAGTTGCCTCGTCCAAGATAACAATGGGTGCATTTTTCATCATGGCGCGTGCAATAGCTACTCGTTGCCGTTCGCCGCCGGAAAGATGTCCGCCAGCACCTCCCACAATCGTGTCATAGCCATGTTCCAGTCCCATGATAAACTCATGACAGTTCGCAGCCTTTGCCACCGCTTCGACTTCGGTATCCGTTGCATCCGGCCTTCCCATGCGGATATTCTCGCGGACGGACAAGTTGAACAGAAAATTATCCTGGGATACATAGCCAATCAGATCCATTACCTGCTCTGGAGGAAGTTCTTTTGCGTCAACACCTCCAATGGTGATATGCCCGCCTCCAACATCCCAATAAGAGGCGATAAGTTTCGCAATCGTGGATTTACCAGAGCCGGACGGTCCTACCAATGCCGTTGTGGTTCCTTGCTTGATGTCCAGGGTGATGCCGTTCAGAACTTGCGTATCCTTATAAGCAAAAGTCACATCCCGCAGGGAAATATCCAATCCTTTGAGATTTTTCCGCTGGGACGGACGATCCAGATCAGGCTCGGACAATACGGCAGTAATTTCTCCGGTGATAGTAGCAATTTTAGAAAAATCATCCGTCAGAAAGATAGCTGCAACCAGTGGCCCCATAATGCCAAGAGAAAGAATGGCAATGGTGATAAAGTCCGGAGCAGACAAAGAGCCGTTCATATAGAACAGGCATCCCACAGGCAGCACACCAATCAATACGGCCGGCCAAATCGTCATCATCAGAGCAGAATAGCCCTGGGTGGATTTCATCCAGTCCAGCATGAGATCCACGCTCTGACGGACAGCCTGTGTAAACTTTCCATAGGAGGCAGCACTTTGATTGAACGCCTTGATGACCTCAATCCCATTGATGTACTCCACAGTGGTGGCGCTCATATACTTACTTGCCTGAACAACAGCACCGTATTTTTTAGGATATTCCTTCATCTGGGCCATGTAACAGAGCATCCCGATAGGTATCGTAATCAGGGATATCAGTGCCATTCTCCAATCCAACACAAACAGGTAAATAATGATGGCGATGGGGACAAGCAGGTTAGAAGTCATTTCCGGGATGATATGTGCCAGAGGGACTTCCATTTGCTCTACACGCTCTACCATTGTGGTTTTCAGCCGTCCTGAAGGTGTATCCGTCAAATATCCCATAGAAACACGCGTTAATTTATCCGCAACCGCCTGTCGTATTTCTGAAAGCACATGGAATGTCGCTTCATGGGAACATCTGGTTGAGAGGCCGTGAAAAACAGACTTCATCAGGTAAGCAATAAGGGCAACAATCCCCCAAGTCAAATAAGTAGAATAATTCGTTTCATCTCCAATCAGCAAATTTACAATCCTTGCCACAGCGAAATATGGCACGATACCACTTGTGACGCTGATAACAGCAAGAATGATAGAGAGCAAAAAGCCTGATTGATGCGGTTTAATGAATGTCATCAAATTTACAGAATCTTTTTGTCGCTGCATACAATTCCCTCCTTTCAGTTAGCAGAACCTAACCATGGGTCAAAAGTAAAAGCCGACAATCCACAGGATTTATCCTGTAAATTATCGGCTCTGCGTCTTGGCGTCTGGCTCTGATAATATAATGCTTTGTCCCTGCACATCTACGATGTGTTCTTTTCCGCATTTAGGACAAAATAGCGGAAAGTGTTTGAGAACAGTATCCGGATTTACTTTCGTGCGGGTTTTGTTGCCGCAGGTAGGACAGTGAATCCAACCGTTGCGGTCAATCCAACCACTCATACGACATCACCTCCATCCGTAAAAAAGATGGTCTGCCATCCAGCGGTATAGAAACGCCGCATTTTGCGGATATGCTCCAATGCCTGAGCTTTTGGCATATCGTGAATGATAACCTCAAACATTCCCGTATAGAAAGCACTGGAAAGAAGGTGATTTAGTTCCGGCGTGAGTCGGCCGCTTGTTATTGCATCATTTCCAGATGCCTCAATATACTTTACGGTACATTCTGTATCAAGCTCAACAACACGATGAATGAACTCTTGATAGACACTATTCTCTCCACTGGTAAGCAACAGCTTAAATTCATCGAAATGATCGTAAAGATAGTCCACTACTTTAGGAAAGCCATCATTGGAATATCGAAGCATTTGCTGTGTCTGCTCATTACCTGGCATCGTGGTAAACCCGGATAATACGGTTTGTAACAATTCACAAAAGCCGTCCGCCGCCGGTTGAACCAGGGACCGATATAGGCTTTCTTTATCAGGGTAGCGAATATAGATTGCGCCTTTACTCGATCCAGCCTTTTCTGCAATTATCCGGAGAGAAGCATTTTCATATCCATTTGCTAAAAACTCCTCTTTAGCACATTCCATGAGCTTTTCAGTCACTCCCGCAACTCTCTTTGCCATAATTCGCCTCCCTTCATTCAAGACCATCAGTTTCAATCCATCGGTCTTAATATAGCACAAAGCATTTTGACAGTCAATAGGGAATTTGCTTCATTCTCCACATTGGCCAAAATCTTCGTTTCGAATTGTAGTATTAGTAGAGGGGAAAACGAGGGAAGGGTTGTTGTAGCAAGCACAGCCAGTGAGTACCCACTGGCGGATTTTTGATTTAGGGGGACCCCTGCCCCTAAATCGAAAAATTGCTTGCTGGGATAGTCCCAGACCCTTATGGAAACGGAGGCGGCGCAGCATGGCAAATCGAAAGCGGAATATCCAGATGAAGTTTTGGGTGACAGAGGAGGAAAAGCAGCTCATTGAGGAGAAAATGGCCCAGCTCCACACAAAGCGGAGCGGCGCCTATCTCCGCAAGATGGCGATTGATGGGTACATCATCCAGGTGGACACCACCGACATCAAGGAGATGACCCGCGCCCTCTCCGCCATCGGCCGGAACATCAACCAGATCGCCAAGCGGTTGAACGCTGGCGGTCCGGCCTACCAGGCTGACATGGAGGAGATCCGGGAGAGGATGGACCAGATATGGCAGTTACAAAGACGCATCCTATTAAGTCAACGCTGAAAGCGGCCATTGACTATATCTGCAATCCCGATAAGACAGATGGGAAACTGCTGGTGTCCTCCTTCGGCTGCTCCGCCGAGACCGCCGACATCGAATTTGCCTGGACCCGCCGCCATGCCATCGACAAGGGCACGAACCTGGGCCGGCACCTCATCCAGGCGTTTGAGCCTGGGGAGGTCACGCCGGAGGAGGCCCACCGGATCGGCATGGAGCTGGCGCGGGAGGTCCTGGGCGGCAAGTATGAATTTGTCCTCACTACCCATATAGATAAAGACCACGTTCATAACCACCTGATTTTCAATGCGGTCAGCTTTCAAGACCACAAGCACTATCACTCCAATAAACGGAGCTATCACTTCATCCGCCGCACCAGTGACCGGATCTGCAAAGAACATGGCCTGTCCGTCATCGTCCCAGGCCGGGACAAGGGCAAGAGCTACATCGAACACCAGGCGGAACAGAACGGCACCAGCTACAAGGCGAAGCTGCGCTCCGCCATCGACCGGCTCCTGCCCGGCTGCGCCGGCCTGGAGGACCTGCTCCGCCGCCTTCAGCGGGAAGGGTACGAACTGAAACGGGGCAAGTACATCTCCGCCAGGGCACCGGGCCAGGAGCGGTTCACCCGATTGAAGGCCCTGGGCGCCGACTACGCAGAGGAGGCCCTGACCGCCCGGATCGCCGGCAGGCCCAGCCCCTCCCGCCAGCCGAAGCAGCGCACCGGGAAGCCCAGCCTGCTCATCGACATCCAGAACAATATCAAGGCCCAACAGAGCGCCGGTTACAAGCATTGGGCAACCATCGAGAACTTGAAGCGGGCGGCGGAAACGCTGAACTTCCTGACGGAGCATGGCATCGGAAGTTTGGAGGACCTGTCCGAGCGGTGCGACGGGGCGGCGGCCGCCACCGCCAGGGTGAAGGCGGACCTCCGGGCAACGAAGAAAGAAATGGAGCGGCTGACCCTCACTATGAAGCACGCCGCCACCTATCGCCAGCTCCGTCCCCTGTATGAGGAATACCGCCAGTCCAGGGACAAGGAGAAGTTCCTCCGGGGGCATGAGGGCGAAATCATCCTGTTTGAGGCGGCGGCAAGAGAGCTGAAACGCCTGGACGCTGTACCCCTGCCCGCCACCAAACGGCTCCGGGCCGAGATGGACGGGCTCACCGCCAGGCGGACCGCCCTGCAATCGGAATATCGGAAGGCCCAGCGGGAGGAGCGGGAGTACGACACCCTCCGCCAGAATGTGGAGGCCCTGCTGGAAAAGCCAAGGGAAGCCGAACCGCAGAGGCAGCGGAATCACGAACTGGAATAGGTAGGATTGTGCGCTTTGCCGGACTTTTCAAAGGCCCCTGGGCGCGGTCTGATTTTATCTGTATAATGGGAGGCAGGAATGGAGGTGCCGCCAATGACGAGAACCGAGGCCGTTAAGGAATTTTTCAAGAAGGCAGTTTTGCCCGTCGCCATCGCCGGGCTGCTGTACTGCATTTTCAAATCCGCCTGCATCAGGAATGGAGAGCTGGATCTTCTCTGGCTCTGGATACTCTGCGGCCTGCCCTTCGGCATCCATCGGATGTGCGTGTGGATCGTGCCGGGCGGCGACTCCCTGGGCGGCGGCGCCGCCCTGTTTGTTCTGAACTTCGTGATCGGCGGCATCATCGGCGGCTTCGTCCTGGTGTGGCGCCTGCTGGTGGCGGCATGGTATGTGCCCCTCACCATCTACCGCCTGATCGTGGGATATTGAGATGGACAAATGATAGAGAGCCGGCTGGCATTGACCAGCCGGCTCTCCTCATGGTGTCCGCTCCAGAATAAATTTTGTTACCAGATCCGCATACTGTTCCAGCCGCACCATCAGCGCCAGGTGGCCGCCGGTCAGGTCGGTGACCACCGTGGGACTTGACATCAGGGCGATCAGGTCCTCCCGGCAG
>ERZ779866.4413-NODE-4413-length-10442-cov-2.249832_pt1 | contig 10442 bp, 7 predicted proteins | sample MGYA00511248_ERZ779866 | MGnify/ENA primary metagenome ERZ779866 (study PRJEB29588, sample SAMEA2155758) | human gut metagenome | biome: human gut; feature: human-associated habitat; material: faeces | place: Denmark | collected 2008/2010 ... | reverse complement strand
ATATTAAAATAATAAAATAATTTTGCATTATGATAGGAAAATGCAACCAAACTATTTGTTGACGTACCTATATTTTGTATATTTGCAACGCAAAAGGGAGAAGAAGGAGGGGGCACATTGCCCCCTCGTTTTGTTCTAATATAAAACTATCGCTATCGAAAAATATATTAGACATCATCTCCTTCCCCATTAAAAGAAATTGAATGATAGAAAAAGATTTTGTAAAGGAACTTGTAGAAAAAGGATTGTCGGGTACAGACTGCTTTATAGTAGATGTTCAGGTAAAGCCGGGTAACAGCATCATTATCGAAATAGATAACGAAGACGGTATAGATATAGAACAATGCTCGACCTTGCACAGATTTATAGAAGAGCACCTCGACCGGGATATAGAAGACTATGAGCTTGAAGTAGGGTCGGCAGGCATTACATCTCCGTTCAAAGTTCTGAAACAGTATAAAAAAAATATCGGTAATGAGGTCGAAGTTCTTACAAAATCGGGACTAAAACTCAACGGAATCCTAAAGGAAGCGGATGAAGACAAATTTACTGTTACGATAACGAAAAAAGTAAAGACAGAAACCAGTAAACGAAAAGTAGAGGTATCGGAAGATCTCGTTTTCGGTTATGATGAAATAAAGTACACAAAATATTTAATCAGATTTAAATAAATATGGCCAAAAAAGAGGAAGCAATCAGCATGGTCGACACGTTCTCGGAGTTTAAAGAACTGAAGAACATTGACAGAACGACAATGATCAGCGTGTTGGAAGAATCGTTCCGCAACGTATTAGCGAAAATGTTCGGTACGGACGAAAACTTCGATGTTATTGTAAATCCCGACAAAGGGGACTTTGAAATATGGAGAAACCGCGAAGTAGTCGAAGACGGACAAGTCAGCGATCCCAATCTGCAAATCTCTTTATCCGAGGCCAAAAAAATCGATAACGATTACGAAGTAGGTGAAGAAGTTACCGATGAAGTAATTTTCGAAAAATTCGGACGCCGGGCCATTTTAAACCTGCGTCAAACATTGGCATCAAAAATTTTGGAACTGCAAAAAGATGCCATTTACAATAAATACAAAGATAGAATCGGACAAATCGTCAGCGCAGAAGTTTACCAGATCTGGAAAAAGGAAATGCTTCTTATCGATGATGAAGGGAACGAACTTCTTTTACCGAAAACAGAGCAAATCCCTTCGGATTTTTATCGTAAAGGAGAAACTGCAAGAGCAGTAGTCGCCCGTGTCGATAACAAAAACAAAAATCCGAAAATTATCATATCCCGAACTTCGGAAGAGTTTCTGAAACGGTTGTTCGAACTGGAAGTTCCGGAAATACATGACGGTCTGATTACTATTCGCAAAGTAGCACGTATCCCGGGAGAACGTGCCAAAATTGCGGTAGAATCTTATGACGATCGCATCGATCCGGTAGGCGCTTGCGTCGGGGTAAAAGGCGCTCGCATTCACGGTATCGTCAGAGAATTGAGAAATGAAAACATCGATGTAATCAATTATACTGCAAATACATCTCTTTTCATCCAAAGATCATTGAGTCCGGCAAAAATTTCTTCAATTCGTCTGAACGAAGAAGAAAAAAAAGCCGAAGTATTCTTAAAACCTGAAGAAGTTTCTCTCGCCATCGGTAAAGGGGGACTCAACATCAAATTAGCATGTATGCTGACCGGATATACGATCGACGTATATCGTGACATCGATGAAACAGAAGAAGAAGACATTTATCTCGATGAATTTAAAGACGAAATCGATGGTTGGGTAATAGAAGCCCTAAAAGCTATCGGATGTGCTACGGCCAAAAGCGTATTGGCAATGTCCCGTGAAGAATTGATCGAAAAAGCAGATCTCGAAGAAAACACCGTTGATGAAATAATTAATATATTAAAAGCAGAATTTGAAGAAGAATAGAAAGGGAATCCGTCATACTGCGAAGTAAGACGGATTTACCCTGTTTCCCAGTCTGGAAGATCTCCCGGAATCCGACTAAATATTCTTCTTTCATTTTGTATAACGCTAAAAAACGATTATGACGATAAGGTTAAATAAAGTAGCAAGAGATTTAAATGTAGGAATTCAGACAGCTGTCGATTTCCTGCAAAAGAAAGGATTTTCTATTGAGTCAAATCCCAATACGAAAATCAGTGACGAACAGTATGCCCTGCTGGTAAAAGAGTTCAGTACGGATAAAAATCTGAAAATCGAATCGGAACGTATCAGCCAGGAGCGTCATAATAAAGACAAAAACAAAGCAACCGTCGCTCTCGAAGGCTATGAAGAACCCGCATCGGACAATGAATCGGGAAAAACGGAAATAGCGACAACCATAGACGAAGAATTAAAGCCGAGAATCAAACAAGTCGGAAAGATAGATTTAGATAATCTATACCGCCCGGTAGCTCCTAAAAAAGAAGAACCGGAAGAAACCGTAACAGCCAAAGAGGAAAAAACAGTTACTGAAGAACCCGTACAAAATCATAACGAGATCGAAAAGGAAATTCAGGAAGAAGAACAAATTTCTATAAAAGAACCCGAAATTACAGAAGAACCTCAAACTGAAAATATCGAAGAGGAAGAAGATTTGGTTTCAGAAAACGATATTGACGAGAATTCCGAAGAAGAAGAGGACGACGAACCCATCCATATGAACGAAGAAACAAAAGAAGACGAAATATTTACGCTAAACCGGCCTAAACTGACCACGAATATCAATGTTGTCGGGAAAATAGATCTTTCAGCGTTGAATCAGCAAACTCGTCCGAAGAAAAAAACAAAAGAAGAGAAAAGGAAAGAGCGCGAAGCTAAAGATAAACAGCGCAATGATCTGAAAAAGCCGCTTATTGCGGACACAAAAACGGGCGAATCTCAAGAAACGGATATGGAACGCAAAAAACGGAAACGTATCCGCAAAGAAAAAATCGATATTGAGAAGAATGCGCCGACCACAAATCCGCAATCTCGAAACAACGGTAACCCAAAAGGTCCTAAGTTGAAACTGAAAAAACCGGTAAAAGCCGAAATCAGTGAAGAGGATGTACAGAAACAGATCAAGGAAACACTGGCCAGGCTGACAACCAAAGGACAGAAAAAGAGTGCAAAATGGCGTAAAGAGAAACGCGAAGCTTTTGCTAACAAAGCTCAGGAACTGGAAGAGCAGGAGATGGAAGAAAGCCGCATCCTGAAACTGACCGAGTTCGTTACCGCTAACGATCTGGCCGTCATGATGAACGTACCGGTAAATAACGTTATCGCAACTTGTATGAGCATCGGTATCATGGTGTCTATCAATCAACGACTCGATGCGGAAACGATCAATATCGTAGCAGAAGAGTTCGGATTCAAGACAGAATATGTCAGTGCAGAGGTAGTAGAAGCGATCAATGTAGAAGAGGATAAAGAAGAAGACTTGACTCACCGTCCCCCGATCGTCACGGTTATGGGACATGTCGATCACGGAAAAACCTCGTTACTCGACTATATCCGTAATGCGAATGTCATCGCAGGTGAAGCCGGAGGTATCACCCAGCATATCGGGGCTTACAATGTAAAATTGAGCGACGGTAGAAGAATCACGTTCTTGGATACACCCGGACACGAAGCTTTCACCGCCATGCGTGCACGAGGAGCTAAAGTTACGGACATCGCAATCATCATCGTTGCCGCAGACGACAGCGTGATGCCGCAAACCGTCGAAGCAATCAACCACGCATCGGCAGCAGGAGTACCTATCGTATTTGCCATTAACAAAGTCGATAAACCCAACGCCAATCCCGATAAGATTAAGGAAGAATTGGCCAACATGAACTACCTTGTCGAAGAATGGGGTGGAAAATATCAGTCTCAAGATATTTCGGCAAAAAAAGGTACAGGAGTGCACGAACTGCTCGAAAAAGTTCTACTCGAAGCCGAGTTGCTCGACTTAAAAGCAAACCCCGACCGTAGAGCTACCGGTTCGGTAATCGAATCGACTCTGGATAAAGGACGAGGATATGTAGCTACCGTATTGGTAGAAAACGGAACTCTTCGCACCGGAGATATTGTTCTTGCAGGAACACACCACGGTCGTGTCAAGGCCATGTTCAATGAACGAAACGCTCGGATCAATGAGGCCGGACCATCTGCACCCGCATTGATCTTAGGCTTGAACGGTGCTCCGCAAGCAGGAGATATTTTCCACGTAATGGAAAGCGAGCAAGAAGCGCGTGAGATTGCAAACAAGCGAGAACAGTTACAGCGAGAACTCGGATTGAGGACACACAAGCTACTGACTCTCGATGATATAGGAAGACGTATTGCCATCGGTAATTTCCAAGAACTGAATGTGATCGTAAAAGGAGACGTTGATGGTTCGGTAGAGGCATTGAGCGACTCTCTGATCAAATTATCGACCGAAGAAATTCAGGTAAACGTATTGCATAAAGCAGTAGGACAAATTTCTGAATCGGATATTACCTTGGCCGCTGCATCGAATGCCATCATCATAGGATTCCAAGTACGTCCGTCTATGGCAGCCCGTCGTCTTGCAGAAAAAGAAGGTGTGGATATTCGACTCTACTCGATCATTTACGATGCGATAGAGGAAGTAAAATCCGCTATGGAAGGAATGCTTTCTCCGGAAATCAAGGAAGAAATTACGGCGACTGTCGAAGTACGGGAAACTTTCAAGATCACAAAAGTGGGAACTGTTGCCGGATGTATGGTCAAAGAAGGTAAGATCAAACGTACCAACAAGATTCGTCTCATCCGTGACGGTATCGTCATTTACTCCGGAGATCTCGGTTCTCTGAAGCGATTCAAAGAAGATGTAAAAGAAGTTGCTACCGGATATGAATGCGGTCTTAACATCGCCAACTACAACGACATCAAGATAGGTGACTTGATCGAAGCGTATGAAGAGGTCGAAGTAAAAAAGACACTGTAAAAACTCTGCACAGGCATTACCGAGACAATCGGGTTACCTATTTGCAGTAAGAATACAAACACGGATGTAAAAGAAGTAACCCGACAAACCGGAACTTTTTGACATCTGTGTTTTTCTGTTCGGAGACAAATGATTTAAAGGGAGTATGAGAATCGAGATTATAGATATAGTCATTGCCGTACTCATTTTGTACAGTATTTTCCGAGGCTATCATTTAGGACTTATTCGTCAGATCGGAGCTTTGGGAGGAATACTGTTAGCTATTTTGGGGGCTAATCTGTTATCTCCTTTCATGGGATTGCTATTGAATAAAACAGAGCTGTTTCCCGAATACGTCAACCATAAAATCGCATATTTGGTAACTTTCCTGATTATTCTCTTCTCCTGCAAATTTATCACCCGATTGATGCAACGCTTTGCCCGGATGCTGCATCTCGGACTTCCGGATAAATGGGCAGGTGTTCTTTTCTGCGGATTCAAATATATCCTTGTAATCAGTGCAGTTCTGAATATTTATGATTTATTACACAAGGAGTTAGATCCGAAAGATACAAAAATGCAAGAAAATTCATACTTTTATTCCGAAATAATAAAAGTCGCTCCTTTTATTCTCGATTTATCTAAACAAGCATTCCGTAACGAGAATAAAAACAAAGAAACAGACAAACCAAAACAGATAAGTGTGTGTTTATTAAAAAGATATTCTTACGACATCCCCATTTTATCCGATATAAACGATAATGGGCTAAATGTAAAATATATATATGAAACAAGAAGATCCTAATCAAATATTAAACGACGTTACATCCAACGATTATAAATACGGATTTGTAACCGATATAGAAACGGAAGTGATTCCTACCGGATTATGTGAAAATGTAATCAGGCTTATCTCTCAAAAAAAAGGCGAACCCGAATGGCTACTCGAATTCAGACTAAAGGCTTATGAACATTGGAAAACATTGAAGATGCCACATTGGGCACATTTAGACATTCCTTCTATCGACTACCAGGCAATCAGCTATTATGCAGCCCCGAAGAAAAAAGAAGGACCGAAAAGCCTTGATGAAGTAGATCCCGAGTTACTGAAGACATTCAACAAATTAGGAATCTCTTTGGAAGAACAGATGAAACTTTCCGGAATTGCCGTCGACGCTGTCATGGACAGTGTTTCGGTAAAAACGACATTCCGGGAAAAACTCGCCGAACTGGGCGTAATTTTCTGTTCGTTCAGCGAGGCGGTTAAGGATTATCCCGACTTAGTAAAAAAATATCTGGGTTCGGTGGTATCTTATCGTGACAATTTTTTTGCAGCGCTCAACTCCGCCGTATTCAGCGACGGTTCGTTCGTGTATATTCCCAAAGGGGTACGTTGCCCGATGGAGTTATCAACCTATTTCCGTATCAACGCAGCCAATACAGGTCAATTCGAACGCACCTTAATCGTAGCCGATGACGACAGTTATGTAAGCTATCTCGAAGGGTGTACCGCTCCGATGCGTGACGAAAACCAACTGCATGCGGCAATAGTAGAGATAATCGCCCACGACCGTGCAGAAGTAAAATACTCTACCGTCCAAAACTGGTATCCCGGTGATAAGAACGGGAAAGGCGGTATCTATAACTTTGTAACGAAACGAGGCATGTGTAAAGGAGACCATTCGAAAATCTCTTGGACACAAGTAGAAACAGGCTCTGCCATTACATGGAAATATCCAAGCTGCATACTTGCCGGAGACAATTCGATCGGAGAATTTTATTCGGTTGCCGTTACCAATAACCACCAACAGGCAGATACGGGAACGAAAATGATTCATTTAGGAAAGAATACAAGAAGTACGATCGTCTCCAAAGGTATCTCTGCAGGATACAGCCAAAACAGCTATCGGGGACTGGTCAAAGTTTCTCCTCGCGCCGATAATGCCCGTAACTATACACAATGCGACAGTTTATTGCTGAGTTCCCATTGCGGAGCACACACATTTCCGTATATGGACATAAAAAACAATACCGCAGTCGTGGAACATGAAGCTACTACATCCAAGATCAGCGAAGATCAGATCTTTTATTGCAACCAAAGGGGCATTCCGACAGAAGATGCCGTAGGCCTGATTGTAAACGGTTATGCCAAAGAGGTGATGAACAAGCTTCCGATGGAGTTTGCTGTCGAAGCCCAAAAGCTTTTACAAATTTCCTTAGAAGGCTCGGTAGGATAATTGAATACTTTTAGTTTGAACATAAAAAAGACGACATACGATGTTAGATATTAAAGATTTACATGCCAGTATCAACGGCAAAGAGATATTAAAGGGAATCAACCTGACGGTAAAACCCGGAGAAGTTCATGCGATTATGGGTCCTAACGGATCGGGGAAAAGTACATTATCTTCGGTTCTGGCAGGAAATCCGACCTTCGAAGTAACCGAAGGGAGTGTAAATTTTTATGGGAAAGACCTGTTATCCCTCTCCCCTGAAGACCGTTCTCATGAAGGCATTTTCTTGAGTTTCCAATATCCGGTAGAAATACCGGGTGTAAGCATGGTGAATTTCATGCGTGCCGCTGTAAATGAACAACGCAAGTATAAGGGTTTAGAACCTCTATCCGCAACAGACTTTCTGCGCATGATGCGCGAAAAACGCGAAATCGTAGAGTTAGATAACAAACTGGCGAGCCGATCGGTCAACGAAGGCTTTTCCGGCGGAGAAAAAAAGAAAAACGAAATTTTTCAAATGGCTATGCTTCAGCCTCGTTTGTCGATTCTGGACGAAACGGACAGCGGACTGGATATAGATGCCTTACGTATCGTTGCAGAAGGCGTGAATAAGTTGAAATCAGATCAAAATGCGACAATCGTAATTACTCACTATCAAAGATTGCTCGATTATATCGCTCCGGATTTTGTTCACGTGCTTTATAAAGGTCGTATCGTAAAAACTGCCGGACCGGAACTTGCTCTGGAACTGGAAGAAAAAGGATACGATTGGATCAAGAAAGAAGTCGATAAACAAATCTGATCCTTTTAATCAGACATTTCATTATCATTGTACATCATGAATATAGAAAAACAATATATAGAATTGTACGACCAGTACCATTCGCTCATCGACAGTCATGCTTCTCCCATTCTTAACGCATTGCGGGAAAAAGCGATGTCCGATTTCCGGGTAACCGGATTTCCCTCCCCAAACGATGAAGAGTATAAGCACACGAACATTCCGGATCTGTTCGCTCCCGATTACGGATTGAATCTGAACCGTTTAGAGATACCCGTAAACCCTTACGAAGTATTTCGATGCGATGTTCCTAATCTCAGTACATTGCTTTACTTTGTAGTCAATGACAGTTTTTATACAAAAGAAAATCCTAAAGTAAAACTGCCCGAAGGAGTTCTTATCGGAAGTCTTAACGAAATGGCTCGTTCTCATCCCGATCTGGTACAGCGTTATTACGGGAAACAGGCTTGTACCCAAAACGATGGAATCGTCGCATTAAATACGGCATTCGTACAAGACGGATTTTTTCTTTACGTACCGAAAGGCGTTATTATAGAAAAGCCGATACAACTGATCAATATACTACGGGGAGACGCAGATTTTATGGTTAACCGTCGTCTGTTGATCATTTTGGAAGAGGGTGCACAAGCCCGTCTGCTGGTTTGTGACCATACGATGGATAAAAAGAAATTTTTGTCATCGCAAGTAACCGAGATTTATGCAGGTAAAAATGCGGTATTCGATTATTATGATATAGAAGAATCATCATTGAACACTAACCGGATAACCTCTACTTTTGTAGATCAAGCTGAAAAATCGAACGTCCTTATTAACGGTATTACCCTTCATAACGGCACGACTCGCAACAATTACCGGATGACATTTTCCGGAGAACATGCCGAAGCTCATTTGTGCGGAATGGCGATAGCAGATAAAAAACAATCGGTAGATAACCATACGTTCATCGACCATGCCGTTCCTCACTGCACCAGTAATGAACTGTTCAAATATGTTCTGAACGATTCATCGACAGGCTCTTTCAGCGGACGCATTCTCGTACGGGAAGGCGCACAGAAAACCTCGGCTTATCAAACCAACCGGAATCTTTGTGCGACAAAAGAAGCCCACATGTACACGAAACCGCAATTAGAAATATATGCAGATGACGTAAAATGCAGTCATGGCGCTACCGTAGGACAATTAGACGAAAACGCGCTGTTCTATCTCCGGTCACGGGGAATCCCCGAAGCTGAGGCACGAATGCTGTTGATGTTCGCCTTTACCAACGATGTAATAGAGAACGTCAGGATGGATGCCTTAAAAGACCGATTGCGCCAACTGGTAGAAAAAAGATTTCGCGGAGAACTCGACAAATGTGCAGGATGCAATATCTGTCAATAAAATAAAGGAGACCATATAACTATGTTAGATATTCAAAAAATACGAAATGACTTTCCTATACTCAAACAAAAAGTATATGGGAAACCATTGGTTTATTTTGACAATGCTGCAACCTCTCAAACTCCCGAATGTGTTGTCGATACGATCAGAGACGGATATGACCGTATCAATGCAAACGTACACCGAGGTGTGCATTTTTTAAGCCAGGAAGCTACCGAAGGTCACGAGAATGCACGAAAAAGAGTGCAGCAATATTTGCATGCAGCACACGACTACGAAATTATTTTTACTCGTGGAACTACCGAATCTATAAACCTGGTCGCAAGCTCGTTCGGAGACGCTTTTCTGAAAGACGGAGATGAAATAATATTGTCGGAAATGGAACATCATGCCAATATCGTTCCGTGGCAATTGCTTCAAAACCGGAAAAAAATTACATTGAGAGTCGTGCCTATCGATGAAAACGGAGAACTGAAGATGGACGTTTTCCGCTCATTATTCAATGAAAAGACAAAACTCGTATCACTCTCACATATCTCTAATGTTTTAGGAACTGTAAATCCTGTAAAAGAAATAATTTCAATATCGCATTCGCACGATGTGCCCGTCTTGCTGGACGGAGCACAGGCTGCTCCTCACACTCGGATAGACGTGCAGGATATAGATGTCGATTTTTATGTTTTATCGGCTCATAAAATGTACGGACCTACCGGAATCGGAGTATTATACGGTAAAGAAAAATGGCTGAACGCCATGCCTCCCTATCAGGGTGGAGGTGAAATGATTTCGCATGTTTCTTTCGAAAAAACGACATTCAACGAACTGCCTTATAAATTTGAGGCCGGAACTCCCGACTATATCGGAACAATGGCTTTCGCGACAGCCCTCGATTATATCGAAAATATCGGGATAGAGAATATTGCAGCTCACGAGCAAAACTTGCTCCACTATACGACCGGACAATTGATGCAGATAGACGGCATGAGAATCTTCGGAACTGCACATGAAAAGAGTGCTGTTATCTCGTTTCTTGTAAAAGATATTCATCATTATGATATGGGGATGCTACTCGATAAACTCGGCTTTGCCACACGTACGGGACACCAT
>ERZ779866.4411-NODE-4411-length-10446-cov-19.330286_pt1 | contig 10446 bp, 10 predicted proteins | sample MGYA00511248_ERZ779866 | MGnify/ENA primary metagenome ERZ779866 (study PRJEB29588, sample SAMEA2155758) | human gut metagenome | biome: human gut; feature: human-associated habitat; material: faeces | place: Denmark | collected 2008/2010 ... | reverse complement strand
AGTTTATACTCCTATTTACTCTTAAAAAACTTGCAAAAACCATAAGAATATGGAATTTAAGGAAATACTCCGGCGCCGGCGCAGCGTCCGCAAATATCTTTCCCGCCCGGTGGAGCGGGAGGTGCTCGATACCGTTCTTCGGGAGGCTCTCGCGGCCCCGTCGTCGCGCAATTCGCATTCGACGCACCTGCGCGTGCTCACCGATCCCGAAACGATCGCCCGCATCGCCCGGATGCGGGATTACGGTTCGGCATTTCTGGAGCATGCCCCTGCGGTCGTACTGGTCGAGGGCGATCGTACGGCGACCGACCTTTGGCGTGAGAACGCGGCGATCACGGCGACGGCCCTGTTGTTCGCGGCCACCGATGCGGGGCTGGCCTCCTGTTGGGTGCATGTGAACGGACGTCCCTGCCTGAAGGATCAGCCCGACGGAGCGCAGGCGGAAGATTATCTGCGGGAGTTCCTTCCCGTCCCGGCGGAGCACGGCATCCTGTGCGCCGTCGCCCTGGGTTACTCCGACTTCGAGCCTGCGGCCCTGCCCCCGTTCGATGCGGGAACGCATATCCACTGGCCGGAAAAGTAGCGGGGTCGAATCGAGTCCGGGGCGGGCGAGTGTCGGGAAGGACCTCGTTCGGTCGTTTTATGTCGCTTGCCGGTGCTTGTATCGGGAACCCGGCGGGATTCGACTTTCTTGGGCTGAATTTATCTTTTTCGCGGCGAAAATCCGGTTCGTCGAATAAAAAAACCGCAACGGAGGGGTTGCGGTTTTTCTGTTTCGGTACGCCTTGTCATTTCTTGTTGAAGAGATTCATCGTCCGTTCGGGGCCGATCGCGGCGAACGAGAGAATCGCGTCGCCGAAGTATTTGAGTCGTTCGGGCATCGCCTTGCGCTCTTCGTCGTTCCAGTGCCCCAGTACGTAGTCCACCTGGTGTCCGCGCGGGAAGTCGCCGCCGATGCCGAAGCGGATGCGGCTGTACTCCTCCGTGCCGAGCAGTTCGGTGATGTTCTTCAGTCCGTTATGCCCGCCGGCGCTCCCCTTCGTGCGCATCCGGAAGGTTCCGAACGGCAGGGCGATGTCATCGACGACGACCAGCAGATTCTCACGAGGAATCTTCTCCGCGTCGAGCCAGTAGCGGACGGCCTTGCCCGAAAGGTTCATGTAGGTCGAGGGCTTGAGCAGCACCAGCGTATGCCCTTTGCTGCGAAGCGTGGCCACGGCGCCGTAGCGGTCGGTGGTAAAAGAGGTGTTGGATGCTTCGGCTAAAGCATCCAACACGTCGAATCCAATGTTGTGCCGGGTATCGGCATATTCGGCGCCGATGTTTCCCAGACCAACGATCAGGTATTTCATAAGGGTAATCCGTTGAGATTACTTCGCAGCCGCAGCGTCGGCACCGCGCGAAGCACGGGTTACGCGCACGGCGCATACGGCCGTCGTTGCCGGGGTGAGGAATTTCACTCCGTCGAAGTTCAGGTCGCCCACGAAGATCGTCTTGCCTACGCCCAGCGGAGTTACGTCGATAACCAGTTCGTCGGGCAGCTTGTCGAGCTGTGCGCTCACGGTCAGCTTGCGGGCCGAGAGAACGAGCTTACCGCCGATCTTCACGCCTTCCGCATTACCGGTCAGACGTACGGGGATCGAAATGGCTACGGGTTTGCCCGGCTGTACGCGATAAAAGTCCATGTGGAGAATCTCCTCGCGGATGGGGTGGAACTGCACGTCGCGGAGTACGGCTTTTTCGGTTTTGCCGTCGATCTCCAGATCTACGATGTAGGAGTTGGGCGTGTAGATCAGGGGTTTGATCTCCCGGGGATCCACCGAGAACGAAACCGTTTCGCCGCCGCCGTAGAGAACGGCCGGAATCTGACCTTCGCGGCGTACCGCCTTTGCTGCTTTCTTGCCGTAGTTTTCACGCTTGACGGCCTTTACTTGGATTGTTTTCATTGTAATTTGTTTTTTGTATGTGTTACCTTGGGCGCTACTCAGTCCGCCTCTCGACGGGCGGACCCCCTAAACGCTTGCGGGGCCAAAGATAAGCATTTATTCCCGGAAAACAAAAAACGGCACCCTGCTTTGCGGGGATTCCGGATTCTGCGGGCGTCGCCGTCCGTGGCGGCGGAGAACGGCGGGCCGCTGCCGGAGTCGGGTTCGCTATGGCTTCAGGACGAGGCCGCCCGCGATCAGCACCCGGTGCAGGACGTTCTTTTCGGGAGCGTATTCCGGGTAATCGGACGGGTGTGCGTCGAGGTGATCCGAGAGGGCGTGCAACAGCGCCGAGAGCCGGTTCCGCAAGGCCCGGTGCGATGCGGCGAGCTGCTGTTGTCCGGCCGGCTGGCAGGCGGAGGATTTGGTGACGGTCGTGCCGCCCGCTCCGCCGTGCAGATCGAGCGCGGGTTGCATGGCGACGCGCACGGCGCAGGCGGCAGCCGGCGCTGCGAACTCTTCGCGCAGGGTCGGATACTCTCCTTCGGCGAGTTTCTGCCAGAGTGCCGGTCCGGTCACGGGGAGGAGATAGCGGGCTTCCGCCGCCGCGATATCGGCGGTGCCGATCGCTTCGGGCGGCAGGTAGCCGCCGTCGGCGAAAGCGAGGTCGATGACCTCGCACGGGGTTACGAGGGTGGTCATGGTCAGTCGATGCTTCGGAGGTTGTACTTGGTGATTTCGGCCAGGAAATGTTGCTGGCGTTCGTCTTCGGGGTCGTAGTCCAGGCCGTCGGCTTTGCGGGCCTCCCAGACTTTCATATAAAGGGGTTTGGAGCGGGTCGGCGGACGATTGACGATTTCGAGCGACGAGGGGTCGGCGCCGAGGATGCGTCCGATGATTTCGCGGATCGGCTCCAGCAGCTCGGCCTGTTCGCCCAGGATGACCGTGTTGAGGGCGATTTCGTATTCGTGCAGGATGCGTTCGGCGCTGAAGCCCGAGGCGTAGTCCAGCCCGCTCAGGGTCCGGAACCACGAATGGGCGACCACGATGTCCGAAGTGGCCTGTTCGTGCAGTGACCGCCAGTCGCCTTCGTTCTGCGAGGCGATGGGGATGAAGCGCGAGTGGTCCTCTGCGGCCCCTTCGCGCAGTACGAACATCACCTGCCCGGGGTTGCCGGCGAATTTCTCCTCGGCCGTGCGCATGATCCGTTCGGCCTGCGCCTCGTCGTCCATCGTGCTGTCGAGCATCATCACGCCCGAGAGTTGGAACGAGTTGTCGAGCCGCGAGATATTCCAGCGGTCGGTCTTGTAGGCGATGGCCGACACGCCGAACCCGGCGATGTAGGGCGGTACGCCGTAGTGCTCGAACATCGGTTCGTAGTCCTTGTAGTGGACGATCGCGCGGAGCGTGCCGTCGTCCTGCCGTTCGAAAAGCGGGTAGAGGGGCAGCGTGCGTGCATCCGCAGCCGAGAAACGGGACCAGTCGTGGTGGAGCAGGATGTGCCGTGAGTCTTTGGCTACGCGGCAGCGCGAGGCGTCCTGATGGTAGAGGGCCAGGAACGAGTGCTTTTCGTCGGTGACGACTTCCAGGAAGGCGTTGCCGAAGAGCGACTTGTCGAAGGACAGCTTGCTGCATACCTGCCGCAGGGATTCGCCCGATCCATTGACTTGCGCGACGAAGGCGCCCAGCAGGGGGACTTCCGGATCGAACGTGAAGCCTTTGCCGGAGATGTAGTCGGCCTTGTCGTTGATGATGCGGCGGTGCGTGGTCGAGCGGCGCGACATAAGGGCCAGGGCTGCGGGGAAGAGGTTGTCGTCGCCCCAGCGCCAGAATTTGTCGCTTTCGACCCGTGCGGCGCCGAGCGTGAGGTAGGGGTCGTCGCGGCGGACGGCCTTCACCAGCGCCGTTTTCTTGAGTTTCTGTTTTGTGTTCATGGGTATTGGTTTGAAAAACAGAGGCTGCCGGACGGGTTGCCGGACAGCCTCTGTCGGTTATTGTTCCCGGATGAGCGATGCCGGGGCCGTATCCTCGCCGGCCAGCGTCAGGACGAGGACGGGACGTGCGGCGAATTTCGTTTGGGATTCGTACCGGATCTCCGTGAGCCGCAGGGGTTGCTCGGCTCCGAACTTTTCCGACCGTCCCGCCAGCAGGAAGACGCCCGATGCGGTTTCGATGCGGGCGACCGTGCCTTCGGTCGCGAGCCGTGCGAGCTGTCGTTCGCCGAGGCGGTCCCGGATTTCTTCGGGATCGGCGACCAGCGTGAGCGTATGGCGGAAGCGCGGAGGTCCGTCCGGATTCAGGTTCTCTTCCCGGAACGACGAGGACTGTTCCAGGATCAGCCATTGATCGGCCGATGCCCCCGCTCGCAGCGTCAGCCCTGTGCAGCAGCCGTCGCCGTAGGTGGCCGATACGATGTCGGAGGCCGGGATCAGCCAGACGGCTTCGATGCCTCCCGCAGGCTTTAGGGGCCGGGCGTAGGGAGTGGTTCCGGACATGGTCAGATGCGCGATGCGAATGCGACCAGTCCTTCGTCGAGCACGTCGCAGCCGGCCATGAAGACGGCGCGCTGGCGGTTCTCCATTTCGTCGGGGTTGTACCACATGCGGATTTCGTTGCCGGGGAAGTCGGCCGTATTGACGGCCAGCACCAGGTTGCGGCGGTCGGTCAGGATGCAGAACGACTTGGGTACGGGCGACGAAGAACTCAGTTTGGCCAGGTAGGACGAGATGCGCAGATCCACGACGGGAATGCCGTGATACAGCAGGTTTTGACGGCCGTTGATATAGTCGGTGTAGGCGCCGTCCGTGCTCATGCTGTCGAGGTGCTTCTCGTAGGCGCTGTAAACGTCCGACGAAACGAAGAAGGCCAGTTGCCCCTCGGCTTTGAGGTCTTTCAGGCGTTCGTCCGCATTTTTCCAGAGATCGTCGAACATGGCGACCGAGTTGGCCGGTGTGTTCATGGCGTCCGTTTCGTAATTGTAGGTATAGACCTTGTTGTTGTTCGAGTAGGTGGCGATGGTTTTGAGAAATCCGTCGAAGGTGTTCGCGCCGCTTTCGGCCGACGTGTCGCCCACCCACATCGTCGAGCGGATGCTTTCGGCGATGGCCTGTTTGAAGAGCGTGGTTTCGGCCTCTTCGAGTTCGGTGCCCGTGAGATCCTCCATATTGACCTCGGGACGGTTGGTAATCAGCTCATAGACCAGCGAGAAGTAGTCTGCGGCCGAGTAGCCCAGTTCGGCTTTCACGCGGTTGAGAGGGATGGTTTTCTGGAGTTTTTTCGAGCCGGCGCCGCCGCTCCAGCCTGCCGCGGTGAATTTTTGCAGGATGTCGGTTTTGGGCTCCCACATCTGCACTGTCGTCGGTACGGGCATGTTGTAAAGGACGCGGACGCCCAGGTCGATGGCCGAAGGACCGCTCAGCATCGGGCGGAAAAAGATCGTTTCGAGGTTTTTGCCGGTGTAGGTTTTGGCATTTTCGAGTGCGCTCATGAGATAATTTGATTTTTGGTGATTGAATGGGTTGTTCGAACGAATAGAATCGGTTCGGGTGTAGCGGTTTTGCGGAGGGTATCCGAAGGCGGGGCGCCGGATCCTCGGCGGGAGGGTTTTACCGGATCAGTTGCTTCGCATCTTCGGCATAGGCTCGCTGGTTGGCCGAGGGAGTCGTTTCTCCGATCGACGGATCTTCGCGGGGGAGCGTGCGGGTCGGAGCCGCGAATTGCTGGCCTTCGTGCAGGGCGAGTTCCGAAGTGCGGAGGCCGGACCCTTTTTCCGGGTCGCCGAAATGGAGGATGTTGCGGTCGGGGGGAAGGGCGTCTGCCGGACGGACGAGTCCCAGCTTGCCGAGCAGCCTGCGCCATTGTCCGGCCGGCGTCGCCTGTGCCGCAGGCGTTTTTTCCGTAGCGGCGGGTTCGATGATCCGATCGACGAGTCCGGCGGCGAGTGCCTCCTGCGGAGAGAGCCAGCGGCCGGAGCCGTTGTTTTCGGCCATCAGGAGGGTGAACTCCTTCGGAGTGCGGCCCGAACGGGCGGCATAGACCTCCGCCAGGCGTGCGTCGGTTTTGCGGAGCAGGTCGATGCGGGTCGCAAGCTCCTCGGCATTGCCTTCGGCGGTGCAGATCGAATTGTGGATCAGGTAGAGGGCGTTGGCCGAGATTTCGCGGCAGCCGGGCGATGCGGCCTGTGCGATGATCGTCGCCGCCGAGGCCGTGTAACCGTAACAGCGGGTGGTGATGTGCGCATCGAGCGAGCGCAGCGCGTCGTGGATCAGAAGTGCGTCGTTGACGTCGCCGCCCGTCGAGCGGATGTCGACCACGATCTGCGGGGCGTCGATCCCGGCGATGCGCCGCACCGTGTCGCGGAACTTCTCGTAGGTTGCGACGCGCGCTTCGGGCTGGTCGAACTGCCACTCTTCCGGTACGCCGATGGTACCTTCGATCTCGATGCGGCAGACGCCGGCGCTGTTTTTGATTTGGATTTCCGATTTCATGTTTCAGGATTTGTACGTGTTGTAATAGTAGCTGCGCACCTTTTCGTAGGAGCAGCAGAATTCGTCGGCCGTGACGTGCATGGCCTCGCAGCGGGGTACGCCTTCCTCTGCCAGCCGGTCGATCCGTGCCCGTACGGCCCGCTGTTCGCAGGCCCGCAGGTTGACCAGTCCCAATCCGAACAGCCGTTCGACGGCCTGTTCCCCTTCCAGGCCGCCTATTGCGTCGAGCAACACTTCGGCGAGCCGTTTTTCGTGCCGTGTCATCATCCTTCGCTCAGGCGTGTGAAGGTGCATCTGGCCGATGCCGCCTGCGGGTCGTAGCTTTCGATGGCATGGAGCGTGGCGCGGATTTCCTCGCCCCCGGTGTCGAGCCGGAATACCGAACGCAGGTCGGGCATCCCGGTGCCGGGCGTGAAGAGGCTTTCGAATTCGTGCGGCGCGAGCCGCAGCGAGAGGGTGATGCGCTGGCAGGTGGCTTCCTGTGCTGCCTGGCGGTCGTAGCGATGGTGCAGGCCGCGGATGCCGTCGCGGTCTTCGAAACAGAGCGTGAAGCCCTCCGTCGCTGCGTCCCCCGTGAAGTGGAATGCCGCGAGCGGGTATTCCGCCAGCCCCGACGGATACCCCCAGCGTTCGCCCGCGGGCAGCGGGTGCAGCCCGGCGAAGCGCACGATACGGGGCGTGAAGTTGGTGCCGTCCTCCTGCACGTCATCCCGGTCGCCGACCTGCATGATCTGCGCCGAGGGGGCGTTGGCATAGTGCCCTGCCTCGCTGAGCGTGGGCCGGAAGAGGGGGTTGCGCAATACTTGGTCGCCCTCTCGTGCGGCATAGGAATCGGTGCGGACGCTCCACTCCCCGAAGGGGCTCCCGGCTCCGGCATTGAAACGGTTCACGGCGCCGTCGCTTTCCTGGTAGCCCCATGTGCGGCTTTCGTGTATTTCGGGGGCGATGTCGGCCAGCACCACAGGCTGCGAGAAATCGCTCCTGTCGCGCCAGTCGGCCGTGGTTCCGCTGCCGAAAAATTCGTCGGCGGGTTCGATGCGTACGGTCTTGGTCTCCTCCTCGGTGTGGAACCTCAGGTTGAAGAGGTGTTGCAGCGCTTCGAGCAGTGCCGACTGCCGGATAGGATGCCGGGCGACGTCGGCGAAAGTGATTGCGGAGCCGTAGCCCGGTGCCGACGAGAACCGCGGTCGGAGTGAACACTCCTTGTGGAGCGTGAGCGACATTCCCTCCTCTGCGCCGTAGAAATAAATCCGGTCGAAGAATTTGGGCGATGCGGGGGCGATGCGTTCCGGGGCGGTTCGTACCCGCAGCTCGACGGTCGTCCGTCCCGATTCGGTGACGTATCCGTCGTACAGCGCCCAGTCGCCCGCATAGCGTACCCAGCGGGTGCCGCTGCGGATGAGCAACACGGGGTCGGCGACGGTGCCCGAGGCCGGGGTCGTGACCTGCGCCGTGCGCGCCGAAAACTCCGTCCAGAGAGCCTCTGCCACTCCATCCTTCGTGTAGGCCAGGCGGTACTGCGCCCCGTCGGTGTGGTCGAACACGATAGCCAGGTAACGGTGCCCGGGGGAGATGTCCGGCCGGCGGTCTTCATATCGGTTCGCCAGCGTGAAGGGCATGTCGGCGCCCGTCCCGAGGTAAACCGAGTCGAATCCCCGGAGCCGCTCACGCGTCAGGATACGGTGGTCGGTGGTGTATTTCAGGTAGTATTCGAAGCCCGCACTCACTTCGGTCGTGGGGGTGAAGACGATGCGCCCCTTGTCGAACCCGAAGCAGTTGCCGTTGTTGCAAAGTTCGGGAATCGGCTCCCCGTCGGTGTCGAGCGTCTGCGGCGTGGCCGTTTCGACGATGTTGCCCACGCTGTTGGCCGTTGTGCTCGGGTTGGCCGACACCCGCCCCAGGTGGTTGCCCTGTGCGGTGGCCGGAGCCAGCCTGCGGGCGTAGAAGCCCATCCGCGCAGCAAGCGCCGCCGTGTCGCGCGACGGGTAGGCACCGCTCATGTAAAGCGAGCGGAACTCCGGACTGCTCGTGAAATTGCTTTCGATGCGGTAGCCGGCCTCTGCGAAGATCGTCTCGACGAGCGTCGCCACGTGCAGGAAGGGATGGTAGTCGTCCACCGAGAGGATCCTTTCGGCCGGCAGCAGATCCGACGGGCTGTTTTGTTGCGGGTATTCGTCGCGGCGGATCGGGAAAAACTTTACGGGCGAATCGTCCGTCCAGCTGTCCGAGACGGTCGACGGGAGCAGGCGCGCATGATAATCGATGCCCAGGGCGCCGAGCATCCGCCGGGCGGCATTTTTCGCCCAGCGGGCACCGCCTTCGCGGATTTCGATCCGGTACCCCTCGCCCGAAGCTTCGAGCAGCCGTACCGTCCCGGCCAGCAACTTCGCCCCTTCGGCCGAGAGCACAGCCCTGTGGAGCGAGGCGTTGAACCGCCCTGAGGTATGCGGGTCGCGGGCGAATCCCAGAAGCGCCTCGTTACGGGGCGTCGCGGGGAGCGTGAACTCCTGCGACCGGCCTTCCCGTGCGGCCTCCACGTCCGCGAGTTCCGCGGCGGCGTAACCCCCGACGGCGATGGGCTCCCCGGCCAGGTCACAGGGCTTCGAGTCGATCGTCAGTTCCATGGCATCCCGGTTTTACGTTTGGGACGGATTTCGATTTCGAGGCAGGTCACGGCGCCATGCCGGTGCAGGACGCTCTTTTCCGTAACGACGTCGACCGCCGTGTAGCCGTCGTCCTCCGCCAGCCAGACGTCGGGCGAGGAGAGGACTTCGGAAAGCCCTTCGAGGGTCGCCCGGGGTTCGTAGGCCGACACGAGTACCGTCCGCCGTTCGGCACGGGTTCGGGCGACCAGATGCCCTTCGGCTCCGTATGCCCGTTGCCTGATTGTTTCGACGGACTCCGACTTTTCGACCGGGAAGGTGTAATGTTCGATCCCTCCCGCGCTGCTGCGCCAGGCCAGCCGCCGGGCTCCGGTGGGGGCGGAGATGACCGTGTAGGCTACCGAGCCGCAGGCTCCGGCGTCTACGGTCAGTGTTTCGGCTTCGGGGAAGTCGCGCGTGTCGAGCCGGAAGACATGCAATCCTCCCGTGGCCGTGCGGTAGCTTTCGGCGGTCGTGGTCGTCCCCGATTGTGCCGTGACGGTTACCGTGACGGCTTCGTCCGAGAAGAGCGTCAGTTCGTCGCTCTCGCCGTGCGAGATCAGGCGGACGAGCGGCATTGAGGTCAGCAGGGCGAATGCCGTTACGTTTGTCCGGCAGGGGAGGAACGTCCGCAGCGGGGAGTGGACGGTCGGGGCCGTTCCGGTTGCCTGTGCCGCTTGGGCCTCGATGTAGGCCGTCACGGTACGCCCGTCTGCCATGCGGAATCCCGTGCTTCCGGTCGTCGGGACGAACGCGACGGTGCGCCGCAGGTAGGGGGCGGCATCGAACGAGGCGGACGTGACTCCGGCGAAGCGTTTGGCGCCGATCAGCGTGCCGTTCCCCGCATCCGCGATGCGCAGGTCGAGGGTGGCGGTTTCCTGCGTGGTGACGGTGTAACGGAGTTCCCCGCTGAGCGGGGCGTACTCCGGCGGAATTTGTGTGAATGTCATTTGGATGGATGTTTGGGGTGTTGTTGCGGCGGATTGCAGGAGGGTGTCCGTCGCCGGCTGCAGCGTGCCGGCGTTTCTGTTGCGTGCCCGTAACCCGGGCCGGGTTGCGGCCGTGCGGACGGCGACGGTACGCCGTGCTAAAACCACGTTACGATGCGGGCGGTGGCGGTTTGCGAAATTTCGCCGTGCGGGGTGAGCGAGAACGAGCGCGGGCGGACGGAGAGCCCTTCGACGGCGAGGATGCGTTCGTAGAGCGAGAGCTCCGCGAAGATTTCGAGCATCTGCGTCTCCATTTCGGCCAGTGCCGTGCGCCGCTCCGCAGGGGAGATGCGTGCTCCGGGGCGGAGCAGGTGCAGCGTCATGTCATAGGTCGCCCGTCCGTGAGTACGCCCTTCGACGGCGTGCAGTTCCGGGGGTGCCAGCCATGCCGCGGGGTAATTCC
>ERZ779866.4407-NODE-4407-length-10451-cov-6.172470_pt1 | contig 10451 bp, 10 predicted proteins | sample MGYA00511248_ERZ779866 | MGnify/ENA primary metagenome ERZ779866 (study PRJEB29588, sample SAMEA2155758) | human gut metagenome | biome: human gut; feature: human-associated habitat; material: faeces | place: Denmark | collected 2008/2010 ... | reverse complement strand
TCTCCATGGCGTCCCGGTGCTGCCGGGGGGATTGCCCGAAAATATCCGGTTCAAACTGCGTTCCCTTGGGATGAACCGAGACGCAGGGAAGACCCTGCAAGCGTTCCCGAACGATCTGTCCAAAGGCGGCGCTGTACTCGCTGTGCGTTTGCAGAAATACCTCGCAGGCTTGCAGCCCATAGTCTTTCAGGGCCGCGGCGGCGTCCTCGGTTTCCAGGTAGCCGTAAAATACCGCGGAGCTCATCCCCAGCTTCATGGTTCCACCTCCCCAGTGCTCAGTTCATCCAGGCTCAGCCCAAAGGCAGGGACGCACTGGGCGAAAAATGCCTGCACCTCCGGCAGGTCAATGGCTTCAATGCTTTGCAATATGGTCTGCTCCGCGGATAGAAATTCCCGGTTTCCGGCTTGCCGTTCTTCCACGCATTTGATGTAGGCGGCAATGCGGTCGGCGGCTTTCACCAGGCGATGGGCATAGCCCTCATCCTGCATCAGGTAGGTGCGGTAATCCTCCCGCAGGGACGCGGGGGCCAGGGAGAGCAGCCGCTCCCCGGCTTCCAGGGCCCCCTGGGCGGCGGCCAGGGCGTTTTGCGCCGCCTGGGCCACGGCGGGGGCCAGGGTTTCCAGGGGGTGTCCGGCCCCACCTGGCCCGTCATCACCAGGACGCCGTTGCGCCTGGGGGTCATGCCCGCCGTATAGATGGCGTTCCCATTGCGCAGGGCGGGCCGGTATTTCCCCTGGGGGATAGGCGTTTGGCTCCTCATGCCCGATACGCCTCCACCAGCGTTAGCAGCCGCTCCATGGCGGCCACGGCCTTTTTATGGTCCTGGGAGAAATTGATGCGGATATGGGCGGTAAATTGGGGCCCAAACTCCGTGCCCGGCGTCACGGTGACCCCGGCCTGCTGCCGGGCGATCCGCACGAAGGTATGCAGGGACACCGTCAGCTTCGGCAGCCGGATGAACAGGTAGCTGCCCCCCTCGGTGGGCCGGGCTTCCACCCCCGCCACCGGGGCCAGCAGCGCCAGGATATCGTCCCGGATGGCCTGATGGGCCCGCACCCGTTCCGCCATCCAGCCGGCGGGCTCGTTGAACCAGCTGAAGAATACCCCCTGGTTATACCCGGGGCAGCGCAGGGCCATGATGGCCAGCAGCTTTTCCATGCGCTGGATGATGGCCGCCGAGCCAAAGGCCACCCCCAGGCGATAGCCGCTGAGGGATTCCGTCTTGGAGGGGCCGATGATGGTGAGCATCTCCTCCGGCGCTTCCGGCAGGCTGCACATATGGCAATAGGGCCGGCCGTCAAAGATCTGCCGGGCATACAGGCTATCCGCCAGCTTGCGGATGCCGGTGAAATAATAGTAATTGGCTGTGGCGGTGAGCAGCAGGCCGCTCAGGTCCTGCGCTTCCATAAGGGCCCGGGCGTTATCCAGCTTTTTCTGCATTTCCTCCACGGGGAAACACAAATATTGCATTGCCATGGCATATACTCCTTCTAACATTCGATCTAATTCTGGGAACGCCGGCTTCAGATGGTTTCCACATCCACCGGCAGATAGATACGGGTAACGAAATTTTCCTCGTCGCTGGTGATGGTACGGCCCACGATATACTCCTGAATGGAGACGCCGCAGACCCTATGGCCCTTTGCGGCGGCCCATTCCGCCATGCGGGTATGCAGGGCCTCCATCTGGCGGAAGGGGCCCACGTGCACCGCGCTTACCGCCTGGAACCCGCCGTAATAGCGGATATGGCCGAAGCTGGCGTCGGTCTGGGAAACGTCCTGGTTCAGCTCCAGGTCCCCCAGGGGCTCCCCCCGGGTACGGGCGTGGAATTGCCAGGTATAGTGCTCGTACAGCACCGCCCGGATGGGGCCGAAGCTGGCCAAATGGTGCTCCTCGGCCAGGCGCAGCAGTTCCACATACCGGGGCAGGAACGTGGCCTCCACGTCCGCCTCGCTCCGGTACCGGGTATAGATCACCGGCCGCCTGGGCACCTCCACCAGGCAAATGTCCTTCCGCTCCCGCCGGGCTGCCTCGCCGCCCCCCAGCCGCATGATGCCATCCTGGATGCGCAGCAGGGCGTCCACCAGCTGGTGGTATTGCAGCTGCTTCTGTTCCAGCTCCCGGCGCATCTGCTGCAGGTTCTCCTCCAACATGCTTTTGAGCAGGAACAGCTCCTGGTTCTGCACCAGGGCCACGATGGTCTTAAGGGGGATGCCGAAGCGGTTCAGCTCCTGGATCAGCAGCAGGTCCCCCAGCTGCCGCTCGCTGTAATAGCGGTAGTTGTTGTTTTCATCCCGGATCTCGGGGCTGAAGATGCCGCATTTGTCATAGGCCCGCAGCTGATGGGGCGGGATGTTGCACATCTTGGCGATGCGGCCGATGGTATACAGCTTTTCAGTTTCTTCCATGGCGATCCCGTCCTTTTCCATTTCCCGGGCGCCCGGCCCGGGGAAGGCCGATACCGTTTCCGCCTGAGGGGGCGGCGGGCAGGGGCCTACAGGTCATAATATTGCTCAAACTCCCTGGGATGGGGGCTTTGCTCCACCAGGGCCGCGTCCTTGCGCTTCTTGTCGATCCACTGCTTGATGAGCAGCTCGGAGAACACGTCCCCTTGCAGCAGGTATTCGTGGTCCTCCTCCAGGGCCTTGAGGGCCTCGGGCAGGCTGGCGGGCAGGCAGCCCAGGCTGGCCAGCTGCTCCTTTGGCAGGTCGAACAGGTTGCAGTCGAAGGGGCCCCAATTGTGGTCCTTGGGGTCCAGCTTGCGGCGGATGCCGTCCAGGCCCGCCATGAGGATGGCCGAATAGGCGTAATAGGGGTTGCAGGTGGCGTCCGGATTGCGCAGCTCAAACCGCTTTTTGGAGGGTTCCTTGGCGTAGGCCGGGATCCGGATGGCGGCGCTGCGGTTGGCCATGGCAAAGCCGATGGTCACCGGGGCCTCAAAGCCCGGCACCAGCCGCTTGTAGGAATTGGTGGAGGGGTTGGTAAAGCCGCACAGGGAGCGGATATGGGTGAGCAGGCCGCCGATAAAATACATGGCGGTCTGGCTCAGCATGGCATAGCCCTCCTTGTCGTAGAAGATGTATTCCCCATCCTTCTTGAGCAGCATATGCACGTGCATACCGTTGCCGGGCTGGCCGTACAGGGGTTTGGGCATCAGGGTGGCGGTCTTGCCGGCCCGCACCGCCTCGTTGCGGATCACATACTTGATGGTCATGGTATCGTCCGCCAGCCGGGTCATCTCCCCCAGCTCCACCTCGATCTCCATCTGGCCGGCGCCGCCCACCTCGTGGTGGTGGTACTTGACGTCGATGCCGTATTTGGCCAGCTGCAAGCAGGTCTGGTTTCGGATATCGAAGTTCCGGTCAAAGGGCTGGTCGATGTGGTAGCCCCCGTGGGCGCCGCAATGGAAGCCGCTGTTGGGCGCCGGGTCCCCGGCGCTCCAGGCCGCCTCGCCGGATTCCAGGGCAAAGCCCATGCGGTTGGGCTCCACCTGGTAGCGCAGGGCGTCGAACATATGGTATTCGTATTCCGGCCCGATGATCATTTCGTCTGCGATGCCGGTCTCCCGCATGTAGGCCACGGCCCGGCGGGCCACGTTGCGGGGATATTGGGCAAAGGGGCGGTTGTGGGGCTGCTGGATCACCATCACGTCTCCCACAAAGGACAGGGTGGGGATCTGCACATAGGGGTCCACAATGCCGGTGGCCAGGTCCGGGATGAACACCATATCGCTGTTGTCCACCATGGCATAGCCGTAGTTGGAGCCGTCAAAGCCGATGCCGTGCTCCATGATGCCCTCGTTCAGCCGCTCCGCCGGGATGGTGAGATGCCGCCAACGGCCATCCAGGTCCGTGAGCTTGAAATCCACCATTCGGATGCCGTTCTCCTGAATGAACTGCTTTGCCTCCTGGATGCTCTTGAACATAACGAACGCGTCTCCTTTCAAACTTGGGGAATATAATCGAAGCCCCCCGGGGGGGGATGGATGCTTTGGAAAAAGGCGCGCCCCGGCGGCCCGAGGGGCCGAGGCGTCATGGGCCGATGGATCTGCCGTCCCCCGCCCTGGGGCGTGCCGGCTTATTTCCCGCTCCGCCGCTGGGCCACCCCGGCCAGCAGGTACAGGCTCATCCAAACGGCGTTGTGGCTGGAGAGCATTCCGGGGTCGGCGCCATAGTAGATCTCCACATAGTCCAGGGCGCAGGCGCCCTTTAGGCCGCACTGGTGCAGCATCATGCCCAGCTCCCAGGTGGTAAGGCCGCAGGGGTCCGGGGCGCCCGCCGGGTTGAAGGCCACGTCCAGGGCGTCGGAGCAAACGGCCACATAGAAGCCCTCGGTGCCCTCCGAGGCGATGGCGATGGCCTCTTGGATGGCCTCCATATAGCCCATGCGCCGGATGTCCATCATGGTCATCACCCGCACGCCGTATTTCTTGGCCTCCGCCAGCGCCCCATAGTGGTTGCGGGGCCCCCGGATGCCCAGGGTGACCATCTTGGTGGGGTCGAAGCCCTCCATTTCATAGATGCGGTGCATGGGGCAGCAGCGGGCCAGCTTTTCCTCGCCGAAGGTATCCATGTTGTCCATGTGGGCGTCAAAGTGGATCAGGCCGATCTTGCCGGGCTTGCGGCTGACCTGCTCCTTCATCAGGGGGTAGGTGATGGAATGATCCCCGCCGAATACCACCGGGAAGCAGCCCGCGTCCAGGATCTCCCCATAGCGCTGGCCCATGGCGGCGAAGGTAAAGTCGTAATCCCCGTTGCGCACGGCGGTATCCCCATAGTCGCCGCCGGAAAGGTGATCGAAAATATCGATATCCAGCTCCGGCAGGAAGCCGCTGTAGCGCACCAAGGCGGTACGGATGGTTTTGGTGGCCATTTCGCACATGGTGTAATTGCCCCAGGTGCAAATGCCCTCCCAGGGCACCCCCAGGAACACCACGTCATGGCCGGGCAGCTCCGCCTTGGCCTGGATTTTGGGCAGGCCCATAAAGGTTGGCGTTCCGCTATAAATTTCAGGGTTTTTGATACCGGGCACATAACATACCGGCTTGTTTTTGATATAGCTGGCCTCCTTGATAAAGAAATGAATCATGCGTTTGCCTGCAAAATTGGCGAATGGGGATATTTCCATTAGATACGGCAGCTTGATTATAATACATATGCAGGGGCCGAAACAAGCCCTTTTGAAAAAAATCCAATTCTCAGGTGGTTTTTTTGCTATAGGCCCTTGTAATCCCCCTGGCCTTATGCTGGAATATTCACCATAGATTTACTATATAGGTAATTCTTTCTGATATTTTTTCTCTTTTTTCTTTATGTGTAATTGTATAAATTTGAAACTCAAATTTGATGTTTATTCATTTTGCAGCTTTCATGCTTATAATAACCTTCATTTTTTAACCTTAATCTTTAACGAAATTTATATAAAGTTTTTGAAAGGAGGCGATGTGTGCAGGGCTGTTCCCGCAACAGTTTCCCTGGGTTGCACGGCTTCCAGCCCCTCTGCTTTCCTTCCGGCCCAGCGGCCCCGGTTTCAGGTTGGGCCAGCTGGTTTGCCCCACCTACGCCTGTTTGGACGAAAGCCGCGCCCATGCTTCTTGCATCCTTGGGCCGGCCCGCGGGAGACGGATACGGCGCCTTTTCCCCCGCGAGGTTCATTTTCTTCCGCCCGGCGCTTCCGCCCGTTTGGCCGGCAAGCTGCCCCGGCGGCCCACTTCCCTGTTCCCAAGCGATTACAACATTATAAAAGGAGGCACATCCATGCGCAGTACGAAAGTCATCTTAGCAATTCTGTTATCCATCGCCATGCTCTTCGCCTGTACCGGTTGCGGCGAAAAGGAAGTAACCGAGTATGTCATCGGCTTTGTGGGCCCGCTGACCGGCGCTTCCGCCCAGGATGGGCAGGACGCCCTGGAGGGTGCCCAGCTTTACGTGGATCAGATCAACGCCGCCGGCGGCATCGACGGCATCCCCCTGACCCTAAACGTCCAGGACGATAAGGGCGATCCCAAGGAGGCGGCCATCGTGGCCAACATGCTGGCCCAGGATGAATCCGTGCTGGCCATCGTGGGCCATTACAACAGCTCCTGCACCCTGGCCGGCGCCCCCATTTATAATGAAGCCGGCGTAGCGGCCATCGCCTACGGCTCCTCCTCCCCGGCTGTAACCGAGGCCGGCCCCTACATCTACCGCACCATCCCCTCCGACGACGTGGGCGGCCGCATGGTGGCCCAGTGGGCGTTTGCGGACCTTTCCCCCACCAAGGCGGCCATCGTATATGAAAACAACGACTACGGCCTGGGCACCGCCACCATCTATAAGGAGGAGTGCGAAGCCGCCGGCGTTGAGGTGGTAGCCTACGAAAACTACATCCCCGACGAGACCACGGACTTCACCACCATGCTCACCAAAATCAAGGAGAGCGGCGCCGAGGTGATGCTGCTGGCCACCCTCTACAACGAGACCGCCATGTTTGCCAAGCAGGCCCAGCTTCTGGGCTTGAGCCTCCCCATGTACGGCGTGGACGCCCTGTATCAGCCGGCGCTGATCGAGCTGGGCGGCGACGCGGTGGAGGGCCTGACCATTTCCGCCTTCTTCTCCATGGACAATCCCGATCCGGCGGTGCAGGAATTTGTAGAGGCCTTCCGGGCGAAATACGATTCCGACCCCGCCACCTATCACGCCTATGCCTATGACGCCACCATGTGCATTGTGGAGGCCATCAAGGCCAGCGGCCCCGACCGGGAGAAGATCAACGAATACCTGACCACCCTTAGCGGCTTGAGCGGCGCCAGCGGCGTCAACAGCTTCGATGAAAACGGCGACGTGCTCAAGGACGCCATCCGCATCGTCATCCAGGACGGCAAGTTCACCGTGGTTCAATAGCTTCGTACCGTTCCCACGCCAACAGCAATTTGTACATTAGGAAGCGGCGGCGGGCGCCGCCGCTTCCCTATGGAAGGATGGTTCAATGTTTGCGCAACAACTTATCAACGGCTTGACCATCGGCTGCGTGTACGCGTTGATCGCGGTGGGCTATTCGATGGTCTATGGCATTTTACGCATCGTCAATTTCGCCCATGGCGACATCTTCATGATGGGCGCCTTCTTCGGCCTGATCCTCACCCAGGCCATGGGCGTTTCGGTTCTGATTACCTTCCCGCTGGCTTGCTTGTGCACGGCCGTATTGGGCATGGCCATCGAGCGTTTTGCCTACCGGCCCATCTGGGGCGGCGGCAACACCAGCCGCATGGCGGCCCTGATCTGCGCCATGGGCGTCTCCATCATGCTGCAAAACCTGGCGCAGCTGATCTTCGGCACGGAGACCCACCCCTTTTCCGGCACGGACATCCAGCTGGTCACCTATAATTTCGGCTCCGTCACCGTGACCAACCTGCAATTCATCATGCTGGGCCTCACGGTGGCTCTCATGGTCGCCCTGCTGCTTCTCGTTTACAAGACCAAGTTCGGCGTGGCCATGCGGGCCACCTCCAACAACCTTAACACCGCCCGCCTGCTGGGCATCAACACCAACCTGATCATCTCGGTCACCTTTGCCATCGGCTCCATTCTGGCCTGCGCCTCCGGCTTGATGGTGGGCGTATACTTTGACGCCGTGTTCCCCACCATGGGCTACAGCTACGGCATCAAGGCCTTTGCCGCGGCGGTATTGGGCGGCATCGGCAGCCTGCCCGGGGCCATGGTGGGCGGCCTGACCATCGGCCTGATCGAATCCCTGGGCGCGGCCTACATTTCCTCGGGCTACCGCAACGCCTTTGCCTTCGGCATCATGATCATCGTATTGATCTTCCGGCCGGGCGGCATTTTCGGCAAGGCGACCCGGGAGAAAGTATAGGAGGTTCCCCATGATCGATAAAATCCTAAGCAAGCTGCCCCCCCGCGGTACCCCCCAGTACGTCCGCACAAAGCGGATCACCCTCATCGTAGCCGCCATTCTATTGCTGGGCCTGCCCTGGGTGGTCACCAATAAATACTATATCCACATCCTGATCTCCGTGGGCCTCTACAGCATCCTGGCCCTGAGCCTGAACCTGGTCACCGGCTACGCGGGGCAGCTTTCCTTCTGCCACGTGGCCTTCTACGGGATCGGCGCCTATACCGGGGGCCTGCTGATGCTCCGGCTGGGGGTGTCCTTCTGGCTGGCCATTCTGGCCGGCGCGCTGATGGCCGCCTTCTTCGGCCTGATCCTGGGCCTGCCCACCCTGCGGCTGCGGGGGGACTATCTGGCCATTGTCACCCTGGGCTTCGGGGAGATCGTCCGCCTGGTGCTCATCAATTCCACCGAGCTTACCCGGGGGCCCCTGGGCCTGCCCGGCATCCCCAGCCCCAACCTGTTCGGCTATCAGTTCAGCGGCCGGGTCCCCTATTATTACCTGATCCTGGCCTTCCTGCTGCTGACCCTGTTCTTGATGCGGCGCATCACCAATTCCGGCATCGGCCTGTCCATGCTGGCGGTGAAGCACGACGAGATCGCCGCCGAATCCATCGGCATTGCCCCCATAAAGTATAAGCTGCTGGCCTTCGTGCTTTCCGCCGCCTTTGCCGGCGCTGTAGGCGTATTTTATGCCAGCTATGTTTCCTTCATCAGCCCGGACACCTTCGTTTATACCGACTCGGTCACCATCCTGGCCATGGTGGTGCTGGGCGGCATGGCCAGCCTGCCCGGAGCGGTGCTGGGCGCCCTGGTGCTCTCGGCGGTGCCGGAGATTCTCCGGGCCATCAACGACTACCGCATGGTGCTCTACGGCCTGCTGATGGTGCTGATGATGATCTACCGGCCCCAGGGCTTCTGGGGGATGCAGCGGCGGCTGAAAAACGCCTACAAGTATTCGGTAGGAGGGAAAGACCATGCCTAATATCCTGGAGGTAAAGGATGCCACCATCCGATTTGGCGGCCTGACCGCGGTGGATCACGTATCCCTGCACCATACCGGCCAGGAGATCCTCTCCCTGATCGGCCCCAACGGCGCAGGCAAGACCACCTTCTTCAACCTGCTCACCGGCATGTACATGCTGGACGAGGGCTCCATCACCTTCATGGGCCAGGACATCTCCAAGGCCAAGCCCCATGAACGGGTCCGCGCCGGCATTGCCCGCACCTTCCAAAACATCCGCCTCTTCTCCGAGCTGACGGTGCTGGAAAACCTGATGCTGGCCCATCCCGCCTGCAACCGGGAGCGGCTTTTGCCCGCCATCCTCATGGGCAAGGGGCTGCGGGCCTCCCGCAAGCGGGTGGTGGAGGATTGCGAAGCCATTCTGGAGGCGGTGGGCTTGCAGGACCTGGAAGGCCATATGTCCACCAGCCTGCCCTATGGCAAGCAGCGGCTGCTGGAGATCGCCCGGGCTTTGGCCACGGATCCCAAGCTGGTGCTGCTGGATGAGCCCGGCGCGGGCATGAACAACGTGGAAAAGGACGAGCTGACCGCCGTGATCTACCACATGACCCACAAGATGAACAAGCATGTGCTGCTGATCGAGCACGACATGCGGTTCATTATGAACATATCCGACCGGATCGTGGTGCTGGATTACGGCAAGAACATCGCGGAAGGCGTACCCGAGGAGATCCAAAATAACCAGGACGTGATCGAGGCGTATCTTGGCAAGACCAAGTTCTTCGAGGAAATGGACGAATTGGAGCATCCCCACGGGCAGGCGCCGGATGGAAGCGGAGGTCGATAGGATGCTAGAAATCAAGGATCTACATGTTCACTATGGGGTGATCCCCGCCCTCAAGGGCATATCCCTGCACATCGAGGAGGGGGAAGTGGTATCCATGATCGGCGCCAACGGCGCGGGCAAAACCACCACCCTGCATACCATTTCCGGCCTAAAGCGGCCCACCTCCGGCCAGGTGACCTTCCAGGGCCAGGATATCACCAAGACCCCCGCCCAGAACATCGCCCGGCTGGGGATCTGCCAGATCCCGGAGGGCCGGGGGGTTTTCAACAACCTGACGGTGGTGGAAAACCTATACCTGGGGGCTTACCTGCGCAAGGACAAGGCCGGAATCGAGGCGGACGCCGAATGGGCCTATTCCGTGTTCCCCCGGCTGCGGGAGCGGCAAAAGCAACGGGCCGGCACCCTGTCCGGCGGCGAGCTGCAGATGCTGGCCATGGCCCGGGCCATGATGTCCCGTCCCAAGCTGCTGCTGATGGACGAGCCTTCCATGGGCCTGTCCCCCATCCTGGTGGATGAGATCTTCCGCACCATCATCAAGCTGAACCGGGAGCGGGGGGTCACCATCCTGCTGGTGGAGCAAAACGCCCAGATGGCCCTGTATGTATCCAACCGGGCCTATGTAATGGAGACCGGGGAAATCACCACCTCCGGCTCCGCCCGGGAGCTCCTCCACAACGACGAGATCAAAAAGGCCTATCTGGGGATCTGACCCCCGGCCATATGGATGCAGGGCCCTGATGGCGTCCCTCCCA
>ERZ779866.4405-NODE-4405-length-10462-cov-3.409148_pt1 | contig 10462 bp, 9 predicted proteins | sample MGYA00511248_ERZ779866 | MGnify/ENA primary metagenome ERZ779866 (study PRJEB29588, sample SAMEA2155758) | human gut metagenome | biome: human gut; feature: human-associated habitat; material: faeces | place: Denmark | collected 2008/2010 ... | reverse complement strand
ATCAGACAGCTGGCAGTAGAATACATAGTCAGAAGCCTGGTTGTTGATCAGGTTGTTCTTAGACATCAATGCGATCTCCCGCAGGCTGCTAGCCTGAGAAGCATAGAACGCATACATACCGTTGGAAACTTCGTTGGTACCGATAGCCAACAGCAAGCCTTTCAGATCATCATAGGTGTTGATCTTATCAGCAGTGTAGCCATATTTCTCTGCAACTTCCATGTTAACAACAGGACCTTGGTCCGGGAAGATTGCAGCGGTAGAACGGGGAACCATGTAAATTTTGCCACCAATATAAGTCTCTTTCCAAGCAGATTCCGGCAGAGTCGCCATGGTCTGAGGCATGTAAGTATTCAGGAAGTCTTCGGTCAGTTCCAGGAAGCCAGCCTTCTCAACCTGCTCTTTGTAGTAGCAAAAGTTTGCAGTGAAGATCAGGTCAACGGTGTCGCCGCCCGCCATGACCAGCGGATATTTGGTGGAGCGCTCAGAAGAAGGAATGAAGTACAGATCAATGGTAGTATTGATCGCCGCTTTGATTTTCTCATTCGCAGCTTCCATTACTTCTTTGATTGCGTTGGGCTCGCTCGCCGTTACGTACATAACAACGGTCTCTTCTTTGCTCAGGTCGATGTTCGCATAAGGATCATCACCATCTGCAGGAGTACTCTTAGCGCCGCTGTTGTCAGCAGACTTGCTCTCTGGTGCGCTGGAGGTTGTGGTGTTGTTACAGCCAGCCAGAAGCAGGGTGAACATCATCATAACCGCCATCAGAAATGCGAGTTTCTTCATATGTATCCTCCTCGATAATATGATTCCGGTTTTGCCGGATCCGCCATGCCTGTTTTTCCAGGCCGGTCGGTATCATAATGCACATCAGCTTCGAAACGGCTTGCAAAATTTGAGGAGGGCAAAAATTCTACTTCCTGCCTTTGGAAATCCACACGGATATTTCCGCCTATTTCCCGAAGATATAGAAATCTGTCGTCTCTGCAAGCTTTCTGTGCTATTATGCGTTCTTTGTAAAATGGCCGAAAAATCGCTTTATATTTCACGGCATTTTATCAACTTCTCCAAGATTTTTTAATCTTGCGATGTTTCATATTATACAAGAAGAAAATTTAAAAAAAACTAAAATATTTTGCTTTTTTCATCGAAAAATTGTTTTTTATCATTATTTTCATTCTCAAAACATTTTTATTTTGTTTTTTTCTCCTTTGAATCATATTTTTTTGCGCACAATTTTTTCATTTTTCCTCTTTCATCCTCTTACTCCACTTCAAACTGCAAAATATTATGTTTTTTCTCCTGTTTTTATCCTTTTTTCGCTATTTTTCTAAAAAATTTTCCCGAAGACTATGACCGGATAAAAGACGACAATCTCCGTAACGGTCTGTTCATCAGAATACTTTCTCCGCTGGCCTTAAAAGTAAACGAGGCCATTCTGGCCGAACGTGCACAGCTTGAAAAGATTATCACGGATTTTGATAAAAACGCCGAACTGTCCCCCGCTCAAACCCAATGGGTGGAACAAGCAGCAAAAAAATATGACGTCTTTACCAGACTGAAAGGATACCGCCGCTACAAACTTCTCCTCGGCGAACTGCGCTACCGCATAGACGCACTGCCGCCCTCCGTCCTGATTGCCGTATCGGCCATTGAAACCAACTGGGGACAATCTCGTATTGTCAAAGAAGGCCGCTCCCTTTATAAAGAACTGGTCTGGTATTCGGACGAAGGGCTGAAACCCGAAGGAGAAACCGAAGATCCGAACTACCGCATCAAAATTTTTCCGTCGCTGTACGATTCCATGTACTCTTTTGCCCTAAAAATAAACTCCAACGTAAACTTTGAAGATTTTCGCAGTTTCCGCAAAGAACAGCGCTACCGGCGCCAGCTTTTGGACGGAAGAAGCACCGCTTATACGTTTTTCCTGCTTTCACCGCTGCCCAATTACATCGGACTGCTGGATTATACCATAACATTCTATGAACTCGTAACCATCGACGCCTCGGAACTGAATTACAATTTTCAGAAACAACCGAGAAAGAACAACGATTCTCCGGAGGAAAGCTGATTTTGTAACAAAAACTTAATTGTACTAATTGACAAAAAAATTATATCATATATTTTAGAGACTGAACTGGATGAAAAAAATGAACAATATACTGACCAAAGAAGATATTACCAGGCTATCCCTTCATCCCGACGCCGAGACCAAGTCCGGCACGGTTCAAAAAATCGGTGTCTATTATAATGATAAAAACATCACTGAAAAAGGCCGTCAGATAGCAGAATCCATCTTTCGCATTGTTGTCAGAGACGTAGAGTTAAAAGTTCGCGAAGCCCTCTCGGAAAGCTTAAAAAACAGCAAAAAAATTCCCCATGATATTGTCAAGGCGCTGATAAACGACGAAGAAAGCGTTTCCCTGCCTTTTATCAAATACTATTCCGACCTCAGCCGTGAAGACATTATCAGCATTATTGAAGCGCAGAACGTTAACAAACAGAAAGCCGTCGCCATGCGCAAAAACCTTTCGGAAGACATTTCCCACTACATTGCCGAGAAATGCCCGGAAGAAGTCATCGGCGTGTTGATTTCCAACGAAACCGCCAGAATTCAGGAAAAAACCTATAATCTCATTGTTGACCGCTACCCCGACAGCGAGACCATCAAGCGCAATATGGTCTACCGCTCCGAACTGCCGGTCTCAATCATTGAGCGTATCGTCAACTCCCTGTCCGAGGAGTTGCAGCGCCGCCTGATCATCATGCACAACCTGCCCAACGACATCGCCAGCGACATTGTCGAACAGGTCAAAGAAAAAGCCACGCTCAAAATTTCCGAAGAATACAGTTCCGACAAACAGATTGAAGAACTGATTCACCAGTTGTATACGTCCAACCGCCTGACTTCGACGTTGGTGGTTCGCTCCATTTGCATGGGCGATTTGAAGTTTTTTGAATATGCTCTGGTTTATCTTTCCAATACGCCGATTATTGAGGTTCGCAAAATCTTGTTCAACACGTCAATGGATTTCATGATCAGAAACCTGTTGCGCAAGGCCTACATTCCCAAGACTATGTTTCCCGCAGTTTTCAGCGCTTTGAAAGTTATCAAGGACATCCGCTTCGACTATAAGAAAAATGACAGTAAAACCTTTGCCCATAAGGTAATTGAACGCATCCTGTCATACGGTTCCGCCGGAGAAGACCTTAACGAAGACGACGTTAACTATCTCATTTCAAAAATAAGTTAGACTGTTTTTGTCTTTTTGTTAACATTTATTATGTATTATAGTCTGTACAATTACGAATTTTATTAAGGAAAACGACCTTGCAGACAAATGATCCCTCAATTCTGGCCGAGTTATTGGACATCAATTCCGAGATAGCCCAATCAACCGATTATATGGCCGTTATTGAACGGATTATCCGTCTGGCTGGCCGCGTCTGTTCTGCCGAAGCCGCTTTTTTCTATACTTTCAACGATGACAAATTTCTCAGTCTCGAATACAGCTACAATACCAAACTGAACAGCTACAAGTTCGGTTTTGACAACAACGTATACACCGCACCCATATTCAGCGAAACCGGCCGCAGCCCCTCCGGCAAGTCTGCCGTGGAAATATCGGCTTTCAATAACGAAATAATCAACCTGCCCAGCATTTACGAAAACAAAGAAATCGACAACCACTTTTTTGCCAACTACGACGCTCTTAACGACTATGTTTCCGTCACCTGCCTGTCTGTTCCGCTGACCAACCGCAAGGGAACTGTTGTCGGCGTGGTGCAGTTTGTCAATCCCAAAGACGCCAAAGGCAAAAACATCACGTTCACCAGCGGAATGCAGGAAGACATCATAGCGGTCTGCAACCTTGCCTCACTGGTTCTGGAAAACCGCAAACTAAGCGAAGACTATGGCCGTCTGCTTGAATCTTTCATTGAAGTTTTGGCCCGCGCCATTGATGCCAAATCGCCATACACCGGCGCGCACTGTCAGCGCGTTCCCGTTATTGCCCGAATGCTCGCCACCGCGGCCGTACAAGAAGAAACCGGCCCGCTCAAAAAGTTCGAAATGAGCAATGACGACTGGTACGCCTTAAACATTGCCTCCTGGCTGCACGACTGCGGCAAGGTAACCACGCCGGAATATATTGTTGACAAAGCCACCAAGTTGGAGACCATCAACAACCGCATTCACGAAATCCGCGATCGTTTTGAAATCCTGCGCCGCGACGCGCATATCGAATACCTGAAAAAACGTCTGGCCAACGTTGCTTCCAAAGAAGAACTGCAAAACGAGTTTGTGGCCAAACTCCGCCAGCTTGAAAAAGACTTTGATTTGGTCGCTCGCTGCAATACCGGTGACGTTCCCTTAAGCGACGAAGACATCAAGGCTCTCGAAACCGTTGCGCAAAAACAGTTTGTCCGCTACTTCAGTCGTCTGAAAGGCATTTCCTGGGCAGAACGCGACCTGATTTCCGACAAACAGGCTGCGGACAAACCCGGCTACGAAAACCTGCTGCAAAACCGGGAAGACCATCTTTTCGGACAATACAACCGCGGCGAACTGTACAATCTTAAAGTCCGCAACGGCACCATTAACAAGGAAGAACGGGAAAAAATCAACGAACACATTGTTGTCACGATCGATATGTTAAAAGCGCTGCCGTTTCCCAAAGAGCTTTCAAACGTTGTCGAATATGCCGGCGCACATCACGAACGTGTTGACGGCAAGGGCTACCCCAACGGACTGACCGGCGACCAAATGTCGATTCCCGCCAAAATCATGGCCATTGCCGACATTTTTGAAGCGCTCACCGCCAATGACCGTCCTTACAAGGAGCCCAAAAAGCTCTCTCAGGTTCTCTCCATTATGCAGTCCATGAAAAACAACGGCCATATCGATCCTGATTTATACGAAGTATTCATTCGTTCCGGCGTATATAAAGACTACGCCGAACAATATGTCGACCCCGCCCAGATTGATGAATTTAACCCCGAGGATTATCTGTAATGCTTGATATCTGCACCGTCCCCTGCCGCGTCGGCTACATGGACAACCTGTCCTACATTCTGGTTGACCGCGACACCGGCATCTCCGCTGTCGTTGACCCGTCGGAAACCGCGCCGATTATCGCCAAATGCGCGGAAATGAATCTCAAACCCGACTATATTTTCAATACGCATCATCACTTTGACCATACCGACGGCAATCTGGAATTAAAAAAGCTTTACGGCAGCCGGATTGTTGCTTGGCAAGCCGACGCGGAACGCATTCCCGGTTTTGACCTTGGCGTTGTTCCGGGAAAAACTTTCAGTCTCGGCAATTCTGTCGCCGACATCATTGACGTTTCCGCGCACACGCAAAACCACATTCTTTGGTATTTTAAGGCCGATAAGGCTTTGTTTACCGGAGACACGTTGTTTAACCTCTGTATCGGAGGATTGTTTGAAGGCAGCGTCGAACAAATGTTCGACGCCCTGAGCAAGATTAAAGCTCTGCCCGACGACGTTCTGTTCTACCCGGGGCACGAATATACGCTGCAGGCGGTGCCGATGGCCGAACATTTTGTCCGGGACGACGCCGCACTGAAACAATACGTTCAAAATGCCCGCGCCCAAATTGCCCGGGGACTTCCGGTTTCACCGGTGCCGCTCGGTCTCGAAAAAAAGTGCAATCCTTATCTCCTGCCCGATTCGCCGGAACAATTTGCTCGCTTGTTCTGACTTTGTTAAACTTCTATGAAAGTAAACAAAAAAAATAGACAAAACAAAAAAATTATGTTATATTTGAGTTAATAAGATTAAAACTCTGGAGAGAAAAGATGGCTGATATGAATGACGAATGCTTAACCGAATTTCTGAACGGCAAAGGCATTTCTCTTGACGATTTCAAAAAAATGGATGCTCAAAGCGACGAATATAAAAAAGCTTACGACGGATACGAAAAGTTCTCCGAAGAATGGAAACAGAAAAAAGACGCCGCGACCCAAAATAAAGAAAAAGACAAAGAAAATAAAGACAAAGCCCCCACTGTAATCAAGGAAGGCGGTTCTGCTCAGAAAACCGAAGACGCGCCCGCTCCCGCCGGTAACGGGGATTGGAAAGAAGCCCTTTTAAGCGAATGGAAAGAATGGGCTTCCAAAAACGGTAAGGAAATTAAAGAATTTGCCGATCCGAGCAATACCGGCAGTCTCTCTTTTCACATTTTTGAGCAGGGGGCAAACCAGAAAGAAATCGAACAGGCCACCGAAGTTTCCTACAACAGCCCCCGTGACCTTTCCGTCAAAGGACCGAACGGCGGCGTGCCTTCGCCCGAAGTCTTTGCCGAAATATTGAAAAACGCCAAAGCCAACGGCCCCGACATCGAATTCGGCGAAAATATGTCTCCGTCATTCAAGGCCAACCTGATGCTGGCCTGTCTTAAAGATCCGGAACTGCATATCGTCAATCCGCCGTCGGCCGAAGAAATGAAAAGCTGGCCCAAAGAATTGCAGCAGGCCGTTGAAGCGGCCATGAAAAACGCCGAAAAAAGCCAAACACCGAAACAACCGGAAAAAGAAAACAAACCAAAAGAAGAAAAAGACAAGGGAGAAAAACAAAACCCTGCAACCGAAGCCTATCAAAAAGCGGAAAAAGCCGTAAAAGATCTGCAAGCCAAAGGCGAAAAGAAATTTGACTTTGCTCCGCTTAAATCACCGGAAGAAAAAGCCGTTTACACGGCTGCTCTGATGAACGTCATGGGAGAAGACATCAAAAGCGGCAGTTTTGCTCTGGACAATGCTCCTTCTTATAAAGAAGTAACCGAAACCGCCAAAAAAATGTCTCCTGAAATGCAGAAAAGCGTAAAAGGCGGATTAACTTCCTACACCATTCATTCGCTCAAAAACATCGCCCGCGGACACGGCGTGACCGAACGTGATCCGTCCAAGGACGAAAAACACCAGGCTAAAAACGACTGGAGGGCAATTGACCGCAACCATACCGGGCTGACGCCGGAGCAGATAACTCTGAGAAATGCCCGTGCAAACAAAAGCAAATAATGAAAAAGCCCCGGAAACACGGGGCTTTCTTATGTCTTCAGCCTAACCTCCAACTGCAGGAAACCCGCCGGTTTGGCGCAGACACTCCCCGATCGCCATCACGGCAGACACGGCCACATTGATTGAGCGCGCCTTCTCGTTCATCGGTATCAGCAACCTTGCATCAACCGTATCATGCACTTCCTGCGGCACGCCGGCGCTCTCCCGCCCCATCAAAATTATATCATTGGCCTCAAATTTAAAATCATAATAAGGTTCCGTCGCATGCGTCGTCAGCAGCACCAAACGGCCGTAAGTCTCCGGATGATTTTTCCGATATTCCAGAAAATCATACCATGAATTATGCCGACGATATTTTACCATATCCAGATAATCCATGCCCGAACGTTTTAACGTACGTTCCGAAAAAATAAAACCGCAGGGTTCGATAATGTCAAGCTCCACGTCCAGACAGGCGCCCAAACGCAGCAGTGTCCCTGTGTTTTGCGGAATATCGGGTTGAAACAATGCCAGTCGCATATCATAAACTCCTTAAATCTGTCATTGTTGCTTTCCTACACCCAAAACTTCTTTCCGGCAATAAAAAAAGGAGATTGCCAATGGCAATCCCTTTTTTTTAATCTCGTCTTGAAAAACTTATTCTGCCCGGTAATGTGGCCAGAATATTATTTCTCCTATTTTTCTCAACGTCCGCGCATGAGAAAAATCCGTGTTGTCTCGGAAATACCCATACCGGTTGCGGATTTGGTTTTTAAGCTTTCCGAGCTTTAGTTCGTAGCTCATCACCTCGCGAAGGCGCTGTACCGGCTCTTCCGACACCGGAAGATATTCGCCGAACAAAATCTCGTCCAAATCATACCAGACACCGACTTTTTCCTGAACAAAAGCTTGCAGCCCCGGATAAAAAAGACGCAGCTGTTCCGCTTTCTTGTCCAAAAGCCACAGAAAATGGTGACTGTAATCTTCAATGGTCACCAAACCGTGCTGGAAATGAGCCTTCACCGCAAAAACTTCGCAAAGTTTGATGAACAAGCCCATGGCGTTTTTCTCATAGACGACCGTATCGCCTTCAATGCCGCCGCGTAAACCACTCAAATCAGAAAATACTTCGATAATCTGATCTTGTACTTGTTCTTCTCTTTCTGTTAATCCCATATGCGCTAAAATTTAATTGTAAAACAAAATTATTTCTTAATATCTGCTTAGATAAAGATTCTTTTACCACAAATTTCTATTGTTGTCAAATTTTGGCTAAATATTTTTTCAGAAAAAAACACGGAGAATGAGACAAATAACAGAAGCCCAGGGAAAAGTACCTAAAATAAAAAATAACGCCTCCGTTCTGTGAGAAAGATAATAAGATTTTAGGAAAATGGCGAGGGCGTGTATATAAAGATACATAACCGAACCATTTATCCACTATATCTGTATTAGGTTTCCACAGAACGGAGAGGCGTTTTAAACGTTAAAAAGAAACTCTAATATATCCCCGTCCTGAACTGTATAATCCTTGCCTTCGGAGCGCATTTTGCCGGCTTCTTTGCAGGCCTGTTCACCACCCAGAGCAACAAAATCGTCATAAGATATGGTCTCAGCCCGAATAAACCCGCGTTCAAAATCCGAATGAATAATCCCGGCACACTGCGGAGCTTTGGAACCCTTCAAAAACGTCCAGGCGCGAACTTCCTTCGGCCCGCAGGTAAAATACGTTTGCAGTCCCAGCAAGTCATAACCGGCGCGGATAATCTTGGACAAACCGGATTCCTCCAACCCCAGAGAAGCCAGAAACTCTTTCTTTTCCTCTTCCGCTTCCAACTGTGCAACTTCCGATTCGATTGCCGCGGAAATAACCACGGCTCCGGCATGTTCTTTTGCGGCTTTTTCAAAAACCCGTTTCGAAAACTCATTTCCTTCCGCCGCAGAATTCTCATCAACATTGCAAACATACAAAACCGGCTTTGACGTCAAGAGCTGCAACATCTTATATGCTTTGACCGCATCTTTGTTTGCGGCATCCGGCGCTGCAACCCGGGCCGGTTTTCCGGCCTTCAACGCTTCAATGACCGGCCCCATGACCGCAACATTGACAATAGCCTCTTTATCGCCGCCCTTGGCTTTTTTCTGCGCCTGATCAAAACGCTTCTCCAATGAATCCAGATCGGCAATCATCAATTCGGTTTCAACGATTTCGGCATCGCGGATCGGATCGACCGAGCCCTCGACATGCGTAATATTGTCATCCTCAAAACACCTCAAAACATGAATAATCGCGTCAGTCTCACGAATATTGGCCAAAAACTGGTTCCCCAGCCCTTCGCCTTTAGAAGCGCCCTTAACCAGACCGGCAATATCCACAAACTCAAGCTGCGTCGGCACCACCGACTTCGGCTGCACCATCTCGACCAGTTTGTCCAGACGCTTGTCCGGCACGGCAACGCGTCCGGTATTCGGCTCAATCGTACAAAAAGGAAAATTTGCCGCCTGCGCCGCAATGGTTTGCGTCAAAGCGTTAAACAAAGTCGATTTGCCCACATTCGGCAAACCCACGATTCCGCAATTAAAACCCATAAAAAAACTCCTCAAAATTAAGTATTTGCTTGAGGAGTCTTTTAGCCTATCCCGGGTGCATTTTCAAGCTTTATTTCTTCAGCAGCATTCCGAGACGGCCCGAAAATGCTTCCATGCCGTCTTTAATCAAAACGCCAACTTGCTCGGCAATCAGCTCCAGTTCGCTGTCAATCACTTCCGCATCTGTCTTGGAAAAACGCGAAAGCACATGATTCACCACTGCTTCTCCGCTCCCTTGCGGATGTCCGACGCCGATTCGAATACGGTGATAATTCGGCGTCACCGCAGCGTCAATTGACTTCAATCCGTTATGACCGCCTGCACCGCCGCCGGTTTTGGCCTTAACTTTACCGACCGGCAAATCCATATCGTCATGAATGACAATAATATTCTGCGGCAGAATTTTATAAAAGGCAGCCGCTTTGACCACCGAATTGCCGGAAAGGTTCATATAAGTCTGCGGTTTAAGCAAATAAACTTTCTCACCGTCAATTTTTCCCTCGCTGATCAAACCGTCAAACTTTACCTTATAAGGCGCAAAACCATACTTGTCATGAATGGCGTCCGCCACCATAAAACCGACATTATGACGGGTCTTGGCATATTCTGCCCCGGGATTACCCAAACCGACAATTAAAAACATTTTCTCTCCCTATTTGAAAAAACGGTTTTAGAGACATAAATAAGGCGATTTCTAACGGCAAGAAAAATTTCAGCGCACAAGAAGTACGTAAATTTTGAGTCCGCGTAAAATCGCCTTAGATAGTCTATAAAACTATTTTCTGAGGAAATCGACGTGCAACGGCATATCGCTTACCGGATGAAACTGAACATCCTGGCAAACAACC
>ERZ779866.4402-NODE-4402-length-10470-cov-6.204129_pt1 | contig 10470 bp, 9 predicted proteins | sample MGYA00511248_ERZ779866 | MGnify/ENA primary metagenome ERZ779866 (study PRJEB29588, sample SAMEA2155758) | human gut metagenome | biome: human gut; feature: human-associated habitat; material: faeces | place: Denmark | collected 2008/2010 ... | reverse complement strand
GGCGGGGACGGCTATGCCCTGGCCTGCCTCCTGGCGGGGGCGGGCATCCAAACCCGCGTCTACGCCCTATCGGATAAGCTCTCCCCCGACGGCCGCCATTACCAGGACAAGGCCCTGTCCCTGGGGGTGCCCATCCAGCCCTGGCGGGAGGATGTCGACCTTTCCGCCTATGCCATTCTGGTGGACGCCCTCCTGGGCACCGGCTTCCAGGGGAACGTAAGAAGCCCCCTGCGGGAGGCCATCATGGCCATCAACCGCAGCGGGGCTTACGTGGTCAGCGCGGATATCAGCAGCGGGCTCAACGGGGATACCGGCCAGGCGGATCTGGCGGTCCAAGCAGACCTTACGGTATCCATCGGCTTTTATAAACTGGGCATGTTCCGGGGCCGGGGCCCGGAGGTCTCCGGCCGGCTGGTGAACGTGGACATCGGCATCCAGCTGGCGCAGGAACGCCTGGACGGCTAATCGTACCGGGCGACATTCAGGGTCAGGATCCTGGAAGGGGACGCCTGGCCCGTTTGCAGGTTTTGGGGCGCCGAAGCCAGCAGCATGAACCCCGCCGGGCCATACCGCCGGTCCAGCTCCCGGGCGTACGCCTCCTCCACGCGGACCTGCTGCACCCGGCCGGTCACCATGGCGGTGATCCCGGCCCCGCTCAGGTCCTTGGCTTCCTCCAGGGTGCATTCCAGCTGCAAAAAGCTCTCCCGGATGCAGGGCGCGTCCATGGTAGCGGCAGGCTCCAGGGTAAAGCCCCCCGCCTGGATCTCATCCAGGTCTTCCTGGTTGTACAGAATGGTTTTACACAGGCCCTCGTAGGCGGAAAGGGGCAGGAAATTCAGGCAGAATACCCCCTCCCGCAGGATGTTGGCATAGGTATGGGTATGCTGGAACAATCCGCCCAGCACCGCGAAAAAGGCGGTCTTGTCCCCGTGGAAGCAGCTCCAGCTGTGAAAGCATACGTTGGGCCGGCCATTTTCCTTGCGGGTGGTGATGGCGAACAGGGCCTGGGGGATGCCCGCCGCGCATTCCAAATGGGATACGATGTCCCACTGCTCCGGATACCCCGGCTGGAAATGGCCGGGGCGTTCTGTTCCAACCTGAAGTTTCATGCGGTTATTGCTGGTTCTGGTAGAACATGGCCGCCCCCACCATGCCGGCGGCATTGCCCATTTGGGCGGGCACCACGTCACCATGGTTCTGGAAGAAGCACTTGGTATCCACATCCCGCCGCAAGGGCTCAAACAGGAACTCCCCAGCCCCGCTCACCCCGCCGCCAATGGCCACCACCTCCATATCCAGCAGGTTCATAATGGAGGCGATGGCAGAGCCCAAATGCCCCACATAGGCCCGGAACACCGCCAGGGCGGTGGGGTCTCCCGCCTTGGCGCAGTCGATGGCCACCTTGGCGGTCATGGCAGCAGGGTCGCCCTGGGTCCTTTCATAGAGCAGGCTGTCCGGCCGGATGGCCATGGCCTTGCGGGCCTCCCGGATCAGCGCCGTGGCGGAGCAATAGGCTTCGATGCACCCCTTTACCCCGCAGGTGCAGGCCTCCCCGCCGTCCACCAGCACCCCGTGGCCGGGCTCGATGCCGTTGCCCCGGCCGCCGCGGAACATTTTGCCGTTCAGGATGAAGCCGCCGCCGATCCCTGTGCCCAGGGTGTAAAGGGCCGCGGTTTTGCACCCTTGCAGGGCGCCCTTGTGGAGCTCCGCCAGCACGGCGGCGTCCGCGTCGTTGCCCAGGGCCACCGGTATGCCGGGAAAATGGGCCTGGATCCGTTCCTTCAGGGGCTCGTTATGGAATCCAAGGTTATAGGCGTCCAGCACCAGCTGGCCGTCCGGGGTGATGCTCCCCGGCACCGCGATGCCAATGCACTCCAGCGCATCCTCCCCAACGCCCGCTTCCCCCAGCATGGCCCGGATCTGTTGGGCGATGATGGCTGCCACCACCTCCCCGCCCCGCTGGAAGGGGACGCTTTTTTGCGCCAGCAGCTCCCATTGCTCATCCAATAGTCCCAATGCGATATTGGTTCCCCCAATGTCCACCCCGATCCGATACATACGCTTTGCTCCTTTTATCCTTTCCTGGTTCCCTCTGTTTGGGAAAAACGTCCCGTCCTATCGATTTTATTCGCCCCGCAGCAGCCCGGCGTCGAACTGTTCACCGGGGTCGTAGCCCAGCCGCTTCAGCCGGAAATTCCTGGCCACCACCTCGATGACAATGGCCAAATTCCGCCCCGGGCTTACCGGGATCACCGAATTGGGCAGCGGCACCCCGAGGATCTCCACGGTGCGCATCTCCTCTGCGCCAATGCGGATATATTCCTGTTTTTCATTATAATATTCAAGATCCACCACCAATTCAATGGTCTTTTCCGGCAGCACCGCGCCTACGCCATACAAATAACGCACATCTACAATGCCGATGCCCCGCACCTCCATGAAATAGCGGGTTTGCTCCGGCGCCCGGCCTACCAGCTTGTCCCCGATGCGGCTCACCTCCACCACATCGTCCGCCACCAGCCGCTGGCCGGCCCGGATCATCTCCAGGGCCACCTCGCTTTTGCCCATGCCGCTTTCGCCCCGCAGCAGCACGCCCACGCCGAAAATATCCATCAACACCCCGTGGGTGAGGATATGCCGGGATAGCTGCCGGGCCACGTAATTGCTGATAGCATGGCCTGCCTGGTCCGTATTGCAGGCCGCCCGGAACACGGGGATCTGATGCTCCCGGGCGCTGTGAAGCAGGGCCTCAGGGGGCATATTGTCCCTGGCGCATACCACGCAGGGAATCTCCAGCCCCATAAACCGGCCCATACGCTCCTTGAGCTCGTCCTGGGGCAGGCTATAGAGGTAATTCATCTCCGCGTTGCCGATCAGCTGCACCCGGTGGGGGTCAAAGTGATCGTAAAACCCGGCGAATTGCAGGCCCGGCCGGCTGATCTCCGATGAACGGAAGCAGATGATACCCTTGCCCCGCTCCAGGATCTCCAGATCCAGCTGCTGAGCCAGTTCCTCGATGCGAATGTTTACAGTGGTCATGCTCTTATCCTTTCAGCAGCACCTGGTCGATGAGGTATGCAATGGCCATATCCTCGCAGGGCGGCAACACGAGATCCGCCATGGCCTTGAGCTCCGGCAGCGCGTTCCCGACCGCGCAGCCCAATCCCGCCCACTGGATCATCTCCGTATCCAGGGAATTGTCCCCCACCGCCGCCGTCTCCGCCTGGGCCACGCCCAAATGGGCCGCCAACAGGGCGGTGGCGCTGCCCTTGTGGGCGCTGGGGTGGTTGAATTCGATGAATCCCTTGCTGGAGCCGGATACCTTGAGCAGGCCGTCGTATTGGGCCTGGAACTTTGGAATCCATTCCTGGGCCTGGCTGTCCTCGGCGATAAACAGCACCTTGGGCACGTCGGTCCATACCCGGCTACGGATCTGCGGGTCCGCCCGATGGGGCAGGCCCAGCCGTTCGCAATATTTTTCGCCGAACAAGGAGGGCTTTTCCCAGATCACCCAGTCGCCCTGGTAAATATGGGCGTGGATCCCCAGCTCCCTGGCGCGCTCCAGCAGCTCCCGCACCAATTCCGGGGGGATGGCGGTGGTATGGATGGGCTGATCCGTCCGGGTGTCCATGATGGTGGCCCCGCCATAGATGATCACCGGCCCCTGGATCCTGAGCTGCTTCCAAATATAGGAGGAGGCAAAATAGCCTCTGCCCGTGGATACGGTCACATATATCCCAGCCTCTCTGGCCCTTTCGATAGCGGCCAGATTGCGGGCCGGCACCTCCCGGGCGCCGGATGGGGCCAACGTGTCGTCGATATCCAGGACCAACAGCTTATACATACAGGGTTTCGGGTTCCTTTCACAAAAATTTACAACTTTCTGCATTCAATATATCACGCATCCGCAGAATTTTCCATATGGAAATGCAGGTATACCTGTTCTGCCGCCGGCAGGTTCATCCCCGGCGCCTGGCGCAGGGTTTCTACATCCGCCTGCTTAATGGCTTCCAGGGTCAGGAAGTGGTTGAACAGCGCCCGCTTCCGCTTCGGGCCGATGCCCGGGATCTGATCCAATTGGCTCATCAGGGCGTTTTTGCCCCTTAGGCTCCGGTGATAGGTGATGGCAAACCGGTGGGCCTCGTCCCGGATCCGCTGCAACAGATGCAGGGCCGGATCCCGTCTGGATAATACCAACGGCTCCGGGTTCCCCGGCAGCAGGATGGTCTCGCTGCGCTCCGCCAGGCCGATGGCCGGAATATCCAGGCCAAACCGCTCCAGCACCGCCAGGGCCACCTTCAGCTGCTCCGCGCCGCCGTCCACCACCACCAGGTCCGGCAGCTCCCCAAACTTTTCGTCTCCATCCTGTGCGCGCTGGAACCGGCGGGTCAATACCTCCTCCATGGCCACCAGGTCGTTGCCCCCCTCCTCCTCCTTGATGCGGAAGCGGCGGTATTCCTTTGGCGCAGGCTGGCCGTTGCGGAACACCACCATGCCGGATACCGTATCCCGGCCCTGAATGTGGGAATTATCATAGCACTCCATCCGCGCGGGCAGCACCTCCAGCCCAATGGCCCCGCACAGGGCCGCCAGGGCGCCTTCTCCCTTTTCCCAGGCCCGGTGCTCCAATTCCCGTGCCTTCTCTATGGCGTCCATGCCGTTTTGATAGGCCATATCCGCCTGCTTGCGCTTTTCCCCCCGCTGGGGACAAATCAACGCCGCCTTATGGCCCCGCTTTTCCGTAAGCCACGCCTCTATGGCCGCCGCGTCCTCGGGCAGCTCGTGCACCACGATCTCCGGAGGAATGGGCACGCCCTCGGCGTAATACTGCTTGAGGAACTCCCCCATGACCTCCGGCCCGCTCTCCTGGCCGCAGGCCATGCGCAGCCGCTCGGTGCCTACGATCTTCCCGCCCCGCACGAACAGGGCGAATACCACCGCATCCAAATCGTCCCGAGCCAGGGCGAACACGTCCCGCATGGCCCCGGCGGTGGAGATGGCCTGCTGCTTTTCCCCCAGGCCCCGCACCGCCTGGATCTGGTCCCGGAGCTGGGCCGCCCGCTCGAATTCCATGGCTTCCGATGCCCGGACCATGTCCTGGGTGAGCTTTTCGATGATCGGCTGGGTATGCCCCTCCAAAAAGCGGCATACGCTATCCAGCAGGGCATGGTATTCCGCCCGGCTCACCTTGCCGGAGCAGGGGGCGCAGCATTTCCCAAGGTGATACATCAGGCAAGGCCGCTCCCCCCGGGCGATGGCCTTGTGGATATCCTTTTTACAATGCCGCACGGGAAAGGAATCCCGGATCATATTCAAAGCGTCCCGCAGGGTCAGCGCGGACAGATACGGCCCAAAATAGCGGGCCCCGTCCTTTTGGATCTTGCGGACCACCTCAAAGCGGGGGAAATCCTGGCGGATATCCAGCCGCACATAGGGAAAATGCTTATCATCCTTCAGCAGCACGTTGTAGCGGGGCTGTAGGGATTTGATCAGGTTGCTCTCCAGGGTCAGGGCCTCGGTCTCGTTGGCGGTAAGGATATACTCGAAATCCTGGATGTGGGCCACCATAGCCGCCACCTTTGGGGGCTTTGGGCCGTTCTGAAAATACTGGCGCACCCGGTTTTTCAGATTGACCGCCTTTCCCACATAGATCACCTGGCCGGCGGCGTCATACATCCTGTATACCCCCGGCGCATCGGGCAATAATTTCAGCTTTTCTTGGATCACCTGGTTCATAGCAGCATTATACCCTATTTCCCGCCGCAAAAAAAGAGCCCGCCGAAAGGGGCGGTGACATAGGAAAGCATCGATCCATTTCCGTCCCATTCGCCCCGGCGCTGCGCCCCTGGAGGGGGGTAGATTTGCGGCAGATGCGCGAAAGAGGAGCGGCTATTCCTCCCGACGATGACCATGCAGCTGCCCAAATATGCCTCCTTCCGGGCGATGGGTTCCTATGCCACCGTCCCTAAGCCTGCCGCATCTACAAAAGCGCGGCCAAAAAGCAGGCGGACATACCCTTCTGCATGTCCGCCTACGATCAATGGACGCAACTAGCCTTCCTTTCGGCGCAGCAGCCCCAGGGGCAAGCATACTCCGGCAGCCGCTCCCAATATGGACAGCAGCAACAACGCGCCTATAGCGAGGCCCAGCCCCGCTCTCAACCGCCACAGGAGCAGCCCCGCCGCCAGGAAAACCACCCCTACGGCACCGCAAACCGCCCCTGCAGCCCGGTTCGCATATTCCCAGGCCGCCTGGCTTGCCATGGCCGCCCCCACATGATAGCCGATCCGGGTATCCGGGTAAGGGGTACGCTTTCGCAAAAGCACATAGGCGATCAGCCCATACAGGATCGCCTCCAGTACAAACAAGCCCAATAGCGCCGGATGCATTCGCTCTGCTCTCCTTTGTTCCTTTGCTCCGGGATAGCGCCGGTCATCTGCCCGGACCCCATCCCAGCCTTCTGGCCCACCGGGCGGCACGGCGAAGCAGGGCTTTCGTCGCCCTGCCTACGCCCCAAAGGGAAATTCACCGCAGCCGGCTCACCGGCAGGATATGCCATAGCTCGCCGGCATATTCCCGAATGGTGCGGTCGCTGGAGAACTTGCCCGCGCTGGCGGTGTTCATCAGGCACTTGCGGCCGAAAGCCATCCGGTCCTGATAATCCCGGTTGGCCCGGAGCTTGGCTTCCACATAGGGCAGGAAGTCCAGCAGGTGATAATAATGATCCGCCCGGTGCCAGCTGGCCCCGTTGAGGATGGAATCGTACAGCTCCCGGAACATGCCGGTATTGTCATCCTGTACCGTGCCGTTCACCAGGGTATCCAACGCCCGGCGCACCCGGTATTCCCGGTCGTAGATGGCCCGGGGATTGTAGGTATCCCGAATGGCCTCGATATCCTCCACCCGGGCGCCGAAGATATAGTTGTTCTCCTCCCCCGCCTCAGCTACGATCTCGATATTGGCCCCATCATAGGTGCCCAGGGTCACCGTACCGTTGAGCATGAACTTCATGTTGCCCGTGCCGCTGGCCTCGGTGCCCGCCGGGGAGATCTGCTCGGATACGTCCGCCGCGGGGATGATATGCTCCGCGTAGGAGCAATTGTAATTCTGCACAAAGACCACCCGCAGCTTATCCTGTACCGCAGGGTCGTTGTTGACCATCTTGGCGATCTCGTTGATATACTTGATCACGCTCTTGGCCCGGGCATAGCCGGGGGCCGCCTTGGCCCCGAAGATAAAGGCCGTGGGCGTGAAGTTTTGCAGGCTCCCGTCCTTGAGGGAATAGTAAATGTCCACAATGCTCAGGGCGTTGAGCAGCTGCCGCTTATATTCGTGCATCCGCTTCACCTGGATATCGAACAGGAAGTTGGAGGGGATGTTTACCCCTTCCCGCTCCCGGATGATGGCGGAAAGCTGCTCCTTCTTCTGCTGCTTGATGGCGTTGAACCGGGCGATGGTGGCATCGTCCATGTGGTTTTTAAGCCCTTGGAGCAGATCCAGATCCAGCAGGAAGTCCCGGCTGCCCAGCCGGTCCTCGATCAGCTCGGTCAGCTCCGGGTTGCACAGGCCCAACCAGCGGCGCTGGGTGATGCCGTTGGTCTTGTTGCAGAATTTCTCCGGATACAGGGCGTACCAGTCCGGCAGCAGCTCCCGCTTGATCAGGTCGCTATGAATCTTGGCCACGCCGTTCACATAGGTGCTGCCGTATACCGCCAGCCGGGCCATATGGATCTGGCCGTCGGTGGCGATTTGCATCCGGGAGATCCGGGCTTCATCCGCCCCCTTGGCCCGCAGCTCCCCGTTCATCTTATCGTTGATCCGGCTGATCAGCTCGGTGATCTCCGGCACCACGGAGCGCATCAGGTCATAGCCCCACTTCTCCAAGGCTTCGCTCATCAGGGTGTGGTTGGTGTAATTGAAGGTCTTGCGGGTGATATCAAAGGCCGCGTCAAAGTCCATGCCCTCCTTCATCAGCAGCCGGGTCAATTCCGGGATGGAGATGGTGGGATGGGTATCGTTGAGCTGGATGGCGCAATGGGCGGCAAACCCGCTCAAATCATTGCCCCGCACCCGCTTATAGCGCCGGATGATATCCTGTAGGCTGGCGCTGGAGAGGAAATACTGCTGCTTGAGCCGCAGCCGCTTGCCCTCGTAGGTGGAATCGTTGGGATAGAGCACCCGGGTGATGTCCTCCACCTTGTTCTTTTCCCGGACGGCCAGGTCGTATTCCTGGTTGTTGAACAGGGCGAAGTCAAACTCCTCCACCGGTTCGCTCTGCCACAGGCGCAGGGTCCCCACGTTGCGGGTATGGTACCCCACGATGGGCATATCGTAGGGCACGGCCAGGACCGTCTGATCCTCAAAGGTGACGGCGATGGTTTTATCATCCCGCCGGCGGGACCAGGGATCCCCATACCGCTGCCAGTCGTCCGCCTTTTCCACCTGGAAGCCGTTTTCAATGGTCTGCTTGAACAAGCCGAATTTATACCGGATGCCATAGCCGTCCAAGGGGAGGTCCAGGGTAGCCGCGCTATCCAGGAAACAGGCGGCCAGGCGGCCTAAGCCGCCGTTGCCCAGGGCCGCGTCCTCGATATCCTCCATCACGGACAGATCCGCCCCCCGGGCCCGCAGGAGCTTGCGCATCTCGTCCAGCAAGCCCAGGCAGTATAAGTTGTTGAACACCATGCGGCCCATCAGATATTCCGCGCTGAAATAATATGCCCGGCGCACCATTTCATGGGCGCGGCGGGACCTGCGCCAATCGTCCGACATGCCGTACATCACCGCATCCGCCAAAGCCTTATGCAGCTGAATGGTATTGGCTTCGCACAGGTCGATTTGATAATCGCTGCGCAACTGCTCTTCCATGCGGCGCAGGATCATGGTGGGTTCCATCATAAGCAATTACTCCCCCTAAACATAAAAATGAAACGGTGTAGGAAGGCCCCCGGGGAAGTCGCGCCCCGCTGGACGCTGCCTCCCGGCAAAACAGCCTGCAAATCGAGACCCGTGGCGGCGGCCCAAATTTCGCCTGCCAGCCCTGTCTCCAACCTCGCCATCCTTTCCCGCCTATTTAAAAAATACGATTGGATTATATCACAATCCCATTCGCCTTGCAATGCGCTTCCCCGCCCGGGGCCGATAAAAAACGACAATATTCGTATGGCGACATAACAATTTTCGGTTGACGCGCCCTTGCCCGGCGTTTATCATTAAGGTATGGAAGGATTATCCAACAAGGAGGGACAAGCCATGGAAGCCAGGCGAAAGGCCCAGGAACAATCCACCGGCGACATCGGCCGGGCGCTTCATAGCCTTAACCATACCTATAACATCTGTATGCAGCTTACTCTGGGAAAGTATGGGTTATATCCCGGGCAGCCCCAGGTCCTCTTTGCCCTAAAGGAGTTGGGCAGGCCCACCCAAAATGAGCTGGCCGCCACCCTGGGGGTTGGTAAGGCCTCCGCTGGGATCTCCGTGCGCAGGCTGGAAAGCGGCGGTTTTGTCAAGCGGGTGCGGGACAAGCAGGACACCCGCTGCATCCGTTTGCAGCTCACCCAAAAAGGCGAAGAATATGCCCGCTGGTGCGAGATCGATTACAATATGTTCTTCACCACCATGCTGGAAACCTTTTCCGCCGAGGAGCGGGACTCCGATCCTGACGCTGAAAAGAAGTTCGAGACCGCCCGGGAGCAGGTGATGGCGGAGCTGCGTCAGACCTTCCGCCCGGAGTTCCTAAACCGGATCGACGATATCATCGTATTCCGCCCCCTGACGGAGGAGGACATCCGGGAAGTGGCCCGGCGGATGCTGAAGACCGTCTCCGCCCGGATGGAGACCATGGGCATCCACCTGGACGCCAGCGACGAGGCTGTGGCAGAGCTGGCTAAGGAGGGCTTTGATCCCAAGTACGGGGCCCGTCCCCTGCGCCGGGCCATCCAGAGCAAGGTGGAAGACGCCGTGGCCGAGAAGATGCTGGACGGCACCCTCAAGGCCGGTGACACCGCCAAGCTTACCGTGGAGAACAATCGACTCTGCGTTTCCAAGTGAAGAGACCTGGTCAAGCCGTCCGGAGGCCCCATAGCCTCCGGGCGGCCTTTCCGACATACCGGCCGGAAGCGAATAGACTTGACTTTGGCGGAGAAACAGGTAAAATAGAGAGGTATAAAATGAACCCATCGTGCTGTCCCCGATCCAGTAAAAGATGGTGCCAGAGTGCCAACGCGGCGGATCGCAGAGTATATTGCCGCACGTATGTGGGGAAGAACGCCCCCGGGCGGGAGAAATATCTATGACCAAATGTAGCGTAGTTGGCAGCACGCGTGATTTGGGAGGATAGAGAGCCTATCCATTCCCCAAAAAGTGAAAGCCTGGAAGTCCTTGGGACAGTAGCCTGCGGCGGAAATCCCCCGCCTGAAGATCCCCCCGCAAAACCGGGCTTGACCACAGCACTGCCCACAGACACGAAAA
>ERZ779866.4399-NODE-4399-length-10475-cov-10.306046_pt1 | contig 10475 bp, 7 predicted proteins | sample MGYA00511248_ERZ779866 | MGnify/ENA primary metagenome ERZ779866 (study PRJEB29588, sample SAMEA2155758) | human gut metagenome | biome: human gut; feature: human-associated habitat; material: faeces | place: Denmark | collected 2008/2010 ... | reverse complement strand
AAATAGCAAGCAGTACGCATTCTGCGTAAACATTGGAACTGCCCCGGCAGAGAAACCTCCTGAAACCTCTGTCCCATTTAAGGTCTGCAACAAGAATACTCATAAACCGTAAAAAAGCGCACAGAAAAAGGGCGAAGCAAAATTTGCCTCGCCCAGTTCCTTTACTGTTACTGTGGACGCTTTCTTTGGAAGCAGCACTCCCAAATATAGTCGTCAAGTCCTTTGTAGTTTGGATTCCACAAATAGGTTCCATATCGGAATCCCATGTTACCCAACAGTGCGAGCAGACTGTTATATCTGCAAAACTTCCTGCGCCCGTAAATTTTTCTTTGCTGCCATACTGCGTATAGTGCCTTTTAATTGTTCCGGTGTTTTCATTACAGAACCTCCATATATGTTCTAATCTTATCTTCAATCCCGAATACTTTGCCGTACTTCAAAAGTTTTCGATTATTAGGTTTTGATTTAAAATAGTCTTTGATTGCCTGTGAGTATAACTGCATATCCATTTGCTCCTTATCGCGAATCAAATCACAGATGCAGCGTTCTTTATCATACAAACGAACTGTTGCTCCCTGAGGAGAGGTCGTTTCCGATATGCCAAGTTCGTAAATCTCCTGCTGTACATAATGACAACGCAGATTGGAATTATCGCGCTTCAAAAGGCTTATATTTGCACCTCTTGGCATTGTAATATCGTATACATGAGGAGTTCGATCTGAAAGTCCCCATAAAAACAATGCCGTACCATAAGAAAACACAGCGACTTTGCTTCGTGCCTGCAACAATGCATACTCGTCTGCAATATCGTCTGAGAGGACATATAATCCCTTACGAACCTGCTCCAGTTTTCCGGCATCTGTGTATTTACGCAGCATTGGTCTGCTGATTCCCAATTCTTCAACCTGCGAAGTTCTGATAAAGCCATTATTCTGTTCAGCAACTGCCTCAATACGTTTCCAAATCTGATCCATAACACACACCTCCTCGAAAGACATTTACATTCACGCTACATATTATACAGTATTGCAGAGCAAATGTAAATGCCTTTCTTAAATTTTAGTGTGTCCAGAATGAAAAATTTTATTCAAAAAAGGGGCATCACCGAAGTGACACCCCCCAAAGCCTGATACTATGAGCTAATTACTCTTTGTTGTTTATGCCGATTTGCGAATACACCATAAACCACGACCGACATGGTCGAAATGTTCAGGATTGCATTGCAATGTCTGGCGGATTTTTTCTTTCCACCATTGATTGGCCCGGGCTTTTTTATGTGGTTCTATCTGCTCATAAAGATATGCAAGAGAAACTGCCTTGTTGCATTCCTCAAGAACAGCAGCAACAACATCTCGCCAGGTTGCTCCGGGCATATCACGGATATCCATCGTTTTCTGACTGCACATAAGCACAGGGATTGCCGTTGGCGAATCCTTGCGCACGATCAGAACATACTCGTGCAATATAGGGATAAAAGTCCCGCTGTACTGGGTATTGTCTGAAAAGCAATTGTGCTGAGCCTTGATAATGATGTTTTCCATTGTCCCGGGCTTGACGATTTCGGCAATCATACTGTAAAGCTTACCTTTCTTTTTGATGTCACCCATAAGCACTGCCATTCTGCCACCTTTTTCGAGAGCAGAGAACTGCTTCATCATCGCGTAATTCATCGCTTGGACAAAGCGTTCCCAGTCTGGTATACCCAATGTATCAGGGGCAGAGCGCAAGCGGTTTACCCATGCTTCCTCTTGCCCGATAGTTGTTGTCCATTCTTCGGGATAGCGTGCAAGAAAATCAGTTTCACTACAAGATTTCTTTATGTAGTTCAGTAATTTTTCCGCATCCTCAACACATGGACTTTTTAAGATGGCGGTCCTGCCATCTTTCAATATGATTGTTTTTTCTTCAAATATCATTTCGATACTCCTTTCGGTAAATTACTCCTCGATTGAAAAGAGTGCTTTAATCATTTTTGCAACTTCATCTGGAGCCGGATTTGTATTGTCAAGTTTCATATAGTTCTCAAACGGCAGTTCTTCGCCGTCATAGGAATTAAGGCGATACTTTTCGCTCGTTGCCCTCATTTCAGATTCGCTCCAATTGAGATCACGCTTCCGTTTGCTTTTTTATCCCCGGCATTTTATCCCCCTGCGGGGATAGGACAACCGCCCGGTATGTTTATCCCCGTTCATAATTGTTGATATAGGGATTATACCGTCTAATTTTGTAGATTTTTCCGAGATTTTCCGTAGAATTTTCGTAGTCGGTCGCAAGTTTAGACAAGAACAAACAACAAAATGCTGTATAATGTCAAATTTTACCGCCCTTTGAATACTGCACCGTAAGAAAAGACTTTATGGCTCAAATAAATAGGGGAAACGACCTGCTATCAGGTCGTTTCCCCTATTTATTCCGTAATATCCTCAAAACAAAAGCCAACTTCTCGAACACAACGGATAGCAGAAGGTAAGCTGAGTGCTATCTCACGAAATTTTCTGCGCAGGCCGTATACATGACAGCTTACCGCATTGGCTTCATTTCCCATTGGATCTTCTCCCCATACAGCCTCATAAAGCTGCCTGTATGACAACACCCGCCCTTCATACAAGGCCAGTCGGTAAAGTAGTTCATACTCTTTTGTTGTCAGTAATACCTCCTGCTGATTATAGTATACCTTTCTTTTTCCTGTGTCAATTATGAGGTGGTTAAAAATCAATGTCGGTTCAACTACCATTTCAATCAGCTTCAAATCAGGATGACGCTCCAAAATCTTTGAAATTTCCTCTAAAGCAACATTATCCTGGTCTGATAGTTCCAAAATCACAATTCGTTTGATAGTCCCACCTTCCTTCTAAAACAGCCGCCATCTGTCTGATGGCGGCCGTAAAATGTTATATATTCTGTTCCTTTTTCTTTCTGCTGTAAAGCGTCATGCCATAGACGCCGGCTCCGGATGCAGCCAGAAGACCAATCCACAGCATCATGTTGCTGCCGTCCCCGGTCTGCGGAATAGTTGTATCGGAAGACTGATCGCCCGCGCCGGTCTGCTCTCCGTCCTGAACCGTACTGGTTGAAAACGGTGTGTTGGAGCCAAGGATAGCATACTGGCTCAGATGGGTAGTCTCAAACACCAGGAAGTCGCCTTCCACCACTGCATCAAAGCGTTCCAGCGGGTCACCCAGATATACCGCCTGGTAGTATTTGTAGCCCTTCAGGTGGTCGTTCATCGGGATTTTGACCGTCATGGGGTTATCCTTGATTTCCAGAGCTTTACCGTCTTTTCTAACGCTGATCTCGTAAATGGACAGCAGGCCCGGCAGCTCCTCTTTCAGTTCCGGACGGCTTCCCAGCACGCTTTCCTGTGCAATGGTGTCGGCATAAAGTTTAGCACCCTCGGGTACGCCGTTGGTCAGGGAGATGGAAACCCCGGTATTGGAATTGGTCAGATCCTTAATTTTTCCTTCATCACCGGGCGTCGGAGTCGGCTCTACCGGGTCTTTAACGGGCACTGCCTTGATTACATCGTTGGTGCAGAAGTAATCGAATGTACCTGTTTTTTTCATAACCTGGCTGTAGCCCTCGGGGATTGCCTTATGATCCTTGGTAAGATTTCTCATACCCTCAACAGGAGCTGCAATTACAGCTTCTTTTTTATCGCCCCAATGATCCACAATCTCCATCTTGTCGGTAAGTCCCTTGTAAACGGAATACCAAGATGTTCCTACTCCGCCTTCAGGAGGATATTCAATCTTATCCGGACCCCAATAGAAGGTTTCGCCGTCTTTTTGAAGTAAGGTCATGTTCATTGTATTTGAAATTTTTGCGTCAACGGTTTTTCCCTCGGGGTCCTTAGTATAGCCCTCGGGCCATGCTACGCCGGCGGTTTGGCTGACAGCTACCGCGAGATATTCATTTCCACTGGCAAGTCCGTCAACCTTTACAAGCTCAAACACATCAGTTTGACCCTCTGAATACTCATTAGCCTCGAAGAAGTAAATGCCGTAGAGTTTGCCGTCATTGTCCTTTGTGGCAAGCTGCCATGTTCTGTTAGCATAACTTTCTTCATCTTCATAAATAACAGTTGCACCCACTGCATATTCGCCTTCCACGCCGGAGTCAGGGGTCATGGTAAGGGCTGCTTCCAGATTGCCTTGGAAGGGAAGGGTTGAGGAGGTAGTAGATAAAAAGGCCGCAGAATAAGTGTTTTCACCTGCGCTCTTATACGCTGTCACAGAAGCGTTTGAGCCGACCTTGAGCAGACCCTGTGTTCCCTCAGCCATAAAGCGGATCGCCGCAATCTGAGATGTTTTGTTTTCATTGATGGTCAGGGAGCCGTCTCCGGTAATTTCCAGATTGCCGCCCCAGCCGAAACCGTATACCACCAGCGAGGAGATGTGGTTGTCACCTACCAGCTTAAGCTTCAGGTCATCACCCATCTCGTTGGCGACAAGGATATTGGTCGGGTTGTTGTAGTTGGTCAGGGTAACGGTGTTGCTCGCCTTATCATAAACAGCACCTGATACATCGTCAATCTGGCCGCTGTTGGCAAAGAGCGTCTGATACCCATCCTCCGAATTACCGAGCCTGAGGTATGCAGAACTGTAGTCCCCGAACGAGGGGCCGTTCGCCGCAAACGCCGGCACAGCCATTCCAACAGCCATACAAAGCGTCAGCAGTCCTGCAAGAAGTTTGCGCTTTAGTTTCATAACTGATTTTTCTCCTTTCAAGATAACTTTTATGTGAATATACAGGTTTGATCATTCTTTTTGGTGTGTCACCGCCTTTTTCTCTGTGTTCTATGCCATCCGTTCCCCGGCGCGCCGGTTCAGGCAGCCAGGGCGGAACGAATAACCTTCTTTGCCGCAGTTAAAGTTCTTTATGCTTTGGTGAATACCAAAGCATAAAGAAGGGATATCCCTTCTGCGTTTTCAGCTTTCCTGCGTCTCCCATTTGGCGTAGAGATCCATCGGCGCATAGGGCGCTTCCCTGACGGGACGCTCTTTCAGCTCTTCAAGGATTTTAAGCCCTGTTACCGGGCCGGCGGTGCAGGCTTTATCCCTGTACCAGCCGGTGAATACCTTGCCGCTGCTCGTCGGTTTCAGGCAGGTAGCCTCCACATAGAAAAGCTCCTGGTCTGCAAATTCCAGCGACCGCGGCTTCATATACAGCAGATCGGTCCCGTCCGCTTCAAAAGCCCCGCCGTTGGCATGCAGCCTGACGGCGTACCGGGGATTCCCGTTCTCGTCATTCAGGGCATACTCATCTGCCATTTCCGAACGGAACGCCGCCGTGATGAAAACCTTACGCCGCTTGACTTTCTCCGTCTCCACGGCAGGCTTTACCGCTTTGGATGTGACGGGATCTTCCAGGGCCTTGTAGCCGCCGTTTCCGTCCTTTAACATCCATGCGGCAAAGCTTACGGTGACCGGCTCGGCGCCCTCGCCGCCAGGGAAGTGATAGTCCACACCATCCGGCAGGGGGACAGAAAACTTAAGCCTGAGAAACGGCTTCCTGTTGTAATAGAGCTTGCCCTTCAGGAGCCGCGGGTCATCGTTGTCAATGCTCTTATCCTCCGGATTGATCGTCCCGACCAGTGTTTTCCACATTTTTGTCTCGGGGTCAAGGTAGCGGTAAACCGCCTGGAGCTTGCCGGCCTTTGTATCCACACGGCCCAAATTCACCAGGCCGTCCCTGTAACTGCCGTAGTCCGCGCCGCCGTAGTAAAAGCTCAGGGTAACGGGTCCCTTCCACAGCAGGAACAGCAGAGTCAGCAGGCCCAAAAGCAGAATGGCGGCAATCGCGCCGATGGCAAACGGGAGGTTGCTGTTTCCCTCGTCCGAAGGGGCGGGGGTATTGTTTTCCGAAGGCCCGCCCGGCTCATCCGCCGGCGTGGAGGTATTGCCCGGCACAAAGCCGGCCGGCTCCCACCTTGCGTACAAATCCATCGGCACATAGGGCGCGACATAGGCGGGTTCTTCCTTCAAATCGTCGTTAATGTTCAGATAGGTGACCGGCCCGTCGGTGCAGGCCTCGTCCTTGTACCAGCCGGCGAACACCATATCGCCGTTTGACGGCTTAGGACAGGATGCCTCCACGAAAAAGTCGTTCAGAGCGGAATATTCCAGCGACTGCGGGCACACATACAAATGGTCGCTGCCATCCTCCGCAAAGGTTCCGCCATTGGCTCGCAGGATGACGGCATATTTCGGATGTCCGGTCTCTTCATAGGTCAGCGCGTTTTTGTCTATGACAACCGCCGGAAAAGCCGCCTTGATCACGGCGACTCTTTTTCCTTCCTCGTCCGTCACGATTGCGTTCTGAACATCCTCCGCCGTGACGGAACCATCCAGCTCCTTATACCCGCCGTTTCCGTCGCTCACCACCCATGCGGCAAACTCGGTGGTCTCGGGCGGGCTGTATTCGCTGCCGGGGTAGTGGTAGCTCGGACCCTTGGGGAGCGCAACGGAGAAGCTGGAGCTGTCCGCAACCTCCACATCATAATACAGCCACGCTGAACCGATGAGGTCATGGCTGCCGGTGATGCTTTTGTCCGCAGGATTGATGTCCCCTCCAATTTCCTCATCCCCGAAGTTTATTGCCGCATAGAACCGGCCGGCGCCGGTATCAATATTGCCGACGTCAATCCAGCCTTCCTTATATCTGCCGTAGTCCGCGCCGCCGTAGTAAAAGCGGATGGTAAGGGGATCTCCGGCCGCAAAGGCCGGGACGGCCATCCCAAACACCATACAGAGCGTCAGCAGCGCCGCAAACAGTTTTTTCATAAGTCGCCTCCGTTTCTTTCCGGTCCAGCCGGGGAAGGGCGGCCAGGACACATAGTCCCGTTTCCGTCCGCCGCTTCCCGCCGGCTTTTTCGGTTGGTTTCAGGCAGACGGGCTATTTCCCGGCCTCCGCCTTTTTCCGCCTGTAGAACAGCATTCCCAGCACGCCGCCGCAGGAGGCCAGCATCAGGCTGATCCACAGCGCCATATCGCTGCTGTCCCCGGTCTGTGGGCTTTCTGTTTGCCCAGAAGGCTTGCCCTGCTGTTCGGGCTTGGCTGGATCGGTTGGCTCAGTCGGGTCGGTAGGAGTGGTCGGGTCAGTAGGATCCGTTGGCTCAGTGGGTTCAACCGGCTCCAAAGAGGAACGAACCTGCACATATTTTTCGTTCTGATACTCTGTGCCGGCAGGATCGCCAATAATTTCCTCAGCCGCAGCAGAATCACCGGCCGCTACAACAGGATCGGTGTAGCCAGATAAGTCAGGTTTCCAGCGCATGGCGCCCTTTCCGCCGCTGGCAGTGACAACCGCTCCGTCGGAGATGGTGAAGATCCCCTTCTGATCGCCGCCCAATTCACCAAAGATATCTTCCTGGCCAGCAAAGATACCATAGTGCTCGCCGCTTGCAGAAGAGGCATTTACTACGGTTCCGGCTCCGCTGACGATGACATCACCGCAGATGCCGTGATCGTTTACGGAAGAAATATTCACCTTCGCTCCGTTAATCGCCGTAAGGTCAGTATTAATGCCCGGAGTGCCGAAACTGGCATCCTGAGTTGCATTGTTCTTCGCATTCAGCGTCGCGCCGTCCACCGTCAGTCCGCCGATTGCTCTGACTGCGGCATATGGCTGATCCTGCTCGTCGCTGGAAAAGTCAGCGGTAAGATCTACAGACGCCCCGTCTTCAATGGTAATGGTATTGTTGCCAAACAGGCCGAAATAGGTGCCGCTGGTGGTCAGGCTTCCGTTTCCTTTGACCGTCATAGCCCCGTGGGAATAAACCGCGGAGTGAGGGAAGTCCCCTTCTCCGGTAATCTGATTCTCACCTTTCAGCACAAGGGTAAAGTTCTCTTCCTGCGCCCATACAGCGCCGAAGCCGCTGGATGTCAGCTGGGCGTTATCCAGTGTCAAGGTGTTGGCCGCCGGATCATAGTACGCCGTGGCGCCGTCACCGTCGGCATCACCCAGAATGTCGCTGGCGTTGGCGCTGGTGACGGTGATGCCGTTCACCTTTACCGCATACATCTGTACCCCGGATGTTTCTACTTCAGCCTTGCACACCGTACAAACCCCGTTTGCTATCTGATGCACTCCGTACTGGTCTTTTTCGGCGCAGCCCTCTGCCGTGCAGGCTTTCCAGTGATGTGTGCCGTCGCTGGTCCAGTCTTCCGCCCAGACATGCTCGTGTTGCTCTTTGTATACCAGCCTGAGATCGTAATATTTATCCACCACCTCATGTACCACTACCACAGGTCTTCCCTCAGTGTTTATAGACCCTACTGTTCTCGACGATTTGATCCTGGTCAAAACCATTTCCGTCGTCAGGTCTGCTTTTGCGACATCCGCCAGCTCAGGAACCGTTGCCTTATTCTCCTCGAAATAGGCATAGAGCAGATCCATTATGGCTTCTATATCAGCATCATCTGCAGCTTCTATGCCCTCCTTATATAGCTTCTGGTCGCTGCCGGGCAAAGCCACATCTACAACTCCCGTATAATGCTTAATGATCTCCGTGTTGACTTTAGGTGAGTCGTCTTCAACGAATGTCTCTTTGCTCGCGCTGCTCCACTCAGTCCATTCCGTTACATCAAAGCTCGCCGGATTGCCCCGATCGCCGGTGCCGGAAATAGCCTCCCGCGCTTTCACCTCCACGCGAAAGTTTGTGGGTTCTGTTAAATCCCCAAACGTTTTAAAGGTATAGTCAGTAGCCTGGCGAACCGTTTCTTTCTCCTTTAGATTCTCATCGACGAAAAGGGACACTTCATACTCAAAGATCTCCAGCTCTCCGATGGGTTCCGGCTGGCTCCAGCTGACTTTCAAACCGCTGTTTGTCCACTCCCGCTTTAAATCTCCCGGAGCAGCCGGCGCACCCGCCGCAAAAGCGGTCATGGGCAGCACTCCCAACACCATACACAGGGAAAGCAGCAACGCCGTCAGTTTCCTTTTTGCTTGCATTGTATTTTTCCTCCTTGTCAAATAAGATTGCTTATCCTTTGGTAGATATCAAAGGATAGAAGGGATATCCCTTCTTGAAAAAGATACCGGCTGCGCCGGGGCGGGCTGTGGTTTTTGCACGAAGCCCGCCCGCAGGCGCTTTTGCCGGTTTTGTTTTATCTCTCAGCCTTATTTCCCGGCCGCCGCCTTTTTCCGCCTGTAGAACAGCATCCCCAGCACCCCGCCGCAGGAGGCCATCATCAGGCCGATCCACAGCGCCATATCGCTGCCGTCCCCAGTCTGGGGGCTGCCGGTGTCGCCGGAAGGATCCTGCTGACCCTGCGAATCGGATGAATCGGTCGGATCAGTCGAATCGGTTGGCTCTCCGGTTCCCGCTGCAGGGATGGCTTCAGTCTGCACATATTCACAGACTGCACAGCCGCGCTCTCTGGAACCCGCTTCAGTCTCGGTGGCCTCTTTGGTTACTTTCCAATCGCCGTAGGTATGGTTTGCCACATTCAGCTTTTCACCGCAGGAGCATTCCTGCCAGTGGTCGGTTTCGTCATATTTCCACGTTTCATCATGGATGCCGTGCTCATGCCCGATCTCCGGGATGATTTCAACCTGCACATATTCACAGACCGTGCAGGTGCGCTCCCTGGAGCCCGTTTCCGTTTCAGTAGCTTCTTTGGTGACGCTCCACTCGCCATAGGTATGAGCGGCCGTATCCGCCTTTGCTCCACACTCGCAAGCATGCCAGTGATTGTTTTCGTCCGAGCTCCACTCTTCGCTGTATATGTGGGTGTGCGGCTCAGCGTCGGATGGGAAAATGTACACGACGAAGTCGTCAAATTCGTTGCTATCAGAATAATAGGTGATGTTACTGGAATCGCCGTTGTAAGAAAGCGCCTGCCGCTGTGGGAGCTTAAACCGATACCCGCTGTTTACCCGCAAGTCCAGTCGCAAAAAATTGGAACTGGAACCGGAGGAATAGAACCAGACGCCGTTGTCGATCACAAATGCATCTGAAGAGAGTTTAAAATTGCTTAGCTGTTCTGAACTTAACCGATCAGTCTCTTGCCCCAAAAGCCCGACAAGATCCTCAGGCCCGGTAATGTCGATCTGCTCTACCACTTCCGGCTCCCCAACCTCGCCGACCGTAAACCAGAAAAAGAGATCTCTATCGTGCTCATCGATCGTAATGGAATCCTTACGCGCATAGTTGAGTATATTTCCGTCCTGATCCACAACATACTCAATGTCAAAATCAGGCGGAACATAATAGGAGCGTGACCAGAAGCTTACAAAAGATATTTTCAGCATATAGGTTTTGCCCGCTTCAAATGTTTCAGCGAAGTAACTGATAGGCTTTTGAGAGCCGACATAGGGAACTTCGTACCAATAGAGTTCTACGTTCATCCCTTCTATAACTTCCTTACCGTCCGGGGTTCCGAATGTGGGATCTTCGATTGTTACGCCCGGCTCCGGCGCATTCATCGTCAAAGGCACGCTTTTGTGATCCTTTGTTTCCCAATCTGTCATGT
>ERZ779866.4397-NODE-4397-length-10477-cov-12.106026_pt1 | contig 10477 bp, 8 predicted proteins | sample MGYA00511248_ERZ779866 | MGnify/ENA primary metagenome ERZ779866 (study PRJEB29588, sample SAMEA2155758) | human gut metagenome | biome: human gut; feature: human-associated habitat; material: faeces | place: Denmark | collected 2008/2010 ... | reverse complement strand
CGCCTGCGCCATCTGCCATTTAACTTTTTCAAAACGATCCTCGATCGTGGCGGGCGCAGGATATGCGCCCCCCACAAATCCGAGTTTTACATTGTTTTTATAGCTCATTTCTTCTATGTATCTTACTTAATGGTAACGTAATCCTGCAGCCACTTGATGCTTTCGCGGGTCTTCATGCGGTTATACTCATCCATATCCGGATTGGCGTCGTCATCACCAAGTGCAGGAGGCTCAGGAGGACCGCCGTGTCCCGGGCCGCCGGGACCACCTGCGGGTCGGTCGGAGAACGGGTCGATGACATACATATTGAAGTCAGGCCCCGGACCGTCATAGGGACGGAATACAAAGTCGAGGTTGGTCGAGGAATTGAACAGGTCTCCCTCGACGTCCATGTTCTTCCAGTTGATGAAAGTATCCTTCTTCTCGTCGGCAGAGGACAGATCGCGTCCCTCGATATAGGTGTCCACCTCGCCTATGGGCAGGCGGATGCCCTTTGCATCCATCGGTCCGACATCGCAGTCCTCGAGCTGGACGAGGATACCGTCATGATGGACGCGCTGGACGCCGGTGCCGAGGATTTTTCCCCCGACGGCCCCGTGTTCGAGATCACCACCGATCCCGACAGCTTCAACGACGTGGTGAAGGCTCTGGAGGACAAGGGCTATACCTTCGAAAGCGCCGAGATCGAAATGGTGCCTCAGAATTACGTCACCATGACCAGCGAGGACGACGTCAAGAGCATGAACAAGCTCATCGACATGCTGGAGGATAACGAGGACGTGCAGAACGTCTGGCACAACTGGCAGCAGGACTGACAGCGCATAAAAAAGAGCGTCCCGGAAAATAGACGGGTGTTCGTAAAACAGGTTTAGACCGAAATTACGAAATGAGCATCTGTCAGGCGGGATTGGACAACGAAAAGCCGCTATATTCAGTGAAAACCTGAATATAGCGGTTTTTTCTTATTTGCGTTTCTTTTTGCCTTTCCCATGCTGCAACTGCGGTCTTGCCTTTCCACGCTGGTTGATGGTACTTTTCAGGTACTTGGACTTTTTAAGTCCGCTGATGATTGAGACAAACTCTTCCTTCGTAAGTGTGTCATAATCAAGCCCGATTGTTGCCATGAGCGCACGGATTTGCTTTTCCTCGGAACTGCCCTCAAAATTCATCGCATCCTGCAACTGACCTTGTACGGTTGCTGCGAGGGAGCTTTCATCCGCAGTCATGGTGTCAGGGCGATGCTCATTCCGAATATCACGGAGAATGCCTTTCAGGTCATCTGCAATCAGGCTTCCGAAATACTCATCCTCTCTGATCTGCGCGACTTCCAGCGTCCGCAGATGCAGATCATTTTCATTGCCGCCGTTTTTCATCAACGCCATTTGCCGGACTGCTTCCAGAACGGCGTTCATGTCGTTGACCCGCATATCCGCGATCCGGTCAACGTAAATCTCAGCATCCAGCATAAACCGCTGGAAATCCTTGTGGCAGATCAGCTCCGACAGCAGCCGGTGGTTAAATTTGCCCGTTCTCAATACTTCGATTGCATCATCATCCAAATGCAGAGCGTCCAGCTCTGTGCTTGGGTGATTTTTTCGTTCTGTCAGCCCCAGCAGATAGTCGGTGGACACGCCGTAGAACTTTGCCAGCTCCACCATGCTGAATGTGCCCTTTTCCGGTCTTGTCCATAAGCGTGGAAATCTGCTCATTTCGGCGTGTTTTCCGAAACCTATCGCAATGAGATCAAGTCCTACATCGTCCGCACCGGCATGACCATGACCGAGGTGGTGGACTACCTCTCCGATGAATACGGATGGAGTCGCAGCGTCCCAAATCTCTCAGGCAAGCTCAAGCGCGGCTCGCTCCGCTATGGCGAGGCGGTAGAGTTGGCGGACGCGCTGGGATATGACATTGTATGGCAGAAAAGACGAAAATACGACCAGCAATAATTGCAAATTAGGCGAATTTACGATATAATTAAAGCATTAAATTGCCCCATGCTAAGTCTGAAATTTAGCATGGATAGAAAGAGAGGGCGCCACAATGTCTACTTCAACCATCGGACAGTATTTTTCTAATCGCGTTGAAGAACTGATTTCCGAGTTCACGGGGCATACTTTGATATTCTTCAAAGGATTTGGATTGGAACAGATTCGTTTTTTGATTTCACATCCCAATTCATTGCTGGATGATGCCTCTCTGTTGCACGAGGGGTTCCTTGATTTGGAAGCAATAGATGATAGATGGCTCGATCTTGCAGCATCTATCAAAAGCGCAACAAAACCGCTGGTGGGCTTTTATGAGGAGCTTTTGGCGATTAGACAATTCCTTCCCCGTATGAAGGTCGATAAGATTGTAGTCATAGAAAATAATATTCTTTCACCGTGGGTTCCCTGCTATTTCCCATACAGTTATGCTGAAAAGCTTTTTGATTATTGGCAGACCGAACATGAACCCCCTGCTGGGAGTCCCTTGCTCCAACTCGTTCAAATGTACGGAGATGTCAAGCTGCTGAAGGAGGGAAAAGCGTTACTCTTACCTGCTACTCTCGATGACGAGCGCATTGAAATCATTCCATTTTGGCAAGGCTGTGTGGTAGAGAAAGAACCGCTTACAGATGACATCAAGCATATTGAAGTTGGTAGCATAGAAGATTGGGAGTACTGTCTTAATATGACAAATGGTGTACTTTCATCTGCGCTTTTCTTACAAAGTGGAGATAGCCTTTCTGCTCGAACCAGCGCAATTTTTAGTGCGGCAAATCTGCTTAATCTGGAAGTATTTCTCGATGAGCTTGAGTTGTATCAAGAAAAAATAGAGTATAATGATAGCCAATTTGTTCATGTGCTTCAAAAGTACTGGGGCAATGCGGCTCAATTTCGACCATTACTCTTTTACAAAGATCCTGACCGATCACAGGAAACAGAAATAATAACCCAGGGGCAAATTATCGCTGAAATCGTAGATCAGTGTGAAGCTGCCCAAGATGGAGATATATTCAGCAATATATTTATAACTGCACCGACTGGTTCTGGAAAGTCGATTCTTTTCCAGATTCCTGCGATCTATCTTGCCGAAAAGTACAACCTTGTTACGATTGTCGTATCCCCGCTGATAGCTCTTATGAACGATCAGGTTGACCAACTGCAACGTGAACGAGGAATTTCTATTGCTGCCTGCATCAACTCAAGCATGAGCATAGAGGAACGTAGTGATGTTATTGACCAGATACATGCAGGAAAAAAGTCCTTGCTATACCTTGCTCCTGAGCTGTTATTGACAACTCATTTGCAATCGTTTTTGGGCGGTCGGCAAGTAGGTATGGTTGTCATTGACGAAGCCCATACTGTCACAAGTTGGGGACGTGATTTTCGCTCAGATTATTGGTTCCTTGGCGATTTTTTGAAGCAAACAGCTCGTGACGGCTTATCTTTCCCTGTGCTGTGTCTGACAGCCACGGCTGTATATTCCGGTGATGACGATGTTGTAAATGATACAATTCACGAACTCGGTTTGGGAAAGACTATTATCCATCTCGGGAATGTAAAGCGAAGCAATATTTCTTTCGATATTCAACGCCATAACCCCGCTGAAGTTGAGGGGCGAATCGAAAATGCCAAACTGGATTTGACGTTGAAGAGAATGCGTGAATATATTGCCAGAGGCGAGAAGGTACTTACTTATTTTCCCTATCGGAGTCAAGTCGATCAGATTTATAATCTGGTTAATGCCACAGACCATGTGAAGATTCGGAGATACCACGGGCAAATACCTTCGGCGGAACGCAAGATGGTGGAGCGAGACTATAAGGCTGGAACGGCTATGGGGCTGTTCTGCACCAAAGCCTTCGGCATGGGTATCGATGTTGGCGATATTAAACACGTTATTCACTTTGCCCCGACCGGCACACTATCTGATTATGTTCAGGAAATCGGAAGAGCCGCCCGCAATACCGAGATTCAAGGTGTAGCTCATATTGACTACTTTCCCAGTGATCTTCGATATGTTCGATCCTTAAATGGAATTTCTGAAATGCGGCAGTATCAGCTGCGTGAAATGCTGAAAAAGATATGTGCAATTCAACGAGCAAAGAAAAGGCGGAATCTGTTGATTTCGGCGGAAACGTTCGAGTACCTTTTTAAGGAAAAAGATGTCGAAAATCGGACAAAATCAGGCTTGTTGCTTCTTTCAAAAGACTTGAGCAACAAATACACATTCCCCGTTTTAATTGTACGTCCCAAAGCAATGCTTTCAAAAAACTATGTCAATGTTCCACACGAGATAGAAAATGAGTTTTTGAAATTATTTGGATCATACTGCACATTCCAGCAAGGCATTGCACCTCGCACTGTTCCTACAAAGAATCAGAGCCGTGCATCCGATATGACAGTATACAGTTCTGGAAAAACCTTCCTTGTAGATATGGCGGGGATTTGGGAAAATTGTTACCCAGACCGCTCATTCGGCATGTTCAAAAAGGAATTTTTTGAGCGGGGAATTTCCGTGAGTGGAAAAAACTATACTGTTACACCGCGCGTCAGAGTAGAGATACGTTACTCTGATGACTATGTTGCCGTATCGCAGCGCGTAGAGACTGTTATTACTGCAATTACGCAAATATTTGAGAAGTATAAAAACGGCGAGATAAAGCAGTTTTCTCAAAAGCAGTTTGAAGCAGAACTTGCTGAAATGCTTGGTGAAAAAGTGATTCCTCATGACAAAGCAGGCATGCTGCTTGACATATTCACCGAAAGCGTAAATGAGGATGCAGTATACAGCCAGAGTCGAAGCCGTGTCCGGGTTCTTCGTAGTAGGAAAATGCCCGGAGCGGACGAGACAGGATATTTTGTCAGCAGTGCCGCATACGCGCGACTTCCCAACTTCTTTATTCACCAAATTGGGCAGTGCGAGGTTAATACAGAAGATAATTCGTTCTTCCGATTTTACCCGTTGGTTCAAAATAAGCAAATTGAGATCATGCCATTGCTGCGTTTTATGGAATTGCTTGGGCTGGCAACCTATGAAATCCGAGGCGGAGAAAAAGCAGAAGTATTTATTCGTATTAACGATCCTGAAAAACTTGAGCGGCTGGCAACAAGCGGAAAATATACCAATGGTGTGCTGCAAAGCATTCAAGAACATCATCGTAATAATGAGCGACTTCTCACGGCATTCTTTTCTGCCGACATGAATGACGATGAGCGCTGGGAGTTAATCGAGCAATACTTTTTGGGCAATGAGGAATATGTGAGACGCATTTTGCACATTGCTGATTAAGTCAAAAATCCCTTTGGAACAAAGGGCGCACTTCTATACTCTCCTGGCGGGAGTATGTGCGCTCTGCGAGGCAGACAGCCCGGACACTTGGAAGTCCGGGCTGTTTTGCGTCACTTCGTTCCGTACAAGGGGCTGCACCCCTTGCGCTGCTTACGCAGCTATCCCGGCGCACTTTGCAGCGAAAACAGTCTACTGACGCAGACCATCTCCGCCGCAAAGTCTGAAAATCCCATACCATGAATCAGACCGTCTACCGAAAACGTAGGCGGTCTTTTTCTATCCATCTATCAGTCAGGAGGTTGAAATCATGCACGAAAAAGAAATTGAGAAGCTGCAAGCCGAGAAAGAAAAGGTGGAGCGGCAGCTTGCACAGGAGGAGCACAAAATCCAGCGCCTTGAGAACTGCGTCGCCTACTATGCAAAGGGAGAACGGCGCAAGCGGGCGCACCGGCTCATCACCCGTGGCGCAGCCATCGAGAGCGTCGCACCGCAGGCAAAGGATTTGAGCGAAAGCGCGTTTTATGCTTTTGTGGAACAGGTCTTTGCTCTGCCAGACGCGCAAAGGCTTCTCATGGAAGCTGTCAGCCGCCATGCAGGAGGTGATTGAATATCGCACTCTTTCATTTTCATGTGACGCAGATCAAGCGCAGCGCGGGGCAATCTGCCGTGGCTGCTGCCGCCTACCGTGCCGGGGAAAAGCTGCACAGCGAATACTACGGCGAGATCAGCGACTACACCCGAAAAGGCGGCGTGATCTGCTCTGAAATTCTGCTCCCGTCACACGCCCCGCCAGAATACGCAGACCGCGAAACGCTCTGGAACGCCGTGGAAAAAGCCGAGCGCGGCAAGAAAACCCAGCTTGCATACAGCTTTGACATTGCCTTGCAGAATGAGTTTTCCATGGATGAGAACATCAGCCTTGCAAGGCAATTTCTGTTGGACAATTTCGTGAGCCGGGGCATGGTGACAGACTTTGCCGTGCATCAGCCGGACAAGGAGGACGGCGGCATTTCTAATCCGCATTTTCACGTCATGTGTCCCATCCGTCCCATTGAGCCAGACGGCAGGTGGGGCAAGAAACAGCGGCGGGAATATGTGCTGGACGAGCATGGTGAGCGCATCCGGGATGAGGCAGGAAACTATGTATTCAACGCCGTCCCCACGACGGACTGGGGCAAGCCCGAAACGCTGGAAGCATGGCGGCAGGCATGGGCTGACCTTTGCAACGCCAAGTTTGCTGAAAAAGGCTTGGACTGCCGCATCGATCACCGCAGCTTTGCCCGTCAGGGTGTGGAGCAGGTTCCCACCCAGCACGAAGGTTCCACCGTCCGGGCAATGGAGGCAAAGGGCATCCGTACCGACAAGGGCGATCTCAACCGCTTCATCCGGAAAACCAATGCGCTGCTGCGGGAAGCCAAAGAAAAAATCGCCGTGCTGATCGGCTGGCTGAAGGACGTAAAAGCCGAGCTTGCCAAGCCACAGCCGCCTACGCTCAACGATCTGCTGGCGCTGCATTGCAGCAATCGCAACAGGGGTGCATACAGCAACAAAGCAAAGAACGCCAATTTGCAGCGTTACGCCGAGGCGTTCAGCTTTCTGCAATCTAAAAAACTTTACACTGTGGACGATCTGGAAAATACGCTTTACGCTATGCAGGACAAAATCGACACGCTGAAAAAGTCGGCATCGTCAAAGCAAGCCCGTATCAAAGAAGTGGGCGAACTGCTGCGGATGGTGGACTACTACAAATCCGGCAAGCCCGCTGCGGACAAGCTGAAATCCATCCGATTTGAGAAATCCAGGCAGAAATACAAATCCGAACACGATAACGAGTTGCGGACGTTCTACATGGCAGAGCACAAGCTGAAACCGCACTTCAAGGACGGCAAGGTGCCCATCACCGCATGGCGCAAAGAACGGGCGCAGTTGGAGCAGGAATACAAGAACATTCAGACAGAGCTTTCGCCGCTCCATGCCGACACGAAAAAGCTCTGGGCAATCCATTACAACATCTACGAGGTGCAGCATGAGCAGGAGCGTCAGAACACCGCGACGCGGCAGAAAAAGCAGGAAATTGAACACTAATTTGAGTAGAAAAATCAGGAGGTACTTATGAACGAGAACAAACCATTTGAACACGAGATCGACCCTGATCTGCTGGCAGAAATCGAGGAATGGGAAAAGGCAGATCACGACGAGCCGGAGGGATATTACTTCTCCAATCCAGACCCGTATCTGAAACCGCAGCCCCTGCCGCCCAACCACCCACGGCGCAACTGCTGCTTTAACGAGGACGGGCATCTCTGCGTGAAAAACCTGTCCGCTTTCTGGGTTCCCGAATTGACTGTCACCGAGGTCATTCACGGCACGGTTTATACCGTCACGGGCAGCTATGAGGGAACAGAGAGCTTTGTCCGCAAGTTAGAGCGCATTACCGGCAAAAAGTTTGCAGAAAAGATGGAGGATGACCAATGACAAATACACAGACTCTTGGTACAATAGAAGCAACCAATCCTGTACTGACAGTTGCTCCACCAAAGGAGGATTCAGAAATGAACGGAGCAACAAACAAAATCACAGCACTCTACTGCCGTCTTTCGCAGGAGGATGAACGAGCCGGAGAGTCTTTGTCCATTGAAAATCAGAAGGATATGCTTTTGCGGTATGCACGGGAGCACCATTTCCCGAATCCCACATTTTTTGTGGATGATGGCGTGAGCGGTGTGACCTATGACCGCCCCGGTTTTCAAGCGATGCTTGCGGAAATTGAAGCGGAACGAGTGGCTGTCTGTATCACCAAAGACCTATCCCGCCTGGGTAGAAATTCCGCTCTGACAGGACTTTACACCAATTTCACCTTTCCGCAGTACGGTGTCCGCTATATTGCCATCAATGACAATTTCGATACCATTGATCCCAACAGCACCGATAACGATTTTGCGGGCATCAAAAACTGGTGCAACGAGTTTTATGCGCGAGATACCAGCCGCAAAATCCGCGCTGTCAATAAGGCAAAGGGTGAACGCGGCGTTCCTTTGACAACCAATGTTCCCTACGGCTATTTGAAAGACCCGGACAATCCCCGGCGCTGGAAGATCGACCCTGTTGCCGCCGATGTGGTGCGGCGTATTTTCTCCATGTGCATGGAGGGCAGAGGTCCAAAGCAGATTGCAAACCAACTGAAAGCGGACAAAGTATTGACACCGACTGCCTACAAAACCTTGCAGGGGATCAAAAGCCCCAATAAGAAACCGGAGGACCCGTATGGCTGGGGTGACAGCACAGTTGTCAGGATTCTGGAACGCCGGGAATACACAGGCTGCACGGTGAACTTCAAGACTTACACCAATTCTATCTGGGATAAGAAACAAAGAGATAATCCCATTGAAAAGCAGGCAATTTTCCCCAACACGCACGAGCGCATTATTGACGATGATGTGTTTGAAAAGGTGCAGGAGATCCGCCAGCAGCGTCACCGAATGATCCGCACGGGAAGAAGCAGCATTTTCTCTGGACTTGTTTACTGTGCGGACTGCGGCTCCAAAATGCTGTACGGTTCATCCAACAACGGCGATCTCGATCAGGACTTTTTTGACTGCTCTCTGCACCGCAAAAGCAAAGAAAAGTGTAATGCGCATTTCATTCGCGTCAAAGTCTTGAAGTGGCCGGTTCTCAAGCACATTCAGGCGGTTATGGGGTATATCCTGCGGCACGAGGATTATTTCCGCACGATCATGGAGGAACAGCTCCGCGTGGAAAGCTATGAGCAAGTCCACATCCGCAGAAAGCGTCTGGAGAGCAACGAGCGGCGCATTGCCGAGCTGAAAAGGCTGTTCATCAAGATTTACGAGGACAACGCCAGCGGGCGATTAACAGATGAACGCTATGATATGCTGAGCCAGACCTATGAAGCGGAGCAGAAGCAGTTGGAAGCGGAAGCGATCACCTTGCAGCAGGAGATTGAAGTACAGGAACGACAGAACGAAAACATTGAGAAGTTCATTCAGAAAGCGCACAAGTATGTCGGCATTGAAGAACTGGACGGCTATGCGCTGCGCGAGCTGGTGTCTGCCGTCTATGTGGATGCACCGGACAAGTCCAGCGGCAAGCGGGTACAGCACATCCACATCAAGTATGACGGGCTGGGCTTTATCCCTCTGAATGAGCTGATGAAAAAGGAAACGGCGTGACCAAAGTCACGCCGCCCCTTGAAAACACGAGGTTTTCACCATTTTTTGATTTTACTGTTTTACGACCACCTGTCAAATACCGGGGCGCTCTTTTTCCTATAAATTCGAAAAGATTTGCCGTCTTTGCTTGCTTTTATTGAAAAATATGATATACTGGATGTGTATGTAAGCGTCTTGTCTTCATGCGGCTGCCGTATGAAGTTTCCTGTCCGTGGGCATGATAAGTGCGCGGACGTTTTCTACACTACCTAAGAGAGGGTGCCTGTTTTGAATAAGTATATCATCCATGGCGGCCGCCCACTGATGGGCGAAGTCACCATCAGCGGCGCGAAAAACGCCGCCGTTGCCATCATCCCCGCCGCCCTGCTGGTGGACGGGGTCTGCCGCATTGAGAATATCCCCCAGATCAGCGACGTAACGCTGCTGTTTTCCATTCTGGAGGAGCTGGGGGCCAATGTCCGGGTGCTGAACCGCCACACGGTGGAGATCGACAGCCGCCATGTCCACTCCACCACCCCGTCCTTTGACCTGGTGCGCCGCATTCGCGCCAGCTACTACCTGCTGGGCGCGCTGCTGGGCCGCTTCGGCAAGGCCACCGTGGCCATGCCCGGCGGCTGCAACTTCGGCGTCCGACCCATCGACCAGCATGTCAAGGGCTTCCGCGCCATGGGTGCGGAGGTCACCGAGGGGAATCTGGTCCAGACCGTGGCCAAGGGCGGCCGTCTGACCGGGGCTCCTGTGTATCTGGACATGGTCAGCGTAGGCGCCACCATGAACATCATGATGGCCGCGGCTTTGGCCGACGGCACCACCACCATTGAAAACGCCGCCAAGGAGCCCCATATTGTGGACCTTGCCAACTTCCTGAACTCCATGGGCGCGGATATCAAGGGCGCGGGCACCGACTCCATCCGCATCCGCGGCGTGGAAAAGCTCACCGGCGGCACCTACTGCATCATCCCCGACCAGATCGAGGCCGGTACCTATATGGCTGCCGTGGCCGCCGCCGG